>Ga0265293_10002695_pt1 | contig 34726 bp, 43 predicted proteins | sample Munlanlewell138R_FD_192505 | JGI IMG/M metagenome (GOLD analysis project Ga0265293, IMG submission 192505) | Leachate microbial communities from a municipal landfill in Southern Ontario, Canada - Leachate well 138R | ecosystem: Engineered > Solid waste > Landfill > Unclassified | place: Canada... | reverse complement strand
AGCCTGCAAATCACTTCCTGCATCCGGCTCGGTGAGAACCATAGCACCTGTAACCTTACCCGCCGAGAAATCATGAAGGTATTTCTGCTTAATTTCCTCATCTGCAAATGCGTTTATAGTCTCGGCGATACCCTGCAATCCGAAAATATTCATAAGTGAAGCGTCTGCCCTTGAAACCATTTCTATGGCCGCCGAATAAACCAGATTCGGAAAATTCAAACCGCCGAAACGATGAGGCAGCGTAAAACCCATCACGTCCGCTTTGGCAAGTTTATCAAGCGATTGAACGATTCCGTCGGCATAGCTGACAGTTCCGTCTTCGTTTAACTTATTGCCCTGACGGTCAACGCCTTCCGAACGCGGTGCGATAAAATCACCGCTTAATTCACCGAGCGTATTAAGCACCATTTCATAATTTTTTACCGCTTCGTCTGCGTCAGCAGGAGCAAAATCGAAATCTTTGGCAAATTTAAAATCTTCTTCTTTAAGCTCTGCGATTTTTCTCAAATCGACATGCTTGAGCAAAAATTTTATATCATCGTTATCTGCAAAAAAATTGGCCATACTCAGTTCTCTTATGAATTTTGAAAGGTATTATTTTATTTCTCTGCAGCTGCTTCAACTGCTTCTTTTATTGTTTTTTCTTTCAGAGCTTTTATCATCTTAGGAACAACCTCATTGAGGTCTCCGAGAATCTTATAATGCGCCACCTGAAAAATCGGAGCATCAGGGTCGTTATTAATAGCGATTATTTTCTGGCTTTCCGCCATACCCGCCTGATGCTGAATAGCCCCGCTTATTCCGACTGCAATATACAGACTCGGACGCACTGTCGTTCCTGTCTGTCCGACTTGATGGTCGTGGTCGATAAATCCTAAATCAACCGCCGCCCTCGTAGCCGCCGGAGCAGCGCCAAGCACATTCGCCAAATCCCATATAAGCTTGAAATTCTCTTTACTGCCAACTCCCGCTCCGCCCGCAACAATAACGCGAGCCGCTTTCAAATCAACCTTTTTTACACGCTTTTCATGATGCAAAATTTCAAGAGGCAAATCATTTTGTGACAATTGGGCTTTTTCGGTTATTACCTTACCGGTCCTGTTTACATCAGGCTCAGGCATAGGCATAACACCTTCACGAACCGTAGCCATCTGAGGCCAGCGGTCGAAGTTTATGATTGTCGCGATTATATTCCCGCCAAACGCAGGTCGGACTTGGAACAATAAATTCTTATGAACCTGTCCGTCAGAAGCTTTATGGTCGCCAATCTGCAAATCCGTACAGTCAGCCGTGAGACCTGCTTTTATGGCACTGGCAACTCGCGGAGCCAAGTCACGACCGGCCGCGGTTGCACCGTAAAGAACTATCTGCGGTTTATATTTACTGATTAAATTACATATGACTTTTGTATAGCTATTCGTTTGATAATGAGCAAGCAGAGGATTTTCGACAAGATAAACCTTGTCGGCTCCGTATCGGATTAGTCTTTCGGTAAGCCCGCTAACGTTGCTGCCAAGTAATATGACCGACAAATCTACTTTGAGGATATCCGCAAGATGCCTTGCCTTGGATAACAGCTCTATAGGGGTATCTTCCAGAACTCCGCCATGCTGTTCGGCAAAAACCCAGACTTCTCCGTTTCTATTGACTTCAATCATTACAAAAAAATCTCCAGACCTACAGCCGGTTATTCGATTGTGTTATAAATACACAAAGAAATTTAAGTTGTCGCGCCCCGGATTAACCGAGGCGCGATTGATGTTTTCAAGATATTTTAATAACGACGTCCGCCGCCGCCACCGCCGCCGCCGTAACCACCGCGTCCACGACCGCCGCCACCGCCGCCAAAACCACCGCGTCCGCCGCCGCCACCGCCGCCGGGTCTGCGGCCCGGAGTCTTAGGACGAGCTTCGTTAACATTCAATGCTCTGCCTTTGAGGTCCTGACCGTTCATCTCGTTAACAGCTGCTTCAGCTTCGGCCTTGGTCGGCATTTCGACAAAACCAAAACCTCGTGATTCTCCGGTAAATCTGTCTTTGACGATATTGACTGTATCGACCTGCCCGAAAGACCCGAATGCCTGCCGCAAATCATCCTCCGTCACATCACGCGACAAATTGCCCACATAAATATTCATTTCAAATTCCTTCCTGGCCGTAACATTCGGCCTGAACCGTTATCTGCTTTCGGCGCGGCTCGACACACGTCATAGCCCATCATACCGAGAACTGCTATATTAAACTTAAGCTATTATTTTATCCCTGATTAATTCTCCGAGCATATCAGAAATTCCCTGCTCGGTTGGCTCTATACTTTTCGTTTCTTTACTTGTAAGAACTATGCTCTGGATGCGATGAACCTTTGTTGGCGAACCATTACGACCGCACCATGTCAAATCCGCGCCAAGCATATCCAAATCCCACTGCTCTATCAGCAGCCCCTGTTCGTTAAGCTGATTGCATTTCATATCTGAAAGCTGCCGCAGAGTTTGCTCATCTGCATTAGGGTTTTCTTGTTTAACTTTCTGAGCGACTTCTACCGCGCACATCGCTTTTTTGCATTTCATCAGTCTCTTAGCTGCCGGTACACGCGGTTCATTTGCCTGATTAGTAACGGTAAGCAAAACAGGAAGTTTTGTCATTACTTGCTGTGTTCCGTTGATAACATTTCTAAGTATTGTAATAACCCCGCCATTAAGTTCTATCAGCTTCTCTGCATAGGTAATCTGAGCAATGCCGAGTTTCTCCGCCAACTGAGGCCCTACTTGTGCCGTATCTCCGTCAATAGCTTGTCTTCCGCATAAAACTATATCATAATCGAGCTTCTTAACCGCACAACTGAGAATATAGCTCGTCGCCAAAGTATCGCTTGCCGCACACTTGCGGTCAGTAACAAGAATCGCCCTGTCAGCTCCGCGATACAATGCCTCTCTCAAAACAGCCCCAGCCGCCGGCAAACCCATTGTAACAACGGTAATAGTACCGCCGAAACGCTCTTTTATCTGCAATGCCAGCTCTAATGCATTTAAATCTTCGGGATTAAATATAGCAGGCAGGGCTGAGCGGTTGACGGTTCCGTCGTCGTTCATGGCCTTTCCGGTAATTTTTTTCGTATCCGGAACTTGTTTTATCAGTACAACGCAATTATAGGCCACAGATACCTTTCTTAATTAAAATTTCATTCAACTTTTTTACTGGTTTTATAAGTTTACAGCTATTTTATGACAAGTCAAGACCTAAAATACTAATCAAATAGCTTGAATTTTCGAATTTAAACCAATTCAACTGCCATTCTCAAGATTTTTTCAGCGATATGTTCTATTACACCCCTGTCAATCAATTAACAAGGACTTGCCGTTTATTGCAAGTCCTCGTTTTATAACTAATAGCGGGGGGAGGATTCGAACCTCCGACCTCCGGGTTATGGGCCCGACGAGCTACCAGACTGCTCTACCCCGCGATCATTAACTTTTAAAGAATATACAATAACAAATTAACAAAAAATTAGCAACCTGCAATTTATTAGAATAAAAACAAAAACTAATCATTCATACAGCCGCGAATCTTCTGGGCTATTTTATCGATTACACCCGGCGGATAAGTGTATTTGGGCCATTTATTAAAAACTCCGTCGCCGGCTTTTCTCGGGATAATATGAAAATGAACATAATCTATCAACTGTCCTGCCGCCCTGCCGTTATTGCATAAAACGTTATAACCATCACATCCGGTAGCGGCTGCTACGGCTTTGGCTATTTTTCCAAGCTTCGAGCACAACTGCGCCAAAATCTCAGGCGGACAATCATCTATTCTTATAAACTTCTGCTTAGGTATCACAAGCGTATGTCCGTCGCTTATCGGATTGATGTCCAAAAAAGCCAGAACCGCTTCGTCTTCATACACTTTTACCGAAGGGATTTCACCAGAAACTATTTTAGAGAAGATGCAATCCTTTGCTCCCATATCAGCTCATCTCCCTGCAAAAAATTATTACTGACTCTGGGTCTCTTTGTCGCCTTTAGCAGCTTTTACTTCCGGCTCGTCAGAACTTTCGGCTGATGAAGCTTCTACTGCCTGTTCTTTTTGCCAGTTCTTCTGCTTTTTAGTAGATTTCTTCTTGGATTCTTTCGAAGATACTTCGTCTTTGCCTATAAGCTGAAGCAGCACCAATTGCCCGTTATCACCAAGCCGCCTCATAGCAAGCCGAACTATTCGGGTATATCCGCCCGGCCTATCAAGATAACGCGGGCCGATTTCACTGAAAAGCTTGCCTATAACCGTACCTTTTTTGACTAACTCGCCCTCTTCTTCAACTACGATATTTCGATTGCCCAACATCGAAATCGCTCTGCGTCTCGCAGCCAAATTACCTTTCTTGGCAAGAGTAATTAATTTTTCTGCAAAAGGCTTAACATCCTTAGCCTTTTCCATCGTCGTCGAAACGCGCTCATGTTCGAACAGCGAAGAAACAAGATTTCTCCGCATCGCTACACGATGTTCACTGTCTCGACTCAACCGTCTTCCTAAAACTCTATGACGCATAGCAACACATACCCCAAATTCAACCGGCTTAACCCGATTTTTAACTATAATTTAATTATTCGTCTGCTTCGCCCGAGCCAAGCGATATACCTAAATCCGCAAGTTTACGCTTAACTTCACGAAGGCTTGTACGCCCAAAACTTCGTATCTTCAGCAGTTCTGACTCGCTCATACCGACAAGCTGTCCGACCGTCTCAATCTTAGCAGATTCCAAACAGTTATTCGCTCTTACGGAAAGCTCGAGTTCAGATATCGGCATATTCAGTTTAGCCGTCAATTCCTCATCTACCTTTTCTTCGACCTGTTCCTGAATACCCTCGTCTGAAATCGTCTCTTGACCCAGCTCGCTGTACATAACAAACGGATTGATATATTTGCGTAAAATCTTGCCGCCTTCGACCATTGCCATCTCAGGGGTAACGGTTCCGTCTGTCCAGATTTCAAGAATCAGCTTATCATAATCCGTCTTCTGACCGACACGGGTATCTTCAGTTAAATAACGCACGCGTCTGACAGGAGAATAAGATGCATCAAGAACTATTCTTCCGATTTCCTGCTCGAATCTGTCCGCTTCGGCGATACGCTCGGAAGCAGGGATATAACCTCTCCCATTTTCGACAACCATTTCCATTTTGAAATTCACATCTTCGGTTAAGGTTGCGATTACTTTATCCTTGTCAATAATCTGAATCGAAGGGTCAGCGACTATGTCGCCACTGGTAATCGTACCGGCTTTAGAAGCGGATACCGTCATAGTCTTCGGGTCTTCTCCATTCAGTTTTACGACAAGATTTTTGACATTAAGAACTATCTCCGTTACATCTTCCATTACTCCTTTTATAGAAGTAAATTCATGGTCGACACCGGATATCTTAATGCTCGTAACCGCACTGCCCTCAAGCGCTGAAAGCAGAACTCGACGAAGACTGTTTCCGATTGTTGTACCGAAACCGCGTTCGAACGGCTCGATGTAAAACTTGCCGTACTTATCTGTCGAAACAAGCCCGTCACGTTCAACTCTTGTAGGCAATTCCAAACCACGCCATCTAATTCGCATACAGGCCTCCTATGACTAATCCCCTGTTAGTCTTCTGCCGAACAAAACCAAATCCATTTATATTTATCAGCAGTATTATCATCTCGAACAGAACTCCACTACTAACTGCTCTTCAACTGGTATCTGAATATCTTCACGGCTCGGAAACGCTACTATGGTCGCTTCCGGTTTATTTCTATCTAACTGCAGCCAGCTCTGAGCTGTAAAATTCGGATTAGCATCGAGCTGCTTTTTCACTTTTTTCAAACTTTTATCCGATGTTTTTAACGTAATTCTATCGCCGATTTTAGTGGTGTAATCGCTAATATCAACTTTGCGGCCGTTAACATGTACATGACCATGCGAAATCAGCTGTCGAGCCTCTTTGCGAGAACTGGCGAAATTAAGTTTATATACCACATTATCCAGCCTTCTTTCCAGAAGCTGAAGCAATGCCTCGCCGGTATTGCCTTTTGTACGTTCAGCTCGGTGGAAATAATGCATAAACTGGCGTTCCAGAAGACCGTAATATCTTTTAATCTTCTGTTTCTCACGAAGACGAACACCGTATTCACTCGACCTGCCGCGGCGCCAGCCATGCATTCCGGGTGCCGGATTCCGAGTATTCTTTTCAATCGGACACTTTGCCGTTTCGCATCGGACGCCCTTAAGCATCAGCTTCATTCCTTCGCGGCGGCACAGTTTACAGCTTGAACCAAGATATCGACCCATCTATATTTCCTGTCTTAAAATTTATTATTATACACGTCTTCTTTTAGGAGGCCGGCAGCCGTTGTGAGGAAGCGGCGTTACATCTTCGATAGAAGATATTCGAAGACCAGCTCCCTGCAAAGCAGATATAGCTGACTCTCGGCCTGAACCCGGACCGTTTACTTTTATTTCGACTTCACGAACACCGTTACGCATTGCCCCGGCTGCACATTTCTGAGCCGCCTGCTGAGCAGCAAACGGTGTACTTTTTCTCGAACCTTTGAATCCGACACAGCCGCAAGACGCTGAACATATCGTATCACCGTCAGGGTCTGTTATCGTTATTAAGGTATTATTGAACGTCGCTTTAATATGAACTATCGCTTTTACGACATTCCTCTTTATTTTTCTTTTTCCGACTTTAGCCATCTCTAAACGTATCCTCTAAATCCGCTTTATCCTCGCATTTCCTTTACGCCCTTCTTACCGGCAACTGTCTTACGCGGCCCCTTACGGGTTCGGGCGTTACTCTGAGTTTGCTGACCGCGAACAGGCAAGCCTCTGCGATGACGAACACCGCGATAACATCCGATATCACGCAGCCGAGCTATATTCTGAGAAATCTGTCTGCGAAGCTGACCGCCGACAATATAGCTGCGGTCTATTATCTGGGTTACCCGGCTAAGCTCATCTTCTGTAAGCTTGCTGGCCTTAACCATCTTGTCGATACCCGCTTCTTTCAGTATCAGCTCGGATGTATGCTTACCGATGCCGTGTACATACGTCAGCGCTATCCATATCGCCTTTTCGTTCGGAATATCAATACCGACTATACGAGGCATATTAGCTCCTTACAAAACCCGTTCAGCAAAAAACGCATTTGGACTAACCCTGACGCTGTTTATGACGGGGATTACTGCATATCACGCGCACTACGCCGCGACGGCGAACTACTTTGCAGTTTTCACATATACGTTTTACTGAACTTCTTACTTTCATTTTTTCTGTTAACCTCTAAAATCTTAAACCGCAGCTCAATGCCGCAGTATTATTCGGCCCCGATTAAGATCATACGGGCTCATTTCTACCATTACCTTATCGCCCGGAAGTATCCTGATAAAATGCATCCGCATCTTACCCGACACATGGGCCAAAACCTTATGCCCATTTTCCAGTTCAACATTGAACATCGCATTAGGCAAAGCTTCGAGAACTGTTGCCTGCAATTTTATCGCATCTTTTTTAGTCATAACTGCTGTTTTAAAGTCATGACCTCACATCCGGTTCTTGTTATCGCTATAGTGTGCTCAAAATGAGCCGAGCACTTTCCGTCCTTAGTAACTACCGTCCATCCGTTTTTCAATGTCTTCACATCCTTTGTACCGGCGTTTACCATAGGTTCGATCGCAAGAACCATTCCTTCCGCCAGTAGAGTATCATCGCTAAGAAGCTCTTTGCTCACAAAGTTCGGAACTTTCGGTTCTTCGTGCATTTCGCATCCTATTCCGTGTCCTACGAAATCACGGACAACCGAAAAACCCGCGCCTTCGGCAAACTTCTGCATCTGAGCAGCGATACTGCTCCATTTAACTCCGGGACAGGCTTTAGATATCGCTATATCCAAAACATGCTTGGTTACATCAAGCAGCCGACGCTTGTCAGCGGGTATTTCACCGACAGCAACCGTTACCGCAGAATCGGCACAATAGCCGGCCAGCCGAACACCGAAATCAACACTAAGGATATCCGATTCTTTCAGCCTAACCTGATTCGACGGAATTCCGTGAACAACCTCTTCATTCAACGAAGCACATATAACACCCGGAAAAGGCTGACGCGCTCCAGGGTGACGTACACCTTTAAACAACGCTTCCGCCCCGGCTTGTGCTGTCATCTCAGAAGCAGCTTCATCAAGCTCCGCCGTACTTACTCCCGGCTTGGCAATCTCTTGTAGTTTTGAAAGAACACTCGCAACAACTACACCTGCCTTGCGAATCAACTCAATTTCTCTTCGGCTGCGTAGAATTATTGCCATTTATATTCATCCGACTCGCTATTTAATAAGCGAATCAAGAGTATTAAATATAATCGATATTACTTCTTCGGCGCTTTTATTAGCGTCAACTTCGTAAACACAACCTTTTTTCTCATAAAATCCGACTACCGGCTTGGTCATTTCCTTATACGTTTCAAGCCTTTCTTTGACGACTTCGGGCTTATCATCGGCTCTCTGAACAAGAGCCTCGCCGTCAATATCACATTTGCCCTCAACTTTCGGCTTAAGATTCGTAATGTGATAAACCGCTCCGCACTTCGGACAGCTTCGCCGGCCGGTCATTCTGTTAAGAATAATATCTTTATTAACTTGTAAATTTATCACTGCATCTATGTTCCGGCCTTTTGAGCTTAAAGCTTTATCAAGCTCCATCGCCTGATTTACCGTCCTTGGAAAACCGTCCAGAACAAATCCTGCCGCCGGAGCCTTACCTATCGCCTCGGCCATCATCTCAACTATAAGCTCATCGGGAACCAACTTACCCGAATCCATATAACTCTGAGCCTTTTTGCCAAGCTCGGTATTGGCCGCTCTTTCCTTGCGTAAAATATCGCCGCTGGAAAGATGCTGCACCTTATACTTTTCTACTATCCTTTTACAATGTGTGCCCTTACCTGCTCCGGGCGCACCAAGTAAAATTATCCTCATGCATATGCTCCTTTGATTCTTCCTGCGGACGAGAAACCATCATAACTTCGCATAATCAAGTTGGCTTCTATCCTCTGAACCAAATCAAGCGATACGCTAACTACAATAAGCAAACCGGTTCCGCCCAAAAATGTAGCCACTCGCCAATCAACCCCGAGCAGTACATTTACTAACGTCGGGACTATTGCGATTATCGCCAAGAATGCCGCGCCAAAATATGTGATACGAGCCATTACCGTTTCAAGATAATCCGCTGTTCTGCGGCCCGGACGAAGACCCGGAATAAAACTGCCCATATCGCGAAGATTCTTGGCCATTTCTTTAGGCTGAAACTGAACTGTCGTCCAGAAATACGCGAACGCAAATATCAAAACCATATAAAGAACATTATATGTAAAAGCCGCACCCGGCATTAAAGCTCCCTCTATATTATAAAGCAGGTTCGACTCCCGCAAAGCCGGGATATTTCTAATTTGCCTTATAATAATCGGAGGAAATATCATAAAACTGGATGCGAAGATAATCGGCATAACACCGCCGTGATTAACTCTAAGCGGCAGATAATGTCTCTGGCCGCCGTACATCCTTCTGCCTCGCATCTGTTTTGCCTGCTGAATCGGAATACGGCGCTGGCCTTGAGTTATCAGTATCGCACCAGCCACAACAAAAACAAAAGTAAGGATTAAAAACAGTATTTCGAAAGGCCCTAAAGTGCCGGCTGCAGCGCCAAATTTAAAATCGACATTCTGTATCAGCGTCTGAATCGCCCAAGGCATTCTCGCGATAATACCTGCCATAATAATAAGACTGATGCCGTTGCCTATTCCGTACTCGTCAATCTGTTCACCGAGCCACATCAAAAATACCGAACCGGCAGTCATTCCAATCACGCCGAAAACCAATGCCCGAACCTGCAAGCCGGGATATACAAACTCAGAACGTCCCATCATCTTCATAAACATTAACGACTGTACTATACATATAAATACAGTCAGATAACGCGTATATTCGTTTATCTTTTTATATCCGGTCTGTCCTTCCTGCCGAAGCTTCCGCAAAGCCGGTATAACCTCACCTAAAAGCATAAGGATAATCGAAGCAGTAATGTAAGGCATAATACCCAAACCGAACAAGCTGCTCTCGTCAAGATTGCCGCCGCTGAACATCTGCATCATGTCCGCCGCCCGACTCAAAGGACTGTCGGTATCTCGGCTTTGCGCTGCAGCTTTCATCTGCTCTTGGTTAATACACGGATTCGGAATATGATAACCGATACGATAAATCGCAAGAAGCGCGACCGTAAAAAGTATCTTGTTACGCAAATCCGGAATCTTAAATATATTGCCTACTGTTCCAAACATATCAAATGCTCGAATTAATTTTGCTTATATTACCTTTGCCGTTCCGCCCGAAGCCGCTATCTTCTGCTCGGCTGATTTACTGAATTTATGAGCTGATACCGCAAGCTTCTTCGTCAGTTCACCGTCACCAAGAATTTTTACTTTGCTCTGAACGCTCTTAATCAAACCTGCCTGATTAAGCTGTTCGAGACCTACCGTCGAGCCTTCTTCGAATCTTTCCAACTGAGATACATTCACAACCTGATATCTCAATTCGAAATTAAAATTATTAAATCCGCGCTTCGGAAGCTTACGAGTCAAGGGCATTTGACCGCCTTCACGGATTGTCATAAAATTTGAACCAGCCCGACTCTTTTGACCTTTATGCCCGCGACCGCTGGTTTTTCCCAGCCCGCTTCCGGGACCTCGGCCAAGACGCTTGCCGATTTTGTGCTTGCCTACTACTGAGGTTATTTCATGCTCAAGCATTTGTTACTATCACCACCTTTTTACTGGTTCAACCGCGACACCGCGGACCGACTCTATCGTTTCTTTATCTCGAAGTTTCAGCAAACCGTCCATAGTCGCCTTGACTACATTCTTCGCGGACGTGCTGCCGATTACCTTTGTTAATACATCCTGTACCCCGGCATATTCCAGAACAGCTCGTGAACTCGAACCTGCTATAACGCCCGTTCCCGGACTGGCCGGAAGTATTACTATCTTCGTAGCCCTATATCTACCTATTACCTGATGAGGAATAGTACGTCCCTCAAGAGGAACCTTACATAGGGATTTCTTTGCGTCTTTAACCGCTTTTTCTACAGCCTGAGGAACTTCGTTGGCTTTGCCGTATCCGATTCCAACCGTACCGGCTCTGTCTCCGACAACCACCAAAGCCGCAAAGCTGAACCGTCTGCCGCCTTTTACCACCTTGGCACAGCGGAATACTTTAACCACTGTATCCTCGAATGGCTGTTCCTGTTCAGTCGTTATTGTCGCCGCTTCTATTGCCAATGTATTTCTCCACTGTTTTTATTTAAGTTAAAATGCCAAACCTGCTTTTCTTGCCGCTTCGGCAAGAGCTTTGCATCTGCCGTGATACCTGTAAGAACCTCTGTCGAAACACACACATTTGATTCCTACATTCAGAGCTTCTTTCGCAATCGCCTCACCTATCATCGATGCAGCCTTAATATTACCGGTCTTGGTAATACTTCCGCGAAGACTTTTGTTTTTAGTGCTCGCAGATGCCAAGGTTACTCCGGCGGTATCATCTATTATCTGTGCATAAATATGTTTGTTCGAGCGAAACACTGAAAGCCGCGGTCTTTCCGCAGTTCCGGTCATTTGTCTGCGAACATGTTTTTTGCGCCTCTGCGCACGTTTTATTTTGTTAATTTCCATTACAAAAAATCCTGCCTACTATTAAGACGGCCCTGAAGCAAACGCTTTGCCGACTTTTCTTGTTATATGTTCACCGGCGAATCTGATGCCTTTTCCTTTATAAGGTTCAGGCGGGCGAATCTTTCTTAATTCCGATGTAAACTCGCCAAGCAAACATTTGTCCACTCCTGAAACCGTAAATACTGCAGGAACCTCGTCGCCCTTGGTCGCTTTGACATCGATTTTAATTTTGAGACCCTGAGGTATTTTTCGCTCTATCGGGTTGCAGTAGCCGACCTGAAAAACTAATTTGCCGCCCTGCTCATTAACATTGAAACCCGTACCGTATATTTCAAGACGCCGCGAAAAACCCTTGCTCACTCCTTCTACCATATTCGCAAGCAGCGCCCGCATTGTCCCGTGAAGAGATCTGCTTTGTTTGTCTGTCAGCTTTTCGTTTATAACCGAAATCTCCTTGGCAGACTCATCAACCTTAACCTTTATAAGAGGGTGAACATCAAGCTCACTCGTCCCTGCCGGCCCGGTTAGTTTAATACGCTGACCATTCAGTTCGACTTTAACACCCTGTGGTATTGCAACTGGTTTTTTGCCGATACGACTCATTTTAGTTCACCGTACAAAGTATTTCTCCGCCGACTTTTTCCTGCCGGCATTTTCTATCACTAAAAACGCCCTTGCTCGTCGATATAATCGCGATACCCATTCCGCCGAGGATATGAGGAAGCTTTTCCATAGACAAATAAACTCTTTTGCCGGGTTTGCTTTCTCTGACTATTTCCCGTATCGCAGGAGTTCCTTCAGGGTCATACTTCAGGCTGACCCGAATCAGACCCTGCTGGCCATCTTCGATTTTATCATAACCTTCGATATATCCTTCGTCCTTCAAAACCTGTGCTATACCTGCACAAAGCTTAGAAGCTTTAATATTCACTTCCGCCCTGCCTATTCGCGAGGCATTTCGGATTCTCGTCAGCATATCAGCTATCGGATCACTCAAACTCATAAATACTGCTCCGGCCTTTCTGTCCAGCCCTACCAGCTGGCTTTCTTAACACCCGGTATCTTGCCTTCATTTGCCAGTTTTCTAAAGCAAACTCGGCAAATCTTAAACTTGCGGTAAACCGCATGGCTTCGACCGCATAGTTCACATCGCGTGTATCCGCGAACGCGAAATTTCGGTTTCTTTTTTACCTTGTTTTCAAGAGCCTTCGTTGACATCCAAACGTTCAGCCTTGCTTTTCAAAGGCTGCTCCTGTTTTACTGCCTGAAAGGCATTCCGAAACTCGACAAAAGCTTCTTCGCCTCATCATTTGTCTTGGCAGTTGTTATAAACGTAATATTCATACCCTGCTGAGACTCAGCCTTGGCAGGGTCTATTTCCGGAAATACCGTCTGTTCGCTCAAACCCATCGAATAATTACCGCGACCATCAAAACCCTTAGGATTAAGACCGCGAAAATCTCGAACTCGAGGTATCGCAAGACTGATAAGACGGTCCAAAAATTCGTACATTCTTATCCCGCGTATCGTAACTTTAAGACCCGTTTCGAGACCTTCACGAACCTTAAAATTAGATACACTCTTTTTCGCTTTGCAGACGAACGGCTTTTGGCCGGTTATCAGCGTCAAATCCTGTTTGGCTGATTCGAGAAACTTCTTGTCTTGAACCGCTTTGCCTACGCCCATAGATACCACTATTTTGCTAAGTCGGGGAACCGACATAGGATTCTTGTAGCCGAACTGCTGTTTCAGCTCAGGTATCACTTTCGATTTATATAAATCTTTCAAACGCGCCATACTGATTCCAATTTATTATTTCTTGCGGCCTCTACGTACCAGACCAATTTCTGCTCCGTCGACTCCGACTCGTTTCTTGGCTCCGTCGGACTCAACACGATATCTGACTTTAGTTGCCTTATTACTCTTGGTGCTTACAGGCAATACATTGCTGATATGAATCGGCTGCTCGACACTTATTCGACCGCCCTGCGGGTTCTGACGCGACTGACGAACATGTTTCTTCGCCATATTCAGACCCTGAATAAGAACACGATTCTTCGACGGTATAACCCGAAGAACTTTGCCGGTCGAACCTTTATTGTCCCCGGCTATAATCTGAACTGTATCACCTTTTTTTATCTTTGCCGCCATATCTCAACTTTTTATCTATAATTTCAATTTGTTTAAACTACTTCACTTGCCAAAGAAATAATCTTCATATAATTCTTCTCGCGAAGTTCACGTGCAACCGCGCCGAATATTCGGGTTCCTATCGGGTTGCCTTCGCCGTCTATCATCACAGCCGCGTTACTGTCAAACCGGACATAACTTCCGTCAGGACGCTTGACAGGAGTTTTCGTTCGGACTATAACGCACTTATGAACCTTCTTGTCGTCAAGCTGACAGGTCGGCAGTGATTTCTTTATTGCTACACAGATAATATCTCCGACCGTCGCTGTTACACGGGTCATCTTGCCTTGACGCGAACCGGTTCTGCCGAGCACCTTAATGCACATCGCCACCTTAGCTCCGGTGTTGTCCGTTATATCAAGCATTGTCTGTTGCTGTATCACTGCGCTGTTACCTTTTAAAAATCAACCTTAAACTGCCTGTTCCTGAATAGCCTTTTTCAGAACACTTACCAAACGATAACTTTTACTCTTGCTGTAATTGCGGCACTGGGCAACTTCAACGACATCGCCGATATTACACTGATTCTTCGCATCATGAACACCGAGCTTAGTACGTTTTCGAACATACTTGCCGTACTTCGGATGCGGTATCTTATAATCTATCGCAATCTTGACGCTTTTGTCGCCGCTGCGGCTTATCACTACGCCGGTCAATGTTTTTGCTTTACGTTCCTGCATATTAATTATCCTCGGCCTTACCGCGCTGGACTGCTAATTCTCGTTCACGCATTACTGTTTTTACCCTTGCGATATCACGTTTTATATTGATTATTGCCTTGGAGTTTTCGAGTTTCTCCGTTACTGCCTGAGATTTCAGCTCAAACAGTTGCTTCTCAAGCTCAGTAAGCTTGTCTTTTATTTCATCAACACTCATCTCTCGATATATCTGAGCTTTCATTACTAAATCCTGCGGCGGTCAATACGCCAAACTCTAAATTTCTTTAAATCGAATGTCTACGACGAACAAGTCTGCATTTAACCGGCATCTTGTGAGCGACTCTGGCCAGAGCTTTCTTGGCTACATCTTCGCTGACTCCGCCGATTTCGAACATCATCGTTCCCGCTCTGACTCGGGCAACCCAAAACTCAGGTTCGCCTTTTCCTTTACCCATACGAGTCTCAAGAGGCTTGGAACTAACCGGTTTATGCGGAAATATCCGAATATATACTTTACCTTCACGATGCAGAAAATGAGTCGCAGCCACTCGACCCGCCTCAATCTGCCTGCCCGTTATCCATATCGTCTCAAGAGCCTGAAGCCCATATTCACCGAAAGCCACATAATTACATCTGCCTGCGACACCTTTCATTTTGCCGCGCTGGCTTTTACGGTATTTCACTCTTTTGGGCATCAACGCCATATTACATAATCCTCAAAATATCTTAGTTACTGATACTCTGTCTGTTATTAACTTATATTTATTCTTTATTTTCAGCCGGACTTGCCGAATCACTGCTTTGTTCTTTAACAGCAGGTTTGGCTTGTGCTTCTCTTTTAGGTGCACTTCTTGTCCTGCGTTTTGACGAACCTTCAGAACGACCCTGTTCTTCATGACGAGGCGGTCTGCGGCGGCGAACCTGACGAGATTCGATTACTTCGCCATACTTGCCTTTGTAAATCCATACCTTAATACCAATCGCGCCGTATGTAGTATGAGCCGTCGCCTGTGCATAATCTACATCAGCATCGAGAGTATGCAGAGGAATGCTGCCAAGTTTCTGAGTTTCGCTTCTCGCGATTTCAGCACCCGCCAAACGTCCGCTGCAGGATATCTTGACACCCTTAGCTCCAGCATTTACTGCGTTTTCACAGAACTGTTTCATCGTCCGCCTGAAACTGGCTCTTTTGCCTAACTGCTCGGCTATTGCTTCACCGACAAGGGCTGCATTCAAATCGGGCTCTTTTATTTCAATAACATTTACATTAACCTTGCGGCCGGTCAAAGCTTCAAGCTCTTCGCGAAGCTTATCAACCTCACCGCCCCGAGGGCCGATTACAACTCCCGGACGAGCACTGTGAAGCGTTACTTTAACTTCGTTGCTCGTACGGACGATTTCCACTTTGGCTACTGCCCCTTTAGGCATCTGACGGTTATACTTCTTGTCTATATACCGCCTAAGTTTCTGGTCTTCGACAAGAAACGTTCCGTAATCAGCCTTCGGTGCATACCATGTACTCTGCCACGGCAGCCTTATACCTGTTCTAAAACCTGTTGGTGATGTCTTTTGACCCATTCTGTCGGCCTTTTATCAACCAAATATCTTCACTTATAATTAACTTGTTTATAACTGAGTAACTGTCACGTGTATATGACAGGCTTCTTTACGAATCGAATGTGCGCGGCCGCGGTCTTTGGCTCGCCATCTTTTTGTCCCGAGTCTCACGCCAGCTCCGTCAACACGAGCTTCTAAAACATATAAACTATCAACATCAGCCTGCTGCTCGTCCGCGTCAGCAACTGCACATTTTAAAACTTTATCAACCATTCCCGCCGAACGCTTGCGGGTAAACTTCAATATATCCATCGCATCATGAACAGCTCTGCCGGCTATCAGTTGTGTTACCAGCCGGGCCTTGCGAGGCGCTACAGGAGCGTAACGATAAGATGAGCTCCAAGAACCAAGGTCATTCTCAGAAACACCCAACGCCGCAGCCAGTTTTCGTATATCTTCTTTGCGAGGAATCGGCTTCATCAAACCCTTCTGCCAGTTCTTTATCGCCGAAGCCGCTTTTTTCTTATCGAATCCGCCGCGCACAATCTGACTTGCCAAATCTTCTATATTGACTCGTCTTTTACTGCACAACTTTTTTAATTTATTGCTGCTAAGCATATCCGTTCAATCTTTTAAGAACAACTATTCACCTGTTGCGGCTTTCTTGCTCGAATGTCCTCTGAACGTCCTCGTCGGAGAAAATTCACCAAGCTTATGGCCGACCATATCTTCTGTTATAAAAACCTTATGAAACATCTTACCGTTATGAACCATAAAAGTATAACCGACAAACTCCGGCACTATCGTACAGCGTCTCGACCAAGTCTTAATAGGTTCTTTGGAACCTTCTGCTTGGAGTTTCATCACCTTGCCGAAAAGCTTCTCGTCTACAAACGGCCCTTTTTTTAATGACCTGCTCATCTATTTTCCTTCAAAAGGAAATAGTTAATAATAAATTACAATACCAACTGTCCCTGTCTGACATTTCTGCGACGGCGGATAATCCGCTTATTGTTTCTATTCCGCGGACTTCGTGTCTTTCCGCCTTTGGCAAGCACACCGGTCGGAGAACACGGATGACGACCGCCGTTGCTTCGACCTTCACCGCCGCCCATCGGATGAGCGACCGGATTCTGAGCTTTACCTCTAACATGACCGCGCCGACCCAAATGACGGGTCCTGCCGGCCTTGCCTAATTTTATATTCTGATGGTCAGGGTTGCTTAACTGGCCGATAGTCGCGCGGCATTCTTTGCGAATCATTCGCATTTCGCCGCTTGGCAATATCACTGTCACCCAATCGCCTTCTTTAGCGACGATTCTCGCAGCATTGCCTGCTCCGCGAACCAGCTTGCCGCCCTGTCCGGCTGTCATCTCTATATTATGAATTTCGATACCGGCAGGTATCGTAGCTAATTTCATTGCGTTGCCGACTTTCGGCTCGACCTCGTCTCCGCTTTCTATCTTCGCGCCGACCTTGATCCCCTGAGGAGCTAATATATACCGTTTTTCTCCGTCCGAATAATTAACCAGAGAAATAAAACAATTGCGATTAGGGTCATATTCGACTGTCGCAATAGTTCCGGGCACCCCGTCTTTGTCACGTTTAAAATCGATTACGCGATATATTTTCCTTGCTCCGCCTCCGCGAAAACGAGCAGTCGTCTCACCGGAATGATTTCTGCCGCCGGTTTTACGTATCCGCTTGCACAGCGACTTCTCAGGCTTAAACGCCGTCAGTTCCGCATAGTCGTTCACCGACGCATTTCTGCGGCCTGCGCTTGTCGGTCTGTATATTCTTATACCCATATAAATACTGCTTTCTTTATATCCGCTTGGGCTTCGCCTGCCGCGGAATCATCATCAGAATAAATCTATATGATAATCAGCCTGTAAATAAACTACTGCCTTTTTCCAGTCCGGCGTCTTGCCGAAATTTCTTCCTTTACGGCGGATTTTACCCTTATGATTAGCCGTCGTAACTTTCCGAACCTTCACGTTATAAAGGTTCTCGACCGCCTTTTTAATCTGAATTTTATTAGCGCCTTTGTTAACTTCGAAAGAATACGCCCCCTTAACATTAGCAAAGTGCATCCCTTGTTCTGTCACCAATGGCCGAATTATTATTTTATAATCATCCATCAATATCGCTGACGATTAATCGCCGCCCTTCATCACAGACAAAAAAGCGTCTTTCGTAAAAAGCAATTTCTTATGTACGCATATGTCACCGGCATTAAGTTCGCTAACCGGCATAATATTTACCTTCGGAACATTCCTTGCAGACTTATAAAGATTCTCGTCGAGGCCGCTGGTAGTAACAAGACAGCTTCGGTCAATTTTAAGCTTTCCAAGAATCTTCGCGAAATCTTTCGTCTTGGGCTTTTCAAAACCAAGCTCGTCAATCACAACCAAATTCTCGCTCAGAAGCTTGCCTAATATCGCCGAGTTTGTCGCAAGCCGTCTTTGTTTCTTCGGCATACTCTGCCTGAAATCTCTGACAACCTTCGCAAACGTCACGCCGCCGCCGACACGTTTTCCGGTTCGAATATTACCCACGCGGGCATTGCCGGTTCCCTTTTGCCTGTAAAGCTTCTTCGTCGAACCTTCGACCATCCCGCGGCTTTTTGTAGCAGCAGTTCCGACGCGCTTGTTCGCGTGATACATCACTATCGCCTGCTTCAGTAGTGCATATCGTATCTTAGAACCGAAAACCGCCTCATCAACCTTCAGGCTTTCGACCTTTTTTCCCTGTTTGTTATATACCGCCAAATCTATCATTGCTTACGCCTTTGCCGACGAACCCTTCAAATTTTTCTGGCTCGATCTGACTATCACATATCCCCCTGCCGGACCCGGCACGGAGCCTTTTACCACTATAAGATTATTTTCTTCGTCTATTGATATGACATTATGATTTTTTGTAGTGATTCGAACATCTCCCAGATGACCGCTCATCTTCTTTCCCTTTTTAATATCCCCGCCGTGACCGCGGTCAGTACCATAGCCGCCTATAGAGCCGCCGTGTCTGTGCATCCTTTCGGTTCCGTGCGAGGCACCCATACCGCCGAAATGATGACGCTTCATAACACCGGCATAACCTTTGCCCTTGCTCGTCCCGACAACATCCACATATTTATCCTTAGAAAAAACCGAAACCGTCATCGTATCACCGGGCTTGGCTTCGCATTGGGAATCGGATAAAAGACGCATTTCTCTGACAAATTTCTTGGGGGTTGTTTTAGCTTTTTTGGCGTGACCTGCTTGGGGTTTGCTTCTTCTGGACGGTTTCACATCTTCATATCCCATCTGAACAGCCTGATAACCGTCAGTATCGGCCGTCTTAACCTGCATAACCGTACAAGGACCGGCCTGAATCACTGTTGCAGGCAGAAGCTGACCATTATCACTGTAAACCTGTGTTATACCAACTTTTTTACCAAGCAGCATCGCCATATTAATCACTTCACTAAAATTATGCTTTAATCTTGACAAATACACCCGCCGGAACAACAAGCCTGTTAAGAACCTCGACCGTTCTGGCGTTGGGCTCATGGATGTCAATGAGCCGTTTATGACTACGAAGCTCGAACTGCTCACGAGATTTCTTATCTATATGAGGGCTTCGAAGTACTGTATATCGTTCGATTCGTGTCGGAAGCGGTACCGGCCCGCTTACACGGGCATTTGTCCTGCGGGCTGCCTCGACTATCTCCTTCGCTGAAGAGTCAAGAGCCCTATGGTCATAGGCTTCCATTCTGATTCTAATTCTCTCTGTTTCCGTCGCCGGCATCGATTACCTCTATAAAGGGCAAAATTACCTATCCGCCCAAAACTGCCGATATTAACTTAACACACTTTACTTTAACGACTTACAACCATTATTTCAGCCGCTCGGTACTATTAGTGCGGGTATTCCCCACAGCAAAACCCAACAGCTGTTAATTTTTTGGCAGAAAAGGCCGATTTATACGCCATTTTCCTTTCGGGCTTATATCAAGCCTCGCTTAGCATATAAACTTTCGCCTTCCTTAATGATACGGGTTTTGAACAGTTGACAAACCCTTTTTCGGAGCTAAAAAACGCCCTGTCTTTCCCGCAGCTTGTCCATCAACCGTCCATGACCATCAAACTACCGATGTGCCACAGCCCAACTTGTTTACGCACAGCTGTCCATTGCCGCGCTCGCTACGGCTGAAAACGTTGAAATATAAGGCAAAAAACTTACCTTGTCAACAGGCGTTTTTAAAAAATTTTAAAAAAAATAAAAAATTTTTCACACTCTCCCAGACAAATTAAAACAGGCTCTAACAAGCTATACCAAACAAAGCCGCCCTGCTGCATCCCTATCCGCCTAAACTATTTTTATTATAAAAAACCGAAGGAATTTCGCTGTCATTTTTTCAAACCCTCGGCTATCTTACTGCATCGTGCATTTAAAAAGGAAACAGCTATGAATAAAAGATATTTATACGGCGCCGTAGATATAGACAACCTTCAAGTTCTGGCAGTCGGAACCAACGAAGACAAGATTAAAGATTTCATCGCCGGCAAAGCAGATGAGAAATTAAAGATATTCAAAGTTACCACTGAAACCGGCAAAAGCTACAAAGTAAAGCTGAGCATAGACGGGTTCTCACCCAACCTGCAAAACATCGAAGAAGACGGTAGGAAGATGAGGGAATTGTGGGGGCTGATTTATATGTTAGAAATAGACTTAGCCGAATCAAATACCGAGATTTTCATCTTCGACAGACCAAAGACTGTTACCCGATAAAACAATTCTTAACCGCACATAACACACAAAACCAAATACAAACAGATAAACCCTAAAAATATTCAGACACGGGTTTACACGGTTTTTTAACGCGGTTTTTCACAGTTTAGAATTGGGTTTGCATAAATAAGCTTTTGGGGATATGATTTAATTACTGATTAATTGAAGGAATAATTGCCATGCGGTACAAAAGTATAATTTCCTACGCAGATATTATAAAACGCGAAGGGCTTATACTTTAAAAATCATTTTCTCTATTCGGCGTAAAACTTTTTCAGGTTGTCGAAGGTTGCACTGCCAGATTGTCAATATATGCCATCCTTGTTTACGTAGAAGCCGATTTTTACGTTGGTCCCGACGTTTGTTGTCTATCGCCTTACGAACCCAGAAAGCTTTGTTAGTTCTTGGGCGTCTGGCTAATTTACAATTCCGATGGTCATGCCAGAAACATCCGTTAACGAATATTACTGTTTTTGCCGATTTTATTACGAAATCTGGTTGTCCGGGCAAAGATTTTAAATTCCGACGATATTTTATTTTGAGTTTTTTCAAAAGATAGGCGACTTTTTCTTCGGGATCAGTACGAGCATGTTTGACACAAGACATTAATTGGCTGCGTTTGGCTTTATCGTAAATATCAGCCATAAATTTTTAATTTCCACCAGACAATAATGTTCTTATTCTTCCTTTTATATTTTCATAAACTGTTGTTAATTTCTTTTTAGCCACATCGGTTAAAAGCGCAGTATGTGCAATGGCATCTCTCATTGGTTTATATTCTTTCGCATCTCTTGCTAAACAAGCGTCTTTTTCGGGGTTTTTTTTGTCATGTAAGGTTGCTAGATGAGCCATCGACAAATAATTCAAATCTGTTTTTTCCCTTCTGATATCAATGCTTACATTTCCTGCCCCTTTGCTTCTAACCTCCTCTTCTCTCCATTTTTTTACTTCTGCCTCAGCCTCGGGCGTTAAAAGAATTCTTTTTTCTCGGATATATTTCCTTATTAAATTTTCAGAAATGAAACATTCGGCATAAGACTCAAAATTATATTTTGCGTCATCACTTAAGTCGTCAACCCAACTATCGACCTTTTTTCTGTTTTTTGAATTTTCTGGAACCTCGTATTCTTCTGAAACAGCACTGTATAGCCCGATGGACGCTCTTTCTTTTCGAGATCTTTTTGGGTTTTCTGTGTCACCATCTTGCCTATGCCTTATTCTCCAATCATCCCAGTCCTCAAGAATTTCTGAGACTATTTTTTTCATGCTATCTAAAAACCTTTTATATTTCGGATCGTCGGCTACAATACCCTCGCGAGCAGTAGCAAATCTATCTTTCTCATCATCATCTAACTTGTCAAAATGAATTTGCCCGTAGAAATAATTCTCGGCTAATCGAGCAGTAGGGATATGCTTCAGGATATCTCTCTCACGCAATCTTCCGTTTACAAAAAGGTCCACACCTACTCTTTCGTCCGCAGAAATTATTTTAAGATCTCTCGGCTTGATAACAGAAGCAATAAAGCCTTTAATGTTTCTATCCATGACAATTTGCTTTTTAGGTTCTATTAAATTCACAAGTTTTTCTTTTACATACGGATCATCTATATTATTAAGGTTCCATAGAAATTGTGTTTTTTGGGCCAGATCTTCAAGATGCTCAAGAGAAATTGGCTCATCATTGACGAATATATTAAAAGAATCATCTATAAGAGAAAATCTAAAATATAGAGCAATGACCTTTTTTAAAAATTCTAAGTTATTTTTTATTCCATCTTTGATGCTTTTAAAATAAACAATTGTGCCCTTTTCATGATTTTTTGTGTATTTTTCAAAAATGTCGGCCCTATATTTTTTTAATTCGTATTGCTGCGGAGAAAAATCTCTGGTAATAGCTTTATCCAAGCCCGAATTATCTATTGTTCCACCAACATAATTCGTGTTCATCTTTTTCGATATAACCGCAATTTTATCTGCGCATGACAATAAAGCTAATTTTCCTATTCCTTTTCTGCCGATGTAAGGCCTTCCTTTTGCAGATACTTTTACTCCGTTTTTCCTCTTAGAATATCCGATCTTCAAAAATTTGTTTTGAAAATCAGTCCTCGACATACCATCTCCATCGTCTTTTATAACAAAATTATTTCTTTTTCTGTCAACATATATCCAGACATTTTTTGAGTCTGCATCCCATGAATTAGAAATCGCCTCTCCTATAACAGTTATAAAACTTCTATATAGGTTTCTTCCCAGAGAATCTAAGACACTTAAAGAGATTTCAAATGTGAATGGTTTTTCTTCTCCCATAATACACCTTTTAATGTTAAGCTATAATTTAAATGGCCTTTATATGCTTTAATATACTTTTACCAATAATCACTCCCAGCCGTACAGGTACGGCATTTCCGATATGCGTACCTAATTCTCGTAGAGAATATGTTTCATTAGGTTTTATGAATTTATATTTCTTCGGAAAAGTTTGAAGTAGAGCCCCTTCTCTCAAAGATAGTGCACGGTTTTGTTTAGGATGGCCGAATCGTCCTGTTCCGTATGAAAAGAATTGTGTGGTAATTGTCGGTCCCGGTTTATCCCATTCCATTCGTCCGTAAACAGCACTATATGTTTCTCCGGTTACTTTTCGATGACAGGGACAACGCAATTTTTCTTCCCAATCCAGCCAAGTCCCTCCGGGTTTCGATTGTTCGATGCGCTTTAGGTTAATCGGGCTTAAAGCTGAAGTTCGATGCATCTTGTCTTTTTCTGATGCATCCCCGGCACGGATTTTATCTATCTTACCTATAACTTCTCTAACAGTACGATATCTGCTTGGGTTGTGTGTCTTTTCGATAAGCTCTATTTCGCCATATACAGAAGCCAAAAGTACCAAACGACTTCTCTTCTGCGGAATCCCGTAATCCGGACAATAAACCTTTTTCCAAAATACGAAGTAACCATCCTTTTTTAGTCTTTTCACGAACCTTCGGAAAACATCCTGTTTAGTCAATTCGCTGACATTTTCCATCGACACAATTTCGGGTCGTATCCCTGATATCAGTCTTCCGAACGCATCCAACAATTTCCATTTTTTATCTTTTTTTCTGTTCTTGTTTTTTTGCGTATGCTTTGAAAAGCACTGGCAAGGGGCACATCCTACTAAGATTCTTATATCTGCTTTCCCGAAAAGAGAATTTACATCGTCAGCTTCTATCTTTCTGATATCTTTGCTTATGAATCTTGCTGCGTTGTTTGCCTCGTATGCGTACTTGCATGTTTCATCGGAGTCAATACCTGCAATCACCGGAAGCCCTGCTTTGATAAGGCCATAAGTTAATCCGCCAACACCGCAAAATATATCTACCGCTTCTGCCTTTGGTTCAAGCATAAATTATGGATTCCCTAAAACAAGTCCCTGATGTTAACTTTTAATGCTTTTGCGATTTTTTCGAGATTGCGAATGCCGATGTTCTTTTCGCCTCGTTCGATTTGTCCGATGTATGCTCGATGAAGGTCCGCAAGATTCGCGAGTTTTTCCTGTGAGATTTCTTTTTCCTCTCTAATATTGCGTATGTTGAACCCGACACGAGCGCATATATCTTCCATGAACAATCTCCTTTAGCAGTATTTTAGTAAGTGCTACTTATTGTTCGACTGCTTATAGATAGCATTTTTATTGGTTTGGATAATAAATTGATATGTCCGTCTGCGGCCTAAATTTTGCCGAAAAATTCAAAAACGCATGCTTCTTTCGTATGGCGTACAGCGTATTGCGGATAGTTCAGAACGGCTAACCGGCAAGGCAAAATCACTTTCAAAGACTCATAGATACTTGCTTTGACATAAAGTCCGTTAGGACAAACAGCCTAAAATAATTGAGCGGTGCGATAAATTCATTTATCGGGAGGTTAATGTTTTGGGATGTCAAGCGTCGTAAGACGCTATGTCAAAGCCCTTGTGCCTTAGTGTCTTTGAGCCTTAGTGGTTAAATCTCTGCGTAATCCGCGCAATCAGCGGCTAAAATTCGCTGCTGGTCGTTTGTTTCTCGTCCCCTGATAGTTTCAGCGCAAAAGGAAAGGCCGGTCAATGTTATTGACCGGCCTTATAATTCCTGGCAATGACCTACTCTCGCCATTGTAAGACTACCATCGGCCGCACGAGCTTAGCTTCTGAGTTCGGAAAGGGATCAGGCGTTTCCACGTGCGTATACTCACCAGGAAATTCGTGAATCAGGCTAAAAGCCTGAATATCTCAATTATTCAATTTTCAAACAAAGGCAGCTAAAAAAACTGCCCAACACGAAAATATGTGATGATGCGTTCCAAAACGTCAATCAGTAACTTTATCAAACACCGATTTTACGGTATCTGATGCCATGGCAACCAATGGTTGATATGGTCAAGTAATTGAGCGTTAGTACCGGTTAGCTTAATCCCTTACAGGACTTACACACCCGGCCTATCGACCTGATAGTCTATCAGGGCTCTTTCGCAGTCCGAAGACTGCATGGAATCCTTATCTCAGAGGGGGCTTCCCACTTAGATGCTTTCAGCGGTTATCCTTTCCCGACTTAGCTACCCAGCCATGCCCCTAGCGGGACAACTGGTAAACCAGCGGTCAGTGCTTCCAAATCCTCTCGTACTAAGGAAACATCTCTTCAAGATTCCTGCGCCCACGGCAGATAGGGACCGACCTGGCTCACGCCGGTCTGAACCCAGCTCGCGTACCACTTTAATTGGCGAACAGCCAAACCCTTGGGACCGCCTTCAGCCCCAGGATGTGATGGGCCGACATCGAGGTGCCAAACCTCCTCGCCGCTATGAACGCTCGGAGGAGATCAGCCTGTTATCCCCGGAGTACCTTTTATCTGTTGAGCGATGGCCATTCCACACTGCACCACCGGATCACTAAGTCCTGCTTTCGCATCTGCTCGACTAATTGGGTCTCGCAGTTAAGCACCCTTATACCTTTACGCTCTTTGCGTGATTGCCAACCACGCTGAGGGTACCTTTGAACTCCTCCGTTACACTTTAGGAGGAGACCGCCCCAGTCAAACTGCCCACCTAGCACTGTTCCCTGCCCGGATTCACGGGTCAAGGTTAGGCGACTAACATAGCAAGGGTGGTATTTCAACGTTGGCTCCCCGACGTCCGAAAACGCCGGATCAACGCCTCCCACCTATCCTACGCAAGATATGCCAGGCGTCAGTACCAGGCTACAGTAAAGGTTCACGGGGTCTTCCCGTCTTGCCGCGGGTATGCGGTATCTTCACCGCAAATATAATTTCACCGAGTCCGTCCTTGAGACACTGCTCCAGTCGTTACGCGGTTCATGCACGTCGGAACTTACCCGACAAGGAACTTCGCTACCTTAGGACCGTCATAGTTACGGCCGCTGTTTACCGGGGCTTCGGTTGCCAGCTTCTCAGCCCGAAGGCCAATGACCGGCTTCCTTAACCTTCCGGCACCGAGCACGCGTCATTCTGTATACATCCTCTGTAAGAGTTAGCACAGAACTGTGTTTTTGATAAACAGTCGCCAGAGCCACTTCACTGCGCCCTCAGCAGGCACTTAGTAAACTAAATACCTCTGTAGGGACCCCTTTTTGCGAACTTACGGGGTCAAATTGCCTAGTTCCTTAAGAACGGTTATCTCGAGCGCCTTAGGATATTCTCCTCGCCTACCTGTGTCAGTTTTAGTACGGACACGCATCATTGTCCTGTTTGAGGTTTTTCTCGGCAACAACGCCAGCTGCTCGGGCATCTTAAATCGGCCCTTGCCGTCCCTTGGTCTGTTTGTGCCGGCGGATTTGCCTACCGGCCAGACCTCAGGCAGGATAGCCACGACTAATCAGCTTCCAGCCTTTGTTGCTGCGTCACCCCCACAGTTATAACCTTTGATACGTGGTGCAGGAATATTAACCTGCTGTCCATCGTCTACGCCTTTCGGCCTGGACTAAGGTCCCGACTAACCCTGGGCGGATGTACCTTCCCCAGGAAACCTTAGGCTTACGGCGAACAGGATTCTCACCTGTTTTATCGTTACTCATGCCGGCATTCTCACTTGCTGCCGCTCCACGACTCGTTTCCGTATCGCTTCAATGCTGACAGCAACGCTCTGCTACCACTTCTCCAGTACCTACTTTAAACAGAAGGTTAAATTCTAAATCCGAACCTCTAAAATCTAAATGATACGAAACTATATTTTGGTATTTGTAATTTTTTAGATTTTAAGTTAGATGTTAGATTTTAATCCCGCTGTGCAAAGTAGGTACTGGAAAAATCCGCAGCTTCGGTGATAAGCTTATTCCCGTTCATTATCGGCACCAAACTGCTCGGCCGGTAAGCTATTACGCACTTTTTAAATGGTGGCTGCTTCTAAGCCAACATCCCGGCTGTTTCAGCAATTCGACTTCCTTATTAACTGAGCTTATCTTAGGGACCTTAGCTGGCGGTCTGGGTTCTTTCCCTTTTGACCATGAAGGTTATCCCCCGCAGACTGACTCCCGGTATAGTCTTTACGGTATTCGGAGTTTGGTTGGAGTGCGTAAGCTGGTGGCTCCACATCCCCATTCAGTAGCTCTACCCCCGTAAAGTAGTTTACCAAGGCTAGCCCTAAAGCTATTTCGCAGAGAACGAGCTATCTCCACGTTTGATTAGACTTTTACTCCTCTCCACAGCTCATCCCGTAACTTTTCAACGTTAATGGGTTCGGTCCTCCAGGGATTTTTGCATCCCCTTCAACCTGGCCATGGATAGATCACGTGGTTTCGCGTCTACCATATACGACTGAATCGCCCTGTTCAGACTCGCTTTCGCTACGGCTTCATCCCTTAAGGACTTAACCTTGCCATATACGGTAACTCGCCGGCTCATTATGCAAAAGGCACGCGGTCAGACATTTACCGCACCAACTTCGAACAGAAAAGCAAATTCTTAATCCTAATTTCTAAACACTAAACAATCGCAAAATACAAAATGTTCAATGTAAGATATTTGAATTTCACTATGCTGTACAAAGTAGGTGCGGTACATAGTCCTCCCACAACTGGTAGGTGTATGGTTTCAGGTACTTTTAACTTCCCTAATAGGGGTTCTTTTCATCGTTTGCTCGCGCTACTTTTCACTATCGGTCGTCGAGTAGTACTTAGCCTTGGAGGGTGGACCCCCCGGCTTCGCACGGAGTTTCACGAGCTCCGTGCTACTCTGGAGCGCTGACAGTAACGGAGGGCTCTTGCTTTAGCGTACTGGACTATCACCATCTATGGTTCAACTTTCCAGAAGATTCCGCTGGCAATGCCTTTGTAACTCCTTATCAGCGTCCACAACCCCAAAAAGCAAGCTTTCTGGTTTGGGCTATATCCGCTTTCGCTCGCCGCTACTAACGGAGTCTCGGTTGATTTCCTTTCCTGCAGGTACTGAGATGTTTCAGTTCTCTGCGTTCGCTTCTCATAGCCTATGCATTCAGCTATGGATGACAGGAGACGGTTGCCCGCTCCTGCCGGGTTTCCCCATTGGGACACCCCGGGATTAACGGTTGCTAGACACCTGCCCCGGGCTTATCGCAGTCTGCCACGTCCTTCATCGCCTCTCGACGCCAAGACATCCCCCATACACCCTTAGTAACTTGACCATATCAACCAGTGATTGATATGGGCCTTTATTAAGTAACCTAATTGCGCTTTGGAGATTTAGAAAAAAAATTCGTCATTGACGAAATGTTTTCCCGCATCTATCACATATTCACTTGTTAAAGAACAACCTTAGTGTTGAGTTTTACGTTTTGAATTTTGAGTCAACTAAGGACTCAAAACTCAACACTCAAACCTAAGAATGGCCTGCCGAGTCGCAGTCCGACGATTTAACCGAACATTTTAATGTCCGGCTTCGTCTTAAAAGACTACGCCGCGACAGACTTCGTTCTCCGCATAGCGTTGAACGAAGACTGGAGACGACCGGGATCGGACCGGCAACCTCCGGCTTGCAAAGCCGGCGCTCTCCCAATTGAGCTACGTCCCCGGACTCGCTTGACGAAAAATCCTAAATTCTCTAAATCCGAATATTTAGGATTTCTAATTTCTTTCTGCCTGCGGCTGAAAGAAATGGGCCCGGGAAGAGTCGAACTTCCGACCTCACGCTTATCAGGCGTGCGCTCTAACCAACTGAGCTACGAGCCCTAAACCGATTTAATATCGTAAATTCGGTATTGATTACTTCTGCAATTTTCAAAGAAAGCCAAAAGTTTAATGATAAACAGAAAATAATCAATAGTCAATTTCAAAAGGCTCGTATTTTTCTAATATTTAGTTCAAAAAGAGCAACAAAAAAAGCCGCTGTTAATCTGCCAGCGGCTTAAAATGCCCAGTCGCTACGATAACAGCTTACTTAAAAAACATCTGAGTTAACACTATCTTATTCAAAACCCTGTTTAACTCCTTTCAGTTAGGCTATTTATATAACCCAGCCATAACATTCAGAAGAGTAATTGTAATATGGTATCGACAGACCGTCAACAACAATTTTAAATATTTTTTTAAAAATTTTTTTTGATTTTTCGGGGGTCTTTTCCAAGAACCGCAATTCGTTATACGTTTTTTGCGGTATATTGTTCAAATCAGCCTATAAACCTCATAAAACAGCTATCTCAAAACCAGAAGAAATCATATATCAAAAACATAAAAGCAAAAATAGAAAAAATAAGATTCTCTTTTTCTTAAAAAGATTTTTCCCGATAGATTATTAAATCGGAATCTTCGGTTTGTTAGCTCACGCGCGATTCATAAGCCAGTTGTCGATTGCCTGTGCAGCTTGTCTGCCGGATTGAATAGCTTTGACTACCAGCGATGCTCCGAGAACCGTATCTCCGGCTGCGAAGACCCAAGGCTCGGAGGTTTGACAGTTATTTACGATGATATTGCCACGCTCATCAAGTTTTAAACCTAAATTCTTAACCAATCCTTCGTGAGTGACATGTACAAAACCCATAGCCAGAAGAACAATGTCAACATTGATGCTAAAATCAGTGTTGGGTAATTCTTTCACCTGCCAGCGATTATTGTTTTTTATCCATTCTACTTGGCAGCCGTGCAAAGCTCCGACTCTTGTCTCATAGCCGCTAAATCTTTTAGTCGTAACACTCCATCGCCGCTGGCATCCTTCTTCCTGCGACGAACTTGTCCTCATAATCCGCGGCCAGTCCGGCCAAAGCGTATCGGGCGGGATTGTTTGGGGCGGTTTTGGTAAAATCTCAAGCTGAATTATTTCTTTGGCACCCTGCCGCCTTGCTGTTCCGACGCAATCTGAACCTGTATCACCGCCGCCGATAACAACAACAATTTTATCTTTAGCTGATGCGGTTTTCGAACCGTTCATAGGCTCGCCGCTGCAGAGTTTATTCTGTGCGGTTAAATAATCCATCGCAAAAATAATATTGTCATAATCTCGTCCGGGTACCATAAGGTCTCGCGGCACTTGAGAACCCATTGTCAGACAAACCGCATCGAACATTTTTCGCAGATAACGAATCGAAATATCCTGACCGATATCCAATCCTGTCTGAAAAGATACACCTTCAGCTTTTAACTGGTCGAGACGCCGGTCGATAATATTTTTGGCTAATTTAAAATCAGGTATTCCATATCTCAGCATCCCGCCGATTTTTTCATCTTTTTCAAATACAACAACATTATGCCCGGCTCTCGCCAATTGCTGCGCGGCAGCGAGGCCTGCTGGACCGGAGCCGATTACACCGATGCGTTTTCCGGTTTTTTGATTAGCAGGTAACGGTTTAATCCATCCTTCACTGAAACCTCTTTCCACAATTTGAAATTCGATGTGGCGAATCAAGACAGGCTTGTCGTTAACTGCAAGTGTACAAGACGTTTCGCACGGCGCGGGGCATACTCGTCCGGTTATCTCCGGAAAATTGTTAGTCGAATGAAGATTTTCACAGGCGGTTTTCCAATCGCCTTTCATTACCATATCGTTGAACTCGGGAATCCTATTATTTATAGGACAACCGAAATGACAAAACGGAATTCCGCAGTCCGAGCATCTGGCGGCTTGGATTTTAATATCATCGGGACTAAGCGGCAGTTCAAGCTCGTTATAATCAAGCACCCGCTCGGCTATGGGGCGTTTTCCAACGTCTTTTCTGTTATATTTTAAAAAACCTTTAATTTGGCCCATAAAAAACCTCTTCAGTGGCCGGCGTAGTATCGGTATCTCTCTGTTCCGCGGCTCTCATTTTCTCGAGAGCTTTTCTGTAGTCAATAGGAACAACTTTGACGAAACGGCCTATAGAATCATCCCACTTGTCCAGTAAACTTTTGGCTCTAATGCTGTCGGTTAATCTATAATGGCGTTCTATTAGATTATACAGAAATTCTTTATCTTCGGTTCTGTAGACATTTTCAAGCTCGACCATATCAAGATTGCATAGGGTGTCGAAAAGCTGCATTTCATCGAGCACATACGCTATTCCGCCGCTCATACCCGCGGCAAAATTACAGCCGGTTTTTCCGAGAACAACAACGGTTCCTCCGGTCATATATTCACAGCCGTGGTCTCCTATGCCTTCGACAACTGCGGTTACTCCGCTGTTTCGGACAGCGAATCTTTCTCCGGCAATACCATTGACAAATACTTCGCCGGCTGTGGCTCCGTAAAGAAGAGTGTTTCCAGCGCGGCTTTGGGTGGTTTTATGACGATGATTCTACCGCCGCTAAGACCCTTGCCGAGATAATCGTTGCAGTCGCCGATTAATTTCATCGTTACTCCGGATATAAGAAAAGCACCGAAGCTTTGTCCGGCGGAACCTGTAAACTCAAGTTCTAAAGTACCGTCGGGAAGACCATCGGGACCGTGTTTTTTTACAATATGATGACTTAAAATAGTACCGACCGTACGATTTACATTTCGTATCGGCATTTTGATTTTTGTTTTTTTCTTTTTATCTATCGCATCCGAAGCCTGTTCGAGAATCTTCCAGTCGAGATGGTCGTCAAGCTTATTAGGCTGCGAGCTGCAAAGCCTTATTTTGGAAGGTTCGGTATTTTCCGGATAATATAAAATCGAGGAGAAATCCAGCCCCTTAGCTTTATAATGTTCAAGAGCTTTTACGGCAGAAAGCATATCCGCCCGGCCAATCATATCTTCGAAACGCCTGAAACCAAGCTGTGCCATTATCGAACGAACTTCTTCGGCGACGAAAAATAGAAATCGCTGAAGATACTCCGGCTTGCCGGCGAATCTTTTGCGAAGTTCGGGGTCTTGAGTAGCGATGCCGTAAGTGCAGGCGCCTTCGTGACATTTTCGAAGCAGAGTACATCCCAAAGTTACAAGAGCGGCGGTTCCGAAACCGAATCTATCGGCGCCGAGCAGCGCACCTATAACTACATCTCTTCCTGTCCTCATCTGACCGTCGGTCTGAACGCGGATTCGGTCTCTCAGCCCGTTTGCAATAAGAACCTGCTGGGTTTCGGCAAGACCGATTTCCCAAGGAATTCCCGCGTGTTTGATAGATGAAAGCGGGCTTGCGCCGGTTCCGCCGTCATGTCCGCTGATTAAAACTTCATCTGCATTTCCTTTTGCGACACCTGCGGCGATTGTTCCGACGCCAACTTCGGCTACGAGTTTTACTGAGACTTTGGCATCAGGGTTGCTGCATTTCAAATCGTAAATAAGCTGAGCCAAGTCCTCAATGCTGTAAATGTCATGATGCGGCGGCGGCGAAATTAATGTAACGCCGACCGTCGAGTGCCGCAGCCTGGCGATTTCCTCGGTAACTTTATGTCCGGGCAGCTGGCCGCCTTCGCCGGGTTTAGCTCCCTGAGCCATTTTAATTTGAAGCTCTTTGGCGTGAGCAAGATAATTTATCGTAACGCCGAATCGGGCGCTGGCTATTTGTTTTATTGCGCTGTTTTTCGAGTCACCGTTCGGCTCGAGCTGATAGCGGGACGGGTCTTCTCCTCCTTCGCCGGTATTGCTCATCGCTGCGATTCGATTCATCGCGATTGCCATACATTCGTGAGCTTCTTTGCTTATAGAGCCGTGACTCATTGCTCCTGTACAAAAACGCTTCACAATTTCATCTGCCGATTCGACTTCGTTTATATCTACAGGCTTGCCCTGTTTGAATTCGAAAAGTCCTCGCAAAGTGCAAAGTTCTTTTGCCTGTTTGTTAACGGCTTGGCTGTATTGGTCATAAGCAAGCCGGTCTTCGTTTTTAACCGCATGCTGAAGTTTGGAGACGGTAATCGGATTCCATAAATGCCGCTGGCCGTCGTTTCGCCAGTGATAATCACCGCCGAAATCCAGATTCAACTGCGCCGTTTGACGCGGCTGATATGCCTGCTTGTGTCTTAACAATGTTTCAACCGCAATTTGTTCGAGATTAACTCCCTGAATGCGAGAGCTTGTCCCTGTGAAAAATTCGTCAACGACACTGCGGTCAAGACCTATGGCTTCGAATAGCTGGGCTGTATGATAGCTGCGAAGAGTCGAAATACCCATTTTGCTCATCGTTTTGAGTATTCCTTTTTTTATAGCGGCGATGAAATTATCGGCAATCTGAAAAGGTTCCATATCGGCGGGCAGCTCGCCCTGCCGCTGCAGTTCATTAAGCGACTCAAACGCCAAATAAGGATTTATCGCGTTAGCACCGAAACCGCAAAGCAGACAAAAATGCATTACTTCTCTCGGCTCGCCGCTTTCTACAATCAGACCTGCTTCTGAGCGAAGCTTTCTTTTCAAAAGTCCCTGATGAACTGCCGAAGCCGCCAGCAACGAAGGAATCGGAGCTTTATCTGCAGAAGCCTGTCTATCGCTGATGATAATAAGCGAAGCACCGTCATTTATAGCTTTTTGGGCATCATCAACAATTCTCTTAATCGCAGTTCGCAGAGATTGTTCGGGGTTCGAATGGTCGGCATCGAATAAAGCTGAAATTGACGAGACTTTAAAATCATCTCTCTTTACGGCTTTGAGACGATTGAGGTCTTCGTTCGTTAATATCGGATGAGGCAAACGTAATTGCTTGCAATGTTCGGGAGTTTCCTCGAGAATATTTCGGCGTCTTCCGGTGTACATCATAAGGCTCATCACAAGCCCTTCACGCAGCGGGTCAATCGGCGGATTGGTAACCTGAGCAAAAAGCTGTTTGAAATAATTAAATAAAAGCACCGGTTTATCCGAGAGAACCGCTAACGGGACATCATTTCCCATCGAACCGACAGGCTCTTGTCCGTTGCGTGCCATAGGAGTAAGAATCATCTTTAATTCTTCACGAGTATAACCGAACACTCGCTGTCTCAGTGCAATTGTGTCAGTATCACTAAAAGCCGGTTCAGGAGTATCAAAAAGTCCCCGAAGCTCGATTCTTTCGTCAAGCCATCTTCGATAAGGTTTCTGGCGGGCAATTTTACTTTTTACTTCATTGTCCGTAATTATTCGTCCTTCGACAGTATCGGCAAGAAACATATGGCCGGGGCGAAGTCTTCCTTTTATTTGAATTTTGTTCGGAGGAAAATCAACTACTCCGGTTTCGCTGGCCATTACAAGAAGACCGTCGGTAGTAACGAGATAACGGCACGGACGCAGACCGTTACGGTCTAAAGTTCCTCCGATTAACCTGCCGTCCGTAAACACCATCGCGGCAGGCCCATCCCAAGGTTCCATTATCGCTGCATGATATTCATAAAACGCCCGTTTATCTGTGCTGATGTGATACAGCGGGCCGAAAGCTTCGGGAATCATCATCATCATTGCATGAGGCATGCTTCTGCCTCCGCGAACGAGAAATTCGAGCTACCCA
>Ga0265293_10002693_pt1 | contig 34743 bp, 33 predicted proteins | sample Munlanlewell138R_FD_192505 | JGI IMG/M metagenome (GOLD analysis project Ga0265293, IMG submission 192505) | Leachate microbial communities from a municipal landfill in Southern Ontario, Canada - Leachate well 138R | ecosystem: Engineered > Solid waste > Landfill > Unclassified | place: Canada... | reverse complement strand
TCACGTCGTTCACAATCAATTCGCCTGCCAATGCCTTAACGCAGTTTTAATGTCGCCAGCCCAAATAGAACCAGCATCAAGGTAATAATCCAGAAGCGCACAATCACCCGCGGCTCCGGCCACCCCTTGAGTTCAAAATGGTGGTGAATGGGTGCCATGCGGAAAATGCGCTTGCCGCGCATTTTGAAAGAGGCCACCTGGAGAATCACCGACACGGTCTCGAGAACAAAAATGCCGCCCATAATAAAAAGTACAATTTCGTGGCGGACAATAACCGCAATCACACCGAGCGCGGCGCCCAGCGCCAGGGCGCCCACATCCCCCATAAACACCTGGGCGGGATAGGTGTTGAACCACAAAAAACCCAGCCCGGCTCCAGCCAACGCCGCACAAAACACCACCAGCTCGCCGGTGCCCGCGATATAGGGAATATGCAAATAGGCTGAAAACTGGCTGTTGCCCACCACATAGGCGATAACCCCCAGAGCGCCGCCTACAAGCACCGTGGGCATGATGGCGAGACCGTCGAGGCCGTCGGTGAGGTTGACCGCATTGCTGGTGCCGACAATGACGAAGTAACTCAGCACCACATAGAAAAGCCCCAGGGGCAGGGCGACATCCTTGAAGAAAGGCACAATCAGCTGGGTTTCTGCGGGAGATACCGCAGTGACATAAAGGAATATTGACGCCCCCAAACCGGCGACGGACTGCCACAGATATTTCCAGCGCGCGGGCAGTCCACGGGAGTTTTTCTCCACCACCTTGCGGTAGTCATCCACCCAGCCGACGGCGCCAAAGACAAAGGTCACCGCCAACACTACCCACACATAGCGGTTGCTGAGATCAGACCAGAGCAGCGCCGAGACAAAAATCGCCATCAGAATCAGAGCACCGCCCATGGTTGGCGTACCTGACTTGCTCAAATGGGATTGAGGGCCGTCGGAGCGGATGGCCTGGCCAATCTGCAAGCGCTGCAAGCGGCGAATCATCATGGGCCCGAAGACCAGGGAAATTCCCAGTGCGGTGAGCACCCCCATAATGGCTCTCAGGGTGAGATACCGAACCACGGTAAAAACACTGAGGTACTCACTGAGCCAGTCAGCCAACCAAAGAAGCATTCGCTTTCTCCTCTATAATTTTGGCGACCACCTGCTCCATTGCCGCACTGCGGGAACCTTTCACTAGCACCGTGACGCCGGTGCCCAGGAGGGGCAGCAGGGCGCCAACAAGCTCATCCTTGTCGGCAAAAGTTGCGGTTTTTGCACCAAATCCCCTGGCGGTGTGCTCGCCAAAACGGCCGACCACAAACAATTGATCAATCCCTTTGTCGCGGGCGTACTGCCCCATTTCACGGTGACTTTTCGTGGTCATGGAACCCAGTTCCGCCATGTCCCCGAGGACAAGAATTTTTTCGCCCTCACAGCTGGCCAGCACATCGATTGCCGCTTTCACCGATCCCGGATTGGCGTTGTAGGTGTCGTCGAGAACGCGGCTGCCGGCAACACCGGCTTTCGATTGCATGCGACCTTTTACCGCCGCCATCGCTCCCAGCCCGGCGGCAATATCGCCAATAGCAACACCTGCTGCATGGGCGCAGGCAGCCGCCGCCAGGGCATTGGCAATGTTGTGCCTGCCCGGCAGGGGCAGCAGGATGTCGCACACCCTGGTGCCGACGCGAAGACTGAAACGGGAAAATTCAGCGGTCGCCTCGATGGTTTCCACCAGCCCTATATCCGCATCGGGATCGCTGAGAGAATAGCTGAGCACCCTGGCAGACCTGGCCATGAGCTGCCATTTTCGCGCCCAGGGATCGTCGAAATTAATCACCGCCGTGCCCGCAGAAGACAGACTGCTGTACACCGCTCCCTTGGTGTCGGCAATGGCCGACTCGCTACCAAAACCCTCAATATGGGCGGGCATAACGTTATTGACCAGGGCAATATCGGGGCGGGCAATATCGCACAGATAGGCAATTTCACCGGGGCCACTGGCGCCCATCTCAATCACCGCAAAACGATGATGGCTTTCCAGCTGAAGCAGGGTTTTGGGCACGCCGATATGGTTGTTGAGATTGCCAGCGGTGGCCAGGGTGGCACCACAACGGCCGAGAATGGCGGCGATCATCTCCTTGACCGTGGTTTTGCCGGCACTGCCGGTGAGGGCGATAAGCGGGTCTGAAAAGCGGTTGCGATTGAGCAGCGCCAGCTGCCCCAGAGCCACGGTGGTGTCTGCCACGACCCACTGGGGCAGGTTGAGGCGTTTATCCGGCCGCGCCACCACCAGACCACAGGCGTTGAGAGCCGCTACTTCGAGAAAGGCATGGCCGTCAAAGTTGTCCCCTTGCAGAGCGACAAAGAGCTCCCCTTCACGCAGGGTACGCGAGTCTGTGGAAACGGCGGAAAAATGGCAATCCGGAAACAACAATGTACCGCCATAGGCAATCGCGGCCTGGGAAAGGGTCAATTCGCCGATCATTGCTTCGCTCTCCCCTGACAAAGCGCGCGGTCGTTGAGGGCATTGCGAGCCTCCAGCTGATCGCTGAAGGGCAGCTTTGCCGAGCCTATCTGCTGGTAGTTTTCATGCCCTTTGCCGGCGACAAGGACCCTGTCGTTGTCAGCGGCTTCGGCGACAACCCAGCGAATGGCGTCGCCGCGATTGACCTCGACCTTGACCGCTTGCGGCCTGGTAAAACCTTTCATGATGTCGGTAATGATGGCGCCGGGATCTTCATTGCGGGGATTGTCGCTGGTAACCACAACCCGATCGGCAAACTGTTCGGCCACAGCCGCCATCAGGGGGCGCTTGCCGCTGTCGCGATCGCCGCCGCAGCCGAAGATACACCAGAGCTTGCCGCCACAGTGCTGGCGCAGGGCGATAAGCACTTTTTCCAGAGCGTCCGGGGTGTGGGCGTAGTCGACAATCACTGTCGGCCTGGCATCGGGGGACACCACTTCCATGCGGCCACTCACAGGTTGGAGCTGGGGAATGGTGGCGAGAACCTGGTCAAACTTGGCGCCACTGGCGCAAACTGCGGCGATCACCGCCAACAGATTGAGAAGATTGAATTCCCCCAGCAAACTGCTGTGCAGCCTGCCCTGTCCCCAGGGGGAACGGATATCCGCCCTTACCCCTGAAGCGGAAAAATCGATATGGGTTGCGCGAATATCCGCGCGGCCGTTAAGTCCGTAGCTGTAGGCCTTGAGTCCGGCGGGCAATTGCGCCAACAGCGCCGCGCCAAAGGGGTCATCACTATTGATGATGGCGGCCTTGACGCCTGCGAGACTGAACAGTGCTGCCTTGGCAGCGCCGTATTGCTGTTCGTCGCCGTGATAGTCGAGGTGATCCCGACTGAGATTGGTAAAAATCGCGTAATCAATGCCGACGTCGTCGACACGGTGCTGAGCCAGACTGTGGGAGGAAACCTCCATGGCCACGGATGCGGCGCCCTGCGCCCGCAAATGGGCAAGAATTTTCTGCAAACTGACCGCGTCCGGCGTGGTCATTCCGGTTGCGGTTGTGCCTGAGCCTGTTGTCGAGACAATGCCATACCCCAGGGTTCCCACCAGGCCGCTGACGCCATTCAACTGGCCTTGCACCTGGCTGATGAGACTGGCGCAGGTGGTTTTACCGTTGGTGCCGGTAATGCCAAACAGTGTCATGGCTTTGCCGGGACTATCGTAGAAGCGACCGGCAATGGCGCTGACCTGAGCCTGTAAATTGGCCATCAGCACCAGGGGCGTGGCAGATTTTTCAAGGAGTTGGCGGGCAACACTCCCCTGCGGGCAGAGAGCCTCAAACCCTTGCACCTCGGCGACTATGGCGGCGCAACCGGCGTTGATGGCCTGGGCAATGAATGCGCGGCCGTCGTGATTGGCGCCGGCAAGGGCGATAAAGAGATCTCCTTTTGCCAGCTCGCGGCTGTCGAGACTCATGCCGGTGATCGGCACTGCCTTATAGGACTCCAGGCGCAAGACGTCCGGCAGCAGTTGCCACAGCGTTTTGCCCGCGCCAACAGCAAATGCGGCCATCACGACGGATCTCCCTTGGCAGCTGTCTTGAAGTTGTCCGCCATCTGGCTGTCGGGCTGAATATCCGGTGGCACCCGCAACAGGCGCAGGGCATCGGCGCTGACTTTGGCAAAGGTCGGCGCCGCCACCAGGCCGCCGTAGTAATCCTTGCCCTGGGGGTCGTTGATAACCACCACTGTGACCAGGCGGGGATTGTCGGCGGGCACCATGCCGGCAAACAGTCCCACATAGCGCTTGGCTTCGTACTGGCCATTGGCACCCAAAATATGGGAAGTCCCGGTTTTCCCTGCCACGGTGTAACCGGCAATGGCGGCGCGGGTTGCGGTGCCACCGGGCTCGGTGACGGCAACCAGCATTTCGCGAACCTGCCTGGCAATCACCGGGTCAACCACCTGCTCGCCTGCGGGTGGTTGTTTGACTTTAAGGAGTGACACCGGCTTTTTAACCCCGTCGGCGGCGAGAATGCTGTAGGCTCGCGCCACCTGCAAAGGCGTGGCGGCAAGACCGTAGCCAAAGGCCATGGTGACCTGTTCGATGGTTCGCCATTTGCGGTGCTCCGGCAGCATGCCGGGACTTTCACCGGGAAAACCAGTTCCCGGAGGCTCGCCAATACCAAAGCGGGAAAACATGTCGCGAACCATATTGGGATCGAGCTCCAGGGCAATCTTGGTGGTGCCCACCTGGCTGGATTTTTTCAAGACTCCCGTCATGTCGAGCAGGCCATAATTGGAGTGATCGGCAAAAGTTTTACCGGCCACCCAGATATAGCCCGGACTGGTTTCGAGGGTTGTCTCCGGCTTGAATTTACCGCTCTCCAGCGCCGCGAACATTGTCAGCGGTTTCATGGTGGAACCCGGCTCGATGAGATCGGTCATCACCCGGTTGCGCAAACCGTTGATGTCCATACCCACTCTGTTATTGGGGTTATAGGATGGCTGATTGACCATCGCCAACACTTCGCCGGTTTCCACATCCAGCATCACCAGGGAACCGGATGCGGCTCGAAACCGGTTGACGGCGGCTTTCAATTCCCGATAGGCCAAATACTGGAGACGCAGATCTATGCTGAGGGCAATATCGCGGCCGGCCTTTTCACTTTCCAGCAGCCCCACATCCTTGATCACCCGCCCCTTCAAATCCTTGACAACCCGCTTGGCGCCCGGCTCGCCGGAAAGACTTTTTTCGTAGGCCAGCTCGATGCCTTCCTGCCCCTGATCGTCGATATTGGTAAAGCCCACCAGCTGGGCGGCCACTTCACCGGCGGGATAAAAACGCCTGTACTCCTGCTGTCCGTAGACACCAGGCACTTTATGGGCGAGGATTTTTTCTGCCTCCAGGGGCATCAAATGGCGCGCCAGATACATAAACTCTTTGTTGCGATAACGGCTGATGCGGTCGCGAAGCTGGTCGGTAACCACGCCCAGATCCTCGGTCAGAGCCACAAAGGCTTCCCCGCGAGTGTCGATAAGCTGGGGGTTGGCCCAAATGGACACCACCGGCGTACTCACCGCCAGGGGCTCACCGCGGCGATCGGTAATCAGGCCGCGGTAGGCGGGAATGGTTTCGGTGCGCACGGTGCGCGCATCCCCCTGCCCCTGGAGAAATTTAAAACCGCGATCCAGATTACTGACCACCTGAAGGCCAGCGATATGGAACAGGGCAACAGCGGGCAGGCATAGCAACAGCAGCAATACCAGAAAGTATCGCCAGCGGGGAATCGCCGGATCTCTGTTGCGCTTATTGGTCAAGGCTGCACCATAATGACTTCTTTAATTTCGGGAACTCTCATTCCCAGTTCGTTAATGGCTATTTTTTCAATTCGCGACAGGGAAGCCAGCGAGCTCTGCTCGAGCAGATACTGACCCCAGGCCACCTGCAGGTTATTTTCCGCTTGCTGCAATATGGCCAACTCGCTGTAGAGCAGGCGACAGCGATGGCTGGCATAAACCACCGCCAGTGCCGACAGAATCACCGCCAGCCACAGCGCCGCCATCGTTTTCATACCCACCATTGGCTGCCACCTCCGTTAGTGCGAGTCATGCGATCTTCTCCGCCACACGCATTACCGCACTGCGGGCGCGCACATTGACCCCACATTCATCGTCACCGGGCTTTAGTGCCTTACCCACCGCCCTCATCGGGCGCAGAATATCCGCTTCCGCAACCGGCAAGCCGCGAGGAATTGGCGGTCCTTTTTCCTGCAAACGAATAAAGCGTTTCACCAGGCGGTCTTCCAGGGAGTGAAAGCTGATTACCACCAGGCGACCATTGATTTTCAAAACATCGAGAACATTGGCGAGCAGATCCTGAAGATCATCGAGCTCGCGATTGATATAAATGCGAATGGCCTGAAAAGCCCGTGTCGCCGGATTTTTGCCGCGCTCCCACGAAGGGTTGGCCTCGGCGAGAATGGCAGCCAACTGCCCGGTGCGCACAATAGGCTGCTGCTGACGGGCGCGAACAATGGCTTTGGCCATGCGCCGGGAAAATTTTTCCTCACCGTACTCCCAAAGCACGGTGGCGATATCCTTTTCGTCGGCAACAGCGAGCCATTCTGCGGCGCTTATCCCCGACTCCGGATCCATCCGCATGTCCAGCGGGCCATCCTGCATAAAACTGAAGCCTCTCTCTCCCTGATCAAGCTGGGGTGACGACACCCCCAAATCCAGCAGCACGCCAGCCACGCGGCCAGACTGACCGCGAGCCGCCGCATAACTGGCAATATCCTTGAACGAGCCGCGCACAAACTCGAAACGGCTGTCATCTTGAAACCGCGCTTTCGCGGCGCGCTCCGCGTCCGGATCCTTATCCACCGCCAGCAGGCGGCCGTTGGCCGACAATTTCGCCAGAATCGCGGCGCTGTGGCCGCCACGGCCAAAAGTGCCATCGATATAAAAACCGTCGGCGTCAGTGACCAGCGCCGCAACGGCCTCATCGAGTAACACAGTTTTATGTGTAACCTGCTCGCTCATTTTGCCAACGCCCCTTACAGTGAAAGGGATTGCATTGCATCTGGAACAGAGAGCTCCCCGGCGGCTTCTTCCAGCCAGGTGCCACAGCTCGCATTCCAGTTTTCCAGACTCCAAAGCTCAAAACGGTGACGCTGCCCCACAAGCATGATTTTTTTATCGATTTCCGCATGCTTGCGCAGCTCCGGCGGCACCAAAATGCGGCCAGACGCATCAAGATCCACATCCCGCGCATGACCTATCAACAAGCGCTGCATACGCCGAGTGCTATCATTGAACGTGGGCAGGGCTGCAATCTGATTTTCAATTTTTTCCCATTCGGGGAGGGGGTAGATAAACAGGCATTTGTCCTTGATATCGATAGTGACTACCAGGCTGCCGCCACACTGGGACATCAACGCATCCCGATACCGCGCCGGGATCGCCAGGCGCCCCTTGGTATCCAGATTGATTTCGTTGCTGCCTCGAAACACACACATCCCCATTCAGTTTTGGAAGAATTTTCCACATCAACCCACTTTCTCCCACAAGCTGACACTATATGCCTGATAAATGCCAAGTCAAGGGATCAGATCGGGAAAAATTCAAGAAAATGCACTTAAATTTCGGCAACTTACGTGGCTTGAACAAAGAAAGGATTGGGGCCGAACTATTATCGTAAACAAAAACATTAGGCTGCCAATTCAACTTAAAGTGAATTGTCATAAAGAAGATTTTTTTGGAATACGCAGACCGGTTTTTTATGGCAACAAGCTATATTTGATCAAAAATTGTACAGATTCCGTATAGCTTTGCCAATTCGCGGGCCGGCTTGGTGATCACATCAGTCCGTAGGATGGGTATCGCGTTGCTCCACCCATCCTACGGTGCTTCTGGTGTGAATGCAGAGATACTCCTCCTTCACGGTGATCTTTCACCGGCATCAACTTCATAACTACCACCGACCCAATCTTCCGGCAACAGACCCATCCGCACATAGCGATGAAACGATGACCATGGCCAGTCCTTCACCCGCTGCACATGCCCATGCTTGCGCGGATTGTGGTGGATGTAATCCACATGCCGAACAAAATCCCATTCATTGCGAATGCGGTGTTCCCAGTAGCGGCGCTGCCAAACACCCCGCTCGCCCTTACTCTGCCGACTTGCAGAAATGCGCTCACCCCTTGGCAATGCACGAGAAAAGCCAGTTTTGATCAATCGCCAGCGCATCCCTGGGCGGCAGCGTGCAAAGTGTGTGGAGGTGATCGGGCAGGATCACGATGGCGTCGATACGCCAGGAATGGCTGCGCATCACGGCAGCAAAAGAGGATCTCAACAGATCAACTCTTGTTGTGAGTAAATCGCTCCGGCGTTCCGCCAGGTTGAGGGTGAAAAACCAGGTTGCTCCCGGGGTGTTGTCACGGCGGTAGGCAGTCATGAATTGCAGTCCTTTGCAATGGATTTTATTGGCAAGCTATGAAGGATTATCGGGTATGGGCGATGGGTATCGCTGCGCTCCATCCATCCTACGATGTCCTGTAGTCGTGGACAATCATTCCTCTTTGAACAACGTGGATAATAAGTGGGAGCCGGCCGATAAGCCGGGTTCTGTCGAGGACAATCATTCATCTAGGCGGCGGATCACTCCGCCGCTCAAGCGACCTACCCGAATCCAGCGCGGGCCACGCCAAAGGATTCCTATTTGGTCTTGCTCCGGGTGGGGTTTACCGTGCCACGAACTGTTGCCAGTCGCGCGGTGCGCTCTTACCGCACCCTTTCACCCTTACCTGATCCATTTCTTGCGAAATGGCCATCGGCGGTCTGCTCTCTGCTGCACTAGCCGTAGGTCTGCACCCCCCAGGCGTTACCTGGCACCCTGCCCTATGGAGCCCGGACTTTCCTCTCCCCACCTCCGAATAAAGCCTGGGGCAGTATTCAGATAAGCGGGCAGCGATTGTCTGGCCGACTCCCGGCGGCGAGGTTACTGCCTGGAGCCGCGGGAGTCAATTTAAAGATCGGCATTTAAAAATGGGCTGTGCAAACAGATCCCTCAACCTTTGGCCGCCGCCAGCGCCTGCTCGACATCGGCGAGAATATCGTCGATGTGCTCGATACCGATGGACAACCTCACCATTTCCGCCCTGACGCCAGCGGTTGCCAGCTCTTTAGGGCTGAGCTGGCGATGGGTGGTGGAGGCGGGATGGCAGGCCAGGGATTTGGCGTCGCCAATATTGACCAGGCGCAGAATCAATTTGAGGGCATCGATAAAGCGGGCGCCTGCGGCCTCACCGCCCTTGATGCCAAAGCTGAGAATGCCCGAGGCGCGACCACCCAGTATTTTTTGGCACAGCCCGTGGTAGGGACTGGAGGGAAGTCCCGCATAACTGACCCATTCCACCTGGTCGTGAGCCTCCAGGTATTGCGCAACCTTGAGGGCGTTTTCGCAATGGCGCTCCATGCGCAGAGACAGGGTTTCCAGCCCCTGCATAATCTGGAACGAGTTCATGGGGGAAATCGCCGCCCCCGTATTGCGCAGGGGCACCACGCGGCAGCGGCCAATAAAGGCAGCAGCGCCCAGGGCTTCGGTATAGACAACACCGTGGTAAGAGGGGTCTGGCTCGTTGAGCATGGGGAAGCGCTCCCGATTCGTCGCCCAATCGAATTTGCCGGAATCGACAATAATGCCGCCGATGGAGGTGCCGTGGCCGCCGATGTATTTGGTCAGGGAATGGACGGCAATATCGGCGCCCAGGTCAAACACCCGGCACAGCACCGGCGTTGCCACCGTGTTGTCGACGATCAGGGGAATGCCGTGGCGGTGGGCGATGTCCGCGAGGGCGGCGATATCCACCACATTGCCGGCGGGGTTGCCAATGGATTCACAGAACAGCGCCCTGGTTTTGCCATCAATGCGCGCCTCAAGTCCCTTGAGGTCATCAAAAGAGGCAAAACGCACGTCCAGCCCCTGATTGGGAAAGGTGTGGGCAAAGAGATTATAGGTGCCACCGTAGAGCTGGGAGGTACTGACGATGTTATCCCCGGCGCGGGTGATCGCCTGAATGGCGTAGGTAATGGCCGCCATGCCGGAGGCCAGCGCCAGGGCGCCGACACCGCCTTCCATGGCGGCGAGGCGGGCTTCGAGCACCGCCGTGGTGGGGTTCATGATGCGGGTGTAGATATTGCCCGGCACCACCAGATTAAAGAGGTCGGCGCCGTGCTGGGTATTGTCAAAGGTGTAGGATGTGGTTTGGTAAATGGGTGTGGTGGCCGCATGGGTGGCGGGGTCGCCGTCGTAACCGCTGTGAAGCGCCATGGTTTCCAATTTCATTGCTGTCTCCTGACATTTGGGTTTAAACGCTGTTTTTAAGCTCTACGGCAAGCTGATAGAGCTGCTTTTTGTTGCCGCCGGTGATTTTTGCCGCCAGCGCCGCCGCCTGCTTGCCCGGCAAATCCTCAAGAAGGATGCTCAGCACCCGCAGCTGCTCCTGGTCATCGCCATCGAGATCAACGTCGCTGGCGCCGCGAACAATAATAACGATTTCTCCCCGCTGCTGGTTGCTGTCAGCGGCCACTTTGGCGGCCAGGTCGACCAGGTTGCCATACAGAAAGGTTTCATGGCTTTTGGTGAGTTCGCGGGCGACAACGGCTTCGCGCTGAGCGCCAAAGATTCTCCCCATATCCTCCAGGGTTTCAAGGATGCGGTGGGGAGCCTCGTAAAAAATCAGGGTGCGGGGTTCGCGACGCAGAGTCTGGAGCGCTTTCTGCCGCTGCCCTTGCTTTGCGGGCAAAAAACCCTCAAACGAAAAGCGGTTGCTGGGAATCCCCGCCGCCGACAGGGCGGCAATGGCCGCGCAACAGCCGGGGATGGGGATAATAGTGGCGCCCTGCTTGCGCGCCTCTCGCACCAGGCGGTAACCGGGATCAGAAATCAGCGGCGTTCCGGCATCGCTAATGAGCGCCACATCCTGCCCCTGCGCCAGCAAGTCAAGGATACGGTTCAACTGGCGGTCGTCGCTGTGATCGTGATAGGCCAGCATCGGTGTGCCAATATCAAAGTGGGCAAGCAGTCTGCCGCTGTGTCTGGTATCCTCTGCGGCTATCCAATGGGCGCGCTGGAGAACTTCCAGACCGCGGGGTACCATATCCCCCAGATTGCCAATTGGTGTTGCCACTATATAGAGGTCCCCGGGATAGTTGACCATGCACCCTCGCCTGAAAAATATTTTTCTACTGTTGAACCTGGCGCTATGCGCAGCCCTGCTTGGCGGCTGTGAAACTCCAGAGGTTAAGCCAAAGCCCGCAGCATACACGACTCCCAAAAGCGGAATCCAGAAAGCGGATGCCTATATGCAGGAAGCCGCAACCCTGAAATCACCGCAGAAAGATGCCATATTATTGCTCGCCGCCCAGGCCTATATGAATGAAAAACGACCTGGAAAGGCGGAGAATGCCCTAAAAGCCATCAATAAGGAAATTCTCGCCATCGCCGAGCTCGCCGATTACACCCTGCTCTACGCCCAGCTGGCCCTGGCCAGCGACCGTTTTTTTCTCGCCAGACAGCTGCTTGGCAATGACAAACTGGCGGATCAAACCCAGGCTCTGCCCACAGCCCAGCGCCTGCAGTGGCACCTGATGCGGGGAGAGCTCTACGGCCTTCTCGGCGACGACAGCAAAAGTATTTTTGACTACTCCCGCGCTGCGTTTCTGCTTGACGACACCGACAAAATCGGCGCAATCCACGACAAAATCTGGCAGATTTTAAGCCATATGCCCGATGAAGAGATCATCAGCAATGTCAAGTTATCCACCGATGACGATATTCGCAGCTGGTATCAGCTGGCGTTAATCGCCAGGGAAACCCAGGGCGACATCGCCCTTCAGGTCGACAATGTGCAGCAGTGGCAGCAGCGCCACCGCGCTCACCCCGCCGCACAAATTTTACCCAACAGCCTGCAGCAGGCCGCCAATATCAGCAAAAATCTGCCCCAGCACATTGCCCTGCTATTGCCGGGCAGTGGTGATTTTGTCCTCGCTGCCCAAACGGTTCGCGACGGCGTTTTGGCGGCATACTACGAAGTGCTCGGCAAAGACGGCACGGTGCCGACCATTCGCCTTTACGACACCGACAGCAAGGGCGCTGCCGCCCTCTACCAGGAAGCGGTGGACAATGGCGCGGATCTGGTGATCGGTCCTCTGCGCAAGGAAAAACTCGCTGAGCTGATGGCTCTTGAATCCCTTCCCGTGCCGGTACTGGGACTCAATTACCTGGAAAATGCCGTCAATAACCACAGCAATCTCTATCAATTCGGCCTCTCCATTAACGATGAGGCGACGGAAATCGCCGAGCGCGCCTGGGTGGCAGGCCACAGAACCGTGCTGGCGATTATTCCCCAAACCGGCTGGGGAGACAGTGCCCTCAACGCCTTTCAGCAGGTCTGGCAAAAAAAGGGTGGCCAGATAGCGACCACCTCCACCTACAGCACCAGCCAGCGCGACTACACCCAGGTGCTGGAGCCGGCATTTCTGGTGAAACACAGCCAGCAGCGCGCCCAGAAACTGCGCCAACTTCTCGGCAAAAATATCGCCTACACACCCAAGCGTCGCCGGGATCTGGATATGATTTTCCTGGTTGCCTACCCCCAGAATGGCCGCCAAATCAAACCCACCCTGGATTACCTCTATGCCGCTGATCTGCCCGTGTACGCCACCTCCCATATTTACGACGGCGTCGCTCGACCGGCCCAGAACAGCGATCTCGACGGCATCACCTTCAGCGCCATGCCCTGGACCATCAAGGCTTTTTCCTCCGGTTCAATCCGCCCGAGAAAAGACCTGCCCGGCAACTACCGCAACCTGTTTGCCATGGGAACAGACGCCTACCGCCTTCACCAGTGGCTCGAACTGCTAAAAACCCTGCCGGGCACTGAAATTCACGGCTACACCGGCAGCCTCTCCCTGGGCGCCAACAACCAGATTGTGCGCAAACAGCCCTGGGGCATATTCCGCAATGGCGTCGCCGTTCCGGCTCCAGCGCTAACCGCAGGGAACAGGCTTCAGTGAAATTTTCCTGGCTAAAAAAAGCCAGCCCTGAAACGGTGGGCAAGAGCGCGGAAAACTACGTTGCCCGCCACCTTAAACGGGAAGGTCTGACCATTGTTGCCAGCAATTACCGCAGCCGCCGGGGAGAAATTGACCTGATCGCCCGCGCCGGTGATTCCCTGGTGTTTATTGAGGTTCGCCTGCGCAATCACCGCCAATTTGCCTCTGGAATGGAAAGTGTCGATCGCCGTAAACAGGAGCGCCTCATTGCCACGGCAAACGCCTATCTTCAGGAAAATTATGGCAACAATCCGCCGCCCTGCCGTTTTGATGTGGTGTCCCTGGCAACAAACCGCGATAATGGCGGTCAATATGACCTAGAATGGCTTAGAGATGCCTTTCGACCAGAGTTTTGAGGGGACGTTTTAAGGGGAGATGGAACAGCGAATCGTCGATTTTTTCAATGGCAGCATTGAGGCCACCATGAACGCCGGTGAAGCCCTGATGGCGCCCATTGCCGAAAGTGCCAGTCTGATTTGCGAGGCACTGCTTCAGGGGGTACGCATTTTCACCTGTGGCAACGGCATTTCTGCCGCACAGGCGGCAACCCTGAGCTTTGTGCTGATGAATCAGTACCGCATCGAACGCCCCGGCTTTGCCGCTTTCTGCCTGTCTGCGGATTCAGTGACCAATACCGGCCTCATTCAGCAGACCAATTTCGCCGAACTCTACCGGCGCCAGCTGCGTACCCTGGCACAAGCCGGGGATATTCTGGTGCTTTTCAGCGCCAACACCAATGCCGGCAATCTGGTGCAAGCCATTCAGACCGCCCACGAAAAAGACATGACGGTAATCGCGTTCACCGGCTCTGGCGACGGCAATCTGTCGGCGCTGCTCACCGGAACCGATCTTGAAATCAGGGTGGATCATCCAGATCCCTTCCGTATCCATAACATCCACATGCTCTCTCAATTCTGTATCTGTGAGCTTATTGAATCCCAGCTATTTGGAGGTTAGAACCTTGAGAAAACCAGCCATTGTTGTTGCCCTTGCCCTGACCCTGAGCGGCTGTACCAGCTTTCTCCATACCGTTAAGGACGAACCCATACAACCGGATCCCCACAATACCTCCCTGGGCACGGATATCGATGATTTTCAGATTGAAACCGCTGTCGGGGTCAACATCAAAAAACAGCACCCCCTGCTGGCAAACGCCCACGTCAATGTCCACAGTTACAATGGCGTTGTCCTTCTCACCGGCGAGGTGCCCTCAACGGAAATGCGCACCCTGGCCGGAGATACCGCCAGGAACTTCCGCGGCGTCCGCCAGGTTCACAACGAACTCCAGATTCAGGGCGCCACCTCCTTTCTGTCGCGCACCAATGACGGCTGGCTCACCACCAAGGTTAAAAGCAAGCTGATCGCCGACAAAACCGTGGAGTCGGGGAAAATCAAGGTGATCACTGAAAACGGCGTCGTCTACCTGATGGGGCTTACTTCCCAGGAAATAGCCAACAAGGCGGCACAAATTGCCAGCACCACCAAAGGGGTTCGCAAAGTGGTCAAAGTTTTTGAATATTCCGGGCAATAGCTCGACCGCCAGAGCTACCCTTTGCCCTGAACAAATCAACCCACGGCTACAGGATCAATGAATGAGCGCTTTCCCCCCCTGCCCCCAATGCGGCTCCACCTATACCTATGTAGACGGCGCCCTCTACATCTGCCCCGAGTGCGCCCACGAGTGGTCGACCGCTGAGGCCAGCAGCCAGGACGACAGCCCTGTCTACAAGGACGCCAATGGCAATATTCTTCAGGACGGAGATACGGTTACTGTGATCAAGGATCTCAAGGTCAAGGGCTCGTCCCTGGTGGTCAAGGTGGGCACCAAGGTAAAAAATATTCGCCTGGTGACAGGGGATCACGATATCGACTGCAAAATTGACGGCATCGGCCCCATGAAGCTGAAGTCTGAGTTTGTCAAAAAAGTGTAAGTTTCAATTGCTACCCGCAATTCAATAAAAAGGGGCTTACGCCCCTTTTTATTGAATTCGATTTCAACGACTCAACCCTCAACTTTCCTGCAGCAATTCCTCTGAGGGTTGCTCGCAATCCAGTTTGCGGCCGAGAAGCTTCTCGATGGGTTCCAGCAAAAAGGCATCGTCCTCGCAGGCAAAGCTGATGGAAGTGCCAAATTTGCCGGCGCGGCCGGTGCGTCCAATGCGGTGAACATAGTCCTCGGGCTCTTCCGGCAGTGTGTAATTGACCACATGGCTGATGCCGTCAATATGAATACCGCGACCGGCGACATCGGTGGCGACGAGAATTTTGAGTTCGCCGGACTTGAAATCATTGAGGGTTTTAACCCGCTTGTTCTGCGCTACTTCACCGGAGAGCAGCCCCACCTTGAAGCCTTTGCGCTCGAGTTTTTCCTGCAGCTTGCGGCACTGATCGCGGCGGTTGGCGAAAACGATGACGCTCTCCACCTCATCGGACGCAATGATGCTGTTGAGCAGGGCAAACTTCTTGTCCTGGGACGTGATGTAAACCTTCTGGTTGACGCTGGCGGTGGCCACACTTTCCGGCTGGATTTCGATGTGCATGGGATCGATGGTCCACTGCTGCGCCAGCTGGAAAACCTCATTGGTAAAGGTCGCCGAGAAAAACAAGGTCTGGCGGTGATCCTTGAACGGCGTCAGGCGGACAATACGGCGCACCTGGGGAATAAAACCCATATCGAGCATGCGATCTGCCTCATCGAGCACCAGCACTTCCACCTGATCCAGATACACATCATTACTGCCGCAAAAATCCAGCAAGCGCCCCGGTGTTGCCACCAGAATATCGCAGAAACTTTCCATGAGATGGCGTTTCTGCTTGTCATAGTCCATACCGCCCACCAGGGTGTGCACCTTGAGATCGGTGTATTTCACCAGGGCTTTGGCGTCATCGGCAATTTGCATCACCAGTTCCCGGGTCGGCGCAATAATCAGCGCTCTGGCTTCACCGGCATAGCGTTCGCTGGCGATGGGGTTGTTAAGCAGATCTTCAATGACGGTAACCAGAAAGGCCGCTGTTTTACCCGTGCCTGTCTGCGCCTTGCCCACCACATCGTGGCCGCGCAGGCTAAAAGGCAGGGAGCGCGCCTGAATCGGCGAACAGTATTCAAAGCCCAGATCGGCAATGGCGTGCATGAGTTCCACATTAAGACTCAAATCGTGAAAGCGCACCTTGCCTTCAACTTCAGGCACCTCGAACTCATCCAGAGACCATTCGCTGCTGGCGGGCGTTGTGTTGCGGGGACTGCCTCTGGTGCGACCGCCGCGGGAGCGACGCCTGCGGTTGGAATTGGATGCTTTGTTGCCTTTTTCTGCAGTGTTCTCTTCAGTCATCGATAAACCAGTAATGGGGAAATTAGTCGGGAGCCGCCGGGGGTCGTTCCGAAAGGTGGCGAATTATAGCACAGTGTCAGAAATCACAAGGGTTGCCTTCAAAGTTGTGCATTTTGGCCACCAATACGGTCTTAATTTGCTCATTTCAGGGTTATTCTCCCGGCTCGCTCAGTGTCTTTTGCCCATTGCGCTGGTGTTATTCGCTGCCAGGCACCTTCGCCCGCCGGGCTTCGCGGCGATAAAAATGGTCCAGGGGTACAGAAAAGCCCGGCCTGGTGACAATTCTGGCGTGATGGCGCTGCAAATCCCGCGGACAATCCACGCCGCAGGAGTGGGCAATTACCGCCACCTCCTTGACCAGATTTTGCGCATAAAAGGCAACGCGATCCGCCTTGTTCATCGGGTCTAATCCCTTATGGAGCCGGGGATTGTGAGTGGTTATGCCGGTGGGGCAGGTATTCTTGTTGCACTGCATGGCCTGAATGCAGCCCAGGGCAAACAGAAACCCCCGCGCCGTATTGACAAAATCCGCCCCGGCGCAGATTGCCCAGGCCACATCCACGGGCAAAATCAATTTCCCCGAGGCCACCACCCGAATACGCTCGCGAAGCCCGTGGGCGATCAGCTTGTCAACCACCACCGGCAGGCTTTCGCGAATCGGCAGTCCGGCATGATCCATCAGGCTCTGGGGCGCGGCGCCGGTGCCGCCATCGCCGCTGTCCAGGGTAATAAAATCCGGGGCAGACTCAATGCCGTCGCGCAGAATGGCGGCACAGAGATCATCAAAAAAGTTGAGGTCGCCGACGGCTATTTTGAAACCCACGGGCAGGCCGCTGATATTGCGGACATGGTTAATCATCAACAACAGCTGATCAATGCTGCGAATATCCGTATGGCCGTTGGGGCTGATGGAATCCATACCCGCTTGAATACCCCTGATTCTGGCAATTTCCTCGGTGACTTTGACCCCCGGCAAAATACCGCCCTTGCCCGGCTTGGCGCCTTGGCTGATTTTGATTTCAATCATTTTGACTTCGGGATAGGCCGCGATCTGCGCCAGGCGCTCGTCACTGAGATTACCGTGCTCATCGCGAACGCCGTATTTAGCGGTGCCAATCTGAAAAACAATGTCAGCGCCGCCGGACAGGTGATAGCTCGACAGCCCGCCCTCGCCGGTATTGAGCCAGCAGCCCGCCATTTTTGCCCCCATCGACAATGCGGTTACCGCAGGCTGGGAGATGGCGCCAAAACTCATTGCCGACACATTGATCAGTGCTCTGGTGCTGTAGGGATTGCGGCAGTAGGGGCCGATGACCAACTCGGAAGGGGTATAGCTTTCATTGAGCGAGGGAAAAGGATGGGGAGCAAAAATCAGGGTTCCCGGTGCTGTCGTCGACTCTGTGGAACCGAAAGCAAGGGTGTTATCGACATTCTTTGCCGCTCGATACACCCAGGAGCGCTGGGCGCGGTTAAAGGGCAGCTCCTCGCGATCCATGGCGTAAAAGTACTGGCGAAAAAACTCACCGAGATGTTCAAAAATATAGCGAAAACGACCGATCACCGGATAATTGCGGCGGATGGTCTGGGAGGTTTGGCGCACATCCCGCACATAGGCGACGGCGGCGGCAATCACCAGGATCGCCAGCAGTGCCATCACCAATGCCGTAAAAAGCTCTAGGATAAGAAACAACACGGGAACCCCTTCGATATTCATTCGTCAACCTCGCCAGGTTTTTTTAACAGATTCTGAAACAGGCAACGGTAGTAGACCCTATGGAAATAGCCCACAATAGCGCTGTTGTTATCAGCCATAAATAAAGCGAACTTCCTTGTCCACGACCCAATCCGATTTCAAGCAATTATTACTGTTGGCGGCGCCGCTGCTGGTAGGGCAGCTGGCGATTATTGGCCTCAGTATCACCGACATTGTCCTCAGCGGCCATGTCAGCAGGAATGATCTCGCAGGAGTCATGCTCGGAGCAACGCTTTTTGATCTGCCGATGATGTTTGTGTTGGGCATTTTTATTGCCAGCAGCTCCCTGGCCGGACGCCTTCACGGTCGCGGTGATCGGGAAGGCGTCAACCGCCACTTCCAGAACAGCCTCTGGCTAGCGCTGCCCATAGGTTTTCTCGCCGCACTTGCCGTGGTGCTGATGCGCCTTTACGTGCTTCCCCAGCTGGACGCCGCCACCCCGGTGAAGGCGGTGACTTCTGCCTATCTTGTGCCCATGGCCGGCAGCGCCTTGCTACTGCCCTTGGTGATGGCGCTGCGCACCACCCTGGATGCCACCGGTCATCCCCGCATTGCTATGGCCTTCAACTTGGGGGGCTTTTTTGCCAACATCCCCCTCGACTACCTCTTTATCAACGGGATTTCCATCAGCGCCGCCACGATCAACGCCCTGCTCAACACCGAATTGACTCATAGTTTTGTTCTGCTGGCGCCCCTGGGAGGAGCCGGTTGCGGCTGGGCGACATTGCTGGTGATCGCCCTGATCATCCTCGGCGAACTTGTCTATATCCACCGCGCTGATCACCTGGATTTTCTCCATATTCACCGCCGCTTGCGGCGACCGGACTGGCGCGACATCGGCAAAATTTTTACCCTGGGAGCACCCATGGGCGGCGCCATTCTCGCCGAAGCCGGTTTTTTTCATGTGATTCCTTTAATGGTCGCGCAGCTGGGCACGTTGGCGCTGGCCGCCCATGCGGTGGCCATGTCTTTTGATATGACTATGTTTATGGTGCCCCTTGCCCTCGCCCAGGCGCTAACCATCAAAACCGCCCATTTGCTCGGCGCCGAAAAAACCCTCAGCGCCCGCCAGCTCGCCCTTAATGGCATCAAACTGGGTTTGTTGATCGGCCTGCTTCAGGCGGTGTTTGTGTTCTTTATTCGCGCCAGGGTCAGCCAGCTTTACACTGCAGATCTCGCGGTTGCCGGTGTCGCTACTTCCCTGCTGCTGATCGCCGCCGGGATTCGCATTTTTGATGCCCTCCACATTGTCGGCACCGGCATTATGCGCGGTTACGGTGACACCAGCGCCACATTGATTATCAGCGTTGCCGCCTTCTGGCTACTGGGCGCCCCCCTGGCCTGGTGGGCCGCTTCCGGCAATCACTGGTTCACCGTCAGCGCCATTGAAAGCGTCTGGCTGGCTATTTTAACGGCTGTGATCTGCGCCAGTGCCATGAGCCTGACCAGGGTCAGTCGCCTGATCGCTCCCGACCCCCCCAAATCCGCCCCAGGGTAACCCTGTCACGACCGCCGAGATCCTTGTGGGTAACCACCTCGGTGTAGCGATTTTCGCGAAATAATCCAGCGACGGCGGCGCCCTGATCGGCGCCGTGCTCCACCAGCAGATAACCGCCCTCGCGCAGGAAAGCCCTGGCCACAGCGATAATATGGCGAAGATCCGCAAGCCCGTCATCACCGCCAACCAGGGCGGTACGGGGCTCAAAACGGACATCGCCTTCGCTGAGATGGGGATCACTTGCAGCTATATAGGGGGGATTACTGACAATCAAGTCGAACTGCCCGGTGACGGCGGAAAACCAGTCACTCTCCGCCACCACCACTGACGCCAACCCCAGGGATCGAGCATTCTCCCCGGCGAGCGCCACTGCCTGGGGCTGGCTATCCACGGCGACAATCTGCCATTGGGGTCGCTCACTGGCCAGTGCCAGGGCAATGGCGCCGGTGCCGGTGCCCAGGTCAAGAACCCTGGCGGTTAAGGGCAAAACCAGATCCAGCGCCAACTCTACCAGGCGCTCTGTATCGGGTCGGGGAATCAGGGTCGCGGAGGACACTTTTAGCGGCAGCGACCAGAACTCCTGGCACTCCAGCAAATGGGCCACCGGCACTCCGCGGGCGCGCTGCTCCAGCAACGCCAAATATTGCTGAGATTGCTCCGCTGTCAGGGGTTTTTCCGGCCAGGTATAAAGGTAGGTGCGATTGCAGTGAAGTACCCGGCACAGGAGCAATTGGGCGTCCAGTAGCGGGCTGTCGGAATTCAGCTGTGCCGCCTGTTGCAGCGCGGCACCTATGGTGATCACAGCGCCCCCTGTTTGCGAAGCGCTCATTGCCGTCGCCCAGAAATCATCAGACAAGAGTCCGCGGCCGAGGGCATCACTCGGAAAGACTGGCGAGCTGATCCGCCTGGAATTCACTCACCAGTGGATTGACCACATCCTCCAGGTTGCCCTCCATAATCTCGTCAAGCTTGTAAAGGGTCAGGTTGATGCGGTGATCCGTGAGCCGCCCCTGGGGAAAGTTGTAGGTGCGAATGCGCTCGGAGCGATCGCCGCTGCCCACCAGACTGCGCCTGGTTTCAGACTGTTCCCTGGCGGCAGTGTCCTGCTGAATGGTCTTGAGCTTGGCCGCCAACAGCGACATCGCTCTGGCGCGGTTCTTGTGCTGGGAGCGTTCGTCCTGGCACTCAACCACAATCCCCGAGGGCAAATGGGTGAGACGAATGGCGGAATCGGTCTTGTTGACGTGCTGGCCGCCCGCGCCGGAGGAGCGAAAGGTGTCGACACGCAGATCGGCCTTGTTGATGGCCACCTCTTCCATCTCATCGGCTTCCGGCATTACTGCCACCGTACAGGCAGAGGTATGGATGCGCCCCTGGGATTCGGTTTCCGGCACCCGCTGTACGCGGTGGGCGCCCGACTCAAACTTGAGTTTGGAATAGACCCCCTGACCGACCACACGGCTGATAATTTCCTTGTAACCGCCGTGTTCGCCAGGGCTTTCGCTGATGACTTCCACTTTCCAGCGATTGCGCTCCGCATAGCGGCTGTACATGCGAAAGAGATCGCCGGAAAAAATCGCCGCCTCGTCGCCGCCGGTACCGGCGCGAATTTCGAGGAAGACATTTTTGTTGTCATTGGGGTCTTTGGGCAATAGCAGCCGCTGCAGCTCAATCTCCAACTGTGCCGCCTGCTCCTCGCTACTGGCGATTTCCTCCTCCGCCATGGCGCGCATATCCGCATCGCCGTCCTTGAGCAGTTCCCTGGCGCCGTCGATATTTTCCTGGAGCTGGCAGTATTGGCGAAACGCCTGGGTGACATCCTCCAATTCGGCATATTCCCGCGACAAGCCGCGAAACTTGTCCTGATCGGCAATAATGTCCTGGGAACCGAGCAAGTGGCCAATTTCTTCATAGCGTTCGCTGAGATGTTCAAGTTTGGCGCGTATCGATGCTTTCATTCGTTATCCTGGTTTTTCCCTTTGGGCTGCCGCCCTTGAGAGCGATCTTCGCCGGGGTCAATCTCTTTAGGCCGACTCCCCTGAAGATCAAAAAGTTCATGGGCGAGGCGAATATGATCATCGCGACCCTGCTCCCCCGCCTGTTTCAATTTCAGGGTTGGTGTGTGGAGCAGTTTGTTGGTCAGCCCTCGCGCCAAACTGGTGAGAACGTCCTCCGCAGGTTGTCCACGCTCAAGGGCAGCCAGCGCCTTTTGCAATTCTGCGTCGCGAATATCCTCCACCCCCTGGCGAAAGGCGCGAATGGTGCCAACCACATTGAGGCCGCGCAGCTGCTTGCGCCAGGTTTCGACGCCCTCTTCAATAATTTTTTCTGCGCTGCGGGCGGCGGTTTCCCGCGTGCGGCGGTTTTCTTCAATGACTTCACGAAGGTCGTCCACGGTATAGAGGTAAACATCCCGAAGCCTGGCCACTTCCGGCTCGATATCCCGGGGAACCGCGATGTCCACCATAAACATGGGTTTATGGCGACGCTGTTTAAGCGCCGACTCCACTGCGCCCTTGCCGAGGATGGGCAGCTGACTGGCGGTGGAGGAAATCACCATATCCGCGTTGTGGAGATGTTCGGGAATTTCCGAGAGCAAAATGGCGCGGGCATGGTAGTTGCGGGCAAGCTCCTGGGCGCGGCTCAGGGTGCGGTTGGCCACGGTGATACTGCGCACTTTTTTCTGATAGAGGTGCTGCGCCACCAGCTCTATGGTTTCACCAGCGCCAATCAACAGGGCATTGACCTCGTTGAGATCGCTGAAAATCTGCTGCGACAGACTGACCGCCGCATAGGCCACAGAGACCGGATTTTCACCGATAGCGGTTTCGGTTCTCACCTTTTTTGCCGTCGAAAAGCTGTGCTGAAACGCCTGGTTGAGCAATGTTCCCAGCGTGCCGCTGTCCCGCGCCACCGCATAGGCCGACTTGACCTGGCCGAGAATTTGCGGCTCGCCCAGCACCAGGGAGTCGAGACCGCTGGCAACGCGCATCATATGATGAATGGCCTGGTCATCGCTGTGGCAGTAGGCACAAGCGCTGAGCAACTCCGGACTGAGACGTTTATACATCGCCAACCAGTGACCGGGGTCGACGGCCTCGCCCCGGGTGGAGCCGTATATTTCGGTGCGGTTGCATGTCGAGAGAATGGCAATTTCTTCAAGAGCCAACGTCTCAAGAGCAGAATTAAGCGCGGCAGGCATTTCTTCGGGGGAAAAGGCGACCTTTTCCCTGACGTCCACTGATGCAGTGTGGTGATTGATGCCAAAGGCAAATAAGTGCATTGAAATTCGGCTGCCTGCGAAACTTGAATACGACAATGGTGACCCTGACTGTGCTCAGGGAGCGCCATTATACATTGTTGTGAAACCTACACGGCACCGGCGTAAAAACAGCGGCCGTCACCGCGACAATGGCGGTTTCGATGCTGAGCACAAACCAGATGGCGCTGATTTTGTTGACGCCCACAACAGACAGCGCGACCACCCTGCTCACTAGCCCTAATCACCCGTTGAACTGTATTATAGAACGCCAACTTAATTGGCTTTACAGATACAGGTTGCTTTATGACTCTTTCGCTCCAAGATCTTGTCATGCCGAGCGGCGTCTGCTTTGGGTGCGGACCAGCCAACAAACAGGGCTTGCAAATCAAGAGTTTTTGGGATGCTGATGATGTCCATGTCGTCATGATGCACACACCAGATGAAAAATTTATCGGCTGGCCAAAGCTGGTTTACGGCGGCTTGCTGGCAATGCTGGTCGACTGTCATTCCATGTGGACAGCGATGGCCTACCACTATCGTGCTGAAGGCCGCAACGCAGGAACACTGCCCCGTATCGACTGTGTTACCGGCTCCCTAGGCATCAAGTATATCAAGCCAACGCCCATAGGCGTGCCGCTCCTCCTCAAGGCACGGGTCGAAGGTGAGGTTAGCCGCAAATCCCGCGTACTCTGTGAAGTCTATGCGGGCGATGTGCTGACTGCCCTCGGCGATTCGCTCGCTGTGCGATCCGATGTCAGCCATTTGACGCAAGCCGTCCACGGGCAATAGCGACAACCTACTCCCAATACAGACAGTGGCCACAGAACTGTTACAATGGCGCACCCCTATTGTTCTCTGGCACCTATGTTTTTAACCCGGTTTTTATTTCCAGCCCTATTTTCCAAGCAGCTTGTGGCAGGGCTGGCGATCTTCGCCGTTCTCCTGGGAGGGTGCGCCAGCCCGCCGGCGACATCTGAGCAGCCGTCACCAGAAGCGGTTTCTGATCCAGAACCTCAGGTCTTATTGCGGGATTTTGCCACGGAAACCCTTTACGAACTGTTGCTGGCGGAATTCGCCGGTATTCGCGAGCAGGTCGAACCCGCCCTTGAAATCTACACCATTCAGGCTCACGAAACCCGCGACCCCGGCGTGATTGAACGCGCCATCCATATTGCCACCTATCTGCGCCGCGGCGATGTCATTCTCGATCTCGCCGAGCTTTGGGTGGAGGTGGAGCCGCAAAATGTCGAAGTGCGCCGCCTGCTAGCTTTTCACCTGGCGCGCTCCGGCCGCGTTGTCGATGCCTTTCCCCACGGCGAATTTCTTCTCCTCACCGGCGACGATGACTACCTTCAGTCTCTGGCCGCCTTTGCCCAGGAGTCGCCAACGGAAGAAAAGGAACGGTTACTCAGCCTCTATGAGGAGCTGGAAAGCGAACATTCGGAAAATGTCGGCCTTCTGCTGGGCAAAGCCATGCTGCTGCGACAACTCGACCGCCTGGAGGAAAGCCTGGCGACCACTGGAAAACTCATCGCCTTGCAAAAAGATAACGAAACCGGCCAACTTCTCCACGCGCAACTGCTCCACGCCCTCGGCAGTGAAAGCAAAGCCAACAAGGCTCTAGAAAAAGCCCTCAAAGTACTCCCTGAAAGCAAGCGCCTGCGCCTTCAGTACGCCCGCTTTTTGTCCGACAAAGACCTCGGTAAATCCCGCGAGCAAATCGACATCCTCGCCAAGCAGTACCCGGATGACGTCAATATTCTTTTCTCCCTGGGGCTGGCCAACAAGGAGGTCGGCCTCAACGAAGAGGCAAAAGCCACATTCAAACATCTGATCAACATCAACAAACGCGCCAGCGACGCCCATTTTCAGCTGGGCAAAATCGCCGAGGGCAACGGCCAGCCGGAAGAGGCCGTCTACCAATACCGCCAGGTAAAAGACGGCCAGAACCTCTTGCCCGCCGCCATGCGGGTGGCGACCATTCTTACCGAGCACAACAATCTTTCCGCCGCCCGCGAACACCTCTCCTCGCTTCGCGCCATCTATCCGGCGATTAGGGAAAATCTTTTTCAGATGGAGGCAGAGCTTCTCATCGGCCAAAACCGCCTCAACGAAGCCTATGACTTGCTGACCTCGGCCTTGCAGGCAGATCCCGAAAGCCTCAACCTGCTCTACACCCGCTCCATCATCAGCGCCGAACAGCAGGATCTCGCCGCCACCGAAAGGGATTTGCGCGCCATCCTCGCCGTCGACGAAAATAACGCCACCGCCCTCAATGCCCTCGGCTACTCCATGACCAATCTGTCGAACCGCCATGAAGAGGCTCTGGTGCTCATTCAGCGGGCGCAGGAGCTGGAACCCGACAACCCCGCCATCACCGACAGCCTCGGCTGGGTGTACTTCCACCTCGGCGACCACGACCGCGCCCTTGCCTACCTGCGCCAGGCATTTGAAGCTTTTCCCGACGGGGAAGTGGCCGCCCATCTGGGTGAAGTGCTGTGGCTCCAGGGCGATGAGGACGGCGCCGCAGCCGTGTGGCAGAAAGGCCTCGAAAATAGCCCCGACAACAAGGTGCTGCTGGAAACCATCGAACGCCTGGCGCCGCAGCGCAAGCAAGCGCTGCTCGACAGCATCACCCCGCGCGACAAAGCGCCCTGAAACCCATGATCAATGTCATTCCCCCTGCAAGGTTTTACTGGCGGCTGGTTATTGTTGCATCACTGGCGACGATGCTCGCCAGCTGCGCAACCCGGCCACCGCAACTGCCCACCACAGACCAGCGCCTGCAAAGCCTCGATAGCTGGCGTATGGAAGGCAAGCTGGGCTTTCGCAGCCCGGAAAAGAACGGCAGCGCCTGGATAAACTGGCTACAGAGCAAGGATATCTACCAGCTTCAGCTCAACGGCCCCTTTGGCGCCGCAGCCACGCGCATCAGCGGGGACAGTCAGCACGCCACCCTCAGCCAGTCTGGCCGCGACGATATTGACGCCGCGTCCGGGGAAGAGCTGACGGAATGGCTGTTCGGCTGGGCGTTCCCCGTCGCGCAGATGTCGTCCTGGATCAAAGGCGCTGCCGCGTCCGCGCCGCCGCCAATGGCATTGACCCTGACCCCGGAGAATCTACTCGCCACCCTCAACCAGAGCGGCTGGCAGCTCACCTACAGCCACTACCGCCAGCAGGGCGAGTGGATACTGCCAGGGCGCATTCAGGGCACAAGGGGAGACTACGCCTTTACCCTGGTTATCAAGCAATGGGATCTCAGTTCTCCCTCTCAAACGCCCTGATCGAGATTCAACCCATGTCCCTTTGCCTGCCTGCACCGGCAAAACTCAACCTCTTTCTTCATATCACCGGCCGCCGTGACGACGGTTATCACCTTCTGCAAACGGTTTTTCAGCTTTTGGATTACGGCGACGAACTCCGTTTTGACAGCAGCGACGACGGTCATATTCATGTACTTGGCAATCTTGCCGGCGTCGCGCGCGAAGACAACCTGATCTACAAGGCTGCCCGCCTCCTGCAACAGCAGCCCGCAGCTCGCGGCAAAGGCGCCACCATTACCCTCGACAAACGCCTGCCCGTGGGGGGCGGCATCGGCGGCGGCAGTTCCGACGCCGCCACCACACTGCTCGGCCTCAACCGGCTGTGGCGACTTGGCCTCAGCATCGAACAACTGGCACAACTGGGATTGGCGCTGGGAGCCGACGTGCCGGTATTCGTTCGCGGCCGTTCCGCCTGGGCAGAGGGGGTCGGCGAACAACTCACCGCCATCGAATTGCCCGAATTCTGGTATCTGGTGATTTTTCCCGGCTGCGCTGTAAATACAGGGCAAATCTTTTGTCACGGGGAATTGACAAGGAATGATCTTGCCATCACAATACGCGCCTTTCTTGAGGCAGGCGGCAAAAACAGTTGCCAACCGGTGGTGGAAAAACTCTATCCCGAGGTTGCTGAAGCCAGAAAATGGCTTGAAAATTATGCCCCTGCTCAAATGACAGGAACGGGTTCCTGTGTTTTTGCCAGATTTGCCAGTGAAACAGTGGCTCGCCAGGCGTTGGCAAAACTGCCTGGCAAATGGGAAGGCTTTGTTGCCAGGGGCAGCAATACTTCACCGGCTCACATTGCACTGACAGCGAGTGTTTAATACTGGGGTGTCGCCAAGTGGCTAAGGCAACGGGTTTTGATCCCGTCATTCGAAGGTTCGAGTCCTTCCACCCCAGCCAACTTTTGGTTACCGCAAACTTCACCAGGATCACAACGTGGCAAATCTGATGGTTTTCTCCGGGAACGCCAACCCGGGTCTTGCTCAAGAAACCGCGCGCAATCTCGGTCTTCCCGTTGGCAATGCTCTGGTTTCAAAGTTCTCGGACGGTGAAAACAATATCCAGATCCACGAAAATGTTCGCGGCCAGGATGTTTTCATTATCCAGCCCACCTGTGCCCCCACCAATGACAGCGTCATGGAACTGGTCTTTATGGCCGACGCCCTGCGCCGCGCCTCTGCCGGTCGCATTACTGCGGTGGTTCCCTATTTTGGCTACGCCCGCCAGGATCGCCGCGTGCGTTCAGCGCGGGTTCCCATCAGCGCCAAAGTGGTTGCCGACATGTTCACCAAGGTCGGCATTAACCGCGTGCTCACCGTGGATCTTCACGCCGAGCAGATTCAGGGCTTTTTTGACTGCACGGTAGACAACGTTTACGGCACCCCGGTATTGCTTGCCGATATCGAACGCCAAAACTATGAAGACCTTATGGTGGTATCTCCCGACATCGGCGGTGTGGTGCGCGCCCGCGCCATGGCCAAGCAACTCGAATGCGATCTCGCCATTATCGACAAGCGCCGCCCGGAAGCGAACAAGGCTGAAGTGATGAACCTGATCGGCGATGTCAGTGGTCGCACCTGCCTGCTCATCGATGACATCATCGACACTGCGGGCACCCTGTGCAACGCCGCCAACGCCCTCAAGGACAATGGCGCCAAACAGGTGGTGGCCTACTGTACTCACCCCGTTCTGTCTGGCAACGCCATCAACAACATCAACAATTCTTCCCTCGACACCCTGGTGGTCACCGACAGCATTCCCCTCAGCGCCGAAGCTGCGGCCTGCGGAAGAATTCGCCAGCTCAGCCTGGCACCCCTGCTGGCGGAGGCCATTCGCCGGGTCAGCAACGAAGAATCCATCAGCGCGATGTTTATCTAAAAATAAACCGCGCTAACGCGGCACAGGGATGTGCCGTTGTTGCGATTCTCGAATCGCTAAAACAATGGATAACAACGCCCACAAGGGCACAACATGAATCTCTGTCACCTATTCTGGTCGCGGATACTGACAGTTAAATTAGGAGTTCGACATGGTCGATTTCGTATTAAATGCTAAGACAAGGGATGACAAGGGGAAAGGTGCGAGCCGCCGCCTGCGTCGTCTCCAAAATCAGGTTCCCGCTATTATCTACGGCGGCAAAACCGAACCGCAAAATATCAGCCTCGGTCACTTTGAGATCGAAAAAGCGCTGGAAAACGAGGCCTTCTACAGCCACATCATTACCATTAATGTTGAGGGCAGCAAAAGCCAGGAAGTGATCATCAAGGATATCCAGCGCCATCCCGCAAAATCCCAGGTGATCCATATGGATTTCCTGCGCGTGGACAGAACCCAGAAACTGCACACCAAGGTGCCCCTCCACTTCCTCAACGAAGACAAAGCCAAGGGCGTTAAAGCCGGCGGCATCGTCCAGCACACCATGACAGAGCTGGATATACAGTGCCTGCCCCAGGATCTGCCTGAATTTATCGAAGTGGATCTGATCGCAGTCGAGCTGGGTCAGGCTGTACACATTTCCGACATCAAACTGCCCAAAGGCGTGGAAAGTGTTGAACTGCTTCACGGCGCAGAGCACGACCTCCCCGTTGCCAGCATCATCAAGCCTCGCGGCGCGGTTGAAGACACCGAGGAAGCAGCTGACGAAGCCTAATCCCTTCGTTGCGGCGCTCTGGAATTAGGCTCCGACATTGGACACAGAAGTCAAACTGGTGGTCGGCCTGGGAAACCCAGGCCAGCAGTATGACCGAACCCGTCACAATGCCGGAGCCGACTTCGTTCTAGCCCTCGCCAATCGTCTCGGCGTCGCCCTCAAGGACGACAAAAAATACTTCGGCCTCACCGCCAAAACGGTCATCAATGGCCGCGATCTGCGCCTGTTGATTCCCACCACGTACATGAATCGCAGCGGTCAGGCGGTTGCCGCCCTGGCCAACTTTTTCGCCATCGACCCCAAGGGGATTCTCGTCGCCCACGACGAACTGGATCTGGCTCCCGGCATTGCCCGCCTCAAAATCGGCGGCGGCCACGGCGGCCACAATGGCCTTAGAGATATCATCAAATCCCTGGGCAATTGCAGGGATTTTGGCAGGCTGAGGCTGGGTATCGGCCATCCCGGCCACGCCAGCGAGGTTGTCGACTATGTGTTGCGCAAAGCGCCAGCGGCGGAGCAAGCCCTGCTTGAACGCAGTATCGACAGCAGTCTCGACATCATTCCCGACCTGGCGGCGGGCAAGTGGAACAACGCCATGAAAAAACTCCACACCACCCCCGCCTGAACAGGGCAATCCATTACAATAGCAACCTTTTATAAACACCACATTGACACTACCAAGGCAGTGAGAGGCACAACACATGGGTTTTAAATGCGGCATAGTCGGGCTTCCCAACGTGGGCAAATCCACCCTGTTCAACGCCCTCACCAAAGCGGGAATCGATGCGGAAAACTTTCCCTTTTGCACCATTGAACCCAATACGGGCATTGTTCCCGTTCCCGATCCGCGCCAGGACAAGCTGGCGGAAATCGTCAAGCCCGAGCGCATCGTTCCCACGGCAATGGAATTTGTCGACATCGCCGGGCTGGTGGCGGGGGCGTCCAAGGGCGAAGGCCTTGGCAACAAATTTCTCGCCAACATTCGCGAAACCGACGCCATCGTCCATGTGGTGCGCTGCTTTGAAGATGACAACGTCATTCATGTAGCCAACAGCGTTGACCCCAAGCGGGATATCGAAATCATTGAGCTGGAATTGATTTTTGCCGATCTCGACAGTTGCGAAAAGCAGCTCCAGCGCGTGACCCGCAACGCCAAGGGTGGCGACAAGGAAGCCGTGGCGCAAAAAGCCGTGCTCGAAAAGCTGATTCCCCACTTCAGCGAAGGCAAACCCGCCCGCAGCCTCATGAAAACCATGGCCGATGACGAAAAGCGGGTGGTGCACAGTTTTCATTTACTCACCAGCAAGCCGGTGATGTACATCGCCAACGTCGCCGAAGACGGCTTTGAAAACAACCCTTACCTGGATGTGGTCAACAAGATCGCCGAGGAAGAAGGCGCGGTTGTGGTTGCCGTGTGCAACAAAATCGAATCCGAAATTGCCGAGCTTGACGACGCAGACAAAATGGAATTTCTCCAGGAAATGGGCATGGACGAGCCCGGTCTCAATCGCGTCATTCGCGCCGGCTACAAACTGCTCAACCTGCAGACCTACTTTACTGCAGGGGTCAAAGAAGTGCGCGCCTGGACAATCCCCATCGGCGCTACGGCTCCCAAAGCCGCTGCCGTTATCCACACGGATTTCGAAAAAGGCTTTATTCGCGCCGAAGTTATCGCCTACGACGATTTCGTTACCTATAAAGGTGAGCAGGGTGCCAAGGATGCCGGCAAATGGCGCCTGGAAGGCAAGGACTATGTGGTGCGCGACGGCGACGTGGTTCATTTCCGCTTCAACGTCTAGCTTGCCACAGCGGATTTCCGATGAAAGAGCCCAATATTCACCAATACATCTCCAGCAGGCTGACTCTCAGTTATTGCCACTGGCCTAACCCAGGCGCGCCCAACCTGCTGCTGGTGCATGGGGGCAAGGATCACAATCGCAATTGGGATCTGGCAGCCAATGCCCTCGCCGGCGAATTCAATATTGTCGCCCCGGATTTGCGCGGCCACGGCGACTCCGACTGGAGTCCCGACGGCTGCTACTATCACAGCGAATGTGTTGCCGACTTGGCGCACCTTGTCGACCACCTGGCCTGGGATAGATTTTCCCTTATCGGCCACTCCCTGGGCGCCACCCTCGGCGCCTACTACAGCGCCGCTTTTCCCGAACGGGTCGAAAAGCTTATCGCCATCGAACCCTTCAGCCCCTTTCCCCTCCTGGCGGAGCGGGAGGCAAAAGCCGAAAACCCGGCGCAACGGCTGAGAACCTATGTGGACGACACCAAAAAAGCCGCCCAGCGCCAACATAAGGAATTCAACTCGGTGGAGGAAGCTGTGGCGCGGGTTATGGAGCTGCCACTGAATTTCCCTGCCCGTATTGTCGAAACCATCACCCGCCAGGGGCTGCGACAGCTGGACAACGGCAACTATCAGTGGAAATACGACCCCATGATGGACTTGCGCATTCGTTTTGATATCCCCAGAACCGACCGCGATCGTTTCTGCCGGGAGATACGCTGCCCCACCCTGCTCTTTCACGGCCAAAACAGCTGGGCAAAGCACCCGCAAGAAAGCGGCGTGACCGCCCATCTGGCGGATGTTCGCGTTGAGAGCTACGCCAACGCCGGCCACTGGGTTCACCACGACCAGTTCGATCGTTTTATCGCCGCAACCCGGCACTTCCTTGGCGAAGAGAAACGATAAATTTCATCATCGCAGCTTGACAGGAGCAGGCAAAATAGTGAGAATTCCCGCCTCGTTTTCGCACCCCTTGTGGCTACGTAGCTCAGCTGGTTAGAGCACAGCATTCATAATGCTGGGGTCGGCAGTTCAAGTCTGCCCGTAGCTACCAGATTTACAAGGGGTTTTTCCGGAAACGGGAAAGCCCCTTTTTTTCGAGTTGCCGTCGTGTTGCAACCGTGAGCGCACACGGTATCTTGCCCAGCCAGTGGCCAGCCCCCTAGATCTGGCTTTATCGCGTATTCCCGCGAAAAGCGGCCATCTATGCCGTCCCCCCTCGCCGTGACGAGCCAGGACACGCTGATGGCTTACGCGATGAATAGGTTCTAGGCGCGCAGGCCCGCCGGCTCGTTATTCCCACTCCCCGACGTTGCCCCCGCTGCATGGCGTCGAGGAGCGGCGCCTGATCCTCCTCCCACCCCACCCTGTCCAAAGCGCACTCAGGTTCCAGTTCTGCAACCGTGAGTACCAGATCCCGCACAACGGCAAGTGGGATTGCTTGCCGTGCGCCAAGGTCACAACCTACGCACACTCCGAATCGCCCCGGGTTTGTCGGAGACTCCATTTCTTGAGACGACGGAGTAATGAACAAGTGGAATGAAGATGTGCGCCAGAAGTCCGGGAACGCGAGCTTTACGGCTCTGATGGAGGAGCAGTAACGGAAAGACTCCTGGTCAAAACCAGGAGTCTCTCAGGGAGCTCTGGGCCAGTCCTACGGGCCACTACATGCTAAGTTACATCATTTCTTGAACCCTCTTTGATACGCCTTGATTTAGCCTTGATGTAACCCTTGATATAACCTTGATATTGCACCCTGCTGGATAGAACTCCCCAGCGCCGCAAACTTGGCGCGCCAGTATTCTTCCCGAGCCTTCGATGCGGCAAATCCCTGCGCAGTTACCCGGGTTTTCTGGCGATAGCGAGGCACCAGCACATCAAACACCACAGGATTCAGGAAGTGGCTAAGGACGGCGGCTACTTGGTCGTGTTTGCTATCTAGTCCAGGGCGCATCTCAGCGAGCAAATCACGTGCAATCGACTCAAGGTGTGGAGCTGCGTCTGAAGAGAAAGGATCCTGCAGAGCGTAAATGACCTCTCCATCCGGAGAGTCGAACAACGTCGGCACCCATTGCAGCAAACCAATGGTCACGAGAGTTCTGACCCTCTCGAAAAAGGGCTGTGCCATCGTGTCGCCGCGCGAACTGTCAAGGTGTGGCTTGACCACCTCATGATTAGAGAAACACGTCTGGGGAAGCCGGTCGAATCCGTAGAAGGCATATTCACCCCGCCTGACCAGCAAGCTACGCTTGTAGTCGACCCTGACGATACTCCTTGCGACACCACCTTCCTCTGCTATATACGCATGCCCATACAGATCTACGAGCAGGCGCAAGATCATTACATCCGAGGTCTCACGAACCCGTTCGACAGGTGGCGTCTCCCCTACTGCACCGGTAATCAGCGCATTCGGCAACCAGATCCAGTCATCCTGATTCGTCTTGGGGATTGTATAGATCGGGTGCTTGCCACCCTTTTTGAGCTTAAGAAGGCCGTTGTGCAACAGGCCATCAAAAGCTGCTTTCCCTCGAAGCCGGGAAACACCGCAATATTTGTGAAGCGCGTTCACACTCCACTTCGAAGTGGCATTGTCTTTGCCGGAACCACAAGCACATACCAGGTAGGCCAAGGCTTGGTTCATGCCCAACTCGCAGGCGAAATGGAAGTCGTGGGCCGCAACTGCGAAGAACTTTCCTTTTTCCCCAGACTTTGCGTCGGTTCGGCCCGATTCACTATGCTGGCTCATAGTTACTCTCCCATCTCGGGGCTGGATTCACGTCCCTGCTCGCTGGAAGAAGCCATCGGGGGACTCAGTCGGCTCTCTGCCCAGGACAGGAGGTGCTCGGGCTGGTAGACAACCCTGCGGCCAAACTTCCTGTAAGTGGGCCCGCCCCCAACTGTCGCGTACTTTTGCAGAGTGGTCTTGGCCACGGGATAGCCGTTCGCAGTAAGGAATTCCGCAGCCTCAGTCCTCGAGAGATGTCTGAGTATGCTTGGGCTAAGATCAGGATGGGAAAGACGGTTCATATTCATCTCCAATTCAACGGAGTAAGAATTACCCTGTCACGACTTGGATAAGGCAAGAAAAGTAACTCTCGGTAAGTTGTGAAAGATTGGATAACGTTCTGTTTTTTCGATAAATATTACCTACAATTTTTTATTGACAGTCAAAATGCCTCGGCCAGGGTCTCAGCCCCAAGGTATTTTCCCCGCCACAATTGCCTCGAGCTGCTCGTCGGTCATAAGCGTCAGGGATCTGGGGTCGATGACCACATCCAGCCCCCAGGCGCCCCTTTCCATTTCCTGCTTGAGCTTGGCGGTGGTTACCTGGCTCTTCAGGGTGTCGGCGGCCTTCTTGGCGAGCGACCAGTCTTGGATATCCCGGGATTGCAGCGCCTTCACCAACAGCGAGAGCGTGGCGCTTTGCAGTTGGTCGAACCTGACGGCTTCCTCCCGGTGCTTGACCAGGATGTTGGCTCGCTTCTCGGCGGCCTCTTCATTGGCCGCGCGCCGTTTCAAGGCCTCTGAAGTGTTCGGATTGTGCGCCTTGTCCGTTCGGTCATTTGCCGGGTCACAGGCAGCATCGGCCCTGAGATTGGCGTCTGTGGTTATGGCGAGGTGGTCAACCTGTTTTACCCAGCGACCCTTTCTGGCGCGGTCGCTGATGGTGGCTTTGCCCACGCCGTACTTGGCCGCCAGGGTGGCATAGGTAACCCGATAGTCGGACTCCCACTCCGCTTTGATGTGCTTCCAGGTATCTTCTGTGAGGATCTTCTTGGCCATGCCGGCAGACTATCGTCACGACCGGACACCGAACCCCTGCTGTTCGGATACACCGGCGACCGGTGCCCCCATCGAGCCCCCCCTTGCCCATGCGGGGAATGGACTCCATAATCTCCGCATTATGAGCGGAGAAAAAACCTACATTTGGCAGCGCCCTGACTGGCCCGCATTGACTCATTAATAACCTAACTACCTGAATGCCGTTGACTCACCTAAAATCATACTACCAGCCAGTTAGGGTGAGTTATGAAACAGATGATGAGTCTCTCGGC
>Ga0265293_10002692_pt1 | contig 34744 bp, 39 predicted proteins | sample Munlanlewell138R_FD_192505 | JGI IMG/M metagenome (GOLD analysis project Ga0265293, IMG submission 192505) | Leachate microbial communities from a municipal landfill in Southern Ontario, Canada - Leachate well 138R | ecosystem: Engineered > Solid waste > Landfill > Unclassified | place: Canada... | reverse complement strand
TCCAGTTGGAAGTGCGAACAGTATCGTTATGAGTTTCAAGGTGAGTAGCGTAATCATCTGAATCATAACCCGAATTGTACGTCGCCCTTACTGTGGCATCATATGCGCTGTTATGTGGAGTCCAGTTAGAAGTACGGACAGTATCATTATGAGTAGATAAATAAGTAGTATAATCGCTTCCGTTATGATCCGTATCATGCGTCGCCTCCACTGTAGCATCATGCGCAATATTATAAGCCGCATCATGTCCGGAATTATGAGAAACGCAATTATTGTCATGCGCATAATCAATTACATTTCTAAGTTCCAAGTATGGAGCCGTAGAAACAGGGTCGCCCCCGGAAACCGGCAGCTCAACCCAGCCCGGACCAGTGCATCCTGATCGATTAATACCCAGAGTCGAATATATCGATTCCAGGTTTGCTTGTATCTCGCTGATATCCTCATTTTCAATTGGATCACCGGCGCCAAGAGCGCTCCAGTCAAACGCCATTATATTTTTCCCCTATAATACTCCGCAATTTTGATTTACATTTTTAAGCGACAACAGAGTTCTCCGTAGAATTCACTCCGCCATCGTAAGAAGAACAGACTTGAGAATCATAAGTGCTGTTATATCCCGATTTTTCAGCTGTATTTTCCGAAGAATCGTCAGCCGAACAATCACTCGTACAAACACTGATGCCTCCGGACCATCCTTCTTCTTTATTATCTTGAGACCCAGAAAACTCCTCCGAAGACTTATCTTCCAAAGGCTTATTCTGAATATTTTCTCCCCTCGGAGAATCATTCTTCTCGATATTATCTTGAGAAGCAGAACTATCCCGGCGATTTTCCGGATTTTCCCCCTCATCGCCTATTAATTTCCATTCAAATGCCATTATTTCTTATTTGCTTTAATTAATCTTTCTTTTTTTGAAAACAGGATATATGGGCAGGAATTAAGTCTGTGCCCTTCCCAGTAACCCGCCTTACATAAAGACCTACGCCGTCTCCAGGCTTAAACTTTTTGCCACAAATAGCGCATTCCCTCTCCTCAAAATGGACATCGGAATAATAAACTATTCCGTGAACTTCAGTTGCATCTATGCGGCCTGCATTCCTAATAGGCTTGCCGTCCATATCTATCCTGTTTTTAGAGATTTTAATTGCCATTTTTAATCTTTTTCAAGAATAAATATTTCTTCCCCCGTTCTCCTATCAACAAACACAACGCCGTTATCGTTCTCGACCATATTTATATCCTTTCCGGACACGCTGCTGTTATCTGTTTCTGCTACCTGCTTTGCTCGATCCTTTTTAGAAGAGCTAGCACTTTTTGCGGAAGCAGAAGAAGCAAGAGCTAAAGCTTTACTCCCAAAAAACTTCATTGCCAGCAAAGACACTCCGCCAAAAGCAATGAGCTTAAGAAACTTTCTCCTGTTTCTATTAATTCTAATTATTTTTTTACTCTTTTTTTTCATCTGAAGAGCTTTCTTTTATCATTTCATTTAGCTCTTTTTCGGCCTCCATTTTGCCTTTCTTAAATTCAGCTGTCGCCCGTCCGGCAGACTTGGAAAGTTCGGCAATCTTCTTTCCGCCGAAAAAAACTATTAAGGCAAGAACAACTATAATTGCTAATTCTGTAAAACCCATTTTATTTTTTCTTCTTTTTTATTAGTTTTCGACCGCTCTTGCCACGCCGCGCTTCCAATGAAGAATTGCTTCTCTTAGGCATTGGCTTGTCTCGCCGAATCCCCGAGGTTGATCCAACAAAGTAAAGCCCAGTCAATGGCACTGAAAGCATTATCATTGTGATTCCGCTTCCATCTGGCGTAATTATAGCAGACAGGACTAGAAAAATTAAGAATGCATAGCGCCAGTTATCCCTCCAAACATCCCTATTGGTAACGCCTATAGAATTAAGTATCGCCATTCCTACCGGCAACAAGAACATAATCCCGCAAGCGAGAGTAAAGCCAAGCGTAAAAACGGCAAAATCAGATACGGAAAAAAATGATTTTGCGCCTATATTGTCCGCATATCTATAAAGAACATTAAACGTCGGCGGAAGTATGGCGAAATAGCCAAACAAAGCCCCGGCGGAAAAAAGAAAAGCTGAAGGAATAAATATTTTATTTAATACCTTTCTTTCTTTTTTATATAAAGCCCCTGATATGTACTTCATCAGCCTATAAAAAAAGAAGGGTGAAGTAATAATAAAAGATATGGCAAGCGCCACCCCGATTTGAACCACGAAAGCGGAGACCGGCTCGGTAACAATAAACTCTACTCCCTCGGGAACCAAAGCCTCTTTCATTTTTAAAAATGCTTCCGCCGCAACAGATCTCTCCGCCGGAAAAAGCAAATATATTTTTCTTCCAAAAAATTCAACGGCCTTAATTCCCAAACCAAAGAGCATAAAAGTAAGCCCCGTAAAAAAATAAATCCACGGCACAAAAATATTCTTAAAAGCTTTTATTTCATCAAACAAAAGACTCATATATTAAATTCTAACTTACCGGCAATCCATACACCAATTATTATTCCTTATTAAAAAATCATTCCCGTAAAAAACGAGTATTCAGATTTATTCCTCTAAATTGATTTTTGAAATTTTTTTAAAAATATGTCATTCCCGAAAATTGCATTAGTAATTTATCGGGAATCTATACAAAATCCCCCGCCAAAGCGGGGGGATAACTTACTTTTGAAATTTAAGATTTAATACTTATTTCTAAATTCCTTCATCAAACTCCACTACTAAAGCCCCTACAGAATCATATATTCCTATACTGTCCGCAGTTACATAACGCACCGTAAAATTTCCGAAACCGACATGCCCGGGAAAACTATAATTCCCCCCTCCCGTATTGGCCCCAAACTCTCCCGCTGAAACATTAGGCGCTGATATAGTTCCTGAAAGAGGGCCTTCAAAAGCAGTAGCTTTCACGGTTCCAGCGACTTCAAGCTTTACTGTTGGCGAAGTCGTCCCTATTCCAACCATTCCATTTGTAGTGCTGCTCCCTCCAAAAAATACATTAGTGCTCCAATTTAATCCGTCATCGGCGCTTCTTTGAAACAATAAATTTCCCCCGCTGTCTACCATCTTCCAGTCAAAATAAGAATTTTCATTCCTCATCAAAATAAGACCCGCATCACTATGGTTAGTTGAAGTTATAGTTATATTTTGATTTCCCAGCCCGCTAACTTCCAATTTCGCAGCAGGATTGCTAGTCCCTATCCCTACATTCCCGTTAGATTTTATATAAATCACATTTGCCGGAGAACCCTGTTCCGCAATTATTGTTCCTCCCCCCGTCGCCGGATTTGCCGCTGGATTAGTCCACGCAAAAACCGGAGAAGAAAAAACTGCTCCGAAGACTAAAGCAAGAAAAAAAGCTTTCCACTTCATATATGAATTCATTATAGCATTCATTTAAATCTTAAAGATGTGGAAAATAATTAATCCTCTAAAAATATCACTGTTATGCTCCAAAATCGCCTCCTCCAGTTAAAGCTCCGCACGAGGTTTAATAATTATGTATCCCTTAGTATCAGAATCTATTCCTCCGCAAGACTCGCAATAAAAAACATACTGGCCATAACTGGCTGCTTGAAATTCAAACACTTTAGTCTGCCCCTCATTTGCGGTTTGCTTAAGGCCATAATCCGGCATAGTCATATCGTAAATGCCGTCAATGGCAGTAAAGTTAATATGTACGGTATCGCCCTGATTTACAATAATAGTCGAAGGCTTAAAAGCACTATTTTCAGCGCTAATATTAAATGTTCGAAGTTGCGCCTCAACTCCCGGAGCAGCACTAGTCACCCCGACCGGAACGGCAACCGACCCGTCGCCGACTTCATCCCCTAATTCAGGTACCTCGATGTCAGTAGGCGCTTCAGATCGAGTCTCGCTTGTAGGAAAGCCCTGCTCCTCTCCCGCTTCAAGACCCGCGTTCTCTGGGTTAACCGACGGCTTATTCAACAAGTAAATCAAGGCAATGGCAAAAATTAAAAACCCGGCTATCACCCCGCCTACTATTAATATTTTTTTATTGTCCATTTTGCGTTTAGTTAATTATACAAAACAGAATCAATACTTTCTAATTTAAAATTTAAATATAAATTAAAAATTGAAAATTATTCTCGTATTTCTTCCCCCTTCCTTGCCTTCGGCGTTACCCAAAAGCCAAGTTTAAACTTCCCGCCAAGCATCATTCTTGTTTGGGATTCTATTGCCGGAATAGTGCTGAAGAAAATTATATTAACCGGAAAAAGCGCCCATTGAATCATATAAAGAAAGTTATGGTACCACTTAAACCATTTCGGCTTGGGAGGCAAAAGAGCTATCGATAAAATTGCCGAAGTGATTACTCCGATAACTGCCATATTCATTAAAGTACTTGTAAGCTGGGGAAGATTGTAAGAAAGGACTGACACGTTAAATTTTTCTCCTCCAAGCAAAAGAGGCAGCCTGCCGAGCAAAAGAATTATTAAGGCATTAGTCGCCCAGCCCCAATATATATCAAGATGCTGCCATGTCCAATATATTTTTTTCCTTAAAGATATTTTTTTATTTTCTAAAAATCCGCTGAATACGAAAGGTATATTTTCGCAGCCCCAAGCCCATCTTCTCTGCTGCTTGTATATATTTTTCATCGATTGCCAAAAAGTCGGCGCTACGTTCGCATCCATCGATACCGGATAATGCAACGGCACTACCCGCCAATCTCCGTCATAGTGGAGAAAACACTGCCAGAATATTAAGGAATCTTCCGAAACATGATTGGTAGTCCAAAAGCCTATTTCCACTAAAGCTTTAAACGGCATTGAGTGCGAAGAAAAAGTTATCAGCTGTTCTGGACGGACTTGATTCATTATGTTCCAAAAAGTAGTTGAAAAAGCCATTATGCGGGCAAAGACAGGAGCTTCATATATATTGTTGGTAAAAAAAGCTATCGGCTGATAGCTGGAACGGTCCGGATGTTCCGCGGTAAGGAAAGAATATGTCAGTCTGCTGAAATACTGCGGATAAACCTGGGTATCCACGTCAAAAGTAGACACCATAATATTTTCGTAAGGGATTCCTTCTTTATCTATAATATCTTCTTTAACTCGCCTTGCCGCCCAAGCTTCATTAGAACCTTTGCCGGGTATCTCTCCCGGAAGATCTGCCGGATGCAGCGTTGTGTAAAACCTAAAGAATTTATCGCCATATTCATTTTTAATTCTTTCAATCGTTCGGACAGTTTCTTCTCCCGCCCTTTCTTCCCCGGAAAGAACAACTATAAACTTTTCAAGCGGATAATCGGTCTTGATAATAGAGTCAAAATTTTCTTTAACAACCGCGTATGATTCCTTATACATCGGGAATATAACCAAATGATATATATCGCTCCAATCCCTGCCGTCTCTAGGCGGCAGAGCCTTTATTTTTTCCAGCCAATCAACCTTCATCACTTTCTTCATTTCTCTATAGCCAGCCCCGACATGTATCGCAAAATAAACTGTCTTCAAAAACCAAAAAATATCAAAAAGTATCACAAAAACCGCCGCTTGAACCGGAAAAACGGCTGATATCACAAACATCATAGCTATAGTCAGCCACGCAAGCGCTCCAGGTAATATTTCTAAAAATCTTTTCATAACTTCCGCGATATTTTGCGTGGAAAATATTTTGTAGCCCTACGGGGAATCGAACCCCGGTTTTCAGGATGAAAACCTGATGTCCTAACCACTAGACGATAGGGCCATAAGCTAAACTAACAAAGAATTTCTTATTCTGTCCATAAGGAATTCTCTTTGCTGACATTTATTTTTTAACTCCAATTCTCTTTTTCGAGCATCTGTTTTATCAAGATATGCTTCATAATATACTAATTTAAAAGGAATTCTATGTTTTATAGATTTAGTTTTTCCAGTATTATGCTCGGCAAATCTTTTGCGAAGATCTTTTGTATATCCAGTATAAAGAAATCCATCTTTTTGACTTTTTAAAACATAAACGTAAAACATTTTTTGTTTCCAGGATGCCCGCCTTCGGCGGGTCCGCCAGAGGCCGGAAAAACCTGATGTCCTAACCACTAGACGCCCCGGTCTGCCGGAGGCGGAATAGGGCCAAATGCAAAAGAATATTGCCAAAAAACAAAATCTTTATCAAGACTGAAGTCGTGAGGCCTGTGAGTTATAAGTTAGGAGTTAGTATTTCTATATTCCCCTATCGCCTTTCTTAAAGCTTGCACGGAAAGATCTGCGCAATGCAGCTTCACGGGAGGCAAAGATCCTAAAGCTTTTTCTACATCTTTAAATTCTATCTTTTCCGCCTCCTCAAGAGTCTTTCCCTTGGCAAGCTCGGTTATCATTGACGATGTCGCTATCGCCGCCACGCAACCAAGAGTTTCAAAACCGATATCCTCTATAATCCCGTCGGATATCTTAAGATATATCTTCATCATATCCCCGCAGACGGGGTTGCCGACATTCCCAACAGCCTGAAAATCATTCAAAACGCCCATATTTCTTGGGTTCTGGAAATGATCCATTACTTCTTTAGAATACATATTAGCGTATTTCAGAGTAGCCTCTAATTATATATTTCTGCAAGCCTAAAGGCTTTCATCAACCTGTCTGCCTTTTTCACACCCGAGATCAGCGGGCAATCCGCCGCGATCTATTACATCGTCATCCAAAAAAAACAGAACCTTCTTCTTTTGAACCTTTTTCATCCGCTTGCGATAAATTTGTCGAATGATCAAAGCTTCCGCTTACGCCTCTTAATTTCTCAATTATCCCGGGAACAGCAGATATTACATAGTCGATATCTTCTTGAGCAGTTTGTCTCCCCAGGCTAAATCTTATTGAACTATGCGCATCAAGATCCGTAAGACCCATTGATTTTAAGACATGAGAAGAAGAAAGAGATTTAGCCGCGCAAGCCGAACCCGTTGATACAGCCACCCCTTTATCTTTCAACATTATAAGTATTGCTTCCCCTTCAGCTCCCTCGAAACGCATATTTACATTGTTAGGTAATCTATTTTCTCTCGACCCGTTCAAAGCAGAACGAGAAACCGAAGCTAATATGCCATCAATAAGCCTGTCTCTCAATCTCCCGATTTCCTTATTCTTTTCTTTATAATTTTCAAGCTGTGCTATAGCGCTGCCAAGTCCGACTATCCCCGGAACATTATGCGTTCCCGCTCTTAATCCAAACTCCTGTTCGCCCCCGTCCATAAATTTTGCCAAAGGAGTTCCTGTTCTGGCATATAAAGCGCCAACGCCTTTCGGACCGTATATCTTATGCGCCGATATAGTTATAAGATCGGCTCCCAGCGCATCTGCATTGCAATCAAGATAATTAACCGCCTGCGCCGCGTCTATATGAAAATATATTTTTTTATTCCCTGCCTCATTTTCTCTAGTTATCATCCTTCCTATCTCCTGAACAGGCTGTATCGCTCCCGTCTCATTATTGGCATACATCACGGAAACTAAAACTGTATTGGGCTGTATCAATTTTTGTACATCATCCGCGCTTACTCTGCCGTCACTGCCTACCGGTGCAAAAGATACTTCTGCCAAACCGTCCTTCATTACTCTTTTAGCCGACTCGAGTACGCAATCATGTTCAACATCGCTTACCACTATATGCGGTTTTCCTCCGCACGCCTCCCATATTTTTCTCGACATAACAATGCCTTTTATAACTGCATTATTACCCTCTGTCGCTCCGCTCGTAAAAATAATTTCAGAATCTTTTGCTCCAAAAAAATCAGCAACTATTTTCCTTGCCTTAATAATTCCTTCCTGGGCATCTTCGCCGAAACTATGTATAGAAGAAGGGTTGCCATATTTTTCAGAAAAATATGGCATCATATCAGCAAAAACCTTCTCATCAAGAGGAGTTGTTGCCGCATAATCCATATATACTTTCTTTTCCATTAATCTACATATTATGCGATAGAGCTATGCCGTCAAGAATCGGCAAAATATTGATTTAAAGCGATATTCAAGCGATTATTCCTTTATTATATGCCTGAAAGCAAAAAAATTATTTTTTCCATAGAAACTAGCTGCGACGAAACAGCTATGGCGCTTGTAGAAGCTAAAGGAAAACTTATATCCCCAAAATTCAAAGTCATAAAAAACGCTATTCTTTCACAAATAGCTAAACATAAAGAATTCGGCGGAGTAGTGCCTAATATTGCCAAGAGAGAACATCAAAAAGCCCTTCCTGAAATGCTTGAGATATTTGAAGTCGTCCCGGAATTTGAAGATATAGACATAATCGCCGTAACAGTCGGTCCAGGCCTCGAACCCGCCTTATGGACCGGTATTGAATTTGCTGAAGATTTGGGTAAAAAAATAAATAAACCTGTCTTTCCCGCCAATCATATTAAAGGCCACCTTTATAGCTTTCTTCTTTCCAGCATTAATAATATAAATGAACTTTTCCCTGCCGTAGCGCTTATCGTAAGCGGAGGACACACAATACTATTACTACTTAATAGTATTTCCGAATATAAAGTGCTTGGCGAAACGAAAGATGACGCCGCCGGCGAAGCATTTGATAAAGGCGCCCGCCTCCTTGGCTTGCCCTATCCTGGCGGACCGGAATTAGAAAAGCTTGCTCTTAAAGGAAACTCCGCAACCTTTAATTTTCCCCGCCCTATGGCAAACCAAGATAACTTTGACTTCAGTTTCGCCGGTCTAAAAACGGCTCTTCTGTACAAATTAAAAGATAGTTATAAAGCGAACTGGAAAGATATAAATAAAAAAGCCATATCCGGCATATCCGACAATCTCGCTTCCGGCGACGCAGAAGATATTGCCGCAAGTTACCAACAGGCAATAATAGACTGTCTTGCCGCTAAAACATTCAAAGCAGTTAAAAAATTCTCTGCCCGCTCCGTAATTATTTCCGGAGGCGTAGCTGCCAATAAAGCTCTTAGAAAAGCCTTTGCTGAAATAGCCAAAAAAGAAAATATTGAATTTCTGGCTCCCGAACAACAATTTAATACAGATAACGCCGCTATGATCGCTGCATCAAGCTATATCGAATCCCTACAGGGAATAGAAAGACCCCTCGAGGCAAACGGAAACCTATCTCTTTAGCTTTCTTTAGTTTCAAGACTTTAGAATTTGAACCTGGATCCCCGCTTACGCGGGGATGACAAAAAACACGGAAGAACAAATTACACACCTTCTCTATCATTTCCGCTCTCTTCTGTCATTCCCTTGAAAAAAGGAATCCAGGTTCCACAATCCAGGCTTCAGGCTTCAAGTTTTTGATTTTTAGTCCCAGATAAAGCAAAATCAAATTAATATGGATACTCGGTACAACCATAAAGAGTTGGAAGACAAAACATATGAGAGTTGGGAGAAATCCGGGCTTTTTAATCCTGATAATTTAAATACGGACGGCGAACCATTTACTGTTATAATGCCTCCTCCGAATGCCAACGGATCGCTTCATATAGGCCATGCCCTGTTTGTAACATTACAAGACATTATGATCCGTTATGCGCGGATGAAAGGGCGCAAAGCCCTATGGCTCCCGGGAGCCGATCACGCCGGTTTTGAAACACAAGTTGTATACAACAAAAAACTGGAAAAAGAAGGACGATCCTTTTGGAAAATACCAAAAGAAGAGCTATACGAAGAGATCAAAAACTTTACGCTTAGCAATAAGCAATATATGAAAGGCCAGCTCAAAAAACTGGGTGCAAGCTGCGACTGGTCCAGAGAAAAGTTTACCCTTGATGACGACATAAAAGAGGTAGTTTACGAAACATTTAAGAGTCTTTACGATGACGGACTTGTCTACCGCGCCGAACAGCCGGTTAATTGGTGCATAAAGCACCAAACCACCCTTTCTGATCTAGAAATTAAGCATGAAGAAAAAACAGACAAGCTCTATTACATTAAATATAAGCTTTCAGACAGCGATGAATTTATTGAAGTTGCGACCACCAGGCCCGAGACAATCCCCGCAGATATCGCTGTTGCCGTCCATCCCGAATCAAAATGGAGCAAGCTCGTCGGCAGAAAAGCAATTAATCCAATAAACAGCAAAGAGCTTCCTGTTATAAGCGATAAGCTTGTTGAGTTAGATTTTGGAACCGGTGCATTAAAAATTACTCCGTATCACGACTCCACAGACTTCACTATCTGGAAAAACCACGAATCTGAAATAGAATCAAAACCCATATCGATCATTGACCAATACGGCAAAATGACCGCCGAAGCTGGATCAAAACTTGAAGGCTTAAAAATAAAAAATGCCCGTTCGCAAGCTGAAGAAATACTTAAAGAAAGCTTTAGCCGAGAACCGGAAGAATACAAGCACCAAGTAGCTGTTTGCTATAAATGCGGTTCAATAATAGAGCCCCGGGTAATGATGCAGTGGTTTGTTAAAATGACAGAAAAATCCAACGACAAAAAATTATCGCTCCGAGATCTTGCCGTTAATGCAGTTAAATCGGGAAAAATTAAATTTGTCTCTGATCGTTTTGAAAAAATATTTATGCATTGGATGAGTAATCTTAGAGACTGGAATATCTCCCGCCAGATAGTCTGGGGAATTAGAATTCCCGCTTGGTACTGCACTGATCAAAAAAATGACGCCTGCCGCAAAAAGAACGGCATAATAATAAGCAATAATAAGCCAGATAAGTGCCCTTATTGCGGATCAACAGACCTAATCCCTGAAGAAGATGTCTTTGATACTTGGTTTTCATCTGGGCAATGGCCTTTCGCAACACTCATGTCTAAGCCTGGTGATTTTGAAAAATTCTATCCTACCGATGTTATGGAAACCGGATGGGATATTATATTCTTCTGGGTTGCCCGAATGATTATGCTCGGCATATATCGAACCGGAGATGTGCCTTTTCGCACAGTATATCTTCATGGATTGGTCCGGGATAAAGACAGGCAAAAAATGTCTAAATCAAAAGGTAATGTTATTAATCCTTTAGAGGTAGCAGACATATACGGAACTGATGCAGTTAGAATTTCTCTCGTAATCGGTTCTGTCGCCGGAAATGACCCTGTAATATCAGAAGATAAAATAAAAGGTTATAGAAACTTTACTACTAAGATTTGGAACGCTGCCAGATTTGTTCTTATGAACCTAGATGAAAAAATAGATAACATTGAACCTGTTTTCACCGAAGAAGATAAAGCTGATATTGAAAGATTAAACGGCGTTAAAAAAGAAGTTGAATCACAACTTGATAATTATGACTTCAACCATGCCGGAGAAACTCTTTACCACTATTTTTGGCATGAATTTGCCGATAAAGTTATCGAATCCAAAAAACCAAGATTAGCAGATAATCCAAATAAAGAAGATAAAAAAGCCGCTACGGAAACATTACTGAAAATCCTTGTTGCTTCCCTGAAAATGCTCCACCCGTTTATGCCATTTGTAACCGAGTCCGCTTATCAGGAACTGCCTGAAAAGGTTCGAACAAAAGAATTCCTTATGATCGAAAATTGGTAACTCGATATTTATTGCCTATATCTGTCTTTATCGGTTTCGGGCTTAGCGCTATCTGGCTTATTTTTTTTCTGCTTGAAGATAAGGAAAAGCCGGAACCGGGAAGCGCAATCACTAAAACATTTTCTCTAGGAATGATTTCTGCGTTTGCCGCTGCCGCGCTTGAACGTTTTTTCTCGGTATCAAACCCTGCTTTGGGAATAACCGAATATTCCGTTTTATCTCTCGGAATAAACGCCTTTATAGAAGAATTTGTAAAATTTGCCGTTGTGCTCGTTTTTATAAGCAAGAGCAAATTTTTCGACGAACCTATAGACCGAATGGTTTATATGATAACCGCCGCCCTCGGTTTTGCTGTCACTGAAAACTTTTTCTTTCTTATGAACGCGTCCTCGGCTGAAGAAATAATCGGGCTTTCCGTATTAAGATTTATAGGAGCAACTCTTATGCATGCTTTATCAGCCGGAATTCTCGGATATTTCTGGGCGCGAAAAAAGCTTCTTCTGGGATTACTGTTAGCCACTATTATCCATACCTTATTCAATCTCTTTATTCTAAACCTCGGCCCCGAATTATACCCAAGCATTTTTTTGGTATTTATCGCCTTCATATTGTTCTATGAATTTGATAAAATAAAAATGTATTATGAAAAGCAAAAAACCGGAAAAAGATCTTGATTTTTTCCAAGAAGAAAGCGAGGGACAATTAACTATCGATGTCTACCAGACAGATGATGAAATAGTTATAGAATCCACCGTTGCCGGAGTTGATCCTGATGACATTGATATAGATATTTCAAGCGAGTCCGTAACTATCCGCGGAGAAAGAGCGCGTTCCGAAAAAATAGACGAAGAAAATTATCTCTATCAGGAATGCTACTGGGGCAAATTTTCTAGATCTATAATCCTCCCTCAAGAAATAGACCCAGATAAAGCTAAAGCTGATTTTAAAAACGGCGTTCTTCAGATTAAGCTGCCAAAAATAACAAAAGGAAAAACAAGAAAATTAAAAATTAAATCCGATTAAAAAATCCGCCTCAAGGCGGATTTTTTATCCGCATCTGTCCGTATAATTCATGTCTTTATCTTAATAATAAAAAAGGCTTTCCGTATTAAAAACGAAAAGCCTTTAAAAAATTTTTTGTTCTTTCATTCATAAACCCTCCTGTCAATCAAATTTTTCCCTAATATCATTTACCAAGCCAGCTATATCCTCTTCCTTCATGCCTCCCTTTTCTAGCAACTCGTAAAAATAATTAACTCTTTTACTGTACCTCGACTTTTGGGATTCTATATTTAAATAAACCGAAACCCTAAAGCCAATAACAGCCTTAAACAACGCCTTCAGCAATATTCTTTTCCTCCAAGGAAATATGCCATATTTTTCCCTGGATTCAACAAACGCTCTTTCAATTTTTTTATCAAGCGTGCTATTGCCGGTTTTTATCAATTCTTCCCTTGGCATTTCCTTCACCTCCTTTTAAAAGAATTCAGTAGATATTAGCATTCTAAAACCTTTATATAAAGAAAAGAGGGTTATGTTTCCCCCTAGTTTTATTTGTTCCTCCTTTTTAACCTTTTATCGTATTCATATCTTAATTCTCTCGTCGGTTTTCCTTGCATATTCCTTTTTTCTATCAATTGGTCGAGATCCTTATCGCTCAAATATTTATAAGTATTAATAACCGGATTCTTTGAAGCTGGATCAACAGATTCGATAGTTAAATCATCCAATCTTCCCCTAGATAATTCCATAACATCCTCCTTATTAAGCTTTCTGGTCAATTTTATAGCCCAAGCCGCTTATCAGCTTCCTGTTTGCGTTTTGTTCCTCTATCGGCTCTATTTTTTTAACCTCTTCTTGATAATTGCCATTTCCCATATATTGCCTCTTGCGTTTAGGTTTACTTGCCGAAAAATTGCTCGGCAATGTTCCAGAAATGCCTTTTATGCTCACTGCTTTTCCCTCCTTTTTAAAAAATTAAATAACCGCCTTCAAAATAAAACATTTTTTAAAATTAGTCAAATTTACCTCCCCCTTTTAAAAATATCTTGTGCCCGGGGTGGGACTCGCCTTCAGTCTATTCCTCGCCGTCGCTCGGAATAGCTTCAAGCCCTCGCCTCCCTCTCCGCCTCTGGTGAGGCGGATTCAGTCCGGCGTTCTCATCCCATCAAAATCATAAAACACCTCCTCTCGGAGGTGATTTGTGCCCGGGGTGGGACTCGAACCCACACGCTTTTTTACAGCAGGGGATTTTAAGTCCCCCTTGTCTACCATTCCAACACCCGGGCAATAACAAAATGAGTATACAAAAATTGCTTTAAAATACCAAAATTTTTAACTAACTTGAGGCCTGGGCGAGAATCGAACTCGCGCATAGAGGTTTTGCAGACCTCTGCCTTACCACTTGGCTACCAGGCCACTTGCCACTCGTATAAAATACTATAAAAACAATAATCTTCCTACCTACCTATTCAGAATTAAATTCTTCAGTTTTATGATTTTCTAATGTTATCTTTTCTATCGTTGCCGCCTTTTCCGGACCGGGATCATATTCAAAAGATATCTTCGGCATAGACATTATATTTATCTTTTTAAATAAAATCGTCTGTATTGATCCTCTTTTTGAATTCAAAGCTTTTAATGCCTCTTCCTTCTTTTCAGAAGGAATAACGCTAACCATTATTATCGCTTTGCTCATATCTGCGATAACAGAAACTCCTGTTATGGATGTTAAAACCCCTTCGGGAAAATCAACCTCCCGCTGTATGGCTTTAGCCGCTTCATTCCTTATTAAGCTACTTAGCTGTTGTTTGCGAAAGCTCATCTCCTTTTTTAACCGAAGCCACCGAATCAATAAGCATTCCGCACTCATCCGGAGCTTCTACTTCTTTTACATCAACCTTTCCTGCTTGAAGATTGACTATTTTTCCTTCCCCGACAAAAATATTCTTTCTTCTGATTTCCACCTTTCTGCCTAAATTAATAGATCCTTCTATTACTTTTCCTCCTATAATCTGCTTGTCATCCTTATGGCCGAAAGTTTCAAGAATTTCCATTTTGCCAATTACTTCAGGCTCCGAAACTTCTTCAATATGCTCATCTACAGATTTTATAAGCTCATAAATAACATCTGATGAAAAAACTTTCACGCTGTTATTCTTGGCAAACATTTCCACAGATTTGCTGTTAAACTTAGAATGAAATGCTATTATGACCGATCCTGAAGCAATGGCGGTTTTAATGTCCCCGTCTGTAATATCTCCGGCAGAAGCGTCTATAATTTTTATTTTTTCCTCAAGCACGTCTTTTAACACTTCAAGCGATCCGGTAACGCCCGCCTTCAAAACAGCCGTTATTCTCTTATCATCTTTTTTATGCAAAATCGGCATCGCTTTTCGCACTGTTTTCTCTTTTTTAAAATTCGCTTTATTAATATCTTTCTCGTTAGCCACAAATTCCTCGCCCACAGAAGGTATTTCGTCAAAACCCACAACTAGCGCCGGAGCCGAAGATTCCAGCTCTTCCACTCTTTTTCCCATAAAGTCTTCAAGAATCTTTATTCTTCCCGAAGTAGTTGGAGTAGCTATGTAATGTCCCTGTTTTAAAACGCCATTTTTTAAAACAAGCGAAGCAACTATGCCCTTCCTGCTATCTTTCCTTGATTCAATGACGAAGCCCGAAGCTAAAGCCTCTGGATCGTAACTAAGTCCTGATACTTCTGAAAGCAAAAGTATGAGATCAAGCAATTCAGGCACGCCCTCCCCTGTCTTAGAAGAAATTCCCTGCCAGCTTACATCTCCTCCAAACCCTTCAAGATATATGCCCGCATTCATCAGCTCTCCCTTAACTTTTTCTATGTCGGCTCGAGGAGAATCAATCTTTGTAATAGCTACAACATAAGGTGTCTTAGATTCTTTAAGAATCTTAAACGATTCCTCTGTTTGAGGCTTAGGACCTTCGTCAGCCGCCACTACAAGTACGGCAACATCGGCAACATCCGCGCCGCGCGCTCTCATAGCTTTAAAAGCTTCATGTCCCGGTGTGTCTACAAAAGTTATTCTTTCGCCATTATGTTTTATTTCGTAAGCACCTATTGATTGAGTTATTCCTCCCGCTTCTTTGCCGGCAACTCCTGTTTTGCGTATATAATCCAAAAGGCTGGTTTTCCCATGATCGACATGGCCCATTACAACAACAACTGGCGACCTCTTATTTATTTTTTTATTGTCATTTTCCGGCATTCTGCCTTGATAAGGTAGCAGAAAAGTGGCGGTATAACAAGGAAGTTATCAATAACTATGCTATTATAGAGACATGAATAAGTCGTTTAAAAACAAACGCTTAATATTTCCCGAAAATGAACAAAAATTATTTTTAGAAAGGAGTCAAAAAAAATTAAAGTTAAACAACTTTGAGTTTGCTGAAAAGTTAGGTGTACACCCAAGAACTCTTTATGACTGGAAAAGAGAAAAATTCTCAATATCTCTTGAGGCAGTTAAAAAAATTGAAGAAATAACAAATATTAAAAGATCTGAATGCGCCGTAATGCGCGACCGTTTTGCACATACATCACAAGCAGGAAAAATAGGAGGAAAAAATAATTATATTAAAAATGGAAATATCGGGGGCGAGCCAAAATATCGCAAAAAAAAATGGAGAGAATGGTGGAATAGAGAAGGAAAAAATCTTAAATTAGACATTCTTCAGCCTAAAAAAATTAATAAACCATGCAAATGCGCAGAGTTAGCAGAATTTATAGGTATCCTATTAGGAGATGGTAATCTTAATACTTACCAAGTATCTGTAACACTTGATAAAAAAGAAATAGAATACTGCAAATTTGTATCAAATTTATGTCAAAAATTATTTGGCATAAAACCAAGCATCAGAACTGATCAAAAGAAATCAGCAACATCAATAGTAATATCTAGAGTTGAATTAGTTCTCTTTCTTATAAAATTAGGAATGAAAAAAGGAAATAAAATAACTAACCAAGTCGATATTCCTCAATGGATAAAACAAAATAAGAAATTTAGAGTATCTTGTCTTAGGGGGCTTATTGATACTGATGGATCAATAATTAAGCATACATATAGTTCAAAAAATAAAATATATACATATAAAAAAATAGGTTTTACAAACAGATCAATGCCATTACTCAAATCAGTTAATAAGATATTAAATTCAATTGATATTAAAAATAGACTCGCGAGTAGATATGATATTCGAATCGAAAACAAAAAATATGTTGAAAAATATTTTATTTTAGTTGGTAGTCATAATGCTAAACATTGTAAAAAGTATACTTTTTAGATTATATTAACAACGAATTTGGAGAGGTGCCGGAGCCAGGTTGAACGGGGCACGGTGCTAACGTGCTAGACTCGCAAGGGTCTCCAGGGTTCGAATCCCTGCCTCTCCGCATTAATGCCCATTGCTTAGCGATGGGTATTTATATACAGACAGAGTTAGCAGGGATTCGAACGTTGGAGGGGGTCGGGGAACCGTTCTAAATGGTTCCCCGTGTAGGAAAATATTAGAAACCGTGGGTTTCTAAAACGGAGCGAGCCTAGAGTTGAGCGGAGTTGTGAGATTCCCTGCCTCTCCGCAGAAAGAAAGATAATATATTTATAATTTAACAGTTTAATTAGCAATAAGCTTAAATAAATGATAAATTAAAAAGAAAGTATGAACGGATACATTACAAATATAGAAAAAGATTCAATCGAAAACGATAACTTCCGCAAAGTCCTTTATACCGCCCCTCATAGCCAGCTAGTGCTGATGTCATTAGAACCAAAAGAAGATATCGGAGAAGAAACGCACGATGAACTTGATCAGTTTATTCGTGTAGAAGCCGGAAACGGAGTAGCTGTCTTGAACGGAGTTGAACACGAAATAGAAGACGGTTCCGCTGTAGTTATTCCCGCAAGCACCCGGCACAACATCATTAACACCTCCGAAACGGAAAAGATGAAACTCTACACTGTTTACTCCCCTGCCGAACATCGCGATGGCATAATCCATAAGACTAAAGCAGAAGCCGAAGCTGATGACGAACATTTCGACGGACAGACTACTGAATAAATAATTTCTTCATAACAAAAACCGCTTACATAAAGCGGTTTTTGTTATAGCTATCTTTTGCTTGACAAAATAAGCTATTAGTTGTTCACTCGAAGCAGAAACTTTAAAAGAGAGGATGTTGCGTTATGGCAGTAGAATTAAAAAAAGTTCTATTTACCGAAAAAGCAGTTATTTCAAGACCGTTATTGCCGAGAGAAAAAGACAGCTATACTTTTAACTGGTTTAGCTCTATGTGGAATTCCACGCTTAGCCTCGGCGGAACAGGCATATCAATGATGATTTTATCTCTGCTTGGACATAAATTGTTCCAAAGCATAACAGAAATCGCCTCTTCTGCTTATCTTGAAATATCGGAAAAAACCATTAACGCAGAATGCTTTATTGCTAAAGCTGTCTTTTTTGCAGGCGGCGGACTACTTATCAAAAGCATTCTTAATACGCGTAAAAATTAAAAAATACGCAAGACAAAACCTCGCTTTTCGCGAGGTTTTTTATTAATCATTTGACATCCTATATTTTTATTGTTATCTTTCCGACACCTAAGGAGGTGGTTCTTTGAAAAGCGAAAGCAATAATAAAATAGCAGTCATACTGATTTCAGACTGCTGTCGAAATCATTTTTTAGCCTACGCATGGCTTAAAATGAAAAATCGACGCATTTCTCGGGAAATCAAAACTGAAGGAAGGGTAGTTGAATTTTCATCAATTCTTAAAAGAGGCATCCTGAAAAACAGCAAAAAAAATACTAAAAATATAATTGATTTTTTTTGTATAAAAAGCAAACAGCTTAAGAACCTCAAGAATTCAAGTAAATTTCCTTTAGTTTTAGCAAACACTTACGACAAATTAGAAGAAGAGCCTCCCGGCATTTTTCTGGTTGTTTCAAGAATTACGTTTGCCGAGAAAGTCCTTAAATGGCTTAACATCAACACTGATATCCGCAAAGAAACGCGCGAATTTATTCAGCTTGAATCAGATCGCATAGATCGGATATTTTTCTTAGAAAAAGGAAATCAATATCTGGATATTGATACCGAACGAATCTTGAAAATGTTAGAAAGCCAGATAGCTTGATTCCCCCGCCTCTGCGGGGGCATTTTTTTGACATTAAATATTATTTACCTTACGGTGGCCTTACCAAAACATAAGGAGGTATGCTTTTTGAAAACTGAATTAAAATTATTAATAGTTGCTGATGAAAAATTTCGCCTAAAACTGCAGGACAACTGGAACGACAGCACTAAAAAATTTAACCGCAAGGCTTCAAGTTTTTACACTTATAAGGGAATAAAAACAGAGGACTTAATAATCCAACCCAGGCTTGATGCCGAACCGAAAGAAAAAAAGGTAACAGCAGTATTCCCTAAGCCAAAATATGACCTGAATAAAATTATCGGCATAGCGCGCGAAAAAATTGGCCCCGTTGAACCCGGAGAAATAATGATTATAGGAAACATAATCACATTAAAGCCGTTTTTACCCCGCGACCCCCATACCAGCTCACGCTACCAACCTCTAATTAATATTAATGCCGACTGGGGACTATTAATAAAAAATGCGTACAAGCTAGATGATTTAAAATTTATCAGAGATCTTATTAATGAACTGGCTTTCTTTATCTGGAATTTTGATAAAGAAGTTTCGCCAAATGGCCGCCTTTATCTGGCTAAAAAAAAGTATGAAGGAACATGGCGAGACCCATGGACAAAAGATCCATGTCATTACTAGCAAATATTAGCCCGTAATTTAATTACGGGCCTTTTTTATTGATTTAATACCCTAACTTAAGATAAACTCCTAATGATTTAGCCCTCGTCGTTCAACGGATAGGACACAAGATTGCGGATCTTGAAATAGAGGTTCGATTCCTCTCGAGGGTACTTGGATAAAAGAAAGGCTCCGTCAGGAGCCTTTCTTATATCCAAATATTTTGGAATTAGGAATTGAGAAAGCATATTTATGAGCGGGAGACGGGGATCGAACCCGCGTCCTTAGCTTGGAAGGCTAATGCACTGCCACTGTGCTACTCCCGCCTTCGCTCGCCGAAACGACGAGCTACAACGGGCAAGGCCCGCAATAGTCTCCGCCGTAAAGGAAAGAAGACTTAAATCTTATTAACAGAACTTAATCTAATAAAGTATTTTCTATATTTCAAGCTTAAAGAAAAAACATCTCGCTTTTTTAAAAAGCTATTCCCCTATTGGAGGAGAGCTTATCCCGCCGTAACTTTGCGGAGGCGGACCTGTAGGCCCCTCTATATGAGGCGGTCCGCTTGGATTTTGAAACAAAGAATTTAACTCAACACCTCCATCCTTTAAAAACAAGAAATAAGCGGCAGCTCCCCCTAGCAAAAAACATGACGCCGCCACCACAAAGATTAGTAAAAATTTCTTCCAGCCTTTTATTGCCATAACTGCAATTAATTATATAATATTCCGTCTTAATGCAGAACTGGGAGGAAAACCATCTTTTTGGTAAAATTATGTCTATGAAAGCCTTTTGGAAACTAGTAATCATCATAGCAATCGTCCTAGCTTCCCTTTTCGCATATAACAAATTAAAAACTAAGCCAATTCCAAAAAATCAAGAAACAGCATCTATAAATATTCCCGAAAAAGAAAATGATAAATTTTCTGATAATAGCGCCGAAACTGAAAAACTGCCTGAAGAAAATACAAGCAATATAAGCAGTAAAAATGAAGAAAATAATCCGGAAAAGGCCGATATTCCGGACTTAGACGCTTTCGAAGGACTCGAAGACGAATTAGAAGAAATAGACTTGAACCTGTAACCTAAAGGGGTTCTTCTGCGTTTTCTATGTTAGAGGATGAGCAAAAATTGGTAGTAGAAGCGAAAGGTGGGAAGACTGAAGCTTTTGGTCAACTTTATGATTACTACCTGCCAATGATATACCGCTTCATCCTTATAAAGATTGGCCATCGTGAGGAAGCTGAAGATCTTACCCACCAAGTATTTTTAAAAGCTTGGCAGAATATAAGCAGCTATACCGAGCAAGGGTTTCCCTTCTCTAGCTGGCTGTATCGCATTGCCAGAAACTCGATTATCGACCATTACAGAAAATCAAAGCCTTCAATAAATATTGATAAGCTTGCAAACATTGAAGAACTGACTTTTCGTCCTAACATTAAAAAACTGGATGATAAAAAAAATATCGCCAAAGTAATGAAATGCCTTGATGATCTGAAAGATATGGAAAAAGACGTAGTAATATTGCGATTCATTGAAGAAATGTCCGTAAAAGAAACTGCCGAATCAATCGGCAAAACAGAAGGGGCTACTAAAGTTATCCAGCATAGAGCTTTGAAAAAGCTAAAAGACATATTAGGCCAAGAAGAATAACGCTAAATGAACCAGATAATAAAAAAACTTAAACCTTTACAAAACATCGTTCCTGATGCCGGTTTTGCGTTATCTTCAAAAAATACCTTAATGAATGCGATAAAAATGGAAAAAAGCGGTTTTATCGTTGCTGGAAATAACGGCCTTACATACCGTCCTGCTTTTACAGCTCCCGGATTTTGGGCAGGCTTTGCCGTAATGGCAGCAACAATATTCGTCATTATTTTACTCGGTAATATACAAAACCCTAATATCGCTCGTTCTATTTCTGATATAGCTTCAATAGAGGAAAACGCTTCTTCTTTTGAGAATGACATTAATATAACTCTCCAAGAAATTAAGTCTTATGGAGATTCTGCTGAAAAAACATCGCTAGCCCTTTACGAAGCCTCTTCGAATGGGCCTGCCCACCTTAACTCCTCTCTTATAAGAAAAGAGCTTGATACTATCGATGTCGATCTGCCAGACCCCAAAAAAGCAAACGATCTTCTTGATCAAGCTATTTTATAAAGCTATGAAAAACAGCCAGCAAAATTTTAAAAAACACTGCTTAATAAGCGTTTCTGTCGCTTTATTATTAATATTTTTAATACCGGTTTCCTTCGCTTCCGAGCTTACATCGGCAGTTGAAGATCTTGATACAAGCGTTAGCGAACTTATTGAAGCTAAAGATGAAATAAACGCTGAAGAAATACCTTTAGAAGAACAGGTATTAAAGCGTAAAGAAGTTGTAAGCGATGCTTTAGATCTATCCCTTGAAGAGATTAGCTCTATAAGAGAAAAAATTACTTCAGCCTATATCAATGAAGAAGAGGAAGAATTAATCGCAATTAAAGAATATATAATCAATTGGCTTGAAAACGAAGAAGCTTATTTTAAAGGCGCTCAAGATAATCTTGATGCTATCGAAAAAAATAACTTAGATGCCGTAAAAGAACTTGCTAAGAATATAAAGCTTCACCGGGAAGGAAATTACATTATTGAATTTAAAAAAGCGCTTAATTTCGTTTTTACTCTTGAAACCTCAAGGCTTACAAATACAGCTTTTGAAAGATGGGATAAAATAAGCAAAGACTTGGAAAAAATAGAAAAAGCGAGACTGATAAACGAAGGCTACTTCAGCAACGAAATGAATGAAGCAAAAAAATTAATCGAAGGATCTAGATCTTTGCTTAATAAAGCGCTTGATTCCATTAAACGAGAATACAATATCCCTAAAGAAGAAAAAGAACTGCCCCCTTCCGACGAAACCGACCTTAAAGCAACAACTTTTAATAACACCGAAAATATTGAAGAAAAACAGGAAATAACAGAAGAAGACGAGGATGTTCCTGAAGAAGAATCGCTTCCCTCTCCTAACGAGCTTTGTGAAGCAGCTATTATCAATTTAAAATCAGGGTACGGAGAGTTTGTTAAAATAAGCATAGCTGTTAAAAAAATTCTAAAACTTCCTTAATTAGCAGTAATAATTAAAATTAACAATTTAAAAGACTGCTTTCGATAATTGAAAGCAGTCTTTTAAATATATGCGTATCAGTTTTTACTGTACGGCTTCTTTCAAAAGCTTTCCAGGCCTAAATTTAGGCTTTACGGAAGCGGCTATCTGTATCTTTTCTCCGGTCTTTGGGTTTACGCCCATCCTCGCTGCCCTGCTAACAACCTTAAACGTTCCAAAACCGGTTATAGCGACATCCTCGCCGCGGCTCAAAGATTTTGTAATACTGTCAAAAACAGCTTCAACTGCTTGTTCAGACTGTTTCTTAGTTTCAAGTTGGGCTGCATTCATTACGGCCTCAACTAAGTCTTGCTTCTTCATAATAGAATCTTTTCTTTGTGGCTTGGTCGACCTTTAAACCTAAAAAAATCATAACAAAAAGGGGAATTTTCCACAATAAAACCTATCTTGCGTACTCAACAGCCCTTACTTCCCTTATAACTGTCACTTTTATATCTCCCGGATACTTCATATCCGACTCAATTCTTCCGGCAATATTTTTTGCAAGCTGAAGAGCGCCAAAATCATCTATCTTTTCAGGAACTATAAATACGCGAAGCTCTCTTCCAGCCGAAACAGCATAAGAACTTTTAACTCCCTCGAAAGACATGGCTGTTTTTTCAAGATCCTTCAATCTCTTAACATATTGCTCTAAAGTCCCTCTCCTAGCTCCAGGCCTGGCAGCCGATATTATGTCAGCTGTAGCTACTATATAGGCCTCCGGGCTCGCAAACGGATAATCTTCATGATGAGATTGCATAGCTTCTATGACCCGCGGATCAATATCGTATTTCTTAAGAATCTTCATTCCAAGCTCGACATGATTGCCAGCTACCTCATAATCTATCGCTTTTCCTATATCGTGCAATAAGGCGCCTTTTTTAGCGATTTCTATATTTACGCCAAGTTCTTCAGCTATCATTCCGGCAATAAACGCCACTTCCATTGAATGAGTTAAGACGTTTTGTCCGTAACTTGTCCTAAAATTAAGCCTTCCCAATAAATGAACTATCTCCTTTGGAAGGTTTAATATGCCGACTTCATATACCGCTTCCTCGCCTATCTCTTGAGTCCTCTTATCTATCTCAAGGCGCGCTTCCTCTGCCTTATCTTCTATTTTTGCCGGCTGTATTCTGCCGTCTTGTATAAGCTTTTCAAGCGTTAATTTGGCAATTTCCCTCCTTACGGGATCAAAGGAAGAAATCAATATAGTATCTGGCGTTTCGTCTATAACAAACTCCACTCCCGTTATTCTTTCAAGAGTCCTGATATTTCTGCCTTCGCGCCCGATTATCTTGCCTTTTAAATCCTCGCTTGGAAGAGTTAGAACTGTAGTTGTTATGTCTGATATATGGGAACGGGAATATCTCTGAAGAGCGGTCGTTATAATATCAAGGCTCTTTTTTTCTATTTCTTCCTTTTTTTCCTTTTCCAGTTTTTTTAATAAATCAACAATCTCTTCTTTATTGTCTTCCTCTACTTGGGAAATTATTCTTTTTTTTGCCTCTTCCGGCGTAAGTTTTCCTATTTCTGAAAGTCTCTTCGAAATAGAATCTCTTGTCTCTTCCACCTCATCCCTCTCTTTTTCCAGCTTTTTTTCAAAAGACTTGAGTTCATCAGATTTCTCTCTGATTTCCTCTTCATCTTTATCAAGTAATTCCTCTTTTTTTAGCAAGCGGTTTTCCGTCCTCTCTATTGCCGCCTTTCTTTCTCTTTCTTCCTTCTTAGCCTCTTCAACAATAGATTCGGCTTTTTTCTTCGCTTCCTCTATTTCTTCCTTGGATTGTTTTTCAGCCTCTTCAAGCTTAAGTTTTATCCGCTGTTCTATCGAATTGGCGGACATCCTCGCCGCCCTCTGTCTTAATAGGTACCCAAGAACCGCGCCAGCAAGAATACCCGCCGCGGCAAGTGCAATTTGGTAGATCATAATATAAAATTAAAATGTTGGTTTGATTGACCTTCACTGAATAAATAGTAATACACGTTATATGCCTGACACAAACAGCTACCAAAAGATAGCCTTAATTATCCTTGATGGGTGGGGTATAGGCCCAAAAAATAATTCAAACCCCATACACGCAGCCAGCCTGCCTAATATTAAAAATCTTATATCCAATTTCCCCTATTTAAGCCTTCAATCTGCTGGATTAGCAATTGGCCTTCCTTGGCAAGAAGAAGGAAACAGCGAAATAGGGCATCTCACCATAGGTGCTGGAAGAATTGTCTACCAAAGCGCCGCTACAATAGATCAATCCATAGACAACGGATCTTTCTTCGACAATAAAGTTTTATTGCAAGCATTTGAGCAGGCTAAAAATAACAATTCTTCCGTCTGTCTCACCGGCCTTCTAGGAAGCGGAATAACTCACTCCTCTTTTAAGCATTTATCTGCGCTAATCCAAATGGCGGAAAAAATAGGAATCGATTATAAACTCCACTTATTTACTGACGGCCGCGACGCTTCCCCTAGAGAATGCTTAGATCTTATTAAAAAACTGCCTGAAGAAAAAATAGGCAGTTTATCCGGTCGTTTTTACGCAATGGATAGAGATAATCACATTGAAAGGACAAAAGAAGCGTTTGGCGCAATGGTTGGAAATAATGTCTTTTCAGGCACTCCTTCCGAATATCTTGAAAAAAGCTACTTATCAGGCATAACAGACGAGTTTATTCGCCCTATTGCTTTTAAAGAAGGTTCTTTAGCAATTAAGAAATCCGATTCAATCATATTCTTTAATTTTAGAAAAGATAGAATGAGGCAAATGGCGAATCTAACCCGAGAACTATTCCCCGAAACTCATATTTGCTCCTTTACTAAATATGAATCAGAAAACAATATACCGGCAGCTTTTTCTCTCGGAAAAATAGATAGCTCTCTGCCCGAATTAATAGCCAAAGCCGGAATGGCGCAGCTTCGAGTAGCCGAAAGTGAAAAAAAAGCGCATGTTACCTATTTTTTTAATGCAGAAAAAGAAGAACCCTTTCCGCAGGAATTTAGAGTAATAATACCCTCAAGAAAAATCGCCAGACACGACGATCACCCGGAAATGATGGCTGAAGAAATAACAACTCGCGTAACAGCAGCTGTAGAGGAAGGTCTTTATGGATTTATATTGGCAAATTATGCTAATCCAGACATAGTAGCGCACACTGGAAATTTCGATGCAACAATAAAAGCAGTAGAGATTATAGATAAGGAAATAGGGCTGATATCTGAAGCATGCCTTAAAACAGGAACGACCCTAATCATAACTTCTGACCACGGAAACGCGGAACAATTAATAGATCCGCGTACAGGAGAAAAAGACACTAAACACAACGCAAACCCCGTTCCTTTTATAGTCGTTGATAACAGGTTTAAAAAACAGAAAAGCGAGGAAGAAATTAACGATAGCGAAAAAATAATTGTTGGTTCGCTTTGCGATATTGCTCCGACCATTTTAGAATTAATGGGTATTCAAAAACCGGCTGAAATGACCGGACAAAGCCTTATTTCTTACTTAAAATGAGTTTTATTGGAAAAGGAATACTAATAACTCTTATAAATATGCTGGCATTCTATCTGGCTGGGCTTTATATCCCTGGCTTTTCTGCACCCCAGCTTATATACCCTTTAGCTATTATTTCTCTTATTTTTACTGCTTTAAACCTAATTATAAAGCCAATTTTAAAGCTTATTCTTATGCCCATAGCTTGGCTTACTTTCGGATTGTCATCACTCGCTATAAATGCTGCTTTATTGCTAGTGCTTGATAATTTAAGGGAAGACGTTATTATTAACGGACTGGTTCCTCTAATAATCGGAACCCTATTTATCAGCATCATTAACCTGATATGTCAGCGCTTACTATTGCCCAAATCATAATACCGGTTATAGTCATAACCTTAATTCTTCTACAGGACCGTTCTTCTGGAATCGGAGGTATTTTCGGAGGCGGAGAATCTTTTTATCAAAAAAGGCGCGGTATGGAGAAAATTATTCTCTGGGTCACCGCTTTCTTTATAATTTTATTTGTAATTATTTCTATTTTGAAGCTTGTTTTATAAGTTTCTCCAACTTGTTCGCTCTTTAAGCAAAAAAGAGCTTATAGCAATCGCGGTCGCTTCCGCGGCTTTATTGGTATCCGCAACGCTTTACGTAGGACACATTATTAGCGAAAAAACCGTTCAAATCCCCGCTTACGGAGGCATATGGAGAGAAGGAATTGTAGGCCAGCCGGTTTTTATTAATCCTGTAATATCTAGCAACGAAACAGATCAAGATATATCGCGTCTTGTTTTTGCCGATCTCGAAGAGCTTAGTGAAAGCATAAAACCAGATCCGCTCTTTAAAGAATGGTCTGTTCGCCTTAAAGAAGATTTAAAATGGAGTAATGGAGAAAAAATCACCAGTGATGATATAATTTTTACCTTTGATACGATCACTGATCCTGAATCCCGCTCTATTTTTGCCGCTAATTTTGATGGGGCAAACGTAAGCCGCATCAGTGAACTTGAAGTTAAGTTTACCCTTCCCTCTTCATATGTCTTTTTTGAAAAAACATTAAAAGATTTAAGAATTATACCTAAGCATATTTTCGCCAATATACCTCCGGCAAATTTCGGACTATCCCTATACGCCCGCGAACCTGTAGGTTCCGGACCATATAAATTCGACTCTTATAGAAAAGAAAAAGATGGCTTTATTAGCGAATATAGTTTAGTAATAAATAAAAATTATTCTGGAAGCCAACCTTACATTAAAAATATCACCTTAAAATTCTATCAAGATGAAGAAAGGCTGATCAAAGCTTTTAATAACGGAAATATTGACGGTTTTCCGATGTCAGACCCAGCTGATATATCACGCCTATCTGTGCGCCATAGCATTTACTCCCTGCCAGCAACAAGGTACTATGCGGTTTTTCTTAACTCTGGCCTTATGTCTTCTTTCCGCGATATAGCTGTAAGATCCTCTATGTCGCAACTGGTTCCGCGCGAAGAAATAGCTAGTGAAATATTTAAAGATTTTGCATCGCCTTCCTTTGGACCTCTTCCAATATCAGAAAAAAATCCCTTGCAAGTCCCTGAAGAGAACCTATCCCTTGCAGGACTAGAGTTTAAATTAACTGTCCCCGATATAAGACCGCTGACGGCAATGGCTGAAAAAATTAAAAATGCTTGGGAATCTTACGGAGCTTCCGTTTCGATTTCTGCCCTCCGATCTGCAGATATTCAAGAATCGATAAGAAACAGGGATTATGAAGCCTTATTATTTGGAAACATTCTTAATGTTCCTAACGATCTTTATTCCTTCTGGCACTCGTCAAAACGTTTTTATCCCGGACTTAACCTGGCAATGTTCAATAATCGCGAAGCCGATCTCCTTATGGAAGAAATACGCTCGGAACCAGATCCGGAATTAAGAGGAATATCTACAGAAATGCTATCTTCTGCAATTATGGAAGATGTCGGCGCTATATTCCTGATCTCGCCAGATTATTTGTATATAACCTCTCCTAAACTTAAAGGATTTCCTATTAAAGAAGCTGTTACTTTTTCCGATAGGCTAAACAGCATTGAATCTTGGTATATAAACACAAACAGAAAATTCAAATAAATGAATATTAAAGAATATAAAAAAAGAGCAGAATTAATCAGGGATAATGATATATACCGGGTTTATGACCTTAAAGAGCTTGAAGATATAAACTTGTCTCTCACCGAACTCAAAGCTAATAAAGAAACAACGGGGCACACGCACGAAGATCTTGATGAAGTATATATCTTTATTTCCGGCAAGGGAGAAATGGAAAAGGGAAAAGAAAGAAAAAAAGTCAAAAAAGGAGATGTTATGCTAATTCCCCGCGGAAACTTCCATAAAGTTTACAATAAGAGCTGGAAACCTTTAAAATTCTGGTCTATATTCGAGAAATACGAAGGACGAGGCAGATAGCATAAAATCTTAATTATAAATTTCGGAATCCGAGTTTTATTTTTATGCATATGCCGAGATGGCGAAACTGGTAGACGCGCTAGCTTCAGGTGCTAGTGCCCGCAAGGGCTTGGGAGTTCGAATCTCCCTCTCGGCACAAATACTATTTTTGTTGATTGCGATTTTAAAGTTTTAATTTTTATGTAGCTTGAATTATGACTTTAAATTGTCGCCGCAATTTTCAAATTTAAATAAGTATTAAATAAAAAATATATGGAAAAAACACAAAAAAGCCCTTCTACAAAAATTAGAAGGCCGCGAAAAACTGTTTCGCCGATGACTCGTCGAAGCAGGTCTGTTTCACCAAGGCAAAGCCAAGGCGGAAACTCACGCTCAAATTTCCAAAGACAGCCTCAAGCTATCTCGGAAAATCAGCAAATAAGAAAAAAAGTGGCGTCTCCCGACACTGATAAAAAGGCTCTCCAGTTTGTAGCATTAGGAGGACTAGAAGAAATAGGCAGAAATATGTCTTATTTCGAATATAAGGATGAAATAATTCTAGTAGATGCCGGCATTCAATTTCCCGAAGAAGAAACTCCTGGAATAGATTTCATAATACCTAATGTCAAATCCCTTGAGCCTAGGAAAAAAAATATTAAAGCACTCATAGTTACGCATGCCCATTTTGATCATATAGGTGCCATACCTTACATAATTGAAAAATTAGGCAATCCGCCTATATATACCACCGCTCTTGCTAAAGAAATGATAATTAAAAGGCAAAGCGAATTCGTCAACGCGCCAAAGCTTGACGTAAGGGTTATAAAAGATAAAGACATCGTTAAGCTATCGGGATATTTCGAAGCTGAATTCTTTAGCGTATCTCACAGTGTTCCGGATACTGCCGGCTTTATCCTTAAAACGCCTGTCGGAAACATGGTATCTTTCGCTGACTTCAAAATAGAAGCAGATGAATCCGGAAAACCTATGAATCTGGAAAAACTTAAAGAAATAGCTAAAAAAGATATTCACACCGCGTTTCTTGACAGTACTAATTCCGAAATGCCAGGCTGGACAGTTTCTGAAAGAGTTGTCGAAAAAAATCTTGAAGATTTGTTTAGAAACGCTGAAGGAAGAATAATAGTCGGCATATTCTCTACTCTGTTAAACCGCATAAGCGAAATAATAAAAATAGCTGAAAAGCTTAATAAAAAAGTTGCTTTCTCTGGCAGGTCTATAAAAGAAAATGTCGAGATAGCCAGAAGGCTTGGATACATTAAGACAAAAAAAGGGACTATCATCTCTCTGGAAGAAATATCCAAATACGATGACAATAAAGTGCTTATCCTTTCTACCGGAGCGCAAGGCGAATCAAATGCCAGCTTAATGAAGATAGTCACCGGACAGCACAGATCTCTTCAGCTTAAAGCTGGCGATTTCGTAATATTTTCATCCTCGGTTATTCCTGGAAATGAACGCAGCGTCCAATCTCTTAAAGACAACCTGGTTCGGCAAGGAGCCCTTGTGTATCACACTAAAATGATAGATATTCACTCAACCGGGCACGCTTCTCAAGAAGAAATAAAAACCATACTTTCCACAGTAAAACCAAAATTCTTTATTCCTATACACGGATATCTCTTTATGAGAACTATGAATGCCCAAAATGGCGTTAAAAGCGGCATACCTAAAAACAACATATTCCTTCCAGACAACGGACAAATAGTTGAAATAAAGGAAGATTCAGTAAAAATGACCAAAGAAATGTTGCCTGCCTCATACGTAATGGTAGACGGACTTGGTGTCGGCGATGTGGGCGAAGTCGTTCTTCGCGACCGCAGGCTGCTTGCTGAAGAGGGAATGCTTGTAATAATAGCCACTATAAACAGAAGAGATGGAAAACTAGTTAAAAATCCGGATATTATCTCAAGAGGATTCATATACCTTAAAGAAAACCAAAAAATACTTAACGACATCAGGTCTAAAGTTAAAAATATCGTTAATAATATTCCCGGAAAAAAACAAATAGACGGAGATTACCTGAAAACTTTATTTAGGGACCAAATAGGCCAATTTGTCTACAATAAGACATATAGGAGACCTATGATACTTCCTGTAATAATTGAAATATAAGCTGTTTCAAAAACCCGCCTCGCTATTTGGAGAGGCGGGTTTTTGATTCCCTGCCTTTTACTCGCTATTATTATCAAATGAAACCGACTATTGTAAGCGGACTTAAACCCAGCGGCAAGCTGCATATAGGCAATTATCTTGGAATGACTAAGCAATCCATAGCCTTGCAGTCATCCGAAGAATTTAATTGCTACTACTTTATTGCCGACTATCACGCTTTAACTCAAAAATATAAGCCGTCAGAAAAATCTGCCGAAATATTCGATATGGCAGTAGACGCGCTTGCTCTTGGCATCGATCCAAAAAAATCAGTTTTCTTTATGCAATCAGATATTTTAGAACACGCTAATCTTGCTTGGCTTTTTGACTGCATAACTCCCACAGGAAAACTCCAAGGAATGATAGAGTTTAGGGAGAAAATTGAAGAAGGTCAGCCAGCCAACGCCGGCTTGCTTAACTACCCTGTTCTTATGGCTGCTGATATTTTAATGTATAAAGCCTCATTTGTTCCCGTTGGCGAAGATCAGCGCCAGCACCTCGAACTGACAAGAGATATCGCAAGAACATTCAATAAAAAATTCGGTAAGATTTTTCCCGAACCGAAAGGGATATTTGTCGAAGGACTTCGTGTTAAAAGTCTCGATAATCCGAAAAAGAAAATGTCCAAATCTCTTCCCAAAGGCTGTCTTTATCTTACCGACTCTCCAGAAGCAATAAAGAAGAAAGTTCGTTCCGCAGTAACTGACTCTGGAAACGAAATTATTTTTGATCCGGATAAAAAACCTGCCCTTGCCAATCTTCTGCTTATCTATTCTGAAATGTCAGATACGCCCATAAAAGAAATTATCGAAAACCATAAGGGAAAAGGTTATAAAGAATTCAAAGATAATCTGGCAGAGGCTGTTTCTTCCGCGCTCGCTTCTTTTCGGGAAAAAAGAAAAGAGATAGCCAGCGATTCGAAAAAAGTAAGAAAAACACTCTTAGAAGGAGCTGAAAAAGCCCGCGTTACCGCTTCTAAAACTCTTCAAGAAGTTAAGAAAAAAATGGGCTTAATATAAAATTAATAAAAAATGCCTCCGCTAAATATTAGGGAGGCATTTTTTATTATTATTTCTAATCTGTACCCAATTTTATTCCCAGCCAGATCTTTCCTCTATTATTTATATCTTTTTCAGCAAGAGCTTCGATATTATCGTCCTTTTTAAAGTTTATTTTTAGCAGAGAAAAATCAGCTATTAGCTTGTCTTTATTGTCAAAAATAATACTTTTAATTTCTTCCTCTTCAGAATAAGCGTAAAGAAGAGCTTTTTCTCCCGGTTCCAGCCCCGCATTCTGCCTTAAGCCCTGTATCATTCTTATTATTTCCCTAAGCATTCCTTCTCTTCTAAGTTCGTGCCCTATTTCCACATCTAAAACCCCTTCTCCCGAAACATCCTTATCATAAATAACCTGTTTAACATTAGCCTCCTCTGCAATAAGCTTGATTATATCAGTCTTGTCCTTAATGGCTTCAATCGAAAATTTATAAGAATTTAAGGGTTGCTTTACTTTTATCCCTGCATCAGATCTTCTTGCCAACGCCTGGCTTGCCGCTTCTCTTGCTAAAATCATATCCAAAATAAGGCTTTCTTCCTCTTTATTTAACTTGCTTGCCTTAGGCCAGTCCTCAAGATGAACCGACTCTTTCGCTCTTTCTTCAGTTAGTGACCTATATACCGCTTCCGCAATAAAAGGAGTAAAAGGAGCCATAACTTTTGAAATTTCAATAAGACATTCATATAAGGTTTTTGACGCCGCATAAAAATCGTCTCTTGAATCCGGCCTCTGCAATCTAGTTCTGGAACGCCTTATATACCAATTAGAAAGATCATCCAAAAAATCGGCAATCGGCCTAGTTGCCTGGGTCAGCTCATATTTCTCCATATTGCTTTCCACCGCAAAAATAACTTGTTTAAGCCTCGCCTTTATCCATTTGTCTATAACATTCTCTTTAGCCTTATCTTTATATCCTGCCAGCTTATCGCCATCATCGGCATACATTTCAAAAAAATTATAAGAATTCAATAATCGGCTTATAACCTTCGTTTTCGTTTCCGCAACTCCTTTGTCTGAAAATCTGTAATCCTCCCCTATCGATGTCGAGCTTAACAAGAAATACCTGACCGCATCCGCCCCTATCGTATCAAATAATATTTCCGGTTCAGTATAATTGCGCAATTTTTTCGATAACTTTCTGCCTGATTCATCTAATATCAGCCCATTAACTATTACATTTTTAAAAGCGGGATTATTTTTGCCTAACCCTATATTTTTTTTAGTCAATGCTGCTGCCAAAACATGCAGCGTATAAAACCACCCTCTGGTTTGATCTAATCCTTCTGCTATAAAATCAGCCGGAAATATATTTTCTACTCTTTTTTTGTTATCGAAAGGATAATGCCATGAAGCATAAGGCATAGATCCGGATTCAAACCAGCAATCAAAAACTTGGCTGATCCTGCTCGCTTCCCCTCCGCAATCCGGACACTTTATTTTTACAGAATCAATATAAGGCCTATGCATATCGAGATCGCCATCGCTATTTAAAGGAGAATTTTTAAGAGTCACTTTTCTCCACTCTCCGGTTTGGATAAGATTTTCCCTATCTTTCAGAACCTGTTCGCGTCCTTTCCCCTCCATCATAGCCTGCAAAACCCAAAGCGGATCTCCATGGCTTATAAAAAGTATATTTTTCCCTTTATTATTTTCCTCTAATTCTTTTACTAAAGAAAATACTCTGCTGCGGACATCTACAAGAGTTTCCCCTCCTTCCGGAGAGTTTTTGAACTTGCCCGCATGATTCCCCACCTCCTTTTCAAATTCTTCTACAGTAGCTCCATTTAAGCGGCCAAAATCATATTCAGCCAACCTCTCATCAATTTTATATTTTATTCCTAACGCCTTAGAAACAACTTCAGCAGTTTGCTTAGTTCTGTTTAAAGGCGAAGAAATTATCATATCTATGCCTTCTTTCTTTAATTCTTTCACTGCCTTTTCAATTTCTTTCTTGCCCTTTTCCGTCAATCCTATTTCAAACTTTTCCGGATAAGATGAAACTATATTCAAAACATTAGAATCAGCTTCTCCGTGTCTCAAAAAATAATATTGGTTTTTTGCAGTAGATAATTTGGCAAGATCATCAAGAGAACCAATCGGTATATGTTTTCCGCAATCAGAACATTTCCATACAGGCATCGGAGCCCCCCAAAAACGATTTCTTGAAACAGCCCAATCCCTGGCATCCTCAAGCCATTTCCCAAACCTCCCTTCTTTTAAATGAGCTGGCACCCATCTTATTTCCTTATTATTTTTTATAAGCCGGTCTTTTATCTTTGTAACCTCGACATACCAGCTGTCTATCGGATAATAAAGAAGAGGCGTATCGCACCTCCAGCAAAATGGATAAGAATGTTTTATTTTTTCTTCTCCTAGTAAAGAACCTTCGGCTTTTAAATATTCTATTATGTCCGCATCGGCTTTTTTAACAAATCTACCGGCCCACGGCTTAACTTCCTCTACAAATTTCCCATCCCCGTTAACAGTTAATATAACCGGGATATTGTTTTCTCTTGCTGCTTCCATATCATCCGCACCGAACGCCGGAGCTATATGAACTATTCCGCTTCCATCTTCTACGGAAACAAAGTCCGCATCTATTACAAAGTGAGCTTTCTTTTCCGGTTTAATAAAAGAAAAAATAGGTTCATATTCCTTCCCAACTAATTCACTGCCTTTATAATCTTTGATTTTTTCGCTCATTATAGATATCTCCCCGCCTCCAGTTTTAAATCCTTCAAAAACACTATATAAAGAATGATGATTATTGTTATTTATAATTTTTTCATATACCAATTTAGCTAAAATCAAATTTTGATACACCGCTTTTCCATTATCATATCTATCAAAAACACGAACTTTAACATAATCGATATCCTTATTAACCGCTAAAGCTGCATTTGCTGTAAGAGTCCAAGGAGTTGTAGTCCAAGCGACAAAGTAAGTGGGTATATTATCTTCTTGCTCTTTTAGCTTAAATTTAACAAATATAGCCGGGTCATCGACATCCTTATAACCCTGATTTACTTCAAAATTAGATAAAGGAGTTCCACACCTCGGACAATATGGCGTTACCCTGTAATCGGAATAAATAAGCCCTTCATCCCATAATGCCTTAAAAACCCACCAAACCGACTCAACATAATCATTATCAAAAGTAGCATAAGAA
>Ga0265293_10002691_pt1 | contig 34777 bp, 24 predicted proteins | sample Munlanlewell138R_FD_192505 | JGI IMG/M metagenome (GOLD analysis project Ga0265293, IMG submission 192505) | Leachate microbial communities from a municipal landfill in Southern Ontario, Canada - Leachate well 138R | ecosystem: Engineered > Solid waste > Landfill > Unclassified | place: Canada... | reverse complement strand
ATAATTCAGATTATAATTCATTTGAGTTCCGGGAAATAAAGTATCTATTGCAGGACCTTCTTTAGGTTCTAAGTTAGTCATCCCATAGTTGTAGATAATTTTTCCGCCTAAGTTGTTAAATTGAACACCTGTAGAAATTGCAAAGTTGTCAATTAAATTAAAGTCAATTAAAGCTCCAAAATTATAGCCGAACTTCATGCCCTTAGTATCAACAATTTTACTATCGCTACTCATCCATGCCATTGTTGGACCAGCAAATAATCCGCCAGAAATTGTTTGTTGAGCAAACAGGCCTCCAAATAAAAGCAGGCTAATTGAAATAAGAATAAATTTTTTCATATTTTTAGGTTTTTAAAATTTAGTTAATTTTGTACTACAAAAATAACATTATTTTTTTAATAAAATTATTATGAAGAAGAAATATTACATTTTAATTATTGTTTCTATTATATTATTGGGATTTCTTTTGTTTTATATTTTTTGTAAAAAGAAGAAAGAGTTTGAAGTTGATATTTCTAAAATTAACTTAAACATTGAAATAGAAAGGTTTGATAAGGACTTTGAAAACATTCCCAAAGGAGATTTTTATTCTCAAGTCGAATTAATGGAGAAGAAATATGAGGAGTTTTTTGAAATATATAATTATGATATAATTGCTATAGTAGGTTCGGATAATTCTGCTTATTTATCTTATGTAAATACATTTTTAAATGATTTTTCTGTGGTTCAGGCAAGAAAACATGTTGATAAAGAATTTGCCAATATGGATGATATCACTGAAGATTTAACTTATGGGTTTAAACATTTATTGTATTATTATCCAAATGCTTATATTCCCCGTATTGTGTCTTTTATTGCTGGCTTTAATCAATCTGTTGTACTTACTGATAATTATATTGGCATAGGTTTGGATAAATATTTAGGTAAAGACTGCGAACTGTATGATATGTTGGAAATACCTGAATTTTCAAAAATAGAAATGTCTCGTGAGCAAATAGCACTTGATGTTTTGGCTGCCTGGGTCGAAGCAGAATATCCTTTTTATAGTGATTCTGAAAATTTATTGGATAATATGATTTATAATGGCAGAAAATTGTATTTTTTATATTCTATGTTTCCAAACTTTGAGCCAGAAAGGATTAATAAATATACTAAGGAGCAAATGGATTTTTGCGAAAAATTTGAAAGAGAAATGTGGACTAGTATTATTGAAAATAAACTATTGTTTTCAAGTGATGCTCTGACAATTAAAAAATTTGTTGGTTCTGCTCCTTTTACATATCAATTTGGACAGGATAGTCCACCACGAACAGGTAATTGGTTAGGGTTTAGAATTGTTCATTCATATATGAAAAATAACGATATAGAGCTTGATGAATTAATGGAAGAGCTTGATTTTCAAAAAATTTTAAATTTATCAAAATATAATCCAAAATATAATTAATTAGCTTTTAAGTTTTTTATACTCGAATGCTAAATTTGCCATTAAATTACTAAAAGTCTGCATGGCTTGCATGGTTTCATCAGAAATATTTTGATTTTTCATCCTCAATAATAATAAGGAGTGAAGTGCATTAATACAAACTCCTACATCATTAGCCGCAGAATTATTTGAAAGCTTTTTAAACTCTTCAATATTTGGTTTTGCCCATCTATACAGTTCGTTATGTTTAAATGAATTTTCGCCTTTAAGTAAAGTTTGATGCAAGGCTTCAAGCTCGTCAATTATCTTTTTTATAAACTCAAAATCACCTTGTTTTTCAATTTTTTCAAGTTTAATTAATTTGATTAATTCTAAATACCAGTTTTTTATTTTCAATTTAATTTTTTCACTCGTTTTATATTGCTCAATAATGAGTTTGTTTATTTCTTCAACATCAAAATTTACAAGCCTTAATATATCTTGAATTTGTCTAATATAAATAATGTACTCAACTATATTTTCATTATATTTTTCTTCTGCAATTATCATAAATTATCATCTTTTATTTTATTAATTAATCTTCTTTCTTTTTTTGTTGGTCGCCCACTTCCTTTATCTCTGACAATAAATGCTGTTTCAATATTTTTTAGTTTGTCTAATTCTGATTGCGGAGTGGTTTCAACAATAAGGTCGGGAACCAGTTTGGCAGATACTCGTTTGTCAATAAGTTTTAATATTTTGTATGTTCTAATTATTGGTGGATTTTTGATGAGTATAATATCTCCGATTTTTACAAATTTTGAAGGCTTTACGGCAAGGTCTTTTATTAAAACATGACCTTTATTGCACTTTTCTTGGGCTAAGTTGCGGGTTTTGAACAAACGTACTGCCCACAAAAACTTGTCTATTCTTAGGTTTTCGCTCATTTATAAATAAAGTTAACACAAAGTTAAATATTTTTTTTTAATTAAATATTATTTCTTATTTTTATGCAAAAATAATATTAACCAAATATATACAGTAAATGAGAAAGCTTTTTACAATTATTATTGGTTTAACGCTTATTTTTAGTGTTAAGCTAGAGGCTCAAAAAACCTTTATGGAAGGGGATATTATGAGTAGTGATGCGATTAATCCGGATAATTTTAATGAAAAACTATTTCAGGACGTTTTAGTTTATAAAATTAATGCTTATATGGATTCTATTGGTTTAGAAGGATTTGAGATTCATGATTTTTTCCTTAATCCTGCAAGAGAACATGCTCTAATAATGTCAGAAACTGGCGAAGCAAATCTTAAAGGGCGAGGAAGTATGGCAACAGTTAGAGATAGGTTGGTTTTTGCAGGAGGAACAGGTATAGGAGCAGAAGTGGTTGCTAGAGCCAATATAAAGGTGTCTAACGAGTATATTAATTATGATGACTTGGCAAATCAAACTTTTGAAAAGTGGAAGGATGGAAAATATTCTAAAGATTTGTTGTCGCAGAAATACTTTTTTGTAGGTATTAGTGGAAAAGTTGATAAATCACAAAAAAAGATTTTTACTTCCATGTATATGGGTAATTACGCCTCTTTTATTTCTGGTTCAGGAAATGCACTAGAGTTATCTGGACCTATTTCTGTAAAGTCGCAAGGCCTAAAACTTTATGATGAAAAAGTTTGTAAAAAAACAGTTAGAAAAATGCCAAATATTGTCGATTTACAAGAAGGACTTTCTATTAATGATAAAGGAGAAATTGTTTTTAAATATAATGACTTAAAAAAATTCAGACGTTTTATTAAGGCTAGTAAAGACGGTTTAGCTGTAGATGTTGTGCAAAAAGAACAATTTAATCGTTGTAAATCTGAAAACTTTGCTGATTATTCTAAGATAAATATTGGATTTATGACTAAAAAAATGTTTTCAAAAAAAATATATAAAAAGAATATTGCAGCCGGCGAAGGCAGAAGAAATAAAGTAACAAAATTAGAAGTAGTTCTTGGTGAACTCCCCGCAATATTTGAACCTAAAGATATTGAACTTAACTTGATGATTATTAAAGAAAAATATGTTTGTCATAATATCCCTCAATCTTGGGTAGATCATAAAATTTATGATTTTGTTCCAAAAATTTCTTTAATGCCTGATACAATACTACCTGCTGGCATTAATGAATATGCACCAACTGCAACTTCTAGCGAATTAAATTTTAGAATTCCATTTGAACAAGGAAAGTTTAATTATAAACCCGAAGATATGAAGCCTGTGCTAAGCGCACTAAATGAACCGGATTTTATTATTAATAAAATTTTTATTGAAGCTTATTCTTCTCTAGAGGGGTCCATTGCCGAAAATGCTGTTCTACAAAAGAAAAGAGCTCAAAGTATTGTTAAAGCTTTAGAAGAAAATCAAAATGCAAGTATTGTTGATTCTATTATTACCGCTCCAAATTTAAAAGATTTGCAAAATGATTGTAAGAGTACTATTTTTGAAGAAGTGTGCGACATGAATCTTGAAGAAGCAGTCGTTTATGTAAATTCTAAAGCAAAAGAAATGGAAATGTTTTTAGAAAATCATAGATATGCAAATGTTACTATCTGGGTTACTTATGATATTGATGGCGAAAAAGAACAAAAATATGTATTAGCTCAATTTAACAAAGCTGTTGAAGCAGGGCAAATCAATGCTGCACTAACAATTCAAAAATATATTTTAAAAAGAGTTGTAGAAGGCAGATATAATGAAAATGCAGTAAGTGAAATGAGAATACCCGCAGGTAGAGATTATGTGGGATTAAATATGAATAAAATTTGGTTAACTCAGTTTATATATATGGACGTGCTTGATGAGGATTATTTGACAAAAATTGATGATTTGAATAAATTAGACCAAACAAATATTTATGTGGATTTTAATGATGTTTTGTGTGAAGTAATTTTAACCGACCTTGATAATGAACGTACTCAACAAACTTTGCAAAATCGTATTGACAAAATGTATAATACCTCTTTACGTGTTGATTTAGTTGATTTGTTGAATATAGAGTTGCAGTATCAAATTATGGATATTTATAAAGATTCTTTGGGTTATGATCATCCTTCTGTTATAAAAACTATGGATAAAATAAAAGAAATTATTCATATTGATGAACTCACTTGGGAAAATTCATTAAAATTGGCCAGTGTGTTTATAAATCATTCAGATTATGGATACGCTATAAGATTATTAGAACCATGGATTAAAGAGGAAAATATTCCATTAGTTTATTTAACAACTTATGCAACAGTCTGTTCTAAAGTTGATTACAAAGTACACTCAAATAATTTTGTGTATGTTTTAGATAAAATTAGAAAAAAAGACCCAGAGTTTTTCTGCGACTTATTTAAAGGCGATAAATTGTCTGTGCAAACTTTTGTTAATACAAGAGCTAAGCAAATTTATTGCGAAACATGTAAGAAATAAATTTATTTAAAATATAAAGCTGTAGTATGATTGTGCTACAGCTTTTTTATTAATATTATTATGTTGGTTTTAAAAAAAATAAAGTTTTTATGTTTATTTGTTTTATTGAGTTTTTATTCTTTCGCTCAATATAAATTATCATGCAGAATTGAAAATTATGCGCATAGAGAGGTAAAAGCATTTACGCAATTTGGCGATGAATCTAAGTATATAGGAACAGTCCAAACTAATATTAATTCTGCTTTTGAATTTTCATTTGATGAAAGAGAAATAGGATTGTATAGATTTTATCTTGATAATGATGAGCATTTTGATTTAATTTTTAATAATGAAAATATCCAAATAAGCACTTCTGTGGAAAACCCTGTATATAATATGAAAGTTGTTGAATCTGATGAGAATTTTCAATTATATGAATTTCTTAAAAAAGATTTTTTGTATAAATATAAAATTCAAATCTTAGACCAATTTAATTCTATTTATCCGGATGAAACATTTATAAAAACAGTTGAAAAAGAAAAGGAAAAACAAATTAAAGAAAAAAACAATTTACTATTTAAGGTAATAAAAATAAATAAAAATAGTTTTGCCGGTAATTATTTGACTTATTTTAAGGAGATTAAAGCAAAAGAAAATCTTAGCCCAGAAAAAAAACAAGAATTTTATCGTAAAGAATATTTAAAATCTTATGATTTTTCTAATGTTTTAATGCTTAATTCAAATGCTTATCAAAAAGTGGTTTTAGACTATTTTAAATTATTCCGTGCAAATGACCCGGATATTTATTATCTGGCAGGTAAAGATGTTCTTGACCATATTTTCTTTGAAGAACCTGTTATTTTTAATGCAATTTTTGAATTTATTTTAAATGGTTTTGAAACTATAGGCCTTATAGAGCAGGCATCACAATTGAGCCTTGAGTTTGGTGATTTGTGTGGAGATGCAAGCGATAATCTTAAAGCAAGAATAAAGGCAAATACTGAATTGTCAATTGGTAAACAAGCTCCTGATTTTACGACAAAAACACTTGATGGACAAGTTTATACTTTATCAAAAATGAAATCTAATTACACTTTAGTTCTTTTTTGGGCAACATGGTGTGGGCATTGTCAATTTACTATTCCGCATTTTGCAGAAGCTCAACAATTGTTTGATGCCGCTAATATAGATATTGTTGCAATTAGTTTAGATACTGATGAAACAGAATTAAAAGATTTTTTAAATAAGAATCCTTTTCCTTGGAATGTTGCCTGTGATTATAAATCTTGGGACGGAAAAGTTGTTTTAGATTATTCAATTTATGCAACACCTATAATGTATTTAGTTGATAAAAACATGACTATTGTTGCTAAACCATACGATGAGCAGAAATTATTCCAAGAAATTGAAAAAATATTGTATAAAAACTAAGAATGTTAATAAAAACAGCTGAATTTTTGATGTCAAATCAGGACTATACAAAATGTCCACAAGATAATATTCCTGAAATTGCTTTTATTGGGAGATCTAATGTTGGAAAATCTTCTTTGATTAATATGCTTACTAATAATTTTAATTTGGCAAAAACATCTTCTACTCCCGGAAAAACTCAATTAATTAATCATTTTTTAATAAATAAATCCTGGTATTTGGTTGATTTGCCTGGTTTTGGGTATGCAAAAGTATCAAAAACATTAAGAGAAAAATTTAAAAAAATAATTGACGATTATGTTTTAAAACGACCTAATCTTATATGTTTGTTTGTTTTGGTTGATAGTAGAATCCCTGCACAAAAAATTGATTTAGAATATATGTATTGGTTGGGTTTAAATTCTGTCCCTTTTAAAATAATTTTTACTAAAGCTGATAAATTAGGAGTAAATGTGTTGAAAAGAAACATTAAAGAATATGAAGTAAAATTAGCTGAGTATTGGGAAACTTTGCCTGATTTTATTATTACTAGTTCAATTAATAGACAAGGAAAAGAAGAATTATTAAATTATATTGAAAGTATATTATAAAAAAAACTAGTTTTGACTCGTTTTTACTATTTTTTTAGAAGAAAGATCTACTTTTACGCGTGTTTTCTCCTATATTCATTCCAAAAACAATTTCTTGAGAGCCAAAAGTATAAGAAGATAAGTCGCTGAAAGTGAAGTCGTAAGCATAACCGAAGAAATATTGATTATACTTAAATCCAATACTTGCAATAAACGAATCGCCTGGACGAATTGACATTCCAAACCAATAGTCGGTATCGTAATAAAATTTAACATTAATATCAAATTGCGGAGTTGTAACTTCAGTAGTTTTCATTAAAACTGATGGTTCTATTTCAAATTGTGGTGAATTGGGGAAAAAGAATTTATAGCCTCCCATTACAAAATAATGTCTTACCATTTTATTTTCGTCAACATTTCTGTTAATTTTTAATTTTGATTGAAACAAATGAGAGCCTGTAATACCTGCATAATATCTTTTTCCGTAGGCATAAGCTCCAAAAATTGCGTCTGGGACTATAGTTTTTTCAATCATATATGTAATTGCAGGGTCATCGTAAATGGTAAGATTAAAAAATCTTTGGTCCATTCTATATTGTTCTGCAACGGCTGCTAATCCGAGCGAGATTTTATTTATTCTATCAATATGAAAATGATATGAATAAATTGCTTGAATACCTAGATGGTGTTCGGGCCCAAAATTATCATTAAAAATTATTGCTCCTAAACCAACATTATTATTAGCCAACATTGTATGAGCTGATAAAGTTTGAGTTGACGGAGTCTCTTTAATACCAATCCATTGCTTGTGTATGCTTAATAAAATAGGCGAAAAATCTTTTGACCCAGCAATAGCTGGATTATAGAAAAAATCGTTAAGCATGTACTGGCTGTACAAAGGTAATTGCTGAGCATTAACTTGAGAACTTGCTGTTAGCAATATTACGATAAAAATAGGTAAAAATCTTTTCATATCAAATGTTTAAAATTTGGCTATATTAACAATATACACTTTTACAAATATATACAATATTTTTTAATAATTTAATATTTTTTCATTTTTTTTCATTTTTTTTTAAAATTAAAACATTGGGTTAGAAATTTCGCTTGATTTATTACTAAATAAAAACACTCCTAAAGTAATTTCGTGAGCCCCACTACTAACATTTCTTATTCTTGAAAGCACAAAATCAAAAGCATAATTTATGGTAAATCTATCATATTTGTAACCTGCTGAAAATACAATAGCATCTGATTTACTAATGCCAAGCGATGCGCTAAAAGTGTTGTCATAACTGTAGTTTGCGATTAAATCAAACTTAAACGGACTTGCTTTTGTAAAATACATATTTAAAATCGGCGTAAAGCTATGTGCAGAATTTTCTATGTTTAAATGATAAGCTCCGGTAACAAAAAAATGTCTGGCATCTCTAATTAATCCGGGGATATCGTTTGTTGAACCAAAAAAATTATATTTAGATTTGAATAGCTGTAAAACTGAAAAACCAACAAAATAATTATTAGCATTAATCATAATTCCTGCATTTGCGTCAGGTTTCCAAATTTTTTCGTCAGATTCTAAGTTTAAAACTTGATCATTAGCCTCATAAACTCTAATTTGTGTTGACAATAATTTTAGTTGTGAAAAACTCCAATCTAAACCAAAACTAATGTTAAAATTATCAGTTCTAATAATATAAGCATATCCAAGATTAAGACCAAGTTTTTGATTTAGCCCTATTTTATCGTTTATTAAAAATGCAGAAGCACCCATATCATCTCTAAATAAATATTTTCCATAAATTGACGATATCTTGGGGGCACCCGAAAAACCAAGCCATTGAATTCTGTGATTTAAAATAATCTCCGGAATTTCTTGAATTGAAATTGCTGCGGGGTTTTGGTTAGCAATATTAAATACATAATTCCTATGATTTCCAATTTGTTGGGAAGATAATTTAAAGCTAATTATCAAAAGAAAAATAAATATATTTACAAAAGTTCTTAGTTTCATTTTACCTAATTATTGTAATATGACCTTTAAAGGCTTCTTTGCCTTCTCCTAAATCTATAATATAATAATAAGTTCCTTCAGGCAAGTTTTTACCTTTATAAGTTCCTGCCCAATCGTTTTGGTAATTTTCAGTAGAAAAAACCAAGTTTCCAATTCTATTGTATATCCAAATCTCATTTCTTGGGAATTTGTCAATATTTTCAATTACCCAAGTATCATTTACCCCATCACCATTTGGTGTAATAGTATTATAAATAGCTATGCAATAATTTGCTTCTACTAAATCTATTTCGTAAATATATATGCAATTGTTTGAATCAGTGATACTTATATAATAACTTCCCTCTCTTAGTTCAGAAATTTTATTTTCTTCGGAATTATTTCCCCAAAGAATTGAGTATTCGGGAGTGCCACCTGTAGGTTTAACTTCTATTGCTCCATCATATATTCCCGAACAAGAAGGTGGAATTAGTTTAAAATTTGCTTGAAGTGAATCAGGTTCTGAAATAATAACTTTTATTGTATCTGTGCAATTGTATTTATCGCTTACAAAGACAAAATATTCTCCGGCTGCTAAATCTTTTGCAGTATCTCCAAGCTGACCAGTTGACCAGATAAACTGAATAGGCTGTTTTCCTTTTTCAAATTTTGCAATTGCAATTGCTATGCTGTCTCCAAAACATAAATTAGGTTCAATAAGTTCAAAGTCGCCATATATTTTTCCTGTTTTATCAACAAATAAATTTAAACTGTCTATGCAATTATTGGCATCTTTAACCACAACTTGATTTAAGCCATAAGATAAATCTGTTGCAGTTTGTGTTGTTTCATTATTTTGCCATAAATATGAGTAAGGTGCTGTGCCTCCATCTGCTATTACTGTTCCTGCACCTGCATTATATCCACATTCTACTGGGTCTGTATTTCCATTTAATTTTAAAATTGCTGGTTGAGTGAATTTTATACTATCAAAATATTCACAATTATTTGCATCAACAACCGTGATATTGAAAAAAGTATTTGCAGGCATACCTGTGCCAATAAAATTATTTTGTTCAACACCTTCTTCCCAATAAACTGTATAAGGCGATGTGCCACCCGTTGGGACTACATTTGAATTTGCATCATAAAAACCAAAACAACTTACATTATTGATTTCTGAAAAATAAGAACTTAAATAGTTTGGTGGTTCTGTAATTGTGTAAGTTTGAGTGTTTTTACAGCCATTTTGATCGCTTACAGTAATAGTGTAATTACCAATTGGCAAATTACCAATTGAATCAGAAAAATATCCATTGCTCCATTCAATATTATAATATGGCACTCCACCGCTTGGTGTAACAATAATATATGCATCGTGTCCGCCTTTGCAACTTACATTGTGAATTAATTCAGTAAGGATTAATTCGTTTGGTTGAGTAATATATGTACTTGCCGTGTCAGCACAACCATTAGCATCAACAACAGAAACAAAATAATATCCTGGGTGCATGTCAGTAATAATATGTGAAGTTTGATTCGCATCATGAAACCAGTGATAAGTGTATGGTTGGGTTCCGCCAATAGCTTGGACATTTAAACTTCCATTATCTAAACCAAAACAAGGTATATTTGAAGAATTTATATTTGCAATTAATGTATCTGGCTCTATAATAGTAATGCTTTCTGACCAAGCACAATTATTTGCATCAGTAACTGTTATAGTGTAAGTTCCTGCATTTAAGTTATGTAAATCTTGATAGGTTTGTCCACTGCTCCATAAAACAGTATAAGGCGGACTAGCACCTGACAGGCTAATGTCAATAGACCCATAATCTGTTCCGTGGCAAGGTAAATCTGTTTTAACATAATCTATTGTAACTGGGGAAGCTGGCTGATTTATAAAAATAGAATCCGTAGCAAAACAATTTCTAAAATCTGAAATTGTTACATAATACCAGCCTGATGTTAAATCTGTTGGGTTTTGTTGATTACTACCATTTGACCATTCAAAAAAGTATGGAAATGTTCCTCCGGTAACTTCGGTATTTATGCTTCCTGTGTAAAATCCGTAGCAATTCAAATCATTTGCAGTTAAATGATGAATAATTGGTGGATTTACTGCTACAGCAATAGAATCATAGCTTTTACAGTTTTGTGCGTCAGTTACTGTAATTGTATAATATCCGGGAATACCATAAATACTATCTGTATCAACAAAAGAGTTTTGTGTTAGTTGACCTGTTGACCATTGGAAATCATAAGGAGCAACTCCATTTTGTGCTTCTGCATAAATATATCCATAAGACTCGCCATAACAAAAAGCTTGTTCTGTGTAAAGTAGTGAATTTACTTCGGATTTATCGTAGGGGCGTATGTAAGTTCCGGGAAAAACAATGTCTTCTTCAAAATGCATTAATTCCCAAGTTTGATCAAACCAAGAAACGGGTACGTAGCCTAAACTTATTGTCCACTCAAAAAGCGGTCCTATATCCCAAGGTCCAATATCTTTTTCTAAACCTTGAACAAAATCTTCGTCTTGGTAATATTCTCCCATAAAAATTTGTTCAGAAATTATTGGTTTTTCAGAATCAGTTGGAAGTTCGAAACTTGGAATAATATCTCCTGCTATTTGAGATTTGAATGGAGTTATTATAGAAATTGATGCTCTAAGTGCTTCTATTACAAAAGAAAACGCAATGCTGTCCCAAGTGTGATTTCGAATAGTGGGCTGAATATTATATTTTACACCAACATACATAGAATCCCAGTCATGACAAGGATAGGTTATTGTAAGGTCGTTTCCAACAGCCATTGTAATTGTGTCGCCAAAACCACTTTCTACTTCTGCATTTGCATTTTGTGGATCAGTAACTACATAAGGCATTTCAACAGGAAAATCCAAAGTTAACCAAATTGTAGGGCAAAAATAAATATCTTGGTGTAAAGTGTTGGTAATATTTAAATAAACGCTTAGTAAAGAATATTCAATTTGAAAAATTATATCCCCTAATGGAGTATTTATAGGATACTGGATAGTGTCATTTAAAAAAGCTATTGCTTGTTGTATTTGTGGTCCTTCGGGTTCGGGAATATAGCCAGCCATAACATATAAAAAACCGAGAACATCAAGTTCTACTAACATATATGGATCTTCACCTTTTGCAATCAAGCAATTTGTTATCGGTTCTATATAATCTTCGGTTTCGACAAATGGCAAATCTACATGCGCTTCAAAAACAAAACCTACAAGGTCGGTAAAACTTACATCAACAGGTAATTCATAATCGTGGCAAAAAGCAAATTGATCGCCTACATAACAAGGATAAACACAATATTGAGTTTCACCATTTATATGAAATAAAGTATCCAAAGTATGTGGGATTGAAACGCTTGGTGGAATTAAATATATTGTGTCGCAAGAAAATACGCAAACAACAATATTCATAAACGGATTAAATTCATACTCAAAATCCAAAGTAATTACCCCAACCGGCGGGAAAGATGTTTCTAAAGACCAATCATCAGTTACTTCATAAGATGTATGAATTGTCGCAGGTCCACCATAATTAAAACTAAAATCTTCAGGAAAATCTAAAGTGGTTTTTATGGGGTAATCTAAACTAAAACTACCTGTATAAAAACCGTGGGCTTCAAAAGTAGAACGCAATAAAGCAATAATACCAACATTCATTCCAACACCAAATTGTTGGCCTAAAAATTCGGAAATTTGAGAAAAACCCCAATTTTCGTTAATATCAACATCAAAAAATGTGTGGTTTACATCTATTCCATAAGCATCATCAGGTCCCCACATATTTTGGTCGTGAGAATAATAATACATCTCGTGTTGCAAAGTATTGTTTTGCCCAAATGTGTTTAAGCCAAAAGCTAATAGTGAAAATAAATATAATATTTTTATAAAATACTTCATATTATTCAATTGAAATTAAGCAAGCTTCTATAGCAGGAAATAAAAGTTTTTTCATATTTAACGGATAATTAGAGTTTACCCAAATAGTGTTTTCTTCGCCAGTGAAAAACATAGCTCTTTCATAAATCATGTCTCCACTAACAAACTCTACAAAAAATATTACTGCATCTTGACTAGTGGCTGTTTGTAAATTTATTTTTTCTTTAAATCTATAGTTTTGAGATTCAATATATTCTTCTGTCATTGAAGCTGAAATATTTCTAAAAGATATTCCCTCAACTTCTATAACTTGTATTGTTGCTGCCGAGCCTTTGTGAACAAATCCATTTATGCTTTCATCAGGTTCAAAATGTTCAGGTGGAATTAGTTTTACATTTGTATTTGGAGCTGTAACTAACTTATTTGAATTATATTCTAATTTAGCGTTTTGTTCTTGCACAAAAATTTCTAAATCATCAGTTTGTGCAAAAATTATTGCCGAACTAAAAATAAAAAATATACTTATTAATAATTTATTCATAAAAAATTGCTTAATTTGAAAAATAAATCCTGACAAATGTAAAAAAACTTAATGAATTATAAAAAAATATTTGTAAAAATTTCATTTTTTGTGTTTTATTCGATTAATATTTTTTTGATTAAATTTGTTTGTGAATTAGTAAGCTTTACAAAATAAACTCCAGCTGCAAACTTAGACAAGTTAAATTTTATCTTATCTTCATTTGATTTTATTTGTTTTTCTTCAATAACTTGTGAGTGAATATTTAATATTTGCAAATTACAATTTTCTTCATTTTTTTGTAAAATTATTGTAAACTCACCAGAATTTGGATTTGGATATATGTCAAACTCTAAACTTGTATTATCAAGTAAATTTGAGTAAGGACTAATTGTTAAGCTAAAATAACATGAAGCAGAACACTGAGTCGACGGGTCAAGATATGTGTAAACAATTGTATATTCCCCAATTTCGTAATTTGCAGGATTAATATATGAAATTTGATTATCATTCAAATAATAATTTCCGCCTTCAGGTTCGGCTCCGATAAGTGGATAAGGAGAAGAGTTAGTTTCTAAATTAATATCATTAGGACAAATAACTTCCGGTGCTTGTTTTACAAAAATTTCAAAACTACATTCCTCATTTTCATAGGAGTAGCTAATATTATTTATTCCCAAATTTGCATTTTCAGGATAAAAAATATTATTAACAACGGCATTTCCTGAATACACCCCGCCATTTGGAGTTGCTCCTTCTAATATAAGTTCGCCGGCATTTGAGCAAATTTCAAAATTATCAGGACAAGAAATATTTTGAATTATTAGAACTCCATCTGAATTGCTTATATCAGAATATAAACCAGCTCCATTTTGTGATTTTACCGAAATGTAATAGCTTTGACCAAGTTCTAAATTTGCGTTTGTGATTGTAAAGTTTGTAGAAAGTCCATTATTTGTCCAGTTTAAATAATCTGTTCCACCTATACTTGTACCAATTGCATAAAAATAAGCACTTATTCCGGAATTTGGGTCTTGGCTTTCCGACCAGTTACCAGATAAATTTTCTGTGTCGGAGCTAATATCTAAATCTTGTCCAAGTCCATCATTAACACTTAAAATATTTGTGGGTTTAGTAAAATCGATATTAATATTTTTTGTAGTAATTAAAGAAATGTTTTTTGCAGAATCCATGCAAATTGAGCTAATTCTTGCAGCAGCAGTTTCAGGATTAGGATTTGAATATCTTAAATCTCCATCTAAGGAATTACATAAAATTTCTGTGTCTAGATTTGAATATCTTGAACGAAAAGTTCTGAAATTATCAACCGACATTATTGAATTTCCACTACGAAAAGAAACGTGAGTTCCTGTAAAATAAGCCTCAGTATCTTTATATTCCCCAATTAATTTATTGTCTTGATATACAAAAGTTTCGCCGTTTACTCTGTCGTAAATAAGTTTAATATTATACCATGTTTCTGCGTCAAAATTTATTTTATAAATCTTTTTTAAAGAAAATATATCATCTGTAACTTTGTAAAATTCTAATTCTTGCGATTTTAGTCTAAACCAAATAAAATATCCATTACCTCTGTTTTCTAATTCTGGCTCATCGCTAAAATAGTGAAAACCTGCTCTTTTATTTTCATTATTTCCTTCAATTTTTAAATCAAATTCATATAAATATTTATTTGATAAATCTTGTTTTAAATAAGCGTATAGGTTAGAATTTCCTTGGTTTTCATCATTTTGAATTAAAACTCCTGAATTAACCGACCAAGTTCCAACTTGATTTGTCCAATCTTCACTTAATCCTGCATTAAAATCATCGAAAAAATGCCCTTTGTTTTTATTTGCTGTCCATTTTGTACCGTCAAAGTCCGAAACATTGAAAAATCCTTTTTCTATTCCGCTAAGTTGGTCATTATCAGAAAAATAGGCATTGAAATCCTCAGTCTGCCAATTGCCATTAATATCAATATCATTTTCAGGATTTTCAAAATCAGTAAAAATATTTTTTGAAACAGATTCTGACCAATTATCTGCATTGTCAATTATTACAGTTCTTATCCTTCCGGCTTCTTGCTCGTGGTTAGAACTTTGATAACGAATTTCTGCATCTTGATTTGCTTGAACTTTAATAATTTCGTTCTCAGTTCTGGCTTTGTAAATTTTCAAATCATTATATTCTGTAATACATTGTCCTGTTCGTAAAGAGATAGAATTCCCTGAGCTAAATGGGTTAGAATCTATTTTTGAAGTAATAAACTCATCATTAATATATAATGAGATTTTTCCAGTACTTGTATTAAATATGGTTTTTACGTCATACCATACATTTGCTTGAAAATTATAAGGAGAAGAGTGGAAAAAGCCTCCATTAGCTGTTTCGTAAGAGTTGTTATTATATTTATAAATTTCGGCTGTACTACCTTCAATCCTTAAATAAATCATATAAGAAGTTTGCCTTCCACTTGCCTCGGGCTCGCTACAATAAAAGTGCATTCCTGACCTGCGGTTATTTCCAGAACCTGAAATTTTTTGATGCCAATGATACAAATAAGTTTCGCCTTGTTCTTGATTTACAAAAGTGTAAAGATTAGTATTAGTGCTAGTTTGTTCTGTTTGTATTAAATGATTTTCATTTATAGACCAATCACCAGAGAAACTTGTCCAATCGTTGTGTATCTGTTCGTCAAAATTATCATTAAAAAAACCACGATTTTTATTTGCTCTCCATTCTGTGCCGTCAAAATCCATTACTTGATAAAAACTGTAATTTACACCCGAACCGCCTTCATTATCTTGGTCTGTAAAATTTATTTCAAAATCTGAATTATACCAATCTCTTTGAGTTTGAATTTCTGTTGTTGGAGCTTCTGTGTCGATACTGCCATTGCACATATCTATAATTTGTTTTGTGCCAGTTCTAAGCGAAGGTAAAAGTGCATACAAAGTGTTTCCAGGGCAAGAAGTTCCACCTGGATTTACATCTCTATGTCCACAAATTCTTGGTAAATAAGAAGGATTACTATCACTTTGTTTAATAATATTTGCCGAACTTGTTGGGTCAAATCCTCTATAGTCATACCACCATGCTAAAAATTCTTTGCATTTGTCTAATTGGGGATTTGTAGGAGCAGTGCCGGGCGAATCTGAGTCTCCTAAAAAATTTAAACCTATTGAATATGGATTTGATGCTCCCGCATGAGCTGCATGCACATCTTGATTTGGAAAATTTGGATTATGTCTGCCAAGAAAGAAATTTCCGTATTTGTCAAAAAGATAATTATATCCTATATCTGACCAACCATTAGTGTTTACATGATAATTCCAATAGCTTCTAACCACGCTTGCTCCATCAGTGTAGGAAGTTGGACTTGCTCCGTGATGAATTACTGTATGTGTTGGATTTCTATATGTAACTGTATAGCTCGGATTGAGGCAAGCAGAAACGCCGTTGCACCAACTCGTTCGAGTTAGTATTTCGGGAAATTCAGGGCAGGCTTTTGCTCCTGATTTTGTGTTTTCAGAATCAGTAATGCTTGTTGCTTGAATATTTAATAAAATCAAATAAATTTCATTAATAGTTTCTCCTTCTGGTGGGTGAATGTAAAACTCAATTGAGTCGTGCTCTCTTTCATCCATTCCAAACAAAAGATTAGTTTTATAATATCCTGATTTTGTTTCATTTGGTTTTGTTGAACCATCATCAATATCCCAATTTGTCCAGCCTTTGTTTGGTTTGTGAACTTTGTAAACAATATCAAATAAACCGGCAGGATAATTTTCTGTACTGGCCGTCCAACCAATACCAAAAGAAGTAAATTCTTCAGGAGTTTTTAAACAAAAGCCAAAACCTCCATTTTTATCCTGAATAATTTCTGAATTAATTTTATATGTATAAATACTGGCATCTTTACTAAAATAAGTTTCTATTTCAGTAAGATCGACTTGTCCAAAAGCTATAAAGCACAGTGAACTAAATAAAAATGTAAAAACTTTCCTCATAATTCTAATTTAAGAATAACAACAAAGTGCAATTTACAGCAAAAAACCTTTAAAAACAAATTTTCATCATTTTTTTTTTAGTTTTGCAAAAATAATTTTTTTATGTCTAAATTTTTTAAACTTTTAAAACTATATCCACAGACTTATTGGATTTCAAATTTAATGGAACTTTTTGAACGCTGGGCTTGGTATGGAATGTTTATGCTTTTTGCTCTTTATTTAACCGGTTCAACAGATGAGGGAGCTTTAGGCTTTTCGCAAACTCAAAAAGGAATGATGATGGGAACAGTTGTAGGTTTGTTGTATCTAATGCCTATTTTTACCGGAGCTATAGCAGATCGCTTAGGATATAAAAAAGTTTTAATAATTTCTTATCTGATTTTAAGTTCTTCATATTTTGCTCTTTCATTAGTTAGTAGTTTTACTTCTGTATTTATTGTTTTCTTAATTCTTGCTATAGGAGCTTCCTTGTTTAAACCTGTTATTTCAGCTTGTATAGCAAAAACTACAAACGAGCAAACTTCATCATTGGGTTTTGGAATTTTTTATATGATTGTAAATATTGGTGCATTTATTGGTCCTATTGTTGCTTCATTGTCAAGGCAAAATGATTGGAAATATGTTTTTTATATTTCTTCGGCTGTAATTTTGATAAATTTGGTTTTAGTAATTTTATTTTTTAAAGAACCCGAAAGAAAAATCAAGCAAAACAAATTTTTAGAAGAATTGAAAATTATTTTTAAAAATATTTTTGAAGCTTTAAAGGATATGAAGTTTGTTGTGTTTTTATTAATAATAGTTGGTTTTTGGACAATGTATAATCAGCTTTTTTACACTTTACCGGTTTTTATCGACCAATGGATGGACACTTCTATAGTTTATAATAAATTATATTCTGTTTGGCCTTGGTTGGCTGAAACACTTGGTACTCCTGAAAAAACTATTGCTGCTGAAATGCTTACAAATATTGATGCAATGTATATTATTATTTTTCAAATTGCTGTTTCTTATTTTGTGATGAGGCTAAAACCTATTCATTCAATTATTAGTGGTTTTTTGGTTGCTACAATTGGTTTAGCTCTTACTTTTTCTACTAATAATCCAATGTTTTTATTTCTAAGTATTTTAATTTTTGGTTTAGGCGAAATGGCTGGTTCTCCAAAAATTACTGAATATATAGGCAAAATTGCTCCAGCAAATAAAACAGCTTTATATATGGGCTATAGTTTTTTACCTATGGCCGGCGGAAATTATCTGGCAGGAATTTTATCAGGATCTGTTTATCAAAAATATTCAGATAAAATTAGCTTGTTAAAATTGGAAGTTAGTAACAGAGGTTTGACTATTCCCGAAATTTCAGAAAGGTTTTCACAAACAGATTATATAAATGAAGTTTGTCAACAAATGAATATGAACCAAGATCAACTAACAGAGTATTTGTGGGCAAATTATCAACCTTATAATATTTGGATGATTTTTGCAGCAATTGGTATTAGTGCTGTTTTGGCAATGTTACTTTATAATTGGTTTTTGAATAAGAAAAATATTAATACATCATCCCGAATAACCAAATAGGGGTAGTGAAAACAACAAAATTTATTAAATTCCTTATTTATTTTGCCCAATTTTACAAAAATAATTATAGTTCTTTTTTCAAATATTTTGCTGTATAACTGTTTTTGTTTTTGATTATTTCTTCCGGTTTTCCTTGAGCCACAACAGTACCACCTCTTTCTCCGCCTTCAGGTCCCATATCAATAATCCAGTCGGCAGATTTAATAATATCTAAATTATGTTCAATAATAATCATGCTATTACCTCTATCAACAAGTGAGTTTAAAACTTTGAGAAGAATTTTAATATCTTCAAAGTGCAATCCTGTTGTTGGTTCGTCTAAAACGTAAAGAGTATTTCCTGTTTCTCGTTTCATTAGTTCAGTTGCCAGCTTTACTCTTTGAGCCTCACCTCCAGAAAGTGTGGTGCTTGATTGTCCTAAACTAATATAGCCTAATCCCACTTGTTGTAATACAATTAGCTTTTTATATAAATGAGGAATGTTTTCAAAAAACTCTACTGCTGCGTTTATTGTTAGTCCAAGAACTTCGGAAATTGATTTTCCTTTAAACTTAACTTCCAAAGTTTCTCTATTATATCTTTTACCACGGCAAGTTTCACATTCTACGTAAACATCTGGTAAAAAATTCATTTCTATTGTTTTTACTCCTGCGCCTTTGCAAGTTTCACATCTACCACCTTTAACATTAAAAGAAAACCTGCCAGGTTTATAGCCTCTTATTTTAGCTTCAGGTAAACTTGCAAAAAGCTCTCTAATATCTGTAAATAATCCTGTGTATGTTGAGGGGTTTGACCTAGGCGTTCTTCCTATTGGAGATTGGTCAACTTCAATAAATTTATCAATATTTTCAATTCCTTCAATAGTGTCATATTCTAATGGAAAAGCATTTGATTTATAAAAGTGGCGTGAAAGTGCAGGTACTAAAGTTTCGTTTAAAATACTTGATTTTCCACTTCCCGAAACGCCTGTCATACAAATCATTACACCTGTAGGAATTTCTAAGTCTATATTTTTAAGATTATTTCCTTTGGCTCCGCGAATAATTATTTTTTTGTTAGAAATTTCTCTTCTATGTTTTGGTATATCAATTTTTAATTTTCCATTTATATATTGAGAAGTAAGCGAATCGGAGCTTAACATATCATTTGGTTTTCCTGCAAAAACAATATTTCCTCCTGTTCGTCCTGCACCTGGGCCAATATCTGCAACAAAATCAGCTTCAGTAATCATTTCTTTATCGTGTTCCACAACTATCACGGAATTGCCTCTATCTCTAAGTTCTTTTAGTGAGTTAATAAGTCTGTGATTATCACGTTGATGCAAACCTATACTTGGTTCATCTAAAATATAGAGAACATTTACCAAACGACTTCCAATTTGAGTTGCTAATCTAATCCTTTGCGACTCACCACCTGATAAACTTTTGGCAGAACGATTTAAGGATAAATAATCTAAACCTACATCAAGCAAAAAACCTATTCTACTGTTTAATTCTTTAATTACTTCCCGTGCGATTATTTTTTCTTTATTTTCCAACTTTTCTAAAACTGTGCTAAGAAAATTATTAAGTTTTAACATATCCATATCAGCAAGCTCTGCTATGTTTTTACCTGCAATTTTAAACTGTAAAGCTTCTTGCTGTAATCTTGTGCCATTGCAATTTGGACAAGTAATAAGCTTGTTAAATCTAAATGATGACTTATTAGAATATGGGTTTTTTTCTTCTTCTTCTTGTTTAGTTTTAATTTGATTTACAATACCTTCAAAACTTATAGTATAATTTGATGTTTGCCCAAGAGGGGTGTTTTTTAGTTGTAAATTTTCAGGATAACCAAATAATACAGCATCAATTGCTTGGTCACTAAGTTCGTTGATAGGCGTTTTAAGTGAAAAATTTAATTTCTCTGATAAAGCTTCTAAAACCCAAAATTGTAATGTGTTTTTATATTTTCCTAAGAGGCTAATACCACCATTATAAATTGAAAGCGAATTGTCGGGAATAATTTTATTTATATCAATATCAGCTATAAGGCCTAAACCGTTACATTTGGGGCAAGCTCCTTGAGGCGAGTTAAAAGAAAATGTGTAAGGAGCAGGCTCTCTATACGAAATTCCACTTGTAGGACACATTAAAAAGCGGCTAAAAAATCTTGGTTTGTCGCTATCTTTTTCCAAAATCATAATTATACCCTTGCCTAAACTCATTGCTAAATCAATTGTTTTCTTTAATCTTTGTTTGTCTTGGTCTTTAATTATTAATTTATCAACAACTAATTCAATAAAATGAGTTTTATATCTATCTAATTTTAGATTATAAGTAATTTCTCTTATTTCTCCATCAATTCTTGCGTTTAAAAAGCCTGTTTTTCTAAGGTTTTCAAAAGTTTCTTTATAATGCCCTTTTCTTCCGTCAACAATTGGCGAAAGAATATAAACAGGTTTATTTTGAAAATCTTTTAAAATAATATTAATAATTTGCTCATCAGTATATCTTATCATTTTTTCGCCGGTAATATGCGAATAAGCTGTTGAGGCTCTGGCAAAAAGCAAACGCAAATAATCATATATTTCCGTAATTGTTCCTACTGTAGAGCGTGGGTTTTTTATTGTTGATTTTTGTTCTATTGCAATTACCGGGCTAAGACCGGCTATTGTGTCAACATCTGGGCGTTCCATACTACCGATAAAATTTCTTGCATAAGCAGAAAAAGTCTCCATATATCTACGCTGGCCTTCTGCGTAAATAGTATCGAAAGCCAATGAAGATTTTCCGCTTCCACTCAAACCGGTTATTACTGACAGTTTGTGTTGTGGAATATCTATGTTTAAATTTTTTAAATTATGTATTCTCGCTCCTTTAACCGAAATAAATCCCTGTTTTTTAATCATCCTTGTTTTTTACTTTATTTCATACATTCACGTGCATTCTTGGCAGGTAAAACAATTTTATATTCTTTTTTGTTTTGGTTGTTTAATGATTTACCGGTTAACCAAGGGTTAAAATATTTTAGCATTTTGTAATTAGTACCGTTTTCAAAAGCAAATTCTACTAAATCAGAAATACTAGTATCTATAATAATTTCTTGAGTTTTAATTTCTTTATAAAGGTCTTTTTCTTCTAAATCAAAACCATAAAGTTTAGGATTAGACATAATTAATTTTAATGCTAATATTCTATAAACATATCTGGCAGTTTCTTGATTTAAGTGTAAATCCCAATAATTATCAACTTTTTGATAGTCTATATCTTTTTTTAATCCGCCCATACCCATATTATATGAAGCAGCAGCAAGTGTCCAGTTATTAAAATATTTATAAGCTTTTTTTAAATATTCACTTGCAGCTATTGTAGATTTTGTATGATTATATCTTTCGTCTATTCCATTGGTTATTAGTATATTATATTCTCCTGCTGTTGTTTTCATAAATTGCCAAAATCCTGTGGCACCTGCCGGACTAATAAGATTTGCCAAGCCACTTTCAGCAACACATAAATATTTAAAGTCATCAGGAATTCCATTTGTTTTTAATATTTCTTCTATTTCTGGAAAATAACGATTTGCCCGCTTTAAATACAGCAAAGTTGAAGAATGTCTATATGTATTAATAATAAGCTCATAATCTAATGCTTCATAAACATCAAAATTTTGTAAAGGGACAGTTTCACCGCAAAAACTTAAAGTATCAGGAATATATGGTTGAAAAACTTTATATGGAATTACTTGATTATTTATTTCTTGTTTTATTTCTTGTTTTTCTTCTTTTAAACTTGAAAAAATAAATGAGTTAGCAATTATTAATCCTAAACTAAGCCCGACAATAATATAAAATGGTATTTTCATGTGCTTTATTTTATTCATATTTTTATTTTGGTTTTGTGAGTTTGGTATTTAAATATAAAAATAAAAAAACTAAAATTGGGTATAAGAAAAATATCCAAAGATAAGAGTAAGAGATATTAAGGCCTTTGTGTATTAAACAAAAAGCCAAGATTAAGCCTATAGAATTTAAAATAAAAAACAAGAAAGCTATCCAATTAGTTGATAAACCTAAATAATATAAATGATGTGTTGTATGATCTTTACCGCCTATAAAAGGGGATTTTTTTCTCAACAATCTATTTATGCTGACTGTTGTGGTGTCGCTGATTAAAACTAAAAATGCTAAAAATACAATTAAAAACTGCTGGGTATTGTATCCATATGATAATTCAGTTATTGGAATTGCATTCCAAAAATATTTTATTCCCACCCAAGCTAATAATATTCCCAAAAATTGAGAACCATTATCTCCCATATACATTTTTGAAGGATGCCAGTTGTAAAATAAAAAGCTAAGTAAAGAGGCTATTGTTGAAACTAAAATTATCAAACTAAGTTGCAGATTTTCAGAAGCAATCATAAAAGAGTAAAATGCTACAGCTCCAAAAATTGAAAGACTTGATACAGAGGATACACCATCCATATTGTCTAACATGTTTATAGAATTCATTATGCCAACTACCCACAATATGGTAATACAATAATTTATCCACTCGCTTGGACTAATAATAATATAAATATCATTATATATTAATATTAAGGCACATACAAATTGAATTATAAATTTGAATATAGGAGAGGTATTTAAAACATCATCAGCTAGTCCCATTAAAAATGATAAAGTAACAATTATAAAAAGGCTAATATATTCTTTAGATAAATATATATCTTCTTTTAAAAAGAAAAATACAAGTATCATGTTTAATAAAAACACAAAATAAAAACTTAGTCCACCAAATATTGGTTTTGATTGTGAACTAAACCTTATAGCAGATTTGTTTGATTTTTTAATTAAAAATTTCAAAGGTCTTTTAATCAAAAAATTATTTAAATAAAGACTAAAAAGTAAAGAAATTATAAAAGATATAAGTATAATGTAATTCATTTTTTAGTTTTTTTTCTAAATATATCAAAAAAGGAGTATTTTGTTTTAGGTTCTTCTCCATAATATGAATTATGTATTTTATTAAGGTAACTAATACCATAATATCCACTTTTGTTATGATAGCCGTAACCTGATTTATAACCATATCCGTAATTTGCAATACTTTTTGTTACTCCATTTAACACAATAGTTAAGTTTTGTAATTTGCTAGATTTTAAAAATAAATTTAAATTATTAATAAAAGCTCTAGGGCTATATCCAGAACGCATAACATAAATTTGGTTATCAGCTAATTGATAAGTTATTAGAGCGTCATTAACTATGCCTATAGGCGGGGTGTCAATAATAATAATATCATATTTTTCTTTTGCTTGGTCAATTAAGTCTTTTAAATTATTTGTAATAATAAATTCTCCAGGGTTTGGCGGAAGTGGACCGGAAGTAATAAAATCTAAATCTTCTAATGCACTATTATATATGCATTCTTGAAAACTGTGTTTACCAAGAAGAATACTTGTTATCCCTTTTAAATTATCAACTTGGTAGCATTCGTGAAGTCGTGGTTTTCTTAAATCAAAGTCTAAAACAATTACTTTTTTCCCAGACATTGCATAAATAGCCCCAATATTTAATGCTAAAAAAGTTTTACCTTCTCCTGCAATAGTTGATGATGTGGTTATTATTCTTGCTTTATCTTTAATAGGGTAAAACTCCAAATTAGATCTAATATTTCTAAAAGCCTCGCTAATCATAGACTTTGGATGTAAATGTACTAGCATTTGAGAAATGCCATTACTTGTTTTGTTTTTAGGAATTCCGCCAATAACAGGAATATTGGTGTGAGCTGTAATATCATCAATTGTTAAAATTTTATTATAAAGCAAATACCTGATAGCTAAATATATAAAAGATAAAATCAAAGAAATTACAAAAGCAATTATCATTATTGTTGAAAAAATCGGAAAATCCGGTGAGGAAGGGATATTTGCTTTTTCTAGAATTAAATTATTAGAAACATAGCCTGCTTGAGAAATCAATGTCTCCGCTTTTGATTTAACTAATTGTGCGTAAAAATTTTCGTTAATAATATATAGCCTTTGTAAACGAGCGTATTCAATTTCGTCATAGTTAGATTCTTTAAAGGCTAGGTTTTCTAAATCTTGACTCTTTTTGTTAAGTTCAATTTTTTCTAATTTCAATCTTTCTATAGTTGAACGAGTAAAATCAATTATCGTTTCTTTTTTAGATTTAATTTGTTCGTTTAAAGTCTGAATTTTATGATTGTTTGTTGTTAGGTCAAATAATAGAACTTCTTTTTTATTTAATAATTCTTGAAGCGAGTTAATCATTGCTGATAAAAATGCTTCAGATTTTTGACCCGAAAGCATTGCTAAAAGCTCGTAAGTATTAATATCAGGGTTTGATTGAAATTTCTCCAACATTTTTTCTAAAGTCATTATCTCAAAATCAACATTTAAAAGTTTAGCTTCTAAATCAGTTATTTGTGATGAGAAAATATTTGCTTTATTAAATAAATGCTCTTCATTTTTACTTAAAATATTATTTTGTTCTCTAAAATTATGCAAATCTTTTTCGGTGGCATTAAGTTGAGTAAAAACATTTTCCATTTGTTGGTCAATGTATTTTACAATATTAGTTGCAGATTCTTTCTTTTTAGTTTCGTCAAATTCAATAAATTTTTCAGCAATTGTATTAGTAATTTCTGCTGACTTTCTAGCATTAAAGTCATAATAGCTTATTTTAATACTTCCTGCTGTTTCGTTAAGTATTTGAACATTTAGTCGTTTTGATATGTTTTCAAGTATTGTATTGGAATTATTTATTGTAAAAAAATATTGAGACTTGTTATTTGCGTCAAGTTCTGTTTCTAAATCTTTTTTTGAAGGAAAATGTACATAAATTTCCATCCCATAAATAGCTTGCCATTCTTCTGGTTGAATAAAATACTCGTGTTTTTGATTATCTAAATTGTAAGTAATCAGACATTTATAGTCTTTAAATTCTAAGTTAATAATATTATCAAGTATAGCGCTGTTTATAATTCTATATTTAATTTCAAAAGGTGTTGATTCATATAGTTCTGTGGATAAAAATGTTCCTTTTCTAAAATAACTAACATCAAGAGGTAGTGCTGAGATTACAGTTTTTAAAAATTCATTAGAGCGTATTAGCTCAATTACTGGAGCTAGGTCTTTTTCCATTAAATTGGAATTGATTCCTAGAATTTGGTTTGCTTTATTCTCATTTTTTACTTGAATAATTGTCGATGTTTTAAAACTTGGGTTTGAATATCTAAAATAAGCAAAACCAACTCCTAATGATAATATAATTAATATTAAGACTATTAAAATATTTTTCTTTAATATAGTTTGAAATGTTTTTAAGTCGAACTTTTGATTAAATATAGATGTTTTGTTTTCGTTCATTTTTATTTAATATTGCTAAGTTTAAAAAATACTCCATATATTGTAACTAATGTTGTAACTAATGTTAAATAAGGAGAAATTTCTCTTAATACTCTTGACACATATTGAGGTTTACTATCAATGTAAATAATATCATTAGCTTCTAGAAAAATATTAGAGTTTTTTAATTCTTCTATATTTGAGATATTCCAATAAAACACTTCGGGGTTTTGTGTTAAATCTCCTCGTATTAATTTTATTCTATATGAGCGACTAATATCAGTAATTCCACCAACTTGAGCTATAGCTTCGATTAAAGTTAAATTTTCGCTTGGCATTTCAACAATACTCGCTTTAGTTCCGCTATCCATAAAAATCATAAGTTTTCTATTAGTAACTTGCACTAACACAAAGGGTTCAACAAAATAGTTGGCATATTCTTTTTCAAGAAACAATTCGGCTTCTCTTACAGTTTTACCCGAAATATCTATTCTGCCTAAAATTGGAACTTTCACTTTGCCGTCAAATTCTACAGGAAATTCAAATCCACTTTGGTTTCTTTGGTAATTTGAAGACGCATTAGCATTATCCATACTACCTGTTCCAAAAAATGATTCTCCGGTATTGCTAACAACTCTCAAAGCTATTTTGTCGTATGCTTGTATAATATATTCGTTTTTTGAAACTTCAAAATCTGATTTAGGATAATCTTTGTCGGTATAAAACATGTCAGATGGTCTAAGACTACGACAAGAATTGCCAATAAATAAGATTAGTACTAAACTTGATATAAATAAAATCTTTACTTTCATGTAATTTTCTTAAATTCAATTACAAAAATAAGTAAATTTATCATATTTTTTTAAATTAAGAGAAATAAATATTTAAAATTGTTAATGTTTTGAAACAATTCTATATACTTTAGATTAAGTTTTATTGTCTTTATTAAATTCAAATTGTTAAATAATATCTTTTTTTTAAGCTCATTTTTTAATTTTAGTGTTTATTTTTGTGAACTAAATTTATGAAACGGTTTTTAGTAATATTCATTTTTACTTTGGTATGTACTAGTATATATTCCCAAAGTTATAATTCTTATTTTAATCAGTTTGAGTTGCGTGCAAACTATGGACTAACCTTAGCTCACCATTCAAGTTTAAAGTATTTAATAGAAAAAAATATTTTCATAGGCGAAATTAATTATTCTATAAAAACTGATGGCTCTAAGCCTTGGCAACATGTGTGGCGTTTTCCGGAATTAGGAGTTGGGTATTTAATGGGTGGATTAGGAAATATAAATATCTTTGGATTTTCTCAGTCTTTATTTGCTTTTTATGGAGTGCCGATAATTGAAACAGAAAATTTAATTTTTAAATATCGTTTTGGTTGCGGTTTGGCTTATATTAGCGATAAGTTTGATTATAGGGCAAATTATTATAATATTGCTATTGGCTCACACTTAAATGCCCATATATATTTTTCTCTTTTGCTTGATTATAAATTGTCAGATTTACCTTTATTCCTTACAGCAGGTTTTACATATAATCATTTTTCAAATGGAGCAATTGAAACTCCAAATTTAGGTTTGAATCAAATAACTAGCAATCTAGGAATAAAATATTTGTATTCAAAGTATAATTACTCTTTGCCAAAGCGAACTATACCTTATTTTTATGATAAAGATTTAGAATTTTCTGCCTATTATGCCTTTGCTATCAAAGAAAATACTAGTTACGAGAATAAAAAGTATTTTATTAATTCTTTAATCTTTGATTTTGCCTCGCGTTTAAATAATAAAAGAAGTTTAGGCGCTGGAATAAACTTGATTTTTGACCCATCTATAAAAACTTTATTGCAAGAAGATTATAATGGTATGCATAATTTATTTAAACTTGGTATTCACGCTATGCAAGAGGTTTATTTAAGTGATGATTTGAGTGTAATTATGCACTTGGGTTCTTATGCTTTTAATAAATATAAAGCAGGAAAAAAAATCATTGTTTACTCAAAACTTGGTTTTCGCTATACTTTTGCAGATAGATATTTTATGAATATAGTTTTAAAATCTCATGCAACTACTGCTGATTATATTGAGTTTGGTTTTGGAATGAGAATAATCTAGTTTTCTACAACAATAATTTCTACTCTTCTATTTTGTTCTTGTTCCCAAGCACTTCTTTCATAAGGGTATAATCTTTGACTTGAGCCTACCCCCCTAAATGACATTCTAGAAGCATCAATTCCTTGTTTTATTAAAAAATTATAAACGGCCTCAGCTCTATTTTTACTTAATGTATATGTGTTGTTTGTAAAATCATATCCGTCTGTTTCATTAGAATTATGGCAACATATATGGCCTACAATATCTATTTTTAAATTTGGGTTTTCACGCATTAAGCTTGATAATTCTTGTAATGGCTTGTCGGCTGATGGCAAAAAATTTGGCGTTCCACCTTCAAAGTTTATGTTTTTAATATTAAATGTTTTTCCTATTTCTAAATCTTTTGCTTTTATATTTGATAAATCAGTATCTTTTGTATCATTATCAAGTTCTTTTGCAAAACTTATGGTATCTTGGTATGTGTAGGTTTTTGTTTGCTCCTGATTGGTGTAAGTGATAATAATTTCAGATTTTCTATGTTCTTTTATTCCTCTGTCAGTTTTATCATTGCGGTTTTCAAAACTACTGTTTTTGTGTATGGATTTTCCTTGGCAACTTGTTATTTTTGCTGGCTCTATACCTAAACTTATTAATAATTCTTTACTTGAATGTGCTCTTTTCTGAGATAGCTCATCATTATATCTTTTGCTTCCAAGAAAGTCGGTATATGCGTAAATATCAATATTATTAATTTGAGATAAATCAATATCCTCAAAAATCGACTTATATTTAGTCTCAATTTCATAAGAGTTTATATCAAAATGTATATAAAAACTTTCAGAGTTTTGGGCTTTGATTATAAAACTTAGCAAGCAAATTAAAAAAGAAACAAAAATATTCTTGAATTTCATAATCTTTGGCTTTTAAATGATATTTATTGAACTGTAAAGTTAAAAATTTATTTTATTATCAGAAAATATTTTTGTTATTCGCGATATTGTTTTTATAGTTTAAATTTAAAAAGAATTTTAAACAAACAAATCAGTGATGTAAAGTGCTGAAATATAGGGAATTATGTTTTTTATCATTTTTAAAACTCGTAATTAGTTCTTGGTTGAATTAAAAAAATAAAATAATTATAAAAAAAGATATATAATTAAAAAAAAATGACTAATATTGCAGTCCGAAAATTGTAAGGAATATTTAAAGTTTTTTGTAATGGAATTAATGAATATTGTAAATCAAAGTCTGGCTAATGAAAAGGAATTTCCAAAGTTTAAAGCCGGAGATACTATAACAGTTAGTTATAAAATTAAAGAAGGTAATAAAGAGCGTATTCAAGAATTTAGAGGTGTTGTTCTTCAAATTAATGGAGAAGGACGCACAGCTACATTTACAGTACGTAAAATGTCAGGTTCATTTGGTGTTGAAAGAATTTTTCCTTTTGCCTCACCTTTTATTGAAGCTATAAGTGTAAATAAATATGGTAGAGTTCGTCGCGCAAGAATATTTTATTTACGTGGACGAACAGGTAAAAAAGCTAGAATTAAGGAAAGAAGATTTTAAGTTTAATTTACACAATACATAAACACTAAGGCTGTTCAATTTATGGGCAGTCTTTTTTTTATCCTAAATTACTTATTTGAGTTAATAAATGTCTATCTTTAATATTTATTTTTCTTCCTTTAACATCAATAATATTATCATTTTTAAATTCTGTTAATAATCTAACTGCATTTTCTTCTGACACTCCTGATAGTTCTCCAAGTTCTTTTCTCGAAAGTTTCATTTCAAAATAGTCGGAGCCATATATTTGTGATAAGTACAATAAACTGTCAGCTATTCTGCCTCTAATGTGCTTTTGATTAAGAGTAATTATTTTATTTAATATTTGTGCAACAGATTTCCCAAATGCTTTGTTAAGTTTTAATAAAAAGTCATGATTTTTTAAATATAAAGATTTTAAAACTTCAATTTCTACCATACAAATTGTTGTATCTTCCATAGCTTTAACCGAATACAAATAATAAGGAGTTTCAAAAAATGATAATAACCCGATATATGTGTTAGGGGTCATTAAGTATAGAATTATATTTTTATTATTTAGACCTTCGATAAAAATTTTAGCACTTCCATTAATTAAAAATATTGCATGGCTGACATTAGTTCCCTGCTTACTTATATATTCATTTTTGCTATAATAAGCATAGGTGGGTTTTAGTTTTACAGGGTCTTCGTCTATTTCTATACTTGCTGTATAAATATCGCATTTTAATTCACAGTTTTTACAGTCAATGTTTTTAGAAATTCTCATAATAGTTAAGTTTGTTGTTTGCTTTCTTTGTTTCGTTGTAAAGATACAAAATATTGTTTAAAAACAATGTTGAATTTCAATAATTTTTTCAATAAAATATAAAATTATTTTCTTATTTTTGAAATGTCTTTATAATCTTAATAGATTATTCAATCAAATTAACTATGTGTCGCCGGAGTTTATCTTCGGCGTTTTTTTATTATTATTATTGATTATCTATAATATAAAACTCTGTTCTTCTGTTTTTTGCTCTTCCTGTTTCTGTTTCGTTAGTTGCAATAGGTAGGTTTGGGCCATAACCTTTATATTGTAATCTGTTTGCCTCTATTTCATTTGCTAATAAATAATTATAAACTTCTTTAGCTCTATTATTTGATAATGTCAGATTTGTTTGTAAACTTCCTATACTGTCAGTGTGTCCGCGAATTTCAATTTTTAACTTAGGATTATCTTTCAAAAAAATAATAAATTCGTCTAAAACAAGCAAGGATTTTTTATCTATTTGATAAGAAGCGCTAGCATAATTTATATCACGAATTTCTACAGATTTTCCTTTTTCTATTGGTTTCATTTCAAAGTCTATATTTATAGGTGTAATAAAAGTTTCTTCATCCACTTCTATTAGTGCAGAGGTAAAACTATAGTCTTCTTTTTTTACAAGCATTACAAAATCGTCATGTTTTTCTTTGTCGCTATTCACAGCCACTGCATAATTTCCTGTTTCTGAATCAACAAGACCTTCTGAGGTTTCTTTAGTTCTTGTATTTCTTACTTCTAATTTAGCTTCTGTAATAATTTCGCCAATATCATCAATAAGTTTACCTTTTACAAGGAATACTTTTTCTGGTCTTGCTTCGGGATATAAATCAAAAGAATAAATATCCCAGCCACCTTTTCCTTCAAATTTATTACTTGCAAAATATGCTTTTGTTCCTTGAGTATTTACAACGAAGCCTAAATCATTTGCTTTTGTATTTATTGGGTATCCAAGATTTACAGGAATACCCCATTCTTGGTTTCTATATTTTGAAAAGAAAATATCATATCCTCCCAATCCTTTGTGGCCGTCTGAGGAGAAGTATAAAGTTTGGCTATCAGAATGAATAAAAGGTGATTTTTCATTTCCTGGCGTATTTATGTTTGGTCCAAGGTTTTTTGCTTTGCTCCAAGTTCCGTTTTCGTTTTTTGTTGAATACCAAATGTCGCTAGTGGGATTATTTGGGTCGAAACCTATATTATCTTCTCTAATGCTTGCGAAATACAAAGTTTTTCCATCAGCGGATATTGATGGTTGTGATTCCCAAGTATTTAAGCCATTTATATTAGGTCCAAGATTAATTAATTCAGACCAGCCATTTGCTTTTCTAACAGAATAATAAATGTCGCAATTATCATAAGTTCTGGACACAAATTCGCAAATAGTAATATATAAAGTCGAATTGTCTATTGTTAAAGTAGAAGCTCCTTGATTTTTTCCGGTATTAAAAGGGTAGGGAAGAGGTTGACCCTTAGAAAATCTTAGACCTGATTCATCTAAAGCTCTTGCAACAGAAAATTCTTCTGTATATTTTTCGCTAGTAATACTGCTAATATCTTTTTTCATAAAAGCATGAGTAAAAAACGCTAAGCTTCCGTCTGGCGAAATTAAAGGTAAAAAATCATCATTAACTGTTGAAATTCCTTCTACAATTGTGGGTTTAAAAGGCACAGGATTTGAAATTAAATCTAGATAGCTGTCGATATACTCTATAATTAATTCAGCATCTTTAATGTTTTTATTTTCTATACTAGTATTTTTAATATAGGCATCAAGATATTTTTTCGCATTTTTATAATCTTCTTTTTCATAAAATATCTTACCAAGAGTGTAATTAACAGTCCAATTGTTATAGTGTGGGCAAGTAGCCACAATTTTTTCTAAGCTTTTTGTATAATTTGCATAAAACTTATTTTGAGATTTAATATCTTTGGCGTTTTTGTATTTAATATAATTAATCTCCGCAATACCAAGCCAAGCTTCAGTAAACTCGGGTTCTTCGTCTAAAATTTTTGCTAAAATTATTTCAGCTTTGTCAAGTTTTCCTGAATTTATATATTCAATTGATTTATTAAAGTTTTTAATAAGTTTTTTGTCGTCTATTTCGTTACAAAATTCTTGAACTGATTGTGAAAACGAAGAAGATATAAATAATAATAAAAAAAATGATAATATTTGCTTTTTTATTCTCATTGAAAACTTGTTCATTACAAAGATATTCTAAAAATATCTATTTTATTGTTAGAACGAAATAATATTATTAAAATTATATTGTTAGCAAATATTATACCTCTTTAATTATTAAATTTTGAATTGTTATATTTGTTTAATAATTTATTTATATTTGCATTATGCAGAAAAATAAAAGATCAATATTTAGCTCTGTCAAAGTCTATTTCCGTTATTATAGATATACAGGTTTATATTCTTTTATTTTGTTAAATTTCTTAAAAGTTTTAGGTATAATTTTGTTAATTTTAATTTCTGCAATTATTGTTAACACTTTTGTAATAGAAATAAAAGAAATTCCTAGATTTTTAATTAATACATTTCCTTTTTCTATTGTATTATTATTTTTTCTTGTTTCAGAAAGCATATTAGGAATGATTCCGCCTGATATATTTATTTTTTGGGTAACGGAGTATAATAGTTTTTGGTTATTGGTAGGGCTATTGGGTTTAGTCTCGTATTTTGGTGGGATAAATGCTTATTTTATTGGAAGATTAATCAGACTTGCTCCAAAACTGAAGGAAAGAACAGAAGTTTATTATAATAATCATTTAAAAAAAATAAAAAAATGGGGAGGTGTTTTTATTGTTATTGCTGCAATTTTCCCTATTCCTTATGCTATAGCCTGTAGTTTATCTGGGATTATTAAATTTCCATTTAAAAATTTACTTTGGTTAGGAATTTTTAGAATAGCAAGATTTTTTTTGTATGCTATTATAATTTTTCATGCCTTATAATATAAAGAAGCAATAATAAAAATAGCAAATATTACTGAGGCTATTCCATTTGTTGTACCAAAAGCCAAGTTAATTTTTGAAATATCGTCTTTTTTTACAATTAAATGTTGGTAAACAAGCAAAAATAAAAATATTACTAGGCCTATTCCAACTAAAAAATTAAAGTTTAAGCTTAAGGAAAATAAAATTATGAAATTTGCTGCTAGTAAATGTATTATATTAGAAATTATGAGTGAATTTTGTCTTCCATATTTAGCCGGAATTGAAAATAGTCCATTTTTGCGGTCGAATTCTTCGTCTTGTAATGAATATAAAATATCAAAACCTGCCGTCCATAAAAGCACTGCAGAGGAAAGCCAAATTATTTGTATTGTTAAATATGAGTTTATAGCCAAAAAAGCTCCTGCCGGGGCTATTGACAAAGCTAATCCAAGTATAAAATGTGATAAAAAAGTAAATCTTTTTGTGTAACTATACGATAAAACAATGAATAAAGCTAATGGTGATAAATAAAATACTGTTTTATTAATAAAAAAACTTGCCGTTACAAAAAATACGGAATTAATTATAGTGAAGATTAAAGCATTTTTTGGAGAAACTTTTTTTGTAGGAATTTCTCTCATTGCAGTGCGAGGATTTGCTTTATCGATTTTATTGTCGGTGTAGCGGTTAAAAGCCATTGCTGAATTTCTCGCAAAAACCATGCATAAAATAATTAATGCAAAAATATGCCATTTAGGGAAATATCCAAGAGTTTGTATTGCTATAAAAAAGCCAATTAAAGCAAATGGCATTGCAAAAATGCTGTGTGAAAATTTTATTAGAGACAAATATGTTTTAATTTTTTCTAACATTTTGCAAAAGTGCAAAAAAAAACGGAGCTATAAGTCCGTTTTTTAATTTTTGTTTAAAATTTACTTTTTCTTAGTTTCAAAAGGAGTTTTAAGTTTTGCTTTATCTGTAGGTTTTAAACTTTTAGAATCATGTTTTTGAATTTGTTTAGAGTTTTCTTTTACTTCTGTTTTAGAAGCATCGGGTTTTGCTAACTCTCTTTTATACAGGCTCTTATAGGATTTGTCTTTGCTTTCTCCGTAAAGTTCAGGATATAAATAAGTTCCGGCTTTAATATTTTTGAAACTTCCATCTTT
>Ga0265293_10002690_pt1 | contig 34782 bp, 29 predicted proteins | sample Munlanlewell138R_FD_192505 | JGI IMG/M metagenome (GOLD analysis project Ga0265293, IMG submission 192505) | Leachate microbial communities from a municipal landfill in Southern Ontario, Canada - Leachate well 138R | ecosystem: Engineered > Solid waste > Landfill > Unclassified | place: Canada... | reverse complement strand
CGCTTGCTTGATGGCTTAACATCACAATAGACACCGACATCAGCTAGAGGAGTTACAGCATCCGGCGCAATGCCCGTTGGTTATTGCGCCATACATTACCTGCAACACCCATCGTGGCCAAAGCCCCTGCTCAAAGCTCCCCTCTCCCGCTTGCGGGAGAGGGGCTGGGGGAGAGGGTAATAATAGCCTGCGGGAATGACGGGATAGGTGCAGGTCTTCTACATCCGGCGCAATGCCCGTTGGTTATTACGCCATTGTTTGTCGTTAGACACAAACCTCTATTTCGTAAATCTGCATGACACCAATACTATTCAGTAATTTTGATCCTTATATTAAAGAGTATAATCTTGCCCTGTTCTTTAATGCAGAACCTCGTTAAGCGTGATACTGCAGAGTTGGATCCACCCAACTTATAAGCGCTTGCAGAGTCATAAGTACGCAGGAAAACAGCTTTTCTATGTATGCGCACTTTGTTTCTCGATAGCATCCAACAGAGTAATGATTTTCTCCGAGAGCGGATCTATTTTCTGGAATAACTGCTCGGCCTGCTCAAGCTTACCCGACTTGCGCAAGCCAACGATATCACCGATCAGACGGTGCAACTCTGCATGAGGTTGCTCGAGGTCTTTCATCTCGGCAAGATGCCCATAGTTTTCTAAGCCTTCGGTGTAATACCATTTGCCCAGGTCGCAGTCTTTGTGGGAAGTAACCTGGTTGCTGCTCAAGGTACCGGTGCCATCAAGGTATGCCCTTATTCTGCCCTTCCAGGACAGATGCGCTGTCTTTGCAGCCGACAGATCTACACCGCGAACACTTGTCTGAAAGCGCGCTACCAAACTACGCAAATCATTCATTTGCTCATAGATCTCTACACTTACATGCACCGTCTCGCCAGATGTGCGCGTCGTCTCTTCGGCAATCCCGGCAATCTTGGTAATGGAGCGATCCATTTCCTCGGCAACATGGCTTTGCTGCTCGGCCGCTGTGGCTATCTGATTACTCATATCAGTGATCGTACCTACTGCCTTGACGATACTATCAAGCGCGGCACCGGCAGCTGATGTTGCCGAAACTGTTGCCTGCGTATGCTCATGGCTTTGTGTCATCATCCCGGCTGCTTTGTGTGATTGCGTCTGCAAACGTTCGATAATGACACGGATTTCTTCGGTGGATTTCTGTGTACGCTGTGCAAGTGTACGCACCTCATCGGCAACCACCGCAAAGCCTCGTCCTTGCTCACCGGCACGGGCTGCCTCTATGGCTGCGTTCAAGGCCAGTAGATTAGTTTGTTCGGCGATGCCATTGATCACCTCCAAAACCTTACCAACCTCCTGGCTATCTTCCTGCAGCTGAGTCATCGCACTCGCGCCCTGCCCTATCTGCTGTGCCAGCGCATCGATATCGTCCAGTGTCTGTGCCACAATACGACGACCGTTTTCAGCCTCACTCTTGGCATCACCTGCAGCCGAGGCTGCTTGTGTAGTATTGCGGGCAACCTCCTGCACAGTCGCCGCCATTTCATTCATCGCCGTAGCGATCTGCGCGATTTCAGAGTGCTGTTGCTGCACCCCATGATTGGTTTCTTCAAGCCGCGTGACTACCTTGTCAACGGTCTGGCTCACTGCGGCCGTGCCCTGGGTTACTCCGGCAACAATACTGCCCATATGGGACACCATCTCATTATAGTCAGTGAACATTTGACCTATTTCATTTTCTGCATCATCTACTGTCAAGGCGCTGGAAAAATCTCCTCCAGCAACCAGATTGAAGTTATTGCGCAAAAGAGCAATTTGCTGCATCAATACGGTCATGCCAAACATACGGCCGAGGATAACGAACAGTAAAATACAAATAGTACCTGCCATTGCAACATATAATTGTTTGTGTGCCGCACGCTGCGCCGACTCCTCCATCATGACCACAGCCGCGTTGGCTTCTTTAAGTAACTCAACCGAAGTGTGCTGAATCGCACGTATAGAGTCACTGGCCGGGCTTTGTATATAATTAAGGATATGTTGCTTATAGGTTTCCCAGACCTTTTGTGATTTCAGCAACTGTGCACGTATTGCCTCATCACTGACAGCCGCAATACCGCGTTCCTTATTGCCTTCAAGCAAAGCACGCAAACCAGCTTCAAACTGCCCGATCGTTGCCTGTACAGTTTCGTTTTGCTCCATCCCCTCGCCAACCAACAGGGTCTCCTTGGCGACCTTTTGACTGAGCATACGCTGCGCTCCTGCGACATTGATGGCAGCAGCCGCATTGTCGTTGAAGGAAAGATAAAGACTGACGGTTACCGAAGCGGCAAACAGAAAAATCAGCGTATAGGAAAAAAGATATTGTTTGTCCAGACTACGCAGACCTAAGCTGCGTAAAACAGCCTGAATTAGATGCGCGATTGTTTGTCTCATGCCTCTATCCTCCATAATTATTCTTGCAATCCGATACAAATCATTCTAAGGAAGCCTAAGGAAGCATTGTTTAGAAGGTTCGTTAGAAGGTTCGTGTCGATATTATGTTTTTCTATGTACCTGGATTAAGGATAAAAACGAAAAATATCAGTTTTGCGACTCAGCCAAATTTTGTCATATCTCAATAAATTTATTATTTATTGTTTGAGCCCATGCATCTGATCATTTATCGGTCAATATTCATTGGCACATATACCACAAAAGGTGTATATCTAAAATGGTAGTTTTACCTGACATTACCAACTCAATGCGCCTTTGCGCCAAGATAAAACAGGTCAAGTTATGAGTTCCTGCCCATGCCGCCAAGATGATTGCCTGTTATGTGAGTCATGGTTGTTTTCTGGTCTGACCGGGACGCAGGCCTGCCAAGTGCATGGCATGATTCAGCACAAAAGCTATGCACCAAAGTCTGTGTTATTTTATGAAGGTTCGACAACCAACCACCTCTACCTGCTCAAATCAGGCTACGTCAAACTCACCGCTGCCCTACCCGATGGCCGTAATCAAGGACTGCGCTTTGCCAGCTCCTGGCAATTCATCGGCCTGGAGGCGCTTGGTGAACCACACTATTCCTACACTGCAGAAACTATCACTCCCATTGACGCATGCATGATACGCCACAAGGACATGCTCAAATTACTGGAACAAAATCCACAACTTGCACTGCGCGTAATCAACACGCTCAACCGTGAACTGCAACAGGCCAATGCCATGATCCGCAATCTAGGCATGATGAGCTCCACGGAGCGCGTCGCTGCCTTTCTGCTTTCCATCCTGCACGCAGAAGATGAGGACGTAAATGAATTCCTCTTGCCATTGACACGCACCGACATGGCAGAAATGTTGGGGCTGACCCTGGAGACAGTCAGCCGTGTACTGACTCGTTTGACACGCGACAAGATTATTTGGATGCAACCATCAGGACGGATGTTGCGCATAATCGATAAAAATCGCCTGGAAGAACTCGGTGGTGACATTGCTCAGGAAATCTGGCCACGCGTCTCACGCGGCTGACTTGCATCTGGTCAAACAGAAACTATTTCTTGTAATCCAAATCGCAGCAAATCTTTTTCTCACGCCCTGACAAAGTATCCAGACTATTCATGCAATCAAAAAAAACGCGTGACAGTAAACCGCCACGCGCAGCTCAACAAACAAGCATTCAAGGAGAGTCTTAAATACAGCTTCTACACATACAACACTAAATAACGTGACTCCTGGCCAAGTCGTTCCGGTCGGAAAACTTGTGTTCCGACCGGAACGGTTGCTTGTCAGGCCAACTGTTCAATGCAGACCAGCCGCCATTCGTACAGGTATTATTAGAAAATTACCTGCACTCCAAACGTAGTCACAGAATTATCACGCAGTGTGTTATCTGTAGGATGCTGCTTGTCAAAGTCGGTTTTAGCGTGCTCCAGGGTCAGTTTCACCTTTTGGCCATCGATGTAATAGTTGGCACCAATAGCAGCAACCTTCTGATCCTGATAGCCACTGTTCAGGTTGTACTTGGCTTTGTCATAGCGGCCAAACAACTGCAGGCGGCCTGGCCCAAGCTTGTTAGGCAGCAAATAACCAGCCTTGATGTAATGTGCTTCCAACTGAGTGTTGCTTGGCAGGCTCGGGTCAGGGTTATTGTTTATTGCATCACCAACATCATATTCTAAATACGCCGCAGACAAGGTATAGGTACCAGACGCTGTAGGCTGCTCGTAGAAGATATCCACGGTCTTGCCTTTATAGTCCTGCTTGTTCAACCGGTTTGTCCAGTCAGCATAGGCAACATCTGGCTGATAGTCATAGCCAGCACCAATCGTCAATACAGTGCGCGTACCCAGATAAGTACCAAGGTAGCCATAGTCATACTCAGGATCAAGCATGGAATAGTGCACACGAGCGGTAACTCGTGGAGATGACTTTGGAATATGGTCACCCTCACGCCCATCAGCAATCATCAAGCGGTACTGAAGTTTGGCATCTGCCAGATTACCCCAGATAACCCCGCCAGTATCACGAGTTCCGCCAAACGGAGTATAGGAGTTAAGGGAACGATCCAGAGTCAATGGCTCCAGACAGGCTTCCAGATTTTCACGTGAGAAGGTGTTCTTGAAACGGCCGAGGATAAAACGCACAGCGTCAGAATGGTCATAAGTAAGATAAGCATCACGATAAGTAACACTCTTGTCATCATTACCATATTTACTGTCATTGCCCGCCTCGATCTGGGCATAAAAACCAAGCTGATCGTTATATTGACCCATAAAGGTCAAACGATTACGGCGCAGAAAAGAATCAAAGCCACTACCGCTATTGCTAGCGGAACGATGCTCACGATTTTGCATCCACATCTGCAGCGCATAGCTGAAAGTTACATAGCCTTCTTCGCCAAACTCAATGGTAGGACCAGCTTGTGCTACTCCTGGTATTGCTGCCGCACAGGCCAGCCCTGAAGTCAGCATTAGAGCACGCGCAGTCTGTCGTACAGACTGAGCAGGATTTGCCATCTTTTTAAGTTCTTTCATTTTTAATTACCTCCCCCGTTCAAGGACATATAGACTTTGCTCAGTTCTTCCAGGTCATCACCGCGATGGCAACTGACACAGCCATTAGTCAAGTCTGTGCGAGGATCGGCGAGCAGATTCTTATGCGCCACTTCTTCTTTCATTACACGCGGATTACCCTTGTGACAACCCACGCAAGAACCATTTACGGTCTTGTGCTGTGTATGCCAGGGTGCGGTGGCGCTATCCATATCCGGTGCGCCGGCACGTTTGCCATTGTGACACTTGAAACAGCTGGAAGCGCCCATGCCACAGGCATTGGCCAGGGAGATAGGTGAAATACGGCTACTGGCATGGTGAGCATCCAGCAAGGACTCGCTACCCCAGCCTTCAGTCGCGCTCACCTCTGTCATCTCCTCACTGGGCGAGGAAACCAACATCACAGTCAGCAACGCACCAAAGGTAAGCACCATCATCGCCCCCACACCACGACCCAACTGTCGCAATGCCTTGTTGATGAATTTTTTAACCATCATGACTCCTCTCCTTCGTCTAAGAAAACGCACTGTTGATAAAACTTTAATTTGTCTACATCACAATCAAGGCACAGCGGGCTGATTTGGTGCTGGGGCCTGTTTTATCCTGGCATCCCGTTCAGCCTTGCGCCTTTCTTCTGCTGCCGCAATATCTGCCTCACTGGTACCCTTTACACACATGCAGGTTGGCCCTTTACGAAACTTCAACCTGCCAGGTTTTACTTCTTCTACCGTGCTGCCAGCCTGTATCGGTGGCAACTCATCAGCGGCCATGGCCTGCACACACCAAAACGGCAAGCACAGTAGACCAGGCAAGACTACAGATATCCTATACCTACGACTATTCATAGTTACGCTACCTGCTCAGCTTTCCCGTCTATCATGCATGTCACATGCCAAAACCACAAAACCAATAGATTCATGCGCTTACATCAATCCCACAGCATCTGAATGATTGCACAGGGCAAGACTGCAAAGTGCAAACCTCAATTTGCAATGTCGTATGCCCGCATTTCTCAGCATGGTTTTACCAGCTAGTGAAAAAAGCAATAAACCGTTCTGGTTTTCATGCAAACTATAAATAACTCACAGTGGCCTTAAAACGCTCAGGGCTTTTGCTCATGCCCGGATGAAACGTCCAGGCCAGGCAAGGCCATCCTGCGTTGCAGGGCGATAAAGCGTTTCGCCTGGGTCTCGGCCAGTGCCTGCTGCAACAAGGCAAGCACCTTGGGCTCCAACACGCTCGCATGGCGCAGACTATCCTTAAAAGTACGCTCATAGTGTTCACCAGGCACCACTTCCAGGCGTAACTCAAGCTGCCAGCCGACCGCAGCGGGCTGGCGAAAAAAAACCTGTAACTCACGCTCGCCGCCGGCCGGTATGCGAGTATCGAAATATTCTTCGGTCAGTCTCACATCTACCCCCCAACCGATAACATAGCGTGTCAACTCGCTGACTCTACGCCCCTGCTCATCCAGCAATTCAAGCACCGCCGTTACCTTGGGCACCATATACGTAGGAAAATGATGACCTGCTCCCTGGTTGCGCAGAACCACCCTGACTCCGAGCTCATTTTCATTCCTGCCAGGCATAAATTCCATTTCCACCGCCAAAGCTTGCAAAACCATTTCGCGATCATGGATGCCGCGAAACAGATGCTGGCGCTCAGGCATATGGCAGGACTGACAATGCTGTTTGTCTTTATAGGGACTTGCTGCCCATTGCGCGTAAGTATCTTCCTGCAACTTGCCATTCACCCTTGGGCCATCCTCGGGGAACTGATGGCAGGTTGCGCAGAAGCGGCTATCTGCAAAGGCTGTTGATACAGTGAAACCACCATGTGGCAATGGATCTGCCGAGACTTCCTTTTGCGCTGGTGGTCCGTAACGCTGGTGTTCGCGCACATGACAGGCAGCACAGCTCAAACCGCTTTCTGCGAGATTATCTGGCACATAGTCAGGAATCGCAGAGGTTGGCGCGGCAGGCCAATCTTGCTGGATCGCCACCAACGCTTTTTGTTCGGCCAATGGCGCATGGCAGCGCAGACAGCTATTGCCTTGTTTTTGATCCAGCAAGTGCAACTGCCACTGTATGGATGCCCCCATGGTGTGGGCATGCAGGCTGGTACGCCATTGCTGCCACTGTGCTTCATGACATTGGGCGCAGGCCTCTGGGTTAAGATCTGCTTCTATTGCGGTATATCCTGGTGGCGGTGCCCCTTGAGCCGGCAGGGGATCCGCCCAGTGCCTGGCAAGAAACGTTGCTACCGGATCCTCAGGCGGCTTATCGCTGCAGGCCAATAACAGGAAGCTGCACAGCAACAATAAAACAGATCGCAAACAAATCATTCGCTACCGTCCTGAATTCATACAATAAATGCAAAGTTTAATTGAATCCGAATCGGTTTGTAGGAATAGCAGCCTCAACTCGTTTTTATTTAGCCGCCCCTAAAAAAAAGGCCCACGGCATGCCGTGGGCCAAACAAGGAAGAACTATTTTATATTAGCCACCACATGGATTGGCTGGCGCGGCACCACCGCCTGCACCGGCACCACCACTACCAGTGGAACCAGCCTTATAGGCCTTGTCCGCTTCGATGATGGCATTGGTATAGCGATAACGTGGTGCATCATGATATGGATTATCGATGATGCGTGGAGCAACTGCCGTGGTGCTGTAAGTATATACCGAACGAGCCGCTGTATCCGTACGCCACGGCGAGTCTTCCGGCAGGATATAATTGTAGTTCTCATCCAGCATATGCGACATTGAGTTCCACTCGACCATAGCGCCATCGTAGAAGCGTGTCGGCAGGCCGAGGATCATCCCGGACACAGTTCCAGTAAGCATGGCACGGTAAGTTGTCTCACAATAAGTGATGATATCCCCGCCCTGATACGCATTGCCTGCCCCAACTGGTGCAACAGCCCCGCCAATATCAGTCTTGAACTGTGAGTTTGCACCCGCTGGAAGCTCGCCATTCAGATAGGCTGCGAGGGTTGCTTTGTCCTTGTAACGTCCGATAGCGTCAACCATTTCGGTGTGCTCAAGCAACAATGCACCATTTGGGTGTCCGGCACGGGAATTATTGTTCTGAAAGCCAGTTCCCAGGTATTGAGGATTGTTACGCGCATCCCAGATAAAGGCTGATGTACGTCCGTCAACCACATCGATCATGTCACCCAAAGTTGCCTGCAGGGCGGCATTGTCCTGCGGGAGATTGCGCACCGAGACAATGCCGCTACGCGGCAGGCAATTTGCTGCGGGCGGAGTCGCCAACATTTTGTTCTCGTCACAGGTCGCCACTGAGCCAACGTAACCTAGCATTACCCCAGCTCCTGCATTAGCTGCGCCACCGTTGAGTTGTGCCAGGTGATTGGCCTCAACACCCCAGTAGCGGAAAGCATACCAGCACCGACCCATTGACATCGCTTGACCGGCACCACCAGTACCCATAGCACAGACCAGCATATCTTTGGTTGGATCGATGCCATAATCCTTCAGGAAGGCGTCCATTGCAGCGCCATCCGGCACCATGCTACGCGTAGTAGTTACGCCGTTGCTGCGATCCATAGTCAAACGCGACCCAGGAACACTGTAGGTAAACACACCATTCGCCGGGTTGGGCGTAATGTACTCTGAGCCCGTCGGTCCGTTGCTTGTTTGCAGGATAATCAGACGCCCGGTGATGCCCGCCGGCCGGTTGACCGACCAATTATCAATCCAGCGCTGCAGTGTTGTGCCGGTGATCAGGCCGTTAACATTGTCGTTGTAGTCATTCGCTGATTCCTGGGCAATTTCTGCCGGAGAATTGACCTTGATGGCCGCAGGCGTGCCATCTGGTGATGTAACCGTACCTGTTGTTCTGTCTTCCCCACCGCCGCAACCAACCAGTAACAAGGCTGCAAAAGCAGCCAATATGGTACCGACCCCCTTAAAAGGTGAATCTCCGCTAAGTATTCCCATAACCCATCTCCTCCGCATATTGCGTTTGTTTTCATACCTGGAACCGGAAGTACTGGCTTGTTTGTTACCAGTTGCTGCTGCCAGACCGCCTAGTACTCTTCTCTTATCTACTTAAGCAAGTCACATACCAATTTCAATAGCAAATTGAATTTGTTTGAATTTCAATCTGTTATCTGCATATTGTTCCTTTTCTGAGTGTCTAACTGAATTGCACAATCCACTATCAGTAAGTAACAGACTGCCAAATGCAATCTGCATATAAACACTTACTTCACCACCACCGGAGTTACATCCCCTGCTAAGGCGTCCAATACAGCCTCATAATTGCCGTCGATCCGCAACTGTTGCACGGCAGCACCCTGCTGCTGCAGGGCAGTTAGCAACTCATCGCCACGTGCCTGTTCTGCCGCACCTGGCACCAACACCAAAACTGTCTTTTTCTTGCTCATATGATATACACCACGTCAGCTTGTACGACTTCCTGCGCCATAGCCGAGCTTATCGCCGCATCTTCAACCCGCTCTATCGGCACATCGGAAAATTCCAGCGCCTCCAGTTGGACTTCAACATCTGGGCCGCTTTCCAATTCACCACAGACCAACACCCGTACCGGATCATCAAGCAATGTTAGGCCACTGGCCATGCGCAAGGCTTCAGTCTTGCGGTATCTGGCGACTACCAGAATATTCTTGTCTCCATCAGCCATTGTTCATGCTCCTCAAAATACCAACACCTGATCGGAGTTCTTGACCAACTCCGCATCCTGGTACTGTCCCCCCACTACCACCTTGTCGGCTATAGCGGCCAAGTCAATACCCTCATAGCGTTCAACGCTCAACTCACACAGCGCAGTTGCCACCTGTCCAGACAAAGCCAGCTCGGTGAACTGACTGTTATTGAGCAGACGCACGCCGGTGTCGGTGAGAAAGCAGCGCAGGTCCCAGCCTCGTTTGACTGCGGCCTGCAGTATGCCTATCACCTGCGTGGCATAGGTATCGTCGGTAACCACCACTCCAAATCGCATGATCAAGACTTCCTTATTTTCCACACTGAATTACCGCCATCGCTACCTTGCTCATAAAGGTCATCACCTTCGGTCTCACACATAGCGATGATGGATTCACCTGAAGAGGGGTTGTCAAATATCAGTGTCAGCACATCACCCGAGGCCATTTTCTGCAGTGCCTTCTTGGTATAGACCTGTGGATGTGGGCAGCTATAGCCGCATACATTCAGCGAATATTCGCCCGGACCTGTTTGTTCAAATTTTACAGCCATGTTCTTCTCCTTAGCTTTATCTTTACTCTTAACTATTTAAATTAATTACAAATCGAAGCCATCATCGGCAGAAACGTTACGGTTTATCCACCAGTTGAAAGTCTTAACGCCAAGGTAACTACCACCAGCCATACCGAACAGAAAAACCCAACCACTTGGATCGCCGTTGGTAACGGTGGCAAAGAAGGCGCCGATGTTACAGCCCATAGCGATACGAGCGCCGATACCCATCAAGGTGCCACCTACCAAGGCAAAGACTGCGCCTTCCATACTCGGCATCTTCCATTTGAATTCACGGCGACTCAGCGCCATAACCGCGGCACCTAGGATGATGCCAATAGACATAAAACCAGGCGCATTCAGCAAAGGATTGGGAACACCATTTTCCAGGCCGAAGTAGATGTTGTTCATCATGTCAAAGTTCAACTTCTCCAGTACCCACGCACCCCACTGCGCTTCCTGAGTAGTGATATACCAGTAACCTGGATCAAACACGGTTCCCTGCATGGACAGACCGGCGGTGTGACCCATGGCCTCCAACATTTCACCGAAGTTGTCGATCTCGTAATGCGTGCGCAGCAGACCAGTAACCCACATATGCAGACCGGCAAAGATGCCAAGGAAAACACCCGCGATTGCGGTATTTTTCGAGGAGGTGAACATCGACCACATGCCTTTTAAGTGGTCATTGAGTGTGGGGTTGGCAATCTTTGCACGGCGCAAATGGCCCTTGCGGTAGTAAACGATGTACAACAGGATCAACACAGCCAGTACCGGCAACAGGGATACCAATAACATGTTCACCAGGAAGCTGGAAACAAACACATTATTGACACCCAAGGTATCGGCCAGAGTAGCGCCCTGCAAATCCCACACATGACCCGAGGTGAAAATATCAAACCAGCCCGTGGTTACCGACAATTCCTCCGGCATATCCTTGGCGATAGAAGATTCAACCCAGGACGATGGCACCAAACGGTCAAACCAGCCGCTGGCTGCAACAAAGATCGCCTGGGAAAAGCTGATGGCTACAACAACCAGCATCGAGCCGACATTGCCCTCACCGGATTTATAAAGAGACCCAGAGGCACAGCCACCAGTAAAGACGATGCCATACCCGAAGATAGCGGCACCAATCACTATATGCCAACCAAGCACATTGGGATGGAAGGTACTATTCCCCGTAACCGTGACAAAGGCTGCTATCAATGAATACAAGGCCACTGCGATCATCATGCCGACGGCCATGCGCGGCACACCGACGGCAAACAAATCACGCACTGCAGAGGCCATACAAAAACGGCCGTACTGCAAAAACAGCCCATACACCACGCCAAACCAGACATATACCAGCAGATACACATAACGGGTATCTATGGACAGAACCCAGGCAGAACCCAGCGCCACTAAACCCAAAATAGCCAGGGCGTACCGGAAACCTGGCTGTGACAACAAACCCGTCTGCTGCGAACCCGCCAATGCACTGTTTTGATTGCTCATATATCTTCCATCAGTCATCAGATTAAATATCTACACAAGTACTGCGCCAATTGCAGAACTTACCCAATAAATCAGTGGCTATTGCCCCAGACCCTTGCGTACATAAATACGCCAACCATGCTCGCCGCGGACAGTTGCCAGGTGGGTGCTGTATAACGTCATCACCAGCGCCGGTATCGTCTCCACCGAGGTGGGATTGTCTGAATACAACTCAAACACATCGCCATCCTTCAGCTCCTCAACCATCTGCATGGCGAGCAACTGTGGCCGTGGGCAAGCTGCACCGAGGCAATCCACACTGCGCATGATCTCCACGCTACCGAGCCCAGGCAGATCTACAAACTTTGTCTGCATGGCGATGGAAATCTCACGCCCTCGCCAGATACGTTTCAACCACGACATCCTGTCAGGCCCTCCCGAATAATTATAATTGCTGGGTACAAACAACTGGCCGCACGACAGTCAATATCTAGCAGTTTATGTGCCATATTTATTTTTCCATATATTTCATGATGATAGAGAAATACATAATGTTCTGGTGGGAGTATATTGCAATCAGCCATCAGCAGATTGATGGTGAGTGGGATTTTGCAATCAGAAGCCAAAGACAGCATTTTCAGGCCACGGCAAAAATTCTGGGCGCGCCGCGAACCAGTCAGCATCAATCTAAAATTTAATAAACTTTCCCGCAAACGGGCGAGGATTCAGGGGGGAGGGAAATTTCAATCGTGGCCAGAACTTGTGGAAAGGTTCTGCTTACGCGGGCTGCACAACGCCTTCTCAGGCCACCATTTTACGTGCCATAAACTGTAGCCCTTCCTGCATCTGCACAACCTTGGCCAGAGCCAATTCAGCCTGTTCATCGCTCAGGCCCACAGCCGCAAGCAACTCCGCAGGAATTTCAGTAGTGCCCGCATCGCCCATGCCGAAGCGCATGAGTAAACGGCTGGCCAATTGCACCAGGTTGGGATAGATGCCGTAGGTATCACGCGCCGTGTGATCATGATGCCCAGATACGGTGGCGATGATTTCCCTGGGCATATTCCAGGCATCCATTAGCCAGATCCCCATCTCGGTATGGTTCACACCAACCAGCTCACGCTCCAGCTCAAGAATAGGGCGTTCAGAATGCCTTGTTGCAGCCTGATTGAGGCGGGCGAATTGCTGCGGGAATAGATGAGCCAACAAAAGAAAACCAAAGTTATGCAACAGACCAGACAAATATGCCATGCCAGACGCAGGCCGCCGACTGAATTCTATGGATTCACACAGCAATTGTGACAGGGCGGCCACATGCAGGGCATCGCGCCAGAATGCATCCAGACCTAAAACACCATCTTTGGGAATACGGAAAGACTTGCCCAGGGCGAGGCCGAAGACAAAATCCATGACAAAATCCAGCCCCAACACGCGCACAATAGCCGTTTCCACCGAATCCACCTTGCCCTGATAGGCGTAGAAAGGTGATGTGGCATAACGCAGCAACTGTGCACTTAAACTTGGATCCTGCTCGATAACCGCCGCCAGTTCGCAGACATTGATGTATGGATTATTGCGCAGATGCAGAATCTCGGCGGCAATGCCTGGCATGGGCGGCAACTGACGCACCTGCTCAACCTTGTTCTTCATCTGCTGTTGTTTGGCCACGGCTGGCGTGGCTGCCCTGGATTGTGGACTGGAGATACGGTAGCCACGCAACGCACCGTTAACGAGTTGTGCGAAATCTGCCTGATTACTGCGCAAGAACAGGTGAGCAACACCTGAAGTAAAAAAGACCTCGTCCAACTCATTCACAGACCGATCAATGATCATCTTCAGGCCATAGGCATTACCCAGAGGTGGCAGAGCGAGGCTCTCGCAGTCGGGAAATTTACTCTGGATGTCCTCCAGTGTACAGGGCAGGAATGGGCGTTTGGCACTGCCCTGCAGAACCGACAACTCAAGACGATGGCTGGCCGGGTAAACAGCCAATAGGTAATTGCTGCCACTTTTCAATAAAGTGCTACGCAGTAATTTTTGTACAGGAACACGAGCCTCTCGCAGCACCTCGGCCAAGGTTTTGCCTGCGGTGGCGCTATACAGCCTGTACTGCCCACCAGTGTTGGCCAGATAATTGCGTACAGTGACAGGTATATTCATCACATCGGCTCCTGTAGGAATGGCTCAAGCAGTTATTGAACCACGACTTCCATTATTAGCTTAGGAGAAGCCCGATCTAACTACTGGGATATCTATCACAATGCAAGCAAATAATGCTCACGCTCATACTAAATAGCCATGCTCAACGCCTGCTATACATCCCCGTCAGATAGTGCATATGCGCTGCCCTGTCCGTCGGCACCTGCTCCCAGGCAAAGCGCCATTGCCAGTTGCCGACCGTGGTGCCTGGAACATTCATGCGGTGCTCACCGCCCAGTGCTAACACATCCTGCATCGGCAAGACCGCCAGACGCGCCACTGATGCATAGGCAGCGCGTATAAATGGCCAGGGCATGGCCTCGGCTGGATGGCCAAAATATTCCATCACATGATGGCACAAGGAATCATCGCTGCTATGCCACCAGCCCAAGGTGGTGTCGTTGTCATGCGTGCCAGTATAAACCACGGTATTTTCCGTATAATTATGTGGCAGATAAAAGTTATCGGCACCACCACCAAAGGCAAATTGCAGCACGCGCATGCCAGGCAGGGAGAATTTATCCCGCAAGGCGATCACCTCGTCGGTAATAATACCCAAATCCTCGGCCACCACCGGCAAGGGCGAAAAACGTTGGGTAAGGGATTTGAACAAGGCTTCACCAGGTGCCTTCACCCAGCGGCCATTAATCGCCGTTTCCTCCTTGGCCGAGATCTCCCAATAGGCCTCAAAACCACGAAAATGATCGATGCGCAGCAGGTCGACCATGTGCAATTGCCCAGCCAGGCGTTGCTTCCACCAATGAAAATCATCGGCGGCCATGCGCTCCCAGTCGTATTGTGGGTTGCCCCAGCGTTGCCCGGTGGCAGAGAAATAATCCGGCGGCACACCAGCTACAACCAAAGACTGGCCATTTTCATCCAGACTGAAATATTCGCGTTGCGCCCAGACATCGGCGCTATCGTGGGCGACAAAGATCGGCATATCACCGAAAATAGCCACGCCATTGTTATTGGCATATTGTTTGATTGCTTGCCACTGGTAATCAAAGACAAACTGCTCAAACTGCAATATGGCCAGCTCATCTGCATAATGCTTGCTTATATCTGACAGTGCATCTGCATCGCGATCACGCAGCTGCCTGGGCCATTCTGTCCAACCTCGACCTTCCTGCAAGCTTTTAATCAGGCAAAAGTGAACATAGTCATCCAGCCAAAACGTGCGCTCAATGAATTGCTGCAAGGCTGTCCGCTCGGCCTCCCCTGCCCTGGCCTGAAAACCATGCCAGGCCTGCGCGATCAATCGGGGTTTGGCATCACGATTTGGATCTGGCACCACATCATCCAGCCAGCCTTGAGCCTGCAGGTCTTCGATACTTATTAACTGTGGATTGCCTGCGTGCACCGACAGGCTTTGGTAAGGCGACAGATCCTCGTGTGTCGGCCCCAGCGGCAGGATCTGCCACACCTGTTGACCAGCTGCCACTAGAAAATCGACGAAACGTCGTGCCTCTATGCCCAAATCGCCGCCGTGCCATGGTCCAGGCAAGGATGTTGGGTGTAATAAAATACCTGCCTGACGATGAGGCAGCGGCGATGGCAAATTACGTCTGGCTTTGGCTTCCATGTCTTGAACCTTGTTGATTTACAGATTGGAACGCATCACGCCGCCAGACAGAGGAGCGCCGCCACCGTGAAAAAGAACATGTGTAATAGCTTCGGGTGGCTCTTCACCCAAAAGACGATAAAGCCTGGCTAATTGTAGACGAAACAGCCGATCAAAATCACGCACCGATTCAGCTGGATTGTAATCGCCGAACCACCAGAACCAGTCCGATCCTTCACAAACAGCCAGCTGCTTTTCGGCACGGTAGAGATCCTCACCCGTCAAATGTCCAGCCGCGACTGCAGCATCGAAGGCGTGCTTGGCGTTACCCAGCAGATCCCAGGCATAATTTTTATCTTTATCGCCGATCCAAGTAGTGAATGTGCCATAGACCCAGCTACCGGCAACCAGGGCTGGCAAAGTTGTTGGCGCAAGTTCTGCATCCATGCAATCGCCAAAGGTGGTCAACTCCAGCGCGGGATGATTGGCCAGGCGTTGATAGAGCGTGGTGAGGAAATGATAGGCATTCTCCGGATAATATTCCCAGGCATTCTCACCATCCATAATGATGGAGACGACCTTACTGGGATCGCCATTACAGGCCTCAGCAGTATTTTCCAGATGGTGAATAAGATTATTCACGGCATCACTGGCATGCCAGTTGGAGTAAGTGAAGCCGATGAGATCAGATAGCCCGTCAGAACGGAAAAAACAGTGCATTGCAGAACCATTGATCTGATACGGGCGATGGGCACACAGCTCTTCTGGTAAGCCAGACTTAATCAGGCTGTTATGCAGGACAGTCTCACCACTGGCAGTCCAGATAAAACCTTCTTCTGCCAGCAAGTGTATCGTGGCTGTACTGACACCGCCTTCTGATGGCCAGCAACCGCGTGGGCGCATGCCGAAATGTTGCTCAAAAACACGTATCCCTTCACGCACATGCCAGCGCGCACGTTCTTCACCACCTGGATATTTTTCCAGCAAGGGCAAACTCAACTCCGGTATTGCCTCGCGAGCTGACTGAATATCGAGCAACAGAGGGACTATGGGGTGGGCGTATGGCGTTACTGAAAGCTCTATACGGTTTGCCTCAGCCAGCCGCCGGTAGCGCGGCACTACGCTTTCGATCAGCTCGCCGATAAGCTGCAACAACAAGCGGCGATCAGTCTGTGTATAGCCTGAAACCCGTGCCATCAAACCTTGCACACGACTATCGTCTCGCCGCACTGTCTCGGCCATCCAGGCCAGGTGATACCACACGATCAGGTCAACAATATATTGGTCATCCAGATAGCCCAGCATATGCGGTTCATCACCCATAAACCTGGCAATATCAGCTAACAAACGGAATTGCGGGAAGCGATCAATAAGCCGTGACTCGTTGGCACGCAGGCAGTTTTTTATCAATACCTGTCGTTGCTCAGGGTCTGCCGGCAAGGCAGGGGCCACCAAGGCTGCCAGCAGAGGATCGTGCAGAGGCACACCTTCACGCAAATAATTACGCACCATGACGGCATAATCTTCCAGCTGCTCCAATAGTGTTGGGGCAAAGTTTACGACAGCACGCGCCCCCGGCACGGCCTCGATGATAGCCGCCATATCCACATAGTCCTTGATGGCATGCAGATAGGTCCAGGGTAATTGATACTGACCACTTTCCAGGTCGAAATATTGTGGCTGGTGCATGTGCCAGCACAGCACTACCTTAAGACGAAAATTATCTGGCATGCCGTAATTTCTGTCCCAGCATGTCATTGCATACCAGGACAACCCCCCCCTCACTTACATGAAAATGTTTGGCGTCTTCTGCCAAATCCTCACCAATCACCATGCCATCTGGGATGATGCAACCTTTGTCTATAATTGCCTTGTGAATACGGCAGCGCTCACCAATCACCACATCCGGTAAAATCACAGAATCCTGCACATAACTATAGGAATTGACGCGCACATTTGAAAACAGCAAGGAATGGCGCACCGTACCGCCAGAAATGATGCAGGCACCGGAAACCATGGAATCCACCGCCTGACCGCGTCTGTCATCATCGTCAAAAATGAATTTGGCTGGTGGCAACTGCTCCTGATAGGTCCAGGTCGGCCAGTGGTTATCATAAATATTCAACTCAGGCGTAATGCCTATAAGCTCCATATTTGCCAACCAATATGAATCTACCGTCCCCACGTCTCGCCAGTAGGCCTGCTTGCCAGTCTCAAGATCACGGAAGGGATAGGCAATAACCCGCGCATGCTGGATCAAGTATGGGATGATGTTTTTGCCAAAATCGTGTTCTGAATCAACGCGTATGGCATCCAGCTCCAGCTGTTCAAACAAAAAACGTGTGCTAAAAACATATATCCCCATCGAGGCCAATGCCTCGTCTGGCCTGCCAGGGATGCCTTCAGGCTGCACTGGTTTTTCCTTAAAGCCTGTCACCTGCCATTCATTATCCACGGCCATCACACCAAAGGACTTGGCCGTTTCCACCGGCACCTCAAAACAGCCTATCGTCAGATCAGCCTTGTGCTCGACGTGATATGCCAGCATAGGGCCATAGTCCATTTTATAGATATGGTCGCCCGCTAAAATCAGCACATATTCAGGATTATGTGAACGAATAATATCGATATTCTGAAAGACCGCATCGGCAGTACCGGCATACCAATGCCCGCCAGTGCGTTGCTGCGCCGGCAACAGTTCAACAAACTCACCGAGCTCGGTACGCTGAAAGCTCCAGCCATGCTGCACATGACGAAGCAGAGAATGGGCCTTGTATTGAGTGATGACGCCAATTCGGCGGATGCCTGAATTGAAACAATTGGATAAAGGAAAATCTATGATACGGAATTTACCACCAAAGGGTACGGCTGGCTTTGCTCGCCACTGGGTCAATCCCTTGAGGCGAGTACCACTGCCACCTGCCAGTATCAAGGCGAGCGTATCGCGAGTTAGTCGGCTGACGAAACGTGGCGTACGGGATTCAGACATGACACCTCCTTGATTCATTTAGATACCGCATCTTTATTAGTGTAATTCAGCAAACCCGTTACCAGCCGAATGTGATAACACAGGCCCAAAAGCTGACATGGCATGATAGCAGAAACACCCATAACAAACCCGCTCATGGCGATGATGAATTGGTTTTATAGTGCTCCCGTGCCTCTGCGTGGGAGCGATAACCCAAGCTTCAACCCCCCCGGGTTGGACGCACACTCACGTAGTCTTGGTCCCAGATGATGCACAAGTCCCTACACCGTGGAGCAGTAAGCATGCGCTCACTATCTTCAATGCCACCACATCTCACAAAAATAAAAAACACTGGTCAAAAATTCGAAGTACACACGCCATTGCTGTACCATTAACCGGCTGCCACGCCATGGTCGAACACAATTGCCGGAGTTTTCAATCTGTCATGAGCAAACTGCCCGACGAACATCGCCTTATCCTCGAGACTCGCCATCACGACCCGTTTTCCGTGCTGGGACGCCACCAGGAAGGTGAACAAACAGTAATTCGCGCGCTGCTAACGAATACTGCAGAAGCAGCTATAGAAAGCCAGCAAGGCCACTTGCCAATGGCACGCCTGCACAACAGCGACCTGTTTGAATGGCGCGGTGATGGCCGTCATATCCCCATGCGCTACCGGCTGCACTGGCAGGATGGTCAGGGCAAGACACATACCCGGCATGATCCTTACTGCTTTCCTGCCCAACTTAGTGATTTTGACCTCTACTTGTTTGGCGAAGGCCGCCACCATCATGCCTACCGGTTCCTGGGCGCACATCCACGCCGGATCGACGAGGTCGATGGCGTGCAATTTGCCGTTTGGGCGCCAAATGCCGGGAGAGTTAGCGTAGTCGGCGAATTCAACCACTGGAATGGCCGTTGCCACCCAATGCGCAGCTCTGGCGGTGGAGGGATTTGGGAACTGTTCATCCCTGATCTTGCAGCTGGCGCGCTATATAAATTTGAATTACGCCACAGGGACAGCGGCACCATCATGATCAGGACCGATCCTTATGGTCGTCGCTTTGAGCTGCGCCCAGCGACAGCTGCCATCATTGAGGGCGAGAGCTCATATATCTGGCAGGATGAACAATGGCTACGTCAACGCGCCCAGTGTGACTGGCTGCACGCGCCCATGACGATTTATGAAGTACACCTCGGCTCCTGGCAAAAGGATGCCAATTACCACTTCCTCAACTATCGTGAACTGGCCCACCGCCTGGTGGATCATATCAAACCCCTGGGCTACACCCATATCGAACTGCTGCCCATTACCGAACACCCGCTCGATAGCTCCTGGGGTTATCAAACGACGGGCTATTACGCCCCGACCAGCCGCTTTGGCGCACCCGATGATCTGCGTTATCTCGTTGACCTGTGCCATCAAAACGACATAGGCGTGATCCTCGACTGGGTGCCCGCACACTTCCCGCGTGACACTTTTGCCCTGGCCCGGTTTGATGGCAGTCCACTATATGAACATGAAGATCCACGGCGTGGTGAACATCGTGACTGGGGCACCTTAATCTTCAACTATGGCCGCAATGAGGTAAAAAATTTTCTCATCTCCAGCGCGGTTTTCTGGCTGAAAGAATTTCATCTCGATGGTCTGCGCGTGGATGCCGTGGCCTCCATGCTTTATCTGGATTATTCACGCGAACCTGGCGACTGGCTGCCCAATGTCTTTGGTGGCCGGGAAAATCTGGAAGCCATCACTTTCATGCAGGAACTGAACAGCGTGGTTCACGAACAATTCCCCGGCGCCCTTACCATGGCCGAGGAATCCACTGCCTGGCCAATGGTGTCGCGCCCCGTTTCCATGGGCGGCCTGGGATTCTCTTTGAAATGGAACATGGGCTGGATGAACGACACACTAAGCTATATGAGCAAGGAGCCCGTCCACCGCGCCTATCACCACGATTTACTGACCTTTGGCCTGCTCTATGCCTTCAGTGAAAATTTCATCCTGCCCTTCTCGCACGATGAAGTGGTGCACGGCAAGCGTTCCATGCTCGACAAGATGCCTGGCGATGCATGGCAACGCTTTGCCAACCTGCGCCTGCTCTATACATATATGTACACCATGCCAGGCAAAAAACTTTCATTCATGGGTAATGAGTTTGCCCAGGGGCAGGAATGGAACGAAAGCCAAACACTCGACTGGTATCTGCTGGAACGTCCGCAACACCAGGAAATACATCGCCTGGTGAGCGACCTCAACCACCTCTACCGCGAACAACGCGCTCTGCACTACTTCGACTTCGAAGGCCAGGGCTTTGAATGGATAGACTGCCACGATGAACGCTCCTCTTTACTCAGCTATGTACGGCGAGCCGGTGAAGAATTAGTCGTGGTGGTGCTGAACTTCACTCCAGTGCCTCATCAAGACTATCGCCTTGGCGTGCCGCGTCCTGGCGCATATGAAGTGCTCTTCAATGCCGACTCCAGCTACTATGGTGGCGGTAATGTTGGTATCACCGGCATTGTACAAAGTGAGACCATCCCCCATATGGGCAGACAATGGTCGATCCAATTGCCTCTGCCGCCACTGGCCGGCATTATCCTGCGTTTGCGCACCTGATTGCGGGAGACAAAAACCACATGAGCAAAAAAAACAATATCTTTGATTTTGAAAAAGCCCTGGCCGAACTGGAAGAACTGGTAAGCCGTATGGAACAGGGCGATCTGTCGCTGGAACAATCTCTCAAGGATTTCGAGCGCGGCATCGCCCTGACCCGTGCCTGCCAGGGAGCCTTAAAGAAAGCTGAGCAAAGGGTTCTTGTCCTTACCCAGCAAAATGGCCAGGAAGAACTAGAGTCTTTCAGTGGCGAAAAATAAGCCCGCAGAGCTACAGCAACTGCTGCAAAAATATGCCGGTCGTGCAGAGTCAGCGCTGCAACAACGCCTGCCGCCAACCAATGTAAATCCACAGCGTCTGCATCAGGCCATGCACTATGTCGTGCTGAATGGCGGCAAGCGACTGCGCCCGGCACTGGTCTACATCACCGGCAGCATGCTCGGCTTGCCTCTGGCACAATTGGATGGACCTGCCTGTGCTATCGAGCTGATCCACGCATATTCCCTGGTGCACGATGACCTGCCCGCGATGGACAACGACGACCTGCGCCGTGGCAAACCCACCTGCCACAAGGCCTATGATGAAGCAACGGCTATCTTGGTAGGCGATGCCCTGCAAAGCTTGGCTTTTCAAGTTCTGGCTGAAGATCAGGCTATGCAAACCGAGCCTGCACAACGACTTGCCATGTTGCAGGAATTAGCCATATCCGCAGGCTCATGCGGCATGGCCGGTGGCCAGGCCATGGACATGGCTGCAAGCGGCTGCACATCAAGCCTCGCTGAGCTGCAGCAAATGCACCGCCTGAAGACTGGCGCGCTGATCCGCGCCGCAGTGCGCCTGCCCGCCATTAGTCTGCCCTGGCTTGAACCAGCGCTACACAAGGCACTGGATGACTATGCCAGCGCCATCGGGCTGGCCTTTCAAATCCGCGATGATATTCTTGATGTGGAAGGCAGCACCGAACAACTCGGCAAGCCGCAAGGCACTGATCAGGAACAAGCAAAAAGTACCTATGTCAGCCTGCTTGGTCTGGCCACAGCCAAGACCAAGGCCATTGAGGCGCACGACACGGCCTGTGATGCCCTCGCCCCGTTCGCTGAAGCTGCTGCGCCATTGAAGGCCCTGGCTGATTACATCATCAGGCGTATCAGTTGACCCGGCTCGCATAGCGCCCCATCATTAACCTTTACCATTCATCTCGTAGACATCATGCCCAATTCACATGATTATCCACTGCTCGAACAGATAGATACGCCTGAACAACTGCGTAAACTCGAGCTCTGCCAATTGAAACAACTGGCCAATGAACTGCGCGACTATATGATTCGCTCTGTCAGCCATACTGGTGGCCATCTATCGGCTGGCCTTGGTACAGTGGAGCTGACCATCGCCCTGCACTATATCTATGACACCCCCAACGACCGCCTGATTTGGGATGTCGGCCACCAGAGCTATCCACATAAAATTCTTACCGGCCGGCGTCAGCGCTTTCATACACTACGGCAGAAAAGTGGTCTATCCGGCTTCCCGCGCCGCGCCGAAAGCCCTTATGACACCTTTGGTGTCGGCCATTCCAGCACATCTATCAGCGCTGCCCTGGGCATGGCGCTGGCAGCACACCACTCCGCCACTGGCCGCAGGGTCGTGGCTGTCATTGGAGATGGCGCAATGACGGCCGGCATGGCATTTGAGGCACTCAACCATGCCGGTGATCTGGATGCCGATCTGTTGGTGGTCCTCAACGACAACGACATGTCGATCTCCAACAATGTTGGCGGTCTGTCCAATTATCTCGGTCGTATCCTGTCCGGCAAGTTCTACGCCACCATGCGGGAAGGCTCAAAAAAGGTACTCAAGACCATGCCATCACCGGTCTGGGAACTGGCACGGCGCATGGAAGAACATGCCAAGGGCTTAATGGTGCCCGGCACATTGTTCGAAGAACTAGGCTTCAACTATGCCGGCCCCATCGACGGCCACGATATCGAGCAACTAACCCGCGCACTGAAAAACCTGCGTCAACTCTCCGGCCCACAACTGCTGCATATCGTCACACGCAAAGGCAAGGGCTTTGCCCCGGCAGAAGAAAACCCCTGCGCCTACCACGGCGTCAGTGCCTTTGATCCGGACAATGGCCTCATGATGCACAGCAAAACTCCAGGCAAAACCAGCTATACCGAGGTATTCGGCCAATGGCTCTGCGACATGGCAGCGCAGGATGAACGGCTCATCGGCATCACGCCAGCGATGTGCGAAGGCTCCGGTCTGGTGGAGTTCTCGCAACAATTCCCCGACCGATATTTCGATGTCGGCATTGCCGAGCAGCACGCCGTAACTCTCGCAGCAGGTTTTGCCTGCGAAGGCTACAAGCCCGTCGTGGCCATTTATTCCACTTTTCTGCAACGCGCCTACGACCAGCTTATTCATGATGTAGCGCTGCAAAACCTGCCGGTGCTATTTGCTATTGACCGCGCTGGCCTGGTAGGCCCGGATGGTGCCACCCACGCCGGTAGCTTTGATCTCGGCTTTTTGCGCTGCATCCCGAACCTGTTGCTGATGGCCCCAGGCGATGAAAATGAATGTCGTCAAATGCTCAGCACAGGCTTTCACCACAACGGCCCGGCGGCAGTGCGCTACCCGCGCGGCGGCAGTGACCTCAGCCAGGGCATAACACCAGTCCTCACTACCCTGCCCATCGGCAAGGGCGAGTTGCGCCGTCGTGGCAAGGAAGTCGCCATCCTCGCCTTTGGTGCACCACTGGCTGCAGCCCTCACCGCTGCCGAACAGCTGGATGCCAGCGTAGCCAACATGCGTTTCATCCGGCCGCTGGATGCCGAGCTGGTGCTGGAACTTGCCGCCAGCCACAAACTGCTCGTCACCGTTGAAGATAATGCCGTCCTTGGCGGTGCTGGCAGTGCCGTCAATGAATGCCTTGCAGCTCACAACATCCAGATCGAAATACTGAACCTGGGCCTGCCCGACAGCTTTCTGGAACAGGCAAGCCGGGCAGAACTTTTGGCCGACTGCGGGCTGGATACTCATGGTATACTGCGCGCTATCAAGGCTCGCCTGGCCGAAAACACTTGCCTTGCTTACACTCACTGATGTAAATTCCCAGCAAATCACTCAACTACATTAGAATTAATCCATATCACTATGTATACACTCAAGGTCCTGACAGACTTTTCTGCAGCGCATTCCCTGCGGGATTACCCTGGGGACTGCCGCCGTATGCATGGCCACAATTGGAAGGTCGAGGTTGAAGTACAGGCCGACAGCCTGGATAAACTGGGCATGGTGCTGGATTTCAAGATTATCCGTCAGGCCGCCCGCAAGGTAGGTGATGAACTGGATCATCAATATATCAATGAAATTCCGCCCTTCGATCAGCTAAACCCCACAGCCGAAAACATTGCCGCCTATTTCTTCCGCCGCCTAGCCGAAGAACTCAACGACACCCGCGCCAGAGTGCATGCCGTGACCCTATGGGAAACTGAGCGCGCCTGTGTCCGCTATACAGAGGAAACCTGAGCATGAGCCATGCCCGCAAGACCATCGCCGACGTCCAGAGCAGTGAAGACAAACGTCGTATCCCCATCAACAAGGTAGGCATAAAGGATATCCGCCACCCGGTGCGTATTCAGGATCGTGCAGGCAACGACCAGCACACCGTTGCCAATTTCAATATGTACGTCAACCTGCCGCACAATTTCAAAGGCACGCACATGTCGCGCTTCGTCGAACTGCTGAATCGACAGGAGCGTGAAATATCAGTCAAGACCTTTAAGAATATCCTGCAGGAAATGGTCACCATCCTGGAGGCCGAGTCAGGGCATATCGAGATGTCCTTCCCCTATTTCATCAACAAGACCGCGCCAGTCTCCGGCGTACAAAGCCTGATGGACTATGATGTCACCTTTATCGGCGTGATCCGCAAAGGCGAACCACAGATAACCGTCAAGGTTATCGTACCGGCCACCAGCCTCTGCCCATGCTCCAGGAAAATCTCCGAGCGCGGCGCACATAATCAACGCTCCCACGTCACCGTCGCCGCCCGCCTGCGCGGCTTCATGTGGATCGAAGACATCATTGATTTAGTAGAAAAACAAGCATCTTGTGAACTTTTCAGCCTGCTCAAACGCCCAGATGAAAAATTTGTTACTGAACGCGCCTACGACAACCCCAAGTTTGTCGAAGATATGGTGCGAGATGTTGCCGCCGAGCTCAACCTCGACGATCGGGTTGAATCCTATGTCGTGGAATCAGAAAATTTCGAATCCATCCACAACCACTCCGCCTACGCGTTGATAGAGAAAGACAAAAGCGCATAACATTAATTGAAATCTACAGTTCTGCAGGGCGCAATAACCAACGGGCATTGCGCCGGATGTAAGGGCCGCATGAACACAGGTTAACAGTAAGAGACCTGCACCTACCCTATCATTCACGCACAGGTTTGAGTCCAGCAGCGTTAAAAACTGTAAGCGAGATCAAAAAGCCATCAGTCCACGCAATAAAAGACCGCAAGAGCGAAGACAGAAAAGATTTTTCCCTCTCCCCAACCCCTCTCCCGCAACGGGAGAGGGGCTTTGAGGGAGGAGTCGCCAAAATCACCCATTTTATAAGGGAAGTTATAGGCGAAATGCTTGTAACGTAAATGGGATTAGAACCATTTGCAGGCTGAATCATCCTGGGCTGAACAGGCGAGAAAAAGCCCGACATTATTTTGACGCCAGACCTTTTGGCCGTCGTAACGCACTGAATATGAAAGCAAGATAAACATGGCATGATGTTTGCTCTGATATGTGCAAGTCAGCATATCGGCGGAACAGTCCATGACCACAACGCAACTCTCCAAACAATCCGTGACCTTACAGGGTGTACTTGATGCCTTGCCTGGCGCCGTCGTGGTGCTCGATGCCCGTGGACGGGTAGTCAATTATAATCCTGAAGCCGTCAAAATATTTGGCGAGCCTCTGGCTGACACCGTCTGGCGCGAAGTGATTGCCCGCTGTTTTGTCCAACAACTGACGCCTGGTGCCGAACTGCATCTGCATGACGGGCGCATTCTCTCGCTGGCGACCTGCCCCTTGGGCAATAGTCCCGGGCAAATATTATTGTTTCAGAACATTACCGAAAGCCACAAATTACAGGCTGAATTACAGCAGCAACAACGGCTGATCGATATGGGACGCATGGCCGCCAGTCTCGCACACCAGATCCGCACGCCTTTGTCGGCTGCCCTGCTTTATGCCTCACAACTTAAACAAATTCCCCTGAGCGACGAGCAACGCCAGCGCTTTGCCGAGCGCACAGTCACCAGCCTGCAACAACTGGAATTGCTGATCGCAAATATGCTGCATTTTGCCCGTGGCGGCATAAGCGGTGAGGAGCTGTTGCAGGCAAAGGATATGCTGCAAAGTTTGCGTGAACGTGTCGCCGAACAAACATCTGGGCATGCTATCAAGTGGTCTTTTCAGGCCGATGGTTTGCAGCTGCGCGCCAATCGTAGCCTGCTATTAAGTGCCTGGCAGAATTTGCTCAATAACGCCCTGGCCGCTGTCGGCGAGCATGGGCAGATCGAAGTATTTTGTCGCGCTGCCAGTGCCGGTGCGATTGATTTTGGCGTCCACGATAACGGGCCTGGCGTAGCAGCAGAAATGCAGGCATGTTTATTTGAACCTTTTAAATCATCACGCACACGCGGCACCGGACTTGGGCTGGCGATAGTACGTAGCGTGGCCAGGGCGCATCACGGTGATGTCTGGCACCGCTCAGTGCCGGGTGACACTACATTTGCCATGCGTCTACCGACAGTGCCAGCAGAGCTTGTCGTAGTGGATGATAAACAACGTTTTGCCTGTGCCTGAGGTGGCAGCGATGAATAAAAGACTTTTACTTGTTGAAGATGATGCAACACTGGCCGAGGCATTGACCGACATACTGGAGTTGAATGGCTGGCAGGTAACTCATGCGGTCGATGGTATGGCGGCACTGGTCGAGCTTGGCCGGCATGAGTTTGTACTGGTGCTCAGTGATGTGCATATGGATCGGATGGATGGACATGCCTTGTTGAAAAATATACGCAGCACATATCCTGAAATGTCGGTGATCCTGATGACAGCCTACGCCACAGTAGAAAAAGCTGTGCAGTCCATGCAGCAAGGGGCAGTCGATTATCTGGTCAAGCCGTTTGACAGCGAACTCTTGCTGGAAACAATTGCCCGCCACACTGGTGCAGCCAACGCGATCACTGCTAACGGGCCAGTGGCTGAAGATCCAGCCAGTAAGCGTATCCTGCAGCTAGCACAACGAGTTGCTGCCAGCGAAGTAACAGTAATGATTACCGGCGAAAGTGGTACCGGTAAAGAAGTAATCGCCAGTTTTATCCATCAACATTCAGCGCGTGCAGCACAGCCCTTTGTAGCAATCAACTGCGCAGCTATTCCGGAAAACATGCTGGAAGCAACACTGTTTGGTTATGAAAAGGGCGCGTTCACCGGCGCACATAAAAGTGTTGCCGGCAAATTTGAGCAGGCGCAAAACGGCACTTTGTTGCTCGATGAAATCACCGAAATGGATTTAGCTTTGCAAGCAAAAATACTGCGTGTACTACAGGAGCGCGAAATGGAAAGACTTGGTGGTGGCAAGCCCATCAAGCTGGATGTACGCATTCTGGCCACCTCCAATCGCAATCTGCGGCAGGCAGTTAGCGATGGCAGTTTTCGCGAAGATCTTTATTACCGCCTCAATGTTTTCCCCCTGCACCTGCCGCCCTTGCGTGAGCGATGTGGCGATATTGTGCCGCTGGCAAGAACATTATTAGCTCAATTGACACGCAAGATGGGCAGGCCTGCCGTACACCTGACGACCAAGGCCGAACAGGCACTTACTCGTCATGACTGGCCGGGCAATGTGCGCGAAATGGATAACTTGCTGCAACGTGCACTGATCCTGCAAGAAGGCGCGGAAATTCATCCCGCCGATCTGATGTTTGAGACAGAATTACCAGCCATTAGTGAACAGGCGGCGCCAACAGCCGAGGTGGACTTCAGCACCATGATGCAAGAACGCGAACACCAGATGATTATTGAAGCCCTACAACAAGGAACGCGTCAAGCCGCTGCTGAACGTCTGGGCATGAGCCCACGCACCCTGCGCTACAAAGTGGCGCGTTTGCGCGAAGCAGGTTATGCCGTGTAGCCCCGATGTCAGTGTAGTTATCGCACAAGGGCTGATACAGACAAACCAACATTCATGCATTGTGGCTGTATCCCGATCCAGTGCCGGACTTCTGTTATTTCCCTCTCCCCAACCCCTCTCCCGCCAGCGGGAGAGGGGAGTTTTAATGTAGGGCGCAATAACCATAGGGCATTGCGCCGTATGTAGATGCTGTTATCGGTGTAAATAAATATGCAATGCATAAATCCGCATGAACGAAGATGAAAAGCCCCTCTCCCGCGAGCGAAAAAAAGGCTTTAGCCGCGCAGGAGCATGGGAACGAGAGCGATACTGCATCTGACACAGCCTGCTAATTATGCCTAATTCACTTACTCGACCGGGCAAATTTTTTAGTACGCAGCACGCTCCAAAAACGATCCCTTCACACAATTACGGGCGAGTGTAAATAATAAATTACCATTTCTATTTATTCACCCAACAACAACAAAAGACATGCCTCCAGTTGAGCTGTGCTGACTTTTCCCTGCATAATCGCATGCAACAAACGCTTGGTATTCATCTTTATTTCAGGGTCGGCGATCTTATGTGTCATACACTGCCAATTGTCCATGCTGGCTTCATCCATCAGGCGCATTTGTCCCTCTCCATCTCTCAACCAACTAAGACTCACGCCCAGCCATTCACTGATGGCGCGTAGTTTATCCGGGCTTGGAATCGCCAGGCCTTCAACATAACGCCGTGCCATCTCACGCGAGACGCTGGTTACGCCTTGCAGCGCCACAACATCCACGCCATGCTTGGTGCGCGTGCTTCGCGCTCGTGGCTGAGCACGCATTGCGGTAATAAGACGTTGTGAAAACAACTGTTTTTCATTGCCTTGCATAATATAAAGCTTACTTTGTATACCAAAAGTAGTAATTACTATTAGATATTGCATTACTGCTACTTATGGTAGTAATCTGAATAAGAAGACACTAAACAAGAAGGTGTGTAGTTGCGCTGTAGGCTATACGTATACACCGTTTGTAAATGGCAAAGATTAGGGACAGGGATATTAACCGTTCAAAACCAATCGACTTTAACGTTCTATGCCGACTGGCCCAACAAAACCCGGCGGAATTTGAGCGACGGCGGACAGAAATCCTGGAACAGTTCATTGCCAGCGCACCAGCCAACCACAGAGACGGATTGCTGCGCACGCAATGGGCTGTCGATCAGACACGCAAACGCACCAACGCTCCCTATCAACTGATCCACAACCTTTGGCAGAAGATCAACAGCAAGACAGGAGCAGCCTGTGGGGGGAAATGGGTACAGGAATTATCACGTTTGCTCGGTCTGCCCAATGAACCTTCCCGGCAATCCTTAAACAACAAAAAACAACACGCTCGCCGTGAGAAGTAGTGATCGCCTGAATTTCAATTATTTTCTCCGATTGAGATTCAGCAAACCTCTGAACAAGCCTATGCCGCATCTGGCCTGCAGCAAGAGTGGCACCCACTGCTATTGATGATTACCGGCCAGAATACTGAGCTCCTGCTGCAATATTTTTAAAGCTCGAACAGCTTGTTGCGCTAAGCATATTTAACAGCCAATCCTATAAAAACTCGAAGTTAGTTGATCTTGATCTATTGAAAGGGATAAAAATGCACACCTTTTTCAAGCCTGGCATCGCCCTGCTCAATACCCTTCGCTACCCACATAAGTTTCTGCTCATCGGCTTTATATTCCTGCTGCCCCTGCTGGTGATGGGCTATTCCCTGATCAACGAGCTCAAGCAGGAAATCCGCAACATGGAGCTGGAGCGCAGTGGTCTGGAATATGTAGCGCAACTGCGTCATGTCCTTGATGGTATTCAGCAACACCGAGGCATGAGTGCCGCCTGGCTCGGCGGCGCGAACGAGTTTCGCTCTCGCCTGATGCAACGCCAGGTTACTAACGATAACTATTTTACTGCCTTGCGTGCAGTCGATAAACGACTGGGCGAACAGCTGGGAAGCTCTGAACTGTTGCACACACTAGAGCGTGACTGGCAACAGCTTAAGCAGGAAGTCGCGAATTACACCCTGCCACAGAGCTTCGAACGCCATACCTCACTTATAAAGCAGATAAACAGCCTCATGACACACATAGCCACCAGCTCACATCTGACTCTGGATGCCGATCGCTCCAGCAATCTACTCAGCGAACTGCTAACTGACCGCATACCGGCGCTCAGCGAAGACATGGGCCAGTCACGTGCGGCAGCTACTGCGTTTTCCGTCAAAGGCAGCCTCGATCTGGCGGATCGTGCACTACTGGCCACCCGTCTCGGGCGCGTTGAAACACAGGAAAATGCCGTCAAGCATCGCCTCGGCCTGCTGCACACCAATACCGTATTAGATAAGCAAGCGCTGGCAGGCGGCGAGGTAGCCATCCAGGCAGTAGAAAGCTTCAATAAACTGATCATGGAAATTCTGACCAACAACCAACTTAACCACACGGCAGATGATATCTACACACAAACTACTCAGGCCATAGATACGATCTTTGCCTTGTATGACAGCCTGCTGCCGCAGCTCGATAAGCGGCTGGCCATGCGCATGAACCAGGATAAACAGACCATCACCCAGATCACCATCGTCATGCTGGCCGTGCTGTTGCTCATAATATATCTGTTTGTTGCCTTCTATCTGGCGGTCTTACATGCAATCGACCATATCAAGACCGGAATTCAACAGATGGCAAGCGGTGATCTGCGGGTTCAACTGAAGCTGGCTACACGTGATGAGCTTAGTCATATCTCTGATCAGGTCAATGCTCTGGGTAATGCATTCCGTGAACTGGTAGGCAGCGTCTTGCACTCTACAGTTCAAGTGACTTCCGCCGCCGAAGAACTTTCTACAGTGAGCGAGCAGACCAATCGCGTCATCAACGAACAACTGGATCAGTCTGCCCAGGTCGCTACCGCAATGAATGAGATGAGTGCCACAGTTCAAGAAGTGGCACGCAGTGCGGCAGCCACCGCCGAGGCTACCCACAGCACCCAGGAAGAAGTAAACACTGGCAACCAGGTAGTACATGAAACTGTACAGACCATCAACACATTGGCCACTGAAATTCAGGAAACAGCTGTCCTGGTTCACAAGCTGGGCGAGGACAGCAACGAAATAGGACAGGTAGTAGACGTGATCAAGGGTATCGCCGAACAGACTAACCTGTTGGCCTTAAATGCCGCCATCGAGGCTGCACGCGCCGGTGAGCAGGGCCGGGGCTTTGCTGTTGTCGCCGATGAAGTGCGTTCCCTCGCCAGCCGCACCCAACTGTCTACCCAGGAAATCCAGTCGATGATTGAACGTTTGCAGTCAGGCACAAAAAAGGCCGTACAGGCGATGAATGCGAGTGAAAGCAGAACCAATGAGGGCGTGACTATGGCCGCACGTGCCGGCAGTGCGCTGGAATCTATTCAGCATTCCGTCAGCACCATCACCGACATGAGCACCCAAATCGCCAGTGCTGCTGAAGAGCAGACTACAGTAGCTGAAGATATCAACCGAAACATTAATGAGATTGCAAAGGTCGCCGATCAGAATGCGGCCGCCTCCACCCAGACTGCCGCCGCAAGCGATGAGCTTGCACGTATGGCAGAAGAGCTTAGTGGTAAGGTAGCTGTGTTTCAGGTTTAATGGTTTTGCAGGCTGCGCATTATGTTTTTTGTTGAGCTTACAGTTGGTTTGGTTTTGTGTTGCCAGGCTAAAACTAGCCTTCTAATAGCATAAAAAACTTGTGCTTAAACAAAGCATCTACATATTAAACGCAGAGGTTTTTTGATGCGCTTGCAGAGCAAATTACTTGCCGTAATCATAGCGGCGTTTTTGGTTCTATACTTCATGGTTGAGTATCACCAGCACCGTGGGAGCCGTCTAGCAATTGCCGCACAGTTACAAGAAGAAGCCGATCTGCTCTCTGGCATCATACTTGCTGTAAGTCGTGCCTATCACCATAAAATCAGTGTCTCTGGCCTGCCGCTCAGTGAGCACACCATGGACTTCCTGCCAGCCCATGCCATAGCACAGATCTCAACAGAATTTCATGAGCTAGTTGATTCTAATCTGAGCTTCAATATTGTCTCAGATCGACCAAGAAATAAAAAAAACATGGCTGATACTATGGAGCAAGAAGCCATTGAATATTTTCGTCGTGAGCCTAATAGTGATTTTCGCATGATTTCCTACACCACAACTGATGGCAAAAATCACTATCACTATACTAGGCCGCTGCGCATCGATGCCTCATGCCTGCAGTGCCATGGCAACAAAGAAGAGGTCATAAAAACCACCTTCGCAGATAATAATCAGGCTCATACATATACACTTGGCGATGTTAGCGGTGTCATTAGCATCAAACTGCCAACTGAAGAACTAGAACAGCGCATCGCCAGTTTCCGAGGTAGCGAAGTAAGTCATCGACTGCTAGTGTTTACGCTGACCTTCCTCATACTGTATTTGCTCTTACAGAAATTAGTCATACAGCGCTTAGGCCGTCTCAAACAGCAAATCCAGCGTTTGCGTGACGGTGACTATACTGCGCGCACCACTGTTGACAGTCGTGACGAACTAGGGGAGGTGGCGCTGGCCTTCAATACCATGGCTGAGGCAGTCGCTAATAGCGAGGGGCGCCTGCGCACACTGTCGCAGGCCGTGATGCAAAGCCCGTCTTCAATCATCATCACTGACAGCATAGGCACCATTGAATATGTCAATCCCAAGTTTGAGCAGGTAACAGGCTATAGCCTGCACGAGGTATGTGGCAAAAATCCCAACCTGCTTAAAAGTAATCACACTAGCCAGGCTGACTATCAGCGTCTATGGGAGACCGTCTTGCGCGGTGATATATGGCGTGGAGAATTTCTCAATCGCACCAAGATCGGCACATTGTTTTGGGAATACGCCACTATCACGCCGATACGCAATGAAGAAGGTGAAATCGAACATATCCTTGCCATCAAGGAAGATATCACTGTCCGCAAGGAGTACGAACAGCGGCTGTTGCATCAGGAAAACCATGATGCACTAACTGACCTACCGAATCGTATTCTGGGTGCTGACCGCTTGAGCCAGGCCGTCCTGCGGGCACGTCGCGATGGCCTGCATGTGGCTGTGATCTCTCTGGATCTGGATCACTTCAAAATTATAAACGACAGCCTCGGCCACCATAGCGGCGATAATATCCTCTTGCAGGTAGCCCATCGCCTGCGTGCGATCCTGCCTGAAGATGCCACCTTGGCCCGTATTGGCGGTGATGAATTTCTAATCATCCTGCCTGATCTCAGCTCAGTCGATTTAGTCAACCTGTCGCTCAATTCGTTACGACAACTGTTCTCTAAACCATTCAAGGCAGAGGGCAAGGATATCTATCTACAGCCAAGCATGGGGGTAAGCGTAACGCCAGATGATGGCGAAGATACGTATGTTCTGCTACGTAATGCTGACGCAGCTATGCATAGAGCCAAGGATTTAGGGCGCAACCAGACACAATTTTTCACTCCAGAGATGAATGAGCGCGCCTTGAAACGTCTGGAAATACAATCACAGATGCGTCATGCGCTTGAACGCGGCGAGCTGTTGCTACATTATCAGCCACAGGTAGACGTGCTCAGTGGCGAGCTTGCCGGTGCAGAGGCGCTGGTGCGCTGGCTGCACCCCGCCATGGGGCTAGTCGGTCCAGACCAGTTCATCCCACTGGCTGAAGAAAATGGCCTAATCATACCAATCGGATGCTGGGTACTTGAAACAGCTTGCCGTGAGGCTATGACCTGGCCGGAACATTTGCGATTAAGCGTAAATATCTCCGCACGCCAGTTCCGCGACCGTGAATTAGTTACAAAGATAGAGGCAGTGCTGGCAAAAACAGGGTTTGCTGCTGATCGCCTGGAATTGGAAGTAACGGAAAACCTGTTGCTAGAAGATCTCACAGGTACTACCGAAATATTGCTGAAATTACGCGACCTTGGCGTACACATTGCACTCGATGACTTTGGCACTGGCTACTCATCATTGAGTTATCTCAAGCGCTTCCCTTTTGGGATATTAAAGATAGATCGCAGCTTCATCAACGACATACTAATCGATCCAGAAGATGCCTCACTGTGTGAAGCAATCATCCAGCTGGGACACGTGCTTAATCTAAGAGTCATCGCCGAGGGAGTCGAGACAGCGGAACAGCTTGAATTCCTCATAGCCTGCGGAGTTGATCTCGTACAGGGCTATTACTACAGTCGGCCCTTGCCAGCTGAAGAATTTCGCGCCTACCTACAACAAAAACCAGGCTAACCCACCGTAAGCGCGCCTACGTAGTTATTCATCATTGCATCTCTTGTCAGTACTGCAAGGCGCAATAACCAACGGGCATTGCGCCGTATGTAGATGCTGTTATCGGTGTAAATAAATATGCAATACAGAAGTATGCGTGAACGAAAATAAAAAGCCCCTCTCCCCCAACCCCTCTCCCGCAAGCGGGAGAGGGGAGAAGTTTCGTTCTACTCTG
>Ga0265293_10002689_pt1 | contig 34804 bp, 37 predicted proteins | sample Munlanlewell138R_FD_192505 | JGI IMG/M metagenome (GOLD analysis project Ga0265293, IMG submission 192505) | Leachate microbial communities from a municipal landfill in Southern Ontario, Canada - Leachate well 138R | ecosystem: Engineered > Solid waste > Landfill > Unclassified | place: Canada... | reverse complement strand
TAGGAATATAACCAACGTAGAACTCATCAGCCCCCGCATCAGCGAGAGGACGAAGCTCTTCAGCTGAAGTGATATTGTCTATACCTACGACGATATCCATTTATAATCAATATATAACATGACAAACCGGCATAACCAAGTAAAAATTTGCGATTTATGCCTATTTGAAAGATAATTTTTCTAATCGCTCCCGTGGCGGAATTTGGTAGACGCGCATGGTTTAGGACCATGTTCCGAAAGGAGTAGAGGTTCAAGTCCTCTCGGGAGCACTGATATTCCCCACTTTGTGTGGGGATAAAAGGCTCCCAAAAAGAGGACTTGAACGTTGAGAGGGGCCGGGAGAACGTTCTAAACGGTCTCCCGTGTAGGAAATTAGACCGAGTCTTACGAGGTCGTCAGAAACCGTGGGTTTCTGAGGCGCAGCCGACCGGTAGGTCACGGCGAGCAGTGAAATTCCTCTCGGGAGCACCCGTAAAAACAATAAAAAAAAAAGGTTTTTTATTGTAACGAGGCAGGCAAAACGCCCTTTTGGGTGTTTTTTATGTCATCCGAGAAGAAATTAAGAAAGATAAGGAAAAAGCAGATTATTCCTGTTTTTTAAGCTATTTATATAACTTATTTTAGCTTGACAATTTTGTTAATTTATGATATGTTTAGACCATCCTAAAAAGGACTGCAGTTTAAAAAATTAATAAGAAGGAGTTGATTCGAAATGAGAAGAAGTTTAATAACCTTGGTAGTCTTTACTTCGATTATTTTAATCGGGGTGATAGTTAATTCATTGACAGGAGTTATATGGTTCGCTTTGGCGGCTATAATCGCATTGTCAGCACTCTTTATTTACCATGGATTGGTAAATATACCATCAAATCCCCCGCATTGCGGAGTGGTCACTTTTTTTGGAAAAAGAACTGACGAGGTGCTAGATGAAGGGATAAGATTTTTACCTCTAAACAAGATTATTTTTGACGTGATACCAATAAACGTAACGAGGATAAATTTTGATGTTCCTAAAGATACGTTTATAACGCTTGATAACGCAAGTATTCAAGTAGATATGTCAATAATCTTTTCCCCTGATACGAAAAATTTAAAGTCATTTCTAAATTCAGGCGGAGAGAAAGGCGTTAAATCAATTCTAAAAGATATTGCGTCGGAAAGAATAAGGACTTGGATCAGGTCTAATAATGAAGGGCCTCAAGACTGGGAAGAGGCAGTATCAGCCAATGGGGAAGCGAAGGCGATACTGGCAAAAACATTATTAGGAGAAAATATTAGTGAAATAAATTCACTGATACCAACAGCTACACTAATTAAATATTTTTCTAATCCTAAGATTGAACCGAATAAAATTGAAGAAGCTAAATGGGGAAAATCTTGGGAAAAGCTTGAAAAGAAATTTAGAGAGGAATTAAACCCTGAAGAAGTGCTTGCTCTTTCAGAGTCAGTGAAAGAATTAAGGGAGGTTGTCGAAGAATTAAGCCAAGGAAAAGGAAATCACAGTATTTCTTCTTTAGGAATAATCATCCATAGGCTTAATTTATCTGAAATAAGCCCCGCAGGAAACACAAAAGAAGCCGCAGACGAGCAAGCAAAGGAAGAATTGCAAAAAAGAGGAGAACAGCTTGAACTTAATCACATTAAAGATATGGTTGATATGCTCACAAAAAACATTGAGGGGCTAACTTCAGAACAGGCGCTTGAGCTGATCCAGACCGAGAGAGGTAAAATATCGAAGAATATTGATGAGAAGAAAATTAATCTCTCATCGGAAACTGTGAACTCTGTAAAAATGCTTCTTAATATCTTTGGAAATTCAGGAGGTGGGAAATAATGGATAGGCTAAAGAAGATTATCAAAAAAGTAGCGACTTGGCTGGTTATAATTTGTTTGGCTGTTGGAATTATTTCTCTCTTTGGCGGGAATAACAGCTCATCCGGCAACGGCTTAAAAAAGACTGTTTCGGAAGCGAGAAATTTGGTCGGAGCGGAAGAAAAAAGCTCTATGCCAAATGTTAAGATTGCTTCAGGCAAGACAGCTAATATTGAAGTTCCTCCACTAAAATGGACTTCTTGGATAATATGCGGAGGCCAATGGACATTCTATTCATCCGATAAGGTAAAAGTTAAGTTTTCTGATGGAAAACAAATTACTTATGAGCCAGGAATGAAAGAAGATGTCGGAAACCGAAAGGCTTTTAAAGTTTATAATCCATCTGCAGATAATTCTGTAATGATAGAGGTGACAGTTGAATAATTGATTTAAAACAAAAAACCCCAAGTGAAAACAAGGGGTCTTTTTTTACATAAATTTTAGTTGCCTATTAAATAAAGGTCTGCACGATAGTAACAACACTCCTTGCTACAAGCGCAATACCAATACCTACAGCTGCATAGATAAGCTTGTTTTTAGCTGAAGTCAATTTAGCTTCGGCTCCTCCGGCCGTAAGGTAATCGTAAGCGGCCCAAAGAATAAAGAATGCCGCGAGGGCAAAGAAAAAGGCAAAAGCCCACCCGACGATCCTATCTGCTAGATCTAAGATATCTTGAATACTCGAAACAGATGCGGAAGGCACTACAGGCGGGGTTTGAGCTAAAGCGACTGCCGGAATTATAGAATTTAATATTTTATTTTTCACTTTTTTATATCGTCAACATAACACGATGGCGACCTTTTTATTTTATTGTTGGATTATAGCAAAGTTTTTTAATAATTGTCCAAAAACTAAGGCGTAAGAAGAGTTTCTACAGACAGTATTATTCCTTTTGATAAAACTAAGACAGCTATGCCGATAGTAGTCCAGACTAAAGTCTTCTTGGCGGTGCTTATCTTTTTTTCATCTCCGCCAGCAGTAAGGAATTGGAAACCGGCCCAGATATACATAAGGGCGGCAATCGGAGCACCTATCTTTAACAGTAAATCAACAACAGCATCAACTATGTCCGCAACGCTGCTTCCTGACATACTAAGCGGATTAATTATTGTGTAATCTAGACCACTATTACCAGAATTATTACCTCCACTTAACTGAGCATTGGTTACATTAATGTTTAATATCTTATTTATAACCTTATAAAAAATATTCATCGTTTTTAATATTTATTTTATAACCAAGGTATTATTGATGCATCTACCCCTATTGCCTTAAAAATAGTGCCGATAAGGATACCTGCCCCGAGAGATATAACTACGCCAATTATCGCTGACTTTATTATAGTCTTTCCCCTCTTAATGCGAGTTTCGTCGCCTGAAGCAATCATTAAATTAAACCCTCCCCAAACAACCATTAATACGGCAAGAGGAATAATCAAGGTATAAAGGAAACCTATGATATTGCTTGCTATCTGTAAAAAATCACACCAGTTAGCTGAAAGATTTGTCACTTCAGATCCTTGGAATTTTTCCGGCGTAATGCCCGTTGAAAAGCTATATGGTTTTATTGTGCATGCCATAGTTTTTTTAGCGAATGATATTATTTATACTAAGCTCTGCCTGGGTAAGAGCTTCTCTTATATTATTTTCTCCGCTCAATACTGATTGTATCATTGTATTGAACACCTCGGAAACTTCTTCAACGGGGGGCATATTCCAGCTCCTGGCTATCAGCGCCTGCGAAGCAAAAACGCCAAGGGCCGGGGTATTAATATATTCCTGTATCAGACTCCTTAAAGCCGGGGGCCTACCGGTCGCAAGCAGATACCCTTCAGCAGCGGAAAGGTTGCTGGTAGCATAAGAAACAAAATCCCAAGCAATACTTTCTGAAGATGATTTATTAGAAACTGCTAATCCGTAATATCTTGCTGGAACTACCGGCGCGCCCGGATTGAATTGAGGCAAAGGCGCTATGCCAAAATTAAGAAAAGGATTTCTGCCAAGTAATATCGGCTTTGCCGATTGATAATCAATTATCATACCAACGCTTTCATCAGCAAAACCCGAATAACTATCAACGGAGGGAGGATTAATGTCCGTATATAAATCGAGAGCTCTTACCCCTTCTGATCCCGAGAATCTGACAAATGATTTATTCTGCAAGCTTAAGTCCGCTCCCGCCTGCATAAATAAAGCATTTATTATATCAGTTGCCCTAGTAACCAACGGAGAGTATCCGCCGAAAGAAGCGGTAACGCCCCGAGAAACAGCAGTCTTAAAGTTATCCCACGTATTAGGAGGAAGAGCTATTCCTTCCTTGTCAAAAATATCCCTATTGTAATAAAGGGCGAGAGTATCAATGTAGAGAGGAGATGCATAGACCGTATTGCCGGAAGTAAAATCCTGCGAAGCCACTTGGGGAAAATTATTATTAAAACTGCCTATAGACAAGGAATTTTCCGGCGCCGGCACAATCTTATTTCCATGCTTGCTAAGCCAATCCGAACGCAACATAAATATATCCGGTCCGGTTCCCGCAGCGAGAGCATCAATAAGATCCTTTTCGTATCTCGCTTCTTGTATTTGCTTGTATTCTATTTCTACGCCTCTGCGTTCTTTAGTAAAACCGCTTATTGCTGGAGCAAAAGCGCTTTCGCTGTCTATGCCCCAAACCGTAAGGGACGCTTTTTCTCCGCCTGTGCGAAGACCAATGCCCGTAATAACCACTACGGCGAATATAATCACTACCAAAGCAACGACTCCTAATATTATCAGCTGGCTTTTGGATAGATTCATATCGATTTAATTATAACAGTTTATAAACAGATAACTCCCGCGACTTTATCTCCCGCTTTGAGATTAATAATCTTAACTCCTTGAGCGGCTCTCGATGTCTTGCGGACAGAGCTGATAGTCGTCTTTAATATCTGACCCTTTACGGAAATAGCTATAAGATCCTCTTCGTCGGTTATTATCCTTGAAGCGACAAGTTCGCCTGTTTTTGCCGTAACCGAAGCGGTTATTATGCCTTTTCCTCCGCGAGATTGGGTTTTGTATTCCTTAAGAAGAGTCTGTTTTGCATAACCTTTTTCCATAACATTTAAGAACATAGCGCTTCCTGACAAACCATCCGTAATAATATTAAAGGAAGATACGGTATCGCCGGATTTTAGAGAAATCCCCTTAACTCCGGCGGTAGCTCGAGACATAGGACGCACATCCGATTCTTTAAAGCGAATTGCCAGACCTTTCTTAGTGCCAATAATTACATCATCTTTGCCTGAAGAAAGCTTAACCCCTATCAAGCTATCCCCTTTATTAAGGTTAATAGCAATAATGCCGCTTCTCCTCACATTGCCAAACTCTTCAAGAGAAGTCTTTTTAACCATACCTAATTCAGTTGCCATAATGAGGTAGCCTACAGCGCTCTTTTTGCTGGCAGGATAAGCGACCATTGCAGATATTGTTTCTTGCGCCGGTATCTCAAGGAAATTGTGAACTGCCTTGCCTTTTGATGTCCTGGAACCGCTCGGAATTTCGTACACCTTTGTCTGAAGAACTTTTCCGCTTGCGGTAAAGAACAAAATATTGTCATGAGTATTGGCGGAAATAAAATGAGTAAGCACATCTTCGTCGCCAACGCTTGAGCCGATCACGCCTTTGCCTCCCCTGTGCTGACTTTTAATGCTTTGAGGAGGAAGCCTCTTTATATACCCTCCATGAGAAAGAGTTATAAGGCATTCTTCTTCAGGAACAAGATCTTCTTCGCTGAATTCTTTAAGCCCAGAAGCAACAACTTTAGTACGCCTTTCATCTCCAAGCTTTTCCCTAACTTCCATAAATTCTTCCTTTATCAAGGAAAGCATAGCCTTGGCGCTCTGAAGCAATGTTTCCAATTTCTTGATAAGTTTTATCTTTTCTTTCAATTCTTCTTCAAGCTTTTCTCTCTCGAGAGCAGCAAGAGTATGGAGCTTCATTTCCAATATGGCTTCCGCTTGAATTTCGGTAAGATCGAATTTTTTAACAAGATTAACCCTCGCTTCGTTCTTATTAGCGGATTTTTTAATAGTTTTAATAATATCGTCTATTACCGATATGGCTTTAACAAGACCTTCGAGTATATGAGCCCTTTCCCGAGCTTTAGCGAGATCATATTCGGTTCTCCTCCTGACAACTTCCTGACGATGTTCAATATGGGCAGATAAAACGTCCTTTACAGACATAATTGAAGGCTTTAGCCCTTTGCCTAAAGCCACCATATTCAAATGAAAATCTTTTTGAAGATCAGTTGATTTATAAAGGCTATTCAGTATCTTTTGCGGAATGGCATCGTTTTTAAGCTCGATAACTATGCGAATGTTTTTGTCTGATTCATCCCTAATATCCCTAATGCCCTCAATCTTTTTTTCCTGAACGAGCTTAGCCATTTTAATAATAAGCTCCGCCTTATTAACTTGGTAAGGTATTTCGGTAATGATTATGGTTTTTTCATCTGTTTCAGCAACTCCTCGTATTGTTATTTTTCCTTTACCTGTAGCATACGCTTCAGCTATAGCTTTCCTGTCATATATTATTCCTCCCGTTGGAAAGTCCGGACCTTTAATATAATCCATTAATTCAGCTGATGAAGCATCGGTATTATCTATAAGATGTATAGAAGCATCAATTACCTCTCTTAGGTTATGAGGAGGAATATTGGTAGCCATACCGACAGCGATGCCAACAGTGCCGTTTAAAAGAAGATTCGGTATTTTAGCGGGAAGAACAGTCGGCTCATTATGGGTGCCGTCAAAGTTAGGCATAAAATCAACCGTCTTTTTGTCTATATCCGTCAGGAGCTCTTCGGAGATTTTAGACATTTTTGCTTCGGTGTAACGGTGGGCGGCGGCGCCATCGCCGTCAATAGAGCCAAAGTTTCCTTGCCCTATTACAAGCGGATAACGAACAGAAAAGTCTTGGGCAAGACGAACCATAGCTTCATAAACGGAAGAATCGCCATGGGGGTGGTACTTGCCAAGAACATCACCGACGACCGTCGCTGATTTTCTGGTTTTAGCACTCGAGGTAAGCCCGGTCTCCCACATAGACCAAAGAATTCTCCTTTGAACAGGTTTTAACCCGTCGCGGACATCGGGAAGAGCTCGATCAACAATAACCGACATAGCATAATCAAGGAAAGACTCCCTTAATTCGTCAGTTATCTCCCTGGGCTTTACCGTTCCTCCTTCAATTTTTATGTCTTTTTCTTCTGGCATTTAAGTTTAATTTTTGAGAACTATAAGGCGAAGACCCTCAATTTCTTCAAGATCTTTTTTCTTAATAACAAGCTTTTCTTGAGGATCCGGTTTTTGGCCTATATCTGCCATTACTTTTTTGGGATCTCCCCATCCGGGAATAACTATTTTAGGGTCTACTGATTTAACAAGCTTATTAGCGATATCATTTGAGGGCACAAAAAGAATATCTATTTCCCCAAGAGCTTCAAGAGCTTTTTCGCTAAGCTCGGCAGAAACATTACCTAAAAAGCCAAAAGCCATATCATCAACCTCGACTCTATAAGCAGTCTTTATAATTCCTTTTCCTGCCGGAATAGCTGTTCCTCTAATCTTAGTTCCAGATATTTCAAACTCACCCGGAGTGCTTATCTCATTTTCGACTACATTATTTATATCGGCAAATACAGGAGCCTCGGTCTTGATAACAAGATCTCCTTTTAGCCTATTACCGCTACCGGAAGAATCCGGGTCGGTTACAATACTAACTCCAGAGGCTTGCATCTTGTAACAGCCGCCTCCATACCAATTGATTATCACTTAGCAAAATTTACCAGAAACAGCCTTGATTTTCAACAAACATATGGGCTATTATGAGCGCACCAAAAATAACCATGGATAATTTAGCTCAACTTATTAAAACCCGCCCGGATGTTCTCCCTATATTAAAGAAGGGCGAGATCGTCGAGGCGAAGTTAATCGAAAAGACCCCAAAGAAGGCTTTTTTTGAGATACAGCGAGTCGGAACCGGAATTGTTTACGGAAGGGAGTTCGCTAACGGACGCGAAGTAGTCAAAGGACTCGAGGTAGGCGATAGCGTAAGCGCAAAAGTCGTCGAGCCAGAGAACGAAAATGGTTTTGTAGAGCTTTCTCTTACTGAAGCCGATAAGCAAAAGGCCTGGCAAATGGCTAAAGAAGCACAAGAAAAAGACGAACCTATAAAGGTAAAAGTTTTTGGAGCTAATTCTGGAGGACTACTTGTAGAAGTTTACGACCTTAAAGGATTTCTTCCTGTTTCCCAGCTTTCTGTCGAACATTACCCGAGAACAGACGAACAGTCCCGAGAAAAGGTAATCGAGGAGCTTAATAAGCTTGTCGAAGAAGAGCTCGAAGTAAAAATAATCGGCCTTAATCCGAGAACTAATAAGCTTATAGTTTCAGAAAAAGAGGTGTTGAGCCAGAATGTAAAAGAGATAATAAACCAATATAAACAGGGTGATACGGTAACCGGAATAATATCAGGCCTTGCCAATTTTGGCGCTTTTATCCGCTTTGCCGATAATCCGGAAGTAGAAGGACTTATCCATATTTCTGAATTAGGACATAAGCTTATCGAGTCTCCTAAAGAAATAGTCAGCGTGGGCGATATGGTAAAAGCCCAAGTTATCGAGGTTAAAGACAATAAAATATCCCTTTCCCTTAAAGCCCTCCAGCCTGACCCTTGGAAAGATATAGAAGATAAATATAAAGAAGGCGACGTAGTGAAAGGAACAATTTACAAGTTCAATCCGTTCGGCGCTTTTGTTAAACTTACAGAGGATATTGTCGGCCTTATCCATATCTCCGAATTCGGAAGCCCGGAAGAAATGAAATCACAGCTTTCGCTTGATTCTAAAGAGAGTTTCCGCATTGAAGCTATAAAGCCGGAAGAGAAAAGGATAATACTCAAGCTCTCCAAATAACTTTGAATTGAATAATTCAAAGAGAAAAAATAAAAAACAGCCAATGTTAAAACTTATAAGAAAATTCGCGTGGGCCGCGATGGCTCTTTTAGCAGCTGCGGTTCTTTTTGCGTCATTTACAGCCCAAGAAAAACCAGGACAATCAACGCTTAATGAAATAGCAACGCAGATATCTGCCGGAGAAGTGGAATCTATCGAGCTTTCAGACAACGTTATAACAGCTAAACTTAAAAATGGCGAAAGTATTTTTACTAACAAAGAATCCCAAGTCGGCGTAATAGAAACTTTTGCCGATTACGGCGTAGAGCCGGAAGAATTAAGAGAAGTTAATTTTGATGTTAAGGATAATTCAGCCAGAAACGCGATACTTGGAGTAATATTACCAACTCTTATTCCCATATTAGCAATAGCTTTGCTTTTCTTCTTCTTCCTTAAAAAAGCGACTTCGGGAGCAAACCAGGCGCTTACATTCGGAAAATCAAACGTAAAGCTATTTACCAACTTTAAAAAGAAAGTTTCTTTCAAAGATGTCGCCGGACTGAAAGAAACCAAACAGGAGTTAGAAGAAGTTGTGGATTTTCTTAAAAATCCAAAAAAGTACCACGATATAGGAGCAAAAATACCGAGAGGAGTCCTTTTAATGGGCCCCCCGGGAACAGGAAAAACTCTTCTCGCAAGAGCCGTTGCCGGCGAAGCGGGAGTGCCTTTTTTCCATATTTCCGCTTCAGAATTTGTTGAAATGTTTGTCGGCGTAGGAGCGTCAAGAACCAGAGATGCTTTCAAAACCGCTAAAGCGGCAGCGCCTTCAATATTATTTATTGACGAGATAGACGCTGTCGGGAGAGAAAGGGGCGCGGGCCTGGGAGGAGGACACGATGAAAGAGAGCAAACTCTAAACCAAATCCTTGTCGAGATGGACGGCTTTGACCGCGATGAAAAAGTAATAGTGCTTGCGGCAACTAACAGGCCGGATGTACTTGATTCGGCATTATTGAGGCCCGGGCGCTTCGACAGAAGAGTAATACTCGACCTTCCTGATATAAGCGAGCGAGAGCAAATATTAAAACTTTACGCAGAAGGAAAGCCTATGGCGGAGGATATTGATATGAAAAAAATCGCCGTTAGAACCCCCGGTTTTTCCGGCGCCGATTTAGAGAATCTCGTAAACGAAGCAGCTATACTTTCCGCGCAAAATGAAAAGAAAGAAATATCCCAGCAATCCATATATGATTCCATAGAAAAAGTATTGCTCGGACCCGCAAGAAAAAGCAGAATAATATCTGACCGAGAAAAGAAAATGACCGCTTATCACGAAGCAGGCCACGCCATAGTAGCGGTTGCCACCCCTGATTCAGATCCAATACAAAAGGTTTCCATAGTGAGCAGGGGCAGAGCGGGAGGATACACGATGAAGCTTCCCTCTGAAGATTTCAGACTTAAAACAAAAAAACAATTTCTTGCTGATCTTATAATGCTCGTTGCCGGCCACGCTTCGGAGAAGGAATTTTTTGATGATGTATCAACCGGGGCATCCGACGATCTTAAGAGAGCCTCGGAGATAGCCAGAAACCTGGTTACCCGCTACGGCATGAGCGATAAGCTCGGGCCGATGACCTTCGGCAATACCGAAGAGGCAGTTTTCCTTGGAAGAGAAATAACTACCGAGAAGAACTATTCCGACGATACCGCCGAGCAGATAGATAAAGAAACAAAAGCTTTCATAGATAACGCTTATAAGAGCGCAAAGGAAGCCATAACAAAGTATAGCGATGCTCTTAAAAAAGTGGCTGAAACCCTTATGGAAAAAGAGGTTTTGGAGCAGGATGAATTCTATTCCCTTATAAAGGAATACGGATTGAAACAAACAAAAGTTTAAGGCATAATGTTTTGGCAAAGGCCGTTGCTAACGCGCAACGGCCGACGGAAAGCGCCTATAGCTCAGTTGGTTAGAGCACGGAGCTTATACCTCCGGGGTCCTTGGTTCGAGTCCAAGTGGGCGCACAGTAAAAACCCAGAAAACCTGAAGTATGAAACATAAAATATGGAATACAAATTTCATGTTTTCTCTATTGTCCGCATTTTTTTGCCATCTCCGTGGAGGCGAGTATCCAGGTTTGAATTTTAAAGTTCACCCGCTGAATAGACGGATTTAAATTTAAAGCTCAAATTTAAAAATTAAGAAAAAAGGCAATATAGCTCAATGCGCCCGGCCGTTGGATTAAATTACAGGCTTATAAAAAACCGCCTATTGCATAATAGGCGGTTCAACAAACCGCATTTTTAATATCTTCATCCCAGCCATCTTCTCCTGCGCACCAATACATTTCAAAAGGCAGAGTTTCTTTTGCTAAATTTACTATTCGGCCTATCACTGAAACATCGGCAAAAAATCCTCCGCCGCTATCGCCCAGCAAAATATCGAAACAGCTTATTGTTTTTCCGCAGCCTATTTCCCCAGAAACGATAAATTCTTTAAAACGAGAATTAATTTCTTTACAGAATTCTCTAATACATAAATAAGCCTTTTCGTATCCCATTTCGGAAAACCAGCGCCTTGATCCAATGACATCATAGACAAGCAAAAACTTTCCATTCTTATCAATTATCTTTTGCGCATGCTCTTTCATTTTATCCAGATCATATTCCTTCAAACTGCACACCTCCTATAATTAAAAGATCTAAAGAGAAAGTAGAACAATTAGCTAATATATGTCAATTATTAATTTGAATTTATTTTCCGTTCTGTTTATTATTCCTTCAGTTAGGACGATTAGCTCAGACAGGTTAGAGCGTCTCGTTTACACCGAGAAGGCCGCAGGTTCGAATCCTGCATCGTCCACTGGAATCTATACACAAAAAAACTCCGTTTTTATACGGAGCTTTGTTCGTTTTTAAACAAATCAAATGTACAATGTTTTAAATGATTTTTTATTATGAAATCTTTGTATCGCTTCTGCCAACAACGGAGCTATTGAAATTCTTTCTATCTTGGTGCTTTTTGCAATTTCTTCTTCCGGAATATTAACAGAATTCGTAACCACTACTTTTTTAATTGGGGATTTTTCTATTCTTTCTATTGCGCCATTCGAGAACAACCCATGCGTAGCGAAAACATAAATATCTTTTGCTCCCGCCTCTTTAGCTACTTTAGCATCATTAACTATTGTCTTTGCACTATCAATCATATCATCGGGAAACACAACGTCTTTATCAGAAACATCGCCGATAATTTTTATGCGATCGCGGTCGATCTCTCCAGGCGCGGGGCGCTGCTTGGCAAACATAGTATAGTCGTTCAGCCCCATATGCTTGTAATACCACATAGCTCTTCCTCCTCCGCCTTTATCCGGAGAGGCTATAACAAAACCATTGCCTTGAAACATTGACTGCATCTTTGGAAAAAGAATGTAAGAGGCAAAGAGATTATCAAAAACAATGCCTAATGAACGAAAAGCTATAAGGCTCTGTTCGGAGTGAGCATCAAGCGTCATTACGTGATCCGGCCGAGATTCGCAGATATCGCGAAAAACCATAAGCGCTCCTATCGGCATATGAGACTCACTTCTCCTATCTTGCCGATTGTAGCCCATATAAGTAACTACTATAATCAATCTCTTTGCACAAGAAGACCTTATGGACTCTGCAAGCAACCTCATCTCGTCCCTGTTTTCAGACGGAGTTTGCAAAGAGACTACAAGAAAAGCGTCGCTGCTCCTAATTCCTTCATCCGCCTTTGCGAAGATCTCCCCATCCGCAAATCTTTTAACTACCTGCTTAGCATGATTCGTCTTTAATATTTCGCATATTTCTTTCGCCAGCATTTTCGCCGGAGTGTTAGAAAATATCTTAATACCACCCATTTAAAAAACTCCCTTCTTTTTTTATTATTAAGTTACAACCCCATTTAAGACCCTTAAAAAGACCAAGTCAAACTTTTAAAAAATAGCTTGAATTAGCCGGTTTTAAGGAATAGTATGGCGTTATAAGAACCTTAAAAAAGGAAGGGGCGGTAATATGTTCGGAAAAATTTTTTTGACGTGCAAGAGGCTTTTCAACACATTTTTTTACAGAGAAGCAAACTCCATTGATGAATTCGTTCGCGGAGCACGCCTTCTGGGACCGGATAGGATAATTGAAATAAAATTAAAAAAATCCTCTCTCGGTCGATGCGAGCAGACAGGCACTTGTTTCCAAGATCCACTTTCCTACCAGCATTACTTTATTGCACGAGCAACCACGCCAGAAAAAGAAAAAAAGGATGTTGTTTGGATGGAATGCATCGGCGATCCCTTTTCATTCCCAGGAGACAATAAAGATGAAACTGAAACAAAGATTAAGCAGCTGGAATTTGAAGTAAGAGATCTCTTTAATAAACTTAAGAGCCACTTTCCTGATAATACTGTTTCACTTTTCCGACAAGAAGATATATTTGCTTTACACTTAAATTAAAAGCCCTTACGGGCTTTATTTTTTTGTTTCGTTTAAAATTTTCTTTCTTTCCTTTTCGGGAAATTTTTCTATCGCGTAACGCAATGTTGTCCGAGACATTTTACTTCCATTCTCATTAATAAATTTAACGAGTCTTTTTTTATCCTTTTTTCCGCATTCGCGAAGCGCCCAGCCGACAGCTTTATGGATTAAGTCTTCCCGATCATCAAGCAGTTTTTTTGAAATGGAAAAAGCATCATCTAGCTCCCCTTTGTCGATAAACCGAAATGTTGAAACTATCGCAATCCTTCTTTCCCATAAATTTTTAGAACCGGCGAGACGATAGAGAACTTTCTTGTCTTTATCTTCAAGCCAGTCGCCAATTATCTTCGGAGCAGATGCATCAACCAAATCCCAGTTATTTATCCTGTCGGTATGATTAAGATAAAAGCGAAATATTTTTCCTTTTTCTTCTTCCTTCGATGATAAAAACTTTTCAACGAGAATAATAAGAGCCGTAAGCCTAGCTTCATGAAAACCATCATTTAGAAGCTCTTTGATAACATCAAGTCCGATTTCCTTAAAATATTTTTTAGCAACGCGCCTCTGCTCGGGAACCGTTATTCCGAGAAATTTATCCCCTTCTCCATACTCTCCTTTCCCGGTTTTAAAAAATCTTTCCAATCCTTTCGCTCTTTTCTTTTCCGAAAGCGAAAGAAGATCTTTTTTAACTTTTTTATAATCCAAAGAAGGCATATTTATTATTCTCTCCATTCTTCATAATCCAGCTTCCAAGCACCTTCTTCAAAAACCATCTTAACTTCACCTTCTTCTTTTGTTTCCGAAACAACTTTAATGACGCACTCCTCGTCTGATAAAGAAATTATTTCTGTTGAAGATATCTCTGAAGGAACGGATGAAACTATCATCGAGATTATAAAATCGTCTTCGATAATCCCTCCTACAGATTTAAGGCTGTCTGCAGAAATCTTATTTTTGCGACTGCCGTATATTTCAGAAAATAAAACTAAGTCGTCCAAACTTTTAATTTTGAAAAATTCTTCCCTAATAGCAAGATAAGATTCAACCGGAGGCATACCGGCAATATCTGTTTTAAATATAGAAACTTTTTCATCCTCTTCTTCGGATGTTTTCGGGACAAGCTCTATTGCGCTTTGATCAAGTCCGGATTCCTCTTGGGTGTTTTTTTCTTCTTCCGGTTTTAGGGCAGAGCAGTTTCCGGATGCACATCCGTTTCTTGCCGCAATATCAGGATGACTGGAATAAACAGCACGATAAATTATCGGCAAAAAAATAAGCAAAATAAAAACTCCTCCGGCAATGATATATCTTTTTTTGACCATTAGTCTTAAATCTTCTTAATCCCCTTTCCAAACAATCTTATAAAAACATCTTTTTTATCTCCTTCCTTAATGATATCAATTTTTTGGCTGGAAAGATTTTTTACTTTTTCTTCGCCTAATTTTAACGAGTTATTAAACAAGGATAAAATCGCTTTTTCTTCATCATCGGCAGCAATGCGATTAATCGATACTTTTCCGCAATTTAAGCATTCGCTAACAATCATCAACTCTCCTTTTCTTTCTTTTCCATATTTATCCTTACCCTCTTTTTTAAATGTTAGCGCGATAGGCAGCATACAGCCACCGCATTCGGATGCACGATCCCCGGAAAATTCTTTATCGAGATGCTTGGAAGAAAGACAGTAAGGGCAATGATTTCTGTGTGCCGTACCAATATCATCTGATATGGAAACCCACTCGCCACAATTACAGCAAATAAAACCTCCCTTGTTCTTCTCTTCCTTTATTTTTTTATTATCTTCTTTTTTATTCATATTTGTTTCACGGTAAACCGTAGCACAAATTGCTTAGGAACAAACTCTTATATCTTAATATTGCTTGATATGATTCTTTTTACAATTTGTTTCACGGTAAACATTTTAAAACAAATTTAGCGCTTTTAAGCCATATTTTCCAATATTTTGCGTATTTTTTTGTGTAAACAGTGTGTAAACACTTTACACAACAATGCTTAATTTAGTAAAAAATTTCTTTAAAAACTGCTTAAGCATAAATTTAAAAATTCAAAAATAACTGCTAGGATGAGCTTAGGTTTTTAAAAATAAAAAAGGAGTGATTCCGTATGAATGGTAAAAAATCTGTAATCATTGAAGTTGATGCTCTTATTTACCTGCCCGAAGAATTAATAAACAGTGCCGATTTACCAAACGGAAAAATGAGCGCGCTAAGGATTAAAACAGATATTAAGAGAGAATTAAATAACGGAGAATATTTTTATATTTACGATCATCGCGCCAAAACTATCACCTATTCTAATAGTTCAATTTGGCCCTTAAAAGTCTTAGTCAATTCCCGCGCCCGAGTCGTTGTTATGAAAAAAGATAACGGCTCAAAATATATAAATCTGTTTGATGTTAAACAAAATAAAAAAGAGGATGGCTTAATAAAAACAGGAATTGTTTTAAGAGAAGCAATTAATCCTTTAAGCACAGCTCGACAATTTAAATTGGTTTGGTCTATAGGAGGATACTTCTCAAACTATTACTATATGATCGCTTTAGAAAAGACTCCTGTAAAAAATAAAATCTCAAAAAGAAAGTTGATGCCAATTCTTCAACCAGTATAAAAAAATAAAAACGCCGTACAAAACGGCGTTCTTTTTTTTAAAAAAAAGTTTTTATTTTTTGGATCCGAAATAATTGGACGCACTAAGCAAACTATCAAACGTTCCGGCATCGAACCACTCCCCCTTCATCTTCGCGCACTTAAGCGATCCTTCCTGCAAGTATTGATTGTTTACATCTGTTATTTCATATTCACCTCGTGCCGAAGGAACAAGCTTTTCAATTCTTTTAAAAACAGTTCCGTCATAAACATAAAATCCGACAGCGGCCCAATTTGATTCCGGCTTTTCCGGCTTTTCGATTATTTTAACAACCCTATCCCCTTCCATACTTACAACGCCAAATCTTTCCGGATCAGAAACTTGCGTAACCGCTATGCAAGCCCCTTTTGAGAATTCCTTAACTGCTTCCTTAAAGTTCTCGGTAAAAATATTATCGCCCAATATAACGGCAACCGGCTCCCCTTCTTCGAAAAATATTTTGGCCTGCATTATGGCGTCTGCTATGCCTAACTGCCTATTTTGGATAGCATATCGTATCCTCATACCAAGATCTTCACCCTCGCCAATAACATCTAAAAAAGCATGGATATTATAAGGATCTGATACGAGTATTACGTCATCTATGCCGCTATTTCTTAAAGTCATTAACGGATAATAAATAAGCGGTTTGTTATATACCGGCAATAGTTCTTTTTTAATAAGCCTGGTAAAAGGAGCTAGCCTAGTCCCTCTTCCTCCCGCAAGAATAATTCCTTTCATAAATTAATAATACATCTCTGATTCAAAATCAGAAAACCTAAACCTTGGATCTTAAAACTTGAATCATAAGGCTTAAATCAGGAAATACAGATTAATTTCTGTTGGAAGTTCGTCTTCGGCTGGTGTTAATTTCCGGGCTTGCATTACAAACTTAGAGATTGGCATATGGACACTAGGAAATTCACATATTTGCGCATAACTGTGGATAACTATATGTATAACTAGGTCTTTTTGTGGACAAGTGTCCAAGTTTAGCGCTTTAGTGGGCATTTTTTATTATTTTGCGACACTGTTTACACATTATTTACATAAGTTTTGTGTAAACAGAATTGGGTAAAAATGTTTGCCGTGAAACATTTTATGCGTTTTTTCCTTGAGATATTTGTTTGCCGGTAAACAATTACTATAAAAATGTTTGCCGTGAAACAATTCAGTTTAAGTTTTTGTTTTAATTGTTTGCCGTGAAACATTTTTAAACGTTTTTTGTATTTAAATGTTTGCCGGCAAACATTTCTATTGATCATAATTGAATAAAAGTGTTTACCGTGAAACACTTTCATTACTTTTTTGTTGATAATTGTTTGTTGGTAAACATCGCAAACACGAATTACATAACATAATTGTTTGCCGGCAAACAATTGCGCTCAAATTTTGGATAAAAGTGTTTGCCGATAAACACTTTTTTAAAAAAAAGTGCGCTCAATGTTTGCCGTGAAACAATTTAAACTATTTATACGAGTGAAATTGTTTGTCGGCAAACAAAAAAATAAAATTTATAATAGATAGTGTGAAAACAAATGTGAAAACAGGAAATATTGGCGAAATAAAAGCTGCTAAATATTTGAAAAAGAAAGGTTATAAAATATTAATGACTAATGTTTTATATAAGTGGGGAGAAATTGATATAGTCGCAAAAGAAAAAGATGGGACACTTGTTTTTATAGAAGTAAAGACATTAAATAAACGCGGACATAAATTTAATGTCCGAGATGAAGGAATGGCCGATTTAAAACCAGAAGATAACCTGACTTTTTCTAAGATGAAAAAATTAAAAAAAACTTGCTCTTTTTTCGCTAACGAAAATCCAAATTTAATTAGATCTTTAAAGGGTTGGCGTATAGATTTAATAAGCTTGACAATATTAGATAAAAATTGTCTTATTCGGCACTACCAAAATATTGAAGTTTAGTGAAAATATTTATTAGCCAAGCAAAAATTGCAATATCACTGTTAAAACAAACGCTTCCTAATTTAATTTCCGGTATTAAAATATATCCCTGTTTTTTAGCAAGAAAATATCTTACGCAAATTACTTAATAAACCACCCATTCTCTTTTTCTCTTTTGCTAAGGCCATAGGCGAACGAAGCGAGAGAGGGTTTACAAAAAGCAATACATTAATCTATAATGCCCGCTGTATGCCAATAATAAAATCGGCCGAAAAAGCCTTAAGGCAGTCCCATAAGAGAAGGGGAGAGAACGTCAAAAAGACGAAGGCTCTTAAAACTGTAATAAAAAATTACAAAAAACTCGTATTACAGGGAGATACAGATAAAGCTAAAGAGTCCTTGTCTAGCGTTTATAAAAGCCTTGATAAGGCGGCTAAAACCAATCTTATAAAAAAGAATAAAGCCAACCGGCTCAAATCACGTCTCGGTCAGCGTATCGCAAAGTCTAGCAAAACTTCTTCATAATCCATCTTTCCCGATTTAATGGCTATATCATAATCAGCCATAAGAGAGAACCAATCTTCTGAAGAAACGTTTCGAGGCGCTGAATAGGCCAACCCGTTGAAGATCCTTGCCGGGTCTTCTTTTAATTTATTAAGAAGCAATTCTAAAGCTATGAGTTTTTTTTCACGGCTCTTTCCGAATTTAAGGGAATTTAAAAGTTCGAAATAACTGCCTATAAAAATATCTTTTTTAGCAGGCAACGATATATTCTTAGCAGACGCCATCTTATCTAATTCTGAAGATATTGCCCAAAGGTCTTTATCAAGAGAGAGAGATAAATTTTCAGCGTTTTCCTTCAAAGTTTTATGCCTTTCTCGTTAGCTATTTTAATAATAAAAAATATAAATTTTTCTTTAGGCAACTGCTTAAATTCTTGGCTTATTGCCGGAGATTCCGTTAAAAAATTCATATTAGAAGGAGGATTTTCATCCGAAGATGATATAAGCATTATTTCATCCTTTCTTGAAGCAATTTTGGAAGATATTTTTTTAAGAGCATCAAAAAAATCCTTTGAAAGAGAATTAAGCTCAATATTTTTAACTGCCGTAAGGGTGAGGGGAGTAAATATAGACCTATTTTTAACGCATTCTAAAAAACCTTTAAAATCATCATCGTCAAACTCGGAAAAACCGAGCGTTCCGTTTTTCTTAATAAATTCAGAGGTTATTTCCGAATATTTTCTTTTCCGGCGAAAAGAATCTTCGCCGTATAGAAAGATAATCATTGGCTAAAATATAACATAAAAATATAGAACCCCGGAAAAGCCAAAAGAGAGCCTTATACTTGACAAATATATATTTTTATGCTTTAATCAAAACATAAGAAACGAATATTAAAAAATAAATAAAGGGGTGTTTTGAATGGGTATGAATATTAACATTACTAACTGTGGTGGAAAAGTCTTGAAGATAGACTCAATTGAAGGAGGAACTATTGATTTAAGCGGAGACGAAATCGAAATAAAAGGAAAAAGTGTTTTAAAAAATGATGATAAAATCCTTATAATAAATAAGGGGAAATCAATCAAACTCTAGGTAGCGCCTGGAGTTTTTTTTATTTTTAGATATTAGCCGGTTGGCATTTTGGGCAAAACCTTGCCGTCCTGCCTCCTACTTTAGTTTTTTCTATTACAGTGCTACATACGGGACACAATTCTCCATCCCTTTGATAAACCAGCCTTTCTTCGCCGTACCTGCCTTTTTCCCCTTTAATATCGCGATAATCTGATATGGACGAACCGCCTAATTTAATAGCCCGATTTAAAATATCGCCTATTGATCTGTGAAGTTTTTTTAATTCCATATCTGATAAGGAAGAAGCTTTGCGAAGAGGGTGAATTCCGGATTTAAAAAGAATATCGTCAGAGTAGATATTGCCTATGCCGGCAATTTTACTTTGGTCCATTAATAAAGTTTTTATTTTTTTAGAAGATTTGCTGGCTATGCCTCTTAGCTCTTCTAGGGAAATATCGGGAGCTTCTATGCCTATATTTTCCTCTTTTAATATCTCTTCCTCTTTTCCAAAAACCAGCTTTCCAAATTTACGTAGATCAGAAAAAGCCAATTGCCGGCCGTCATTAAGATAAAAAATAAAATGTATATATCCGTTAACCTTATCCTTTAAAACACTATTGCCCAGAGGCATAGCCGTTTCTTTTTCTTTTGGCCCTTCTATTTTCCATTTCCCTATAAGCAAGTGTCCGGTCATTTTAAGATGTATGAGAATAGCGTACCCATTCTCAAGGGAAATAATTATATTCTTAGCCCTCCTCCTAACTCCGGTTATTTTTTTATTTTTAACTCCTTTTTTAAAACTCTCAAAAGAACCCTCGCGAATAAGCTTGGCCGTATTAGTCCAGACATCTTTAATAACACTACCCTTAACAGACCTTTTAAGGCCTTTAACCGTGTTTTCAACTTCAGGCAATTCAGGCATACAATAATAATAAAATTTCTAATTTTAAATTTCTAATTTTGGGCAACGCAGGCTATCGATAAATTGCCAATATAATTTTTAGAAATAACAATTAGGTTCCGGGGATTATCTTTTACTCGGCGGATATTTCTTTAGGAGGAATGAGGGCGGGATCTGTCGGCAAAACAACATAGAAAGTCGTACCTCTGCCAAGAGCAGAATCTGCAGAAATATCGCCTCCATGCCTCAATATTATGTTCTTAGTTATATATAAGCCCAAGCCAGATCCTTCGGTCTGTTCTTTTACCACATTTTCTCCGCGGAAAAACTTAGTGAATAATTTATCTAGGCCTTCTTTTGTTATGCCTATACCAGTATCTTTTATAGATATTTGTATATAAGGCTTATTCGGATAGGGCTCGATTTTAACTATGACTTGCCCGTTTTCGACATTATATTTAATAGCGTTATCAATAAGATTTGAAAAAGCTATACCAAGCTTTTGGGGATCGCCATGAATAATAACCGGCGCTTTAGGGCGGTCAAAATAGAGCATAACACTAAATTTCTTCGCTAGAATATTAGCGTTTTCGAGAAGATCGTCCATAAACATACCCATATCTATCTGGGTAAAGTTATAACCGAACTTTCCCGCCTCTATTTTGGATACATCGAGAAGATCGTTAACTATCTTTAAAAGCTTTACCGAGGCAGTAAGCCCGTTAGAAACAAGTTCTTTATCGGGTCCTTTTATAGAATCGCTTTTGTTAAAGGTCTCAAATATCCAATGGACCGCGGTAAGAGGAGTTCTTAATTGGTGCGCTGCCACAGTTATAAATTCCGATTTTGAACGCAATAACTCAACTTCGCGCGTCCTGTTTTTTATTATTTTTATAAATCCGATAAGTTCGCCGCTCTTATCAAATATCTTATCTGTCGATACCGACAATTCAAGATTCGGTTCCAAAAAAGATATATCCATTAATTGGGGATATTCCCCAGGAAGGCTTTTTTTAATGACCGCCGGAGCAAGAGAAGGAAAGATTGTTTGAATAACCGCTTTAAGAGAGGGATCTGACATTTTCTCGGGAGAAATTACTTCGCCGATAATATCTTCTTTTCTTATTTTAAATATATTTTCAGCTTCCTTGTTCCAAATAAGAACTTTAAAGCTTTTATTATAGATAATAATTCCATCACTAACATTAGATACTATTTTGTCCGTGCGGTTTTTTTCGAACTCATTTTCCCTTTTGCAATCAATAGCGGAAAGAGCCATAAACAACGACAGCCCCGTAAGAAAAGCAAAAAGAGCACACAAAACTATAAACCAAATAAGGGGGAAATATATAAAAGAAAATGCGCAAGCAAAAATTCCCGTGGCAATCGAAAGCCAAAAAGCGGAAAACTCCGCTTTTAAAAATTTAATTTTTTTTGTTTTTTCTTTTTTAGGCAAGATACAAGTTAATTGTACTATTACAAGCTAAATCCTGAAATATGGAATAAAAATATCAAAATTCAATCTCCTGATAGCCGAAGCAACTAAAGAATTAAATACAGCCCTGAATTTCTGCCTATGCGAAAATAGTGGGAATAAATATTAAAACTTAAATTTACAATTTCCAGAAAATACAGGAAAACTTTAATTATTTAAGAGCTCTTTCAGAAAGATTTTTAAACCCTTTGGAAAGCAAAAATTCTGATATTTTTTTCTTTTCAAGGGGTTTAACCTTAAAATCCTCTATCGAATAAAAGGGGATAGGAACATTTTTATCTATGGTTGCCAATTTTTTAGATAAAAGAGCGGTTTTCTTATTTTTCATTACATTTTCCATCGCTTTTGTTTTAGCTTGAGGAGAAAGATCATAAAGATCTTCAAGAGGGCCATATTTTTTAATAATATCGGCGGCGGTTTTAGGCCCAACACCCTGAATGCCCGGAATATTATCTGATATATCTCCGACTAAGCCTTTAAAATCAGGCACAAGCTCTGGCGGAATACCAAAACGCCCAATAACCGCCTCTTTATCGTATTCAGTAAAAGAGCTTATGCCTTTTTTAGGAACCCAAGCGATGATATTGCCGTCTTTAACCAACTGAAGAATATCAAGATCTCCCGATAAAATAATAACTTTTGGAGCATTTTTCTCTTCCGCTACTTTTGAAGCAACTGTGCCTATAATATCGTCTGCTTCAAAGCCGGGAGCTTCAAGACACTTGATACTAAAAGCATTAAATATCTCTTTTGAGGAAATTATTTGCGATATAAGATCATCGGTAGCCAAGGGGCGGTTTTCTTTATACGCAGAAAACTCTTTTTTTCTAAAAGTAGGCTCCGGGCGGTCATACGCGGCAACAGCATAATCCGGCGACACCTCCCTAACTATCTTCATAAGAATACTGGATAATCCATACAAAGCACCGGCAGGCTCGCCATTAGAGCCAGTGAGGGGAGGAAGAGCGTGATATGCCCGATGAATAAGGGAATTAGCGTCTATTATGAGAAAAGTAGGCATAATATATGCTTTATTATAACACTCGATATGCCTAATCGATATTTATAATTCGCTTATTTTCTTCTTCCCCATAGGAAAAATTTATTTTTTTCCCCGATATTTCTTGTCCTGCCAACTCCGGCCATTCAATAAGAATTATATTTTCTTCATTTTTTAATTCTTTATAAAAATCTATTGAATCCAGCTCTTTTTTATTTCTAATACGATATAAATCTGCGTGGATAAGTTGTGAATAACCCTTATTAATAGGATAAAACTTCATTAAATTAAAAGTCGGACTGGTTATTTTATCAATATCAAAAAAACGAGCAAAACCTTTAGTAAAAGCTGTTTTCCCAGCACCAAGGTCGCCAAAAAGCAATATTACTTGCGCTTTTTTTTCTTTTTTACGGCTTTTTATTATTTTTTCAGCGGTTTTAAACCCTATTTTTTGAGTTTCTTCTTCGGAAAAAGAGTTAAAGGTTGGCATTATTTTTTATTTTTAGAGCATTTTTCAGCGTATTCAAGCCCCTTATCAGTAAGGGCTCGGCCAGAAGGAGTTCTTTTTATAAGGCCTATTTTAATAAGATATGGTTCATATACGCTCTCAATAACGCTTTTTTCCTCTCCTAAAGAAGATGATATAGCCCCAATACCGGCAGGTCCTCCTCCAAATTGGTCCTTAAGGATAGAAAGTATCCTTCTATCTTGATATTCAAGGCCAAGATTATCTATTTCAAGCACCTCGAATAGTTCTTTTAGGCAATTTTTATTTATAGTGTCTTCGTTCTTAACTTGAACAAGATCTCTTGCTCTTTTAAGTATTCTGTTTGCCGTTCTGGGAGTAAACCTGCTTACTTCAGCTATTGTTTTAATCGCATCACTATCTATATTTACATTAAGTATTTTTGCCGATCTTTTTATTATTTCAGCTATATCGCTAAGAGAATAATAATCCAATCTAAAAGTACCTCCGAATCGAGAGCGTAAAGGTCCAGACAACATATCTATTCTTGTTGTGGCCGCAATAAGAGAAAAGGGAGGCAACTCTATAGAAAGAGTTCTGGCCGACGGACCTTTGCCAAGAACTATATTTAATGACCTATTTTCCATGGCCGGGTATAGTATTTCCTCTATCATTCTGTTAAGACGATGAATTTCGTCAATAAACAAAATATCTCCTTTTTCTAAGTTAGTTAGGATAGCGGCCAAGTCTCCTGTTTTTTCTATTGCCGGACCAGAAGTTATTTTTAAATTACCGCCAGTCTCTTTTGCCACTATATGAGCAAGGGTTGTTTTACCTAGTCCGGCTTGCCCGTAAAATAAAATATGATCTATTGACTCTTTTCTTTTATTGGCCGCTTCTAGAATAATACCAAGGCTTCTTTTGACCAGGTCTTGCCCGATATACTCATCAAAACCACCCGGCCTTAACAGATTTTCCCAGTTTCTCTCTTCTTTTTGTCCTTGTATATTGTTCTCGGACATAGCTTGACAATATTAATCTAGTATGTTAGTATGCGGACAAATCCGTTAAGGATTCGGCGGGATGTCGCCTCAGTTAATAGCTGCTTTGGTTTCGGCTGAAGTACGCCTCGGGCACATCTTAACCTCCATCCTGTTTTTTCTTAAAACAGAAGGAGTTCCCATAATATCCGAATCCTTGCGGATTTTTTATTTGTCCCGATATATCACGAGTTTTTACCGCCATTCAATGGGACCCGTGACTTTTTCAATTTCCTTAAGATCGGTAACGCCTTTAAGAGCTTTAACGATACCGTCTTTTTGTATATTAACAAAACCTTTGCCGGTAAGAAAATCTATTATTTCCGCTTCACTAGATTCCTTATGAACCATAATTTCAATATCTTTATTTACTTCAAGTATTTCAAAAATACCGGTTCTTCCTTTATAGCCTCCTATACAAGAAGGACAGCCAACCGGCTCATATAGGCTAATATCTGAAAAATCAGGTTTTGATATATTTTCCGGCAAAGAATTAATAAATAATTCTATTTTTTTCCTAAAATCCTCGCTTATATCCACTTTCTTCTTGCATTTAGGGCATAATCGACGGACTAATCTTTCGGCAACCACTATATTTACAGCGGGACCGATTATCTGCGGCTTAACTTCTAAATCCATCAGGCGGGGGATAGCCCCAGCGGCGGTATTGGTATGGAGAGTAGAAAAAACAATATGCCCTGTAAGGGCGGCTTGCATTGCTATATCAGCAGTTTCAGCGTCCCTTATTTCGCCTACGAGAATTACATCAGGATCTTGGCGAAGAATTGATTGCAGGCCATTTTTAAAATCATATCCCGCTGATTCATCAACTTGGGTTTGCTGTATTCCCTTGATATGATACTCAATCGGATCCTCTATAGTTATAACTTTTATCTCTGACGTACTTATTTTTTTAATAAAAGAGTAAAGAGTAGTCGTTTTACCTGAACCTGTCGGGCCAGTAACAAGAATCATTCCGTTTGGTTTTTTAAGGTTTTTGTTTATTTTTTCCAAATCATCCTCCCTTAAGCCAATACTTTCTACGTCTAATATGACAGTTTCAGGATCAAGCAGCCTTAAAACGATAGTTTCCCCATATTCAGAAGGATTTAGCGATACGCGAACTTCTATGTTGCGCTGATCTTCGCTGGAAATTATTGTAAAACGCCCATCTTGGGCCGTTTCCCTGATATTCAGCTTAATTCCGCCTATTAATTTTATTCGGCTAATAATAAACCTATATTCTTCAGTAGTAAGCGAGCCTCCTTCTCTAAGAACTCCGTCTACCCTGATCCTTACAGCAACTTTTTCTTTTCCAGGTTCAAAATGAATATCAGAGGCTTTAAGAGACAGAGCTCCGCTTAATATTTTTTCAAGAAAAGCGGTTGTTGATGCCTTAGAAAAAGAGAGTTCAGATAACTCTTCACTTAATTCTTGAGGAGAGGATATAGAAGCTATACTAACTTCAACTTCTCCTGTCCTATCTTTTCTGCTATTGGATACCATTGGAACTTATATATAATATAGGCAAATGTCAGGTCACAGTAAATGGTCCCAGATAAAACACAAAAAAGCCATAACCGATCAAAAGAGGGCTAAGCAGTTTACAAAACTGCTTGCAGCGGTCCAGGTCGCCGCAAGAACCGATCCAAATCCGGATTTTAATCCGCAGCTTAGATCAGCAATAAATAAAGCTAAAGAGTTTAATGTTCCGCAGGAAAACATAGAGAGAGCAATAAGCAAAGCTAAAGATAATCCGACAGAAGATTTGTTAATAGAGGCTTATGGACCATCCGGAACCGCTTTTATAATCAAGGCGGCGACAGATAATCGAAATAGAACTGTAGCCGAACTCAAAAAATTATTATCAGATAAATCGGCAAAATTTGCCGAACAAGGATCTGTACAGTGGATATTTAACGCCGATGAAGAAGGCAATTGGAAGCCTCAATTTGAACAGCCTGTTTCCGAAGATGACTCTAAAAAGATAGAATCCTTATTGGAAGCCTTGGATGACCATCCGGACGTAATGGATGTTTATACAAATGCGGAAGCATAATTTCAAAATTCAAATATTAAATGCCAAAAAATAAAGAAGGGAAAGTATATCTAGGAATAGATCCGGGAACGCATAGGATAGGATATGGAGCTGTCCAAATGAATGGAAATAAATTTATTTTATTAAAAAAAGGATTGATAGAAAAAAAGAAAAAAGGCTATTCTACTGATCAGCTACCAGTCATATATAAACAGATTTCAGAATTAATTAAAAAAATAAAACCGGATGAGATGGCAGTAGAAAAGCTATTTTTTTCTAAAAATCAGACAACAGCGATGACTGTTTCGGAAGCTAGGGGAGTAATATTACTGGCCGGAGCACAACAGTCTTTAAAAATAAGGGAATTTTCCCCAAACACCATAAAACAAGCTGTTACAGGGTATGGTTCCGCTGACAAGAAAGCTATATTAAAAATGGTTTCCATACTGCTCGGATTAAAGGATTTTAAACCGATTGACGACACGTCTGACGCGCTTGCAATAGCAATAACGGCCGGCCTTATAAAAGATTAAGCAAACCCCCTTGACCGTGATTTTTTTTATTGTATACTTTCCCGGAAGAAAAAGGTCGAAAACTTGCAACAATCAACAATGGATCAAGACAATTGGGATTCCGCCGACGAGGATTACAAAGAACTCGATGGCCTTTCGTCCGTAGAAGAAGAGGAGGAAGACTTCGATGATATCGAAGAAGACTCTGAAGATACGGATAATGATGATTTAAATGATGAGGAAGAGGATATGTAATCCATAATCCCAAATCTAATTTTAAGTTGATGTTGCCCCCGCTTTGCGGGGGCGATGTATAATAATATAAGTGAAAAAAATACCATTTAAAAAAATAGCTATATGGCTTGGAGGATTAATAATAACTTCTGCCGTAGTAGGCTTTTTAGGCTTCTTTTATTTAAGCAGAAACCTCCCCACAGCTTTTGAGATAACCAATCAAGAGCTTGTAGAATCAACGAAAATATACGATCGGACCGGAGAAAAACTATTGTATGAAATACACGGCGAAGAAAAAAGAACCTATCTTTCTGCCGAAGATATCCCCGACATAATAAGACAAGCTACTGTAGCTGTTGAGGATAGCGGTTTTTACAGCCACCCCGCCATAGACATAAGAGGAATTATAAGAGCTTTTATAGTTGATATTAAAAAAGGTTATCGCGCCCAAGGGGGATCAACTATAACCCAGCAAGTCGCAAAAAATTCGTTTTTAACAACTGAAAAATCAATAATAAGAAAACTTAAAGAAATTATTCTCGCTTTCAGACTTGAACAGGTATATACGAAAGACGAAATACTAAACCTTTATCTTAACCAAGTGCCTTACGGCCAGAACGCTTACGGAATAGAAGCTGCTTCCCGGATATATTTTGATAAGCCGGCTAAAGAAATTAATTTATCTGAAGCGGCGATGCTTGCGGCAATACCGCAGGCTTCAAGCTATTATTCGCCATGGGGTTCTCATACAATAGAACTTGAAGAAAGGCGATTATTCGTTCTTAGCCAAATGAAAACTACGGGAGTTATAGACGACCAGCAATATGAATATGCCGTAAAAAATAAACCTGAAGTAATGCCTCGGCCAAAAGAGGCTTCTTTTGCCTTAGCGCCTCATTTTATAATAGAAATTCAAGAATATCTTAATAATAAGTATGGGGAAAATTTTGTTTCTAGAGCAGGCTTGAAAGTTATAACAACGCTCGATACAGAATTACAAGAAATAGCTAATAAGACTGTTGAAGACGGAGCTCTTAGAAATACCGATCTTTATTCCGGACATAATGCCGCTTTAATCTCAATGGATCCTAAAACCGGACAAGTGCTGGCTCTTGCCGGTTCTAAAGATTATTTTAAAGACCCGGAACCGGAAGGGTGTTTAGAAGGATCTACTTGCAGGTTTGAGGGAAATTTTAATGTAATAACCCAAGGATTAAGACAACCAGGATCGTCATTTAAGCCCTTTGCTTATTTAGCTTCATTTATCAAAGGACTGACTCCTGATACTATCCTTTTTGACGTTCCGACAGAATTTGCGTCTAATAACCCTAATTGCCCTGCAATACCGAATTATGAAAATGATTTAGCGCAATGCTATCATCCTCAAAATTTCGATCATATTTTTCGAGGACCAACCACTTTAAAAGAGAGTTTAGCTGAATCTATAAACGTTACCGCAGTCAAAACTCTTTATCTTGCCGGATTACAAAATACAATTGATTTGGCGGAAAAAATGGGGATAACAACTTTTGAAGACAGAGGCAGAGTAGGCCTTTCTCTTGTTCTTGGAGGAGGAGAAGTAAAACCAATAGAGATGGCTGAAGCATATTCAGTCCTTGCAAACGACGGATTAAGAAATCCTTATACTTTTATCCTTAAAATTGAAGATAAAGAAGGAAAAATATTGGAAGAATATAAGGATAAATCCGAAAGAGTAGTGGAAGCTAATTATACCCGCCTTATAAGCGATATTTTATCCGATAAAAATTTAAGAGCTCCCTTATTCCAATCCAGCCTTAGCCTTACAAGCGTACCCGGCTATCAAATAGCTATGAAAACCGGAACAACTAATAATTATATAGATGCATGGACATTCGGTTATACGCCGAATTTAGTTGTTGGCGTTTGGGCGGGCAATAATAATCGCTACCCCCTTCAACAGAGGGGATCAAGCATACTTGCTGCCGTACCTATGTGGCATGATTTTATTTCCCAAGCTGTAGTAAAAAGACCAAATGAAACATTCTTAAAACCGGAACCTATAGGAACAGATATCCCTATATTAAGAGGGGAATTAGATAAAAATAATATTCATAATATACTTTTTTATCTAAATAGATTATCTGATCCGCAATATTCAAATTGGGAGGAAGGCGTTCAAAATTGGCTTAAGAATAATGTATTACCAGATATATCCGATCCTGCTTATTCATACAATAAAGAAGATGAGCAAACATCAGACACTGGTCCTAATATAGAAATAATCGACTTAAATAACGGCGATTTTGTAAGTAATAATCCAATATTGCAATTTAAAGTATTATCAAATATAGGCTTACAAAAAATAGAGATTTATATAAATGAGCAATTATTAGAAACTATTACTGAAAATTTAGGAATAGAATTTAATTACGAAAAATCTATTCCTTCTGAAGTATTTAAAAGCCAAAATAAAATAACCATATTAGCGCTTGATTCAATGAATATTTATAACCAAAAAGAAATAATTGTATATAAATAAAAATCATACCTAGGATGTAAAACCCCTAGAATTGATTTAAAAGGACTGAAGTTAGTTATAAGAAGAACTTACCAAGTTTAAATTAAAAAACCCCTTTAAGGGGTTTTTTAAAGCTTTAAACCCTAATCCTTTATAGGCATAACTATATAGATATATGAATTATCTTGAGGCCATTTAATAACTGATGGCTTAACATCTCCTTGTAACCCAATATTAACTGTCTCGGAATCTATATTTTTAAGCCCATCAGACACAAATCTCCAGTTAAAAGAAACATTAACTCCTTCTCCTGATATTTTAGCCGGAATAAGGTATTTATTTTCACCGAGAGAGCTATCAGCAGAATACACTTCAATCATTTTTTTGTCGGGAATTATTTTAAATATAACTTCATTATTTTTAGAGCTAAAAGAACTAACAAGTTTAAGCGCCCCCATTAATTCAGATCTGCTTACTTCTATATCCGTACTGATATTTTTGGGGATTATTTGAGTATAATCAGGAAAATTCCCATCAATAAGCCTTGTTACAAGAATAGTATCATCCGTTTCCGCCATAAATTGGCTGCCGTCCGAATATATACGAACATTTTCTTTATCATCAATAACTCTGACTAATTCTTGAGCTGGACGGAGAGGAATTATTATTTTAAAACCTCTCTCAAAATTATTAGTAAATTCAGAGCCATATAAAGTCTTTTCAGCAAGACGAAAACTATCAGTAGCGACAAATTTAATATTTTCGCCATCAATATCGATTAAAACACCGCTTATTTCAGGCCTTAATTCTGATATTTGAGCCGCACTCATAACAGAAACTATTCCATCTTTTAAATTTTCTCCTTTTATTTCAAAAAATTCGTTTTTTTCTTCAATTTTAGGAATAATCGGAAAATCTTCTGAATCCATCCCTTGAATCTTAGCTTCGTAACTATCTGTCTTAATAAGGATATTATTTTTTTTAGCCTCTAAATCAATTCTCTCGCTTTGAATATTATTAATGACATTATTAAAAATAGAAAAAGGAACGGTTATTTGTCCATCTTCAACTGATTTGCCGGCCACTTTCTTAATTATGGCCGTCTCAAGATCAGTAGAACTGATATTTATTTTTCCGCTTTCGGATTTAATGAGGACATTTTTAAGAATAGGCAGGTTATTATTTTCTCCAACAATTCGAGATACTGCATCTAGTGAATTTTTCAGATTATTTTTTAATACGGTTATTTTCATTTTTTACTATTAGTATTTTTATTAATTAAGAAAATATTTATTGTAGTAGTAGAAGGGGGTGTGGAAAGGTGAATAACTTTATTTTTGTATTATATAGGTCTTTTAAATGGATATTAAGAGGTGGAATAACTTGAGATATTTTTTGTGGAAAAATCATATATTATCCACAAAAAATATTTAAATAATTTTTTATACATTTTTTATACCTATTTAATCCACAAAAAATCCCCATATTACATATAGGGATTTAAGACTTATTTATCAACTCTTTTACCATAGTCATTTTTTGATTAAAAGACGGATCTTTATTTAAGTTATTGCTTATTTTATCAAAAGCATAAATAGCAGTCGTATGGTCTCTTTTACCTAATTTTTCCGCAATAAACGGATATGACATATTTAACATATCACGCAATAAATACATGGCCACCTGTCTTGGTTCTACTATTTCTTTTTTGCGTCCGCGTCCAATAAGCTCGGTGGTTGATATCTCATAAAATTCAGCTACAGCTTTGATTATTTGAGAAGGAGTAATATTAACAGAAGACTGTTCTATAACTTCGTTCATTATTTTTTCTGCATGAGAAATATCAAATGAAGAATTATGCTTACTATGAAATACTATTTTATTTATTATTCCTTCTAATTCTCTTATATTTCGTTGAACTTTATTAGCTATAAGATTAATTATCTCATCTTCAAGAGATTCTTTTCTTTCTTGGAGTTTTATTTTAATAATAGCTGCTCTAGTTTCAAAATCAGGGAAGCTGATATCGACTATCATACCTCCTTCAAAACGCGATTTAAGCCTTTCTTCCAGTATAGGTATAGATCTAGGAGGCCTGTCGGATGAAATTATTATTTGCTTATTATTTTCATGGAGAGCATTAAAGGTATGGAAAAATTCTTCTTCTGTTTTTTCCTTTCCTCCTATGAATTGAATATCATCGATTATAAGAATATCAGCATTGCGGTATGTGTTTTTAATATCTTCCACGCGCTTATTTCTAATAGCCCAAATAACATCATTAGTGAATTTTTCAGAAGATACATATTTTACCTTATGCTTTCCTTTATGTTTTTTATGTATTTCGTTCCCGATAGCTTGTATTAAATGCGTTTTTCCAAGGCCGGTACCTCCATATATGAATAAAGGATTGTATTTACTGCCAATTTCATCGATTGTTGCCGTTGCGGCAGCATAAGCAAGCTCATTAGATGATCCAACAACAAAAGTTTTTAGATTATATTTAGGATTAAGTCCAGATTCAGGATCTGTTTTAAACTCATTAAAAACAAGCTGTTTTTCTTCCTTATCTTGTTTTAAAGGCTCTTTTTTCTTAGTTATGTTTCCGTCAACTATATAAGATATTTTTTTAATAGAGCTATCTTCCGTGCGGAGAATTCCGAGTATCATTTTTCCATATTTAGCTTCAACCCATTCTTTTGCAAAATGGTTAGGCAAAGCAACAATAGCATCTCCTTCTTTGTTGTCGACGAGCCGGCTGTTTTTTAGCCAAGTAAGAAAATTAGGTCTTGATATCTGTAATTCCAGCTCGCCTAATGATCTAATCCAAAGCTCGTCGATAGTCATACTCTATATTTTATTGGAGTGGCAAGAAGGCGTCAAAAATAGAATTAAAGCTATTGAAAAAAAATAAAAAATAGAAATTAAATTTTTCTTTAATCTTTTTTATAGAAACTTTTATAAGAAGGTTAGAAAAAACGGGGGTTGAAATTTTAATAAAAAACGCTTTAAGAAAAAATACTTTATTTACAATATATTTAGTATTGTGGATAAGGTGGGTATAAGTGTGAATTAAGATTAAAATGTTAGAATTTATTCGCCTTAATAAGCTTCTACGAGATAATAAACTGTAATTATTAGGCTTGATAATCACAATATACGAGTTTTAGGCGAAAAGGAGCGATAAGATAAGATGGCAGGCAAATCAGGATTGATATTTTAGCCAGTTAGCCGAAAACATTGACTTAATAAGGAAAATTCATTATTTTTAGCCCTATGAAACCTACTTATAACCCTAAAAAGAAGAAGAGGGCGAGAACGCACGGATTTCTCAAAAGGTGTTCTACTAAAGGGGGAAGGAGAGTAATAGCCAGAAGAAGAGCTAAAGGCAGAAAAAAGCTTTCTGTTTAATTTAAAGTATGATAAATGCCAGGTATAAATTAAATATTGCCCTGGCTTCTAAGGACTTTAAACCCTATTATAAAGGCGGTTTTTTTTCAGTAAAATCGAAAAAAAATAGCTTGTCTAATTCTCGAGTAGGAGTGATTGTATCTAAAAAAAATTCCAAAACAGCGGTGGGCCGAAATATGATCAAGAGGTTAGTTATGAATTTTTTTAAGGAAAACAAGGATTTCTTAGATAATATGGAACCTTCATTAGATTTTTTGATTATAATTTTGACTACTGCTTCCGATATAAAGGATAATAAAGAAGCTTTCATAAAAGAACTTAAAAATGTCATATCTATTTAATACATTCTTATATCAGCCAATAATAAATATTCTTGTACTGCTTTATAACTCGGTGGCTTTAGGCGACTTTGGCGTTGCCATTATAATGCTTACCGTTATGGTCAGGCTTGCTTTATACCCTATGTACCATAAGATGCTTCATCAGCAGACTTTAATGCAGAAATTAAGGCCTGAAATGAAGAAAATTCAGGATGAATATAAGGACGATAAGGAAAAGCAGACAAAATTACTCCTAGAACTATATAGAGAGCATAAAATAAAGCCTTTTCATAGTTTTTTAGTATTGCTTATCCAGTTACCGATTTTATGGGCTTTGTTTAGAGCTTTTACGAATACTTTAAATGGAAGCGTATCAAACTTGCTTTATTCTTTTATAAGCGCTCCAGAAGCATTTAATCCTATATTCTTAGGAATACTTAATTTAAATGAAAGAAATGTTCCTCTTATTATATTGACGGCTATTGTGCAGTTCTTTCAGATGAAGATAAGCTCAACGATAAACAAGCCTGCAGAAGGGCAAAAATCGCCTATGCCATCCGGCAATATAATGGGAGGTTTTATAGCTGTTTTTACAGTATTTATATTATGGAGTCTTCCTTCCGCGGTAGCGCTATATTGGCTGACTAGTACGCTATTCTCTTTAGGACAGCAATTTGTTTGCAATAAAACCATTAAAGATGCAGAACTTAAAGGAAACAACAGATAAACTACTATCTTTCTTTAATTTTAAGGAATCAAAAATAGAGATAGATGAGGAGAAAAAGAGAGTTTCGCTATATATAGACGATGAGACTGTTAATTCTAAAAATATGACTTCAGTCATAAATTCTTTTAACAGGCTTTTAAAATTAATAGCTAAGAAATATGACGAAGGGCCTATCAGGGTTGATATCAACAACCACCATAGGGAAAGGGAAAAGCTTGTTATAGAGCTGGCAAAAGCGGGAGCAAAAAAAGCTTCCATAACAAAATCTGACGTGGTGTTACCTCCAATGAATGCTTTTGAAAGACATCTTGTCCATGAGGAATTATCTGTAAGGCCGGATCTTAAAACAGAAAGCATAGGAGAAGGAACATCGAGAAGGGTAGTTATAAAAAATATATAATAAAAACAGTTTAAAACAGCCCGCTTTTTGCGGACTGTTTTAAACTTAAACTGGTAAATTTTATTAGAAAGCTCCACCACTGCTTCCGCCACCACCTTCGCCACCACCTCCGGAAAAACCGCCCCCTTCGCCTGTTGCGCTAGAGGGAACTCCTATATCGTTCGAAGTAGAAGCATTATCTACATCTTTTGTTTCGATATTTGGATTGGATATTTCTTCCAGTTCTTCAACTTCTATCTCTTTTATTTTCGTAATATTCGGATTAACGATATTAAGCAATATCCAGCCAAAAGCAATAAGCCCGAGCCCTTTTGCGGCGGACAATATCCAT
>Ga0265293_10002686_pt1 | contig 34812 bp, 28 predicted proteins | sample Munlanlewell138R_FD_192505 | JGI IMG/M metagenome (GOLD analysis project Ga0265293, IMG submission 192505) | Leachate microbial communities from a municipal landfill in Southern Ontario, Canada - Leachate well 138R | ecosystem: Engineered > Solid waste > Landfill > Unclassified | place: Canada... | reverse complement strand
TGTTAAATTGTATATTAGCATTTGCTTAAATAAACGAATTAACTATATTTGCACTATGGGTAATAATTCTTGTATACGTCAACAAGCAGACACTGAACAAATAAACCGCTGTAAAGACCGGGTTTTAGAGCTTAACGATTCGTTTGATTATTTATCGAATGGGCTTGAATTGGCAGGAAATACCGTAAGACTTAAAATTCTCTTCCTACTTTTCGAAGAAAAACGACTTTGTGTTTGCGATATAAGCGACGTTCTTGGAATGACAATCTCGGCAGTTTCACAACATTTACGAAAACTTAAAGACCGTAATCTAGTAGAAACAGACAGGGAGGCCCAAACTATTTTTTATTCATTGACCAAGGAATATGAAAAATTGCTAAAACCGTTTTTTAAAATACTTGATGAAAACAAAGTCATAGAAGCAATATGAAAACAAACAACAAACTTATCGGCGCAGGACTTTTGACTGCAATTGCAGCTTCACTTTGTTGCGTTACACCAGTTTTGGCTCTCATTGCAGGAACAAGCGGACTTGCCTCCACTTTTTCTTGGCTTGAATCTTTCAGACCGTATTTTATCGGTTTGACAATTTTGGTTCTTGGTTTTGCTTGGTATCAAAAGTTAAAGCCTAAAAAGCAAATTGATTGCAATTGTGAAACAGCAGAAAAACCAAAATTCATTCAGTCGAAAACGTTTTTAGGAATTGTAACATCATTTGCAATAGTAATGCTTGCTTTTCCATATTATTCAAGTGTTTTCTACCCAAAGACAGAAAAGCAAATCATAATAGTGGACAAATCCAATATTGAAAAAGTAGAATTTACGATTAGCGGAATGACTTGTGCAAGTTGTGAAGAACACATAAATCACGAAGTGAATAAATTGATAGGGATTGTCAATCTAAAAGCTTCTTATGAAAATGGAAATACAATCGTAGAGTTTGACAACTCGAAAACAAATATTTCTGAAATTGAAAAAGCAATAAACTCAACAGGGTATTCTGTAACCGCGAAAAATTAAAATTAAAATGGAAATCAAATTGCAATCAATAATCACTTGCCCCAACTGCGGACACAAGAAAGAAGAAACAATGCCGACAGATGCTTGCCAATATTTTTACGAATGTGAAAAGTGCAAACATGTTCTTAAACCAAAGCAAGGCGACTGTTGTGTTTATTGTAGTTATGGAAATGTTCCTTGTCCACCTATTCAGCAAAACAAAAAATGTTGCTAACGGGTATAAAACAAAAGAAGGTCGATATAACTAAAGTATTTTTATTTTACTACCTATAAATATTACTATATAAAAGGGGTATAGAAGCTATACCTCTTATGACCCAGCCGAACCCTGCCACTCACCGCCATCCACTACCACTTTTCCAAAGCCAATCTTTATAGTCTTTAAATTCACGCCCGAACATTAAAATTAAAAATAATGCAAGGAGAAGACGATTTAAGAGGTTTAGCCAAAATAATGGCTTTTATGAGAGCAGTTAGTATTCTATTAGTACTGATGCATCTTTATTGGTTTTGTTATGGTTTCTTTATGGAACGTGGCTGGACACTAGAAGTAATCAATAAAATATTAGGGAATTTTGACCGAACAGCCGGTTTGTTTTCGCATACTTTATATACCAAAGTATTTGCAATCGTGTTATTGGCTTTAAGCTGTTTGGGAACCAAAGGCGTGAAGAACGAGAAGATAACCTGGTCAAAGATTTACGTGGCTTTGGGAATTGGTTTTTTGCTGTTCTTTCTGAATACACCACTGTTAAAGTTGTCGCCCATCATTGGCACATTCTTTTATATACTGACTATCGGACTAGGTTATATTGCTTTGCTGATGGCTGGGGTTTGGATAAGCAGGTTATTGAAAAACAACCTGATGGATGATGTTTTCAATATGGAGAACGAAAGTTTTATGCAGGAAACCAAATTGATGGAAAATGAATATTCCGTAAACCTGCCTACTAAATTTTGGTACAATAAAAAGGAACACAAGGGCTGGATCAATATCGTAAATCCTTTCAGAGCAACGATTGTTTTGGGGACTCCGGGTTCTGGTAAATCGTATGCCGTCGTTAACAATTATATCAAGCAACAAATTGAAAAAGGTTTTTCGATGTATATCTACGATTTCAAGTTTGACGACCTTTCTACTATTGCTTATAATCATTTATTGAAACATCAGAATAAGTACGAAATAAAACCAAAGTTCTACGTCATCAACTTTGACGATCCACGCAAGAGCCATCGTTGCAATCCGCTCAATCCAGATTTTATGACTGACATATCCGATGCTTACGAAGCCGCTTACACGATTATGTTGAACCTCAACAGAAGCTGGATACAAAAACAAGGAGATTTCTTTGTCGAATCTCCAATTATTCTTTTAGCGGCTATCATCTGGTTTTTAAAAATTTACGAGAATGGTAAGTATTGCACCTTTCCACACGCCATTGAATTGCTGAATAAAAAGTATTCGGATGTATTTACCATTTTAACTTCGTATCCTGATTTGGAAAACTATCTTTCACCATTTATGGATGCTTGGCAAGGCGGAGCACAAGACCAGTTGCAGGGACAAATTGCATCGGCTAAAATCCCTTTGTCACGAATGATATCACCGCAGTTGTATTGGGTTATGACAGGCGATGATTTTTCATTGGACATCAACAACCCGAACGAGCCGAAGATTTTGTGCGTGGGTAACAATCCCGACCGTCAAAATATCTACTCCGCAGCTTTGGGCTTGTACAACTCCCGAATTGTCAAGCTCATCAATAAGAAAGGACAATTAAAGAGTTCGGTTATTATAGATGAGTTGCCCACGATTTATTTTAGAGGGTTGGACAATCTTATCGCAACGGCGAGAAGTAATAAGGTGGCTGTGTGCTTGGGCTTTCAGGACTTTTCGCAGTTGATACGTGATTACGGCGATAAAGAAGCTAAAGTTATTCAAAACACCGTAGGTAATGTATTCAGTGGACAGGTTGTAGGAGAAACGGCAAAAAGCCTTTCGGAACGTTTTGGAAAAGTATTACAGAAACGTCAAAGTATGACGATAAACCGTAATGATAAATCAACTTCTATTTCTACACAATTAGACAGCCTTATTCCGGCTTCCAAAATTTCAACCTTAACGCAGGGTATGTTTGTCGGTTCTGTATCGGATAATTTTGACGAGCGTATCGAACAAAAGATATTTCACGCAGAAATCGTGGTCGATAATGAAAAGGTAGCCGCCGAAACAAAAGCCTATCAAAAGATACCGCAAATCCTATCCTTTGTAGATGAGCAAGGCGAGGATAAAATGAAGCAGGAAATTGAAAGCAATTACCGTCAGATAAAATCAGATATTCTGCATATCGTCGAAAGTGAAATGGAACGGATTAAGAATGACCCGAACTTACAGCATTTGATACAGCAAGAGTAATAAAGGTACAAGTGGAAATTTTTAGTATAGACTAAAAAATATTGGCGATACTTCTTCTTAAATTTAGTATGGAGTGTCGCCAATATTGTTTTGAACAGTATGTAAAACAAATATTCAGAATGAAAAAGGATATTATATAAAATAGTAATTATTCAAAACAATGCAATGCCATTGCATTACTTTTTTACTAACTTTGCAAAAGAATATGAAAGTCTTTTTTTCCATATTGGCAATTTATATGATGGCGGTATTTTTAATGCCTTGTACCGATATGTATGAAAAGGAGAGTTTTCAAAACCATAACCATTCAGAAGAATTAGCCCATAAAGCAAGCCACGACCATCAGGAAAAACCTGATATGTGCAGTCCGTTTTGTTTATGCGGTTGTTGTGGAATGGTGTCGGGCATAGTGCTTCAATGGAATGTATATAACTTAGTTAAGAAGACCTTTGACTTGTCTAAGGCCAAAGTTTACTATAAATCTATCTTTATATCCCTCTATCTGGGAGAAATTTGGCAACCGCCAAAGATTAATGCATAATTTTTAATGTTTTAATGATTACAGCTTAATGCTAACAGCGTTAGCTTGGTTTTTAGGGTATTTATATTCCCTAAAAACATAATCATTATGATTTTATCATTATTTATCCATCATTAATCATCACAAAAAGTGTTAAATAACATTATAAAATTCTCTATAAAGAATAAGTTCATTATAGGATTAATGACCTTATTACTCATCATTTGGGGGGTATGGAGTGCCACGAAAATCCCCATTGATGCCCAACCTGACATTACAAACAATCAGGTTCAGATTATTACCCTGTCACCAACATTAGCAGGACAGGAGGTGGAGCAACTGGTTACATTTCCTGTAGAGCAAAGTATCGTCAATCTTCCCAAAGTAGAAGAAATAAGAAGTGTTTCGAGGTTTGGACTATCTGTTGTAACCGTAGTGTTTCAAGACAATGTCGATATTTATTTTGCAAGACAGTTGGTAAGCCAACAGCTGAAAGAAGCACAAGACCAGATACCTGATGGAGTTGGAACGCCTGAACTTGCTCCTGTCAGTACAGGTCTTGGCGAAGTGTACCAATACATTCTCCATCCCAAACAAGGAAGCGAAGATAAATATTCTGCAATGGATTTACGGACAATGCAGGATTGGATTGTCGCCAGACAACTTTACGGTACTCCGGGAATTGCAGAAGTTAATAGTTTCGGCGGTCTGCTCAAACAATACGAGGTATCCGTTGACCCTAACCGCATCAAAGCGATGGACGTCAGTATCTCCGATATTTTTACTGCACTCGAAAACAACAACCAAAATACCGGAGGCGCTTATATTGATAAGAAACCCAATGCATACTTCATTCGGGGAATTGGTTTAGTCACTTCACTGGAAGATGTAGGTAATATTGTTGTTAAAAATACGGAAAGTGTTCCGGTATTCATCAAAGATGTAGCAAAAGTACAATTTGGTCACGCTACCCGATACGGAGCAATGACCTATAACGGCGAAGTAGATGCTGTGGGAGGTATTGTAATGATGCTCAAGGGAGAAAACACTGCTACGGTCGTAAAAAACATCAAAGAAAAAATACCGGTTATCCAACAATCTCTACCCGATGATGTGGTCATAGAACCTTATTTGGATAGAATGAACCTGGTAGATAGAGCGATAAGTACTGTCGAAAAAAACCTAATTGAAGGTGCATTAATCGTAATATTTGTATTGATTATCTTCTTAGGGAATTTCAGGGCAGGTTTAATCGTCGCATCAGCTATACCGTTATCAATGCTTTTTGCATTGGGAATGATGAGGTTATTTGGCGTAAGTGCCAACCTGATGAGTTTGGGAGCTATTGATTTCGGATTGATAGTGGACGGTTCGCTGATCGTTGTTGAAGCCACAATGCACCATTTGGGCTTACGGAAATCCACTCAAAAACTTACGCAGGCAGAAATGGACGAGGAGGTGTATGAATCTGCAAGAAAAATCCGTACGAGTGCAGCATTTGGAGAAATCATTATCCTCATTGTTTATATTCCTATCCTTACTTTGGTCGGCATAGAAGGAAAAATGTTTACGCCAATGGCGCAGACCGTAAGTTTCGCCATTTTGGGAGCTTTGATTTTGTCCTTTACCTATATCCCGATGATGAGTGCCTTGTGTCTGTCTAAAAAACCGATTACCAAAAGGAATTTTTCAGACAAAATGATGGACTATCTTCAAGGGGTTTATAAGCCTTTGTTAGAAAAAGCCATTCGGATAAAATATGTGATTATTGCGGTTGCCGTCGGACTTTTTACCATTAGTATATTCCTTTTTTCACGGATGGGCGGAGAGTTCCTGCCAACATTGGGCGAGGGCGATTTTGCTTTCCATTGTATTTTGCCGCAAGGAACATCCTTAAGCCAAAGTCTGGAAACCTCAATGCAGGCATCTAAGATAATCAAGGAGTTTGACGAAGTAAAAATGGTTGTAGGAAAAACGGGGGCTGCCGAAGTACCGACAGACCCGATGCCGCCCGAAGCGACCGACCTGATGATTATTCTTAAACCACAGGACGAATGGAAAACAAAGAAATCGTATGACGAACTTTCCAATGAAATGATGGAGAAACTCGAAGTTATTCCCGGTGTATTCTTTGAAGCCAACCAGCCGATACAGATGAGGTTTAATGAACTGATGACGGGTATCAGGCAAGATGTAGCTGTGAAAATATTCGGAGAGAACCTCGACAGTTTGTTGATTTATGCCAATAAAGCCAATGCCATTATTCAAACGGTAGAGGGTGCAACCGCTCCGCAGGTAGAACGGATAGCAGGTCTTCCACAGATTAATATCGAATACGACCGTACCCGAATAGCCAACTATGGCTTGAATGTACAGGAGATAAACGATATTGTCAGTACTGCGTTTGCAGGTAAATCAGCAGGCGTGGTTTATGAAAATGAGCGTAGATTTGATTTGGTGGTACGGCTTGATGAAGAACACCGCAGTTCTATTGAGGATGTGAGCAATCTGTTTATTCCACTTCCAAACGGAGAGCAGGTTCCACTTTCGCAGGTTGCCAACATTGACTATAAATTAGGTCCTGCACAAATCAGCCGTGAAGGAGGAAAACGAAGGATATATGTCGGATTTAATGTACAAGGGCGGGATGTAGCAAGTGTTGTAGAAGAAATTCAGGATAAGTTGGCTGAACAGGTTAAGCTACCGACAGGATATTATTTTACCTATGGCGGTCAGTTTGAGAACCTCCAAAAAGCTACTGACAGATTACTGATTGCAGTACCTATCGCCCTGCTTTTGATTTTTATCTTATTGTACTTCACGTTTCATTCGTTCAAGGAAGCCGTTTTGGTCTATACAGCTATCCCGATGAGTGCCATTGGAGGTGTGTTTGCCCTATTGTTGAGGGATATGCCATTCAGCATATCAGCAGGTGTAGGGTTTATCGCTTTGTTTGGTGTTGCTGTTCTGAACGGGATTGTACTGATTTCCACATTCAACAGATTGGAAAAAGAGGGTTGGAACGAGATTATCCCGAGAATTATCGAGGGGGCTAAAACAAGACTAAGACCCGTATTAATGACAGCGTCGGTAGCAAGTTTAGGTTTCTTACCGATGGCATTGAGTACAAGTGCGGGTGCAGAAGTACAAAAACCGTTGGCAACGGTCGTTATCGGCGGATTGATGTCAGCAACGGCATTGACGTTATTCGTACTGCCTTTACTATACCTCGTATTTATGAGAAATCATAAGCCTACAAAAAATAATAAAATGAAAGCCATAACACCTATATTGTTACTGTTTACGTTCTTAGGCTTTTCTCAAACCAGTAATGCACAAAATCCTGTAAACGTAGATAGAGCTATCGAAATAGCTATGGAAAATAACCCTCAGCTCCGTTCCAAAAAATTGGAGATTCAATCTACCCAAAGTTTGAGTAAGACAGCATATGAGCTACCGAAAACCGATTTAAATTTCCAATATGGGAATACAGATGGATTTGAGTACAATGACGGTTTCCAAATTTCGCAGACTATACCCTTTCCAACACTTTTTGGGGTAAAGAAAAACCTTGTCAAAGAGCAAGTCAAAGGGCAGGAATGGTCAAAGGCTCTGACAGAAAATGAGCTAAGAAAGCAGGTAAGAACATATTATTATCAGTTAGCGTATCTGGAACATAATGCTTCGGTATTGAAGTATTTGGATAGTATTTATGCAGACTTTATCCGTGTGGCGGAGCTGCGTTATAAAACAGGAGATATAGGGCGGATAGAAGTCAGTACGGCTGTTACCAAAAAGGGGGAAATCAATATATTGCTCCAGCAAAATGAGGTCTTCAGGCAAAATGCCTATCAGAATCTTAAAAACCTGATGCAGACAAAGGAAGATTTTGCCATTGAACCCAAATCAGACTATGAACCATTACTTTTGACTTCTTTCATAGACAGTTCAGCTATTGAAAACCACCCAAGCATCCAGCTATTGTATCAGGAGGCTAAAATCGCTGAACAGAACAAGAAGTTGGAACGGGCAAACAGCCTGCCTGATTTTACGTTCGGTTATAATAATATATCGCTGATAGGAATGCATAGTAGAAACGGCGTGGAACAATTTTACGGCAGAGGACAGCGGTTCAGTTTTGTTGATGTAGGCATAACCATTCCACTCTTTACTACGACCAGAGCGAAAATCCGTTCCCTTGATTATCAAAAACAATCATTGGAACTGAATGCCCAATGGCAACAACAGCAGCTAAAAACGGAGTTGGCAAATGCCCTGAAACAATATGAACAGAATGTTTCACAGTTTACCTATTTCAAGGAGCAGGCACTTCCGAATGCTGATGAAATCATCAATGCGGCAAAGTTAGGGTACAGTACCGGAGATATTTCTTATGTGGAGTACCTCTTTGCCTTGCAGACAACAACCGATATTCAGCTTAATTATCTAAAGAGCATACAGCAAATCAATGAGGCTGTAACGCTTATTCATTCATTAATCAGCAAATAATACAAAATATGAAACGTATCATCAATAATATAGTTTTCAGCGTTTTTCTCCTCGTAGCAATCTTTGCTTTGAACGCCTGTACAAATAAACATACGGAGGACGACGGACATAATCACGGTAGCGAAGCAGCAGCAACAACGGACGAACACGAAGAAGAAAACGTTGCGGTACTGACCGATGAACAGATAAAAGCTGTAGGTATCGAAATCGGGATGATTGAACAGAAACAATTGTCCGCAACATTGAAAGCCAACGGTGGATTGAGAGTACCCAACAGCAACAAGGCAAATGCAACTTCAATGTTTGGCGGCGTTATCAAATCCCTCAATGTTGAGATAGGCGATTTCGTAAAAAAAGGTCAGGTCATCGCCACTATTTCCAATCCGGAATTCATACAATTACAGGAAGAATACCTAAGCATCAATAGCAGGATAGAATTTGCAGAGCAGGAAGTTGCAAGACAAAGAGAGCTGAACGAGGGAAATGCAGGTGCAAAGAAAAACCTGCAAAGTGCCACATCTGAATTGAACACGTTGAGAACACGAAAAGCATCGTTACAACAACAAATCCAAATGATGGGCATTAATCCGGCTTCCCTGTCAAATTCCAGCCTTAAATCCTCGTTGGTCGTTACAAGTCCGATAGGCGGTACGGTAAGTAACGTTTTTGCCAAAATCGGAAGCTATGTAGATGTGTCTTCGCCTATTGCCGAAATAATAGAGAACACAGCATTGCACTTGGACTTACAGGTTTATGAAAAAGATATTCCCCTAATCAAAATAGGTCAGAAAATAGATTTTGTCGTAACCAACAACCCCAATAAGACCCATTCTGCCGAAGTTTATAGTATAGGTTCATCTTTTAGCGGAGAGAGCAAAACCATTGCCGTTCACAGCAGAATTACCGGAGATAAAACAGGATTGATTGACGGAATGAGCATAACCGGAAATGTAAGTTTAGATGATGTATTAAGTACGGCTGTACCCAACGAAGCGGTTGTCAATGCAGACGGGAAATATTACATCTTTTTGGTCAAGGAGCAGGAAGAAGAACCGCACGACCATAAAGAAGATGAGGCTCACGACCACGGTTCGGAAAATGGAACTCAATTTACAAGAATGGAGGTCGTTAAAGGTGCTTCTCAATTGGGTTACACGGCGATAACGCCTGTAAATGAAATTCCACACGGTACACATATCGTGATAAAAGGTGCGTTTTTTGTGAATGCAAAAATGAATGATACCGGAGAACACGGTCACGCTCACTAAAATGGTATATAATGAAAAAAAGCATTGAACAAAAGCTGTTGTCAAAGAACACCAATCCGACCAGTATGCGGATATTGGTATATGATTTCTTGGAGCAACAGCAGACAGCGATGTCCTTATCTGAAATCGAAAGTCATTTCTATAAAGCAGACAGGGTTACGATTTACAGGACTTTGAAAACTTTCGAGGAAAAAGGCATTGTACACAGTATTCAGGAGAACACTACCGTTAAGTATATTTTGTGTCACGATGGGTGTGATGAAGAAACACACAAAGATTGGCACTTACATTTCTATTGTAAAATCTGTAAACAGACAACCTGTAAGGAGGATTTTATAATACCGCAGAATGGAAACCAAAATTACCGTATTGACGAAATAAAACTATTTGGTAAAGGTATTTGCGAGAACTGTTTAAAGGAGAGTTTGCAATAGCATTGCAGGCTCTTCCTGTGTATCTTTGTCATAAATATAAATGTGTTATGGATAACTATCTTAAAGAAACAAAAATCCTTGACTACTCAAACGTTTCTATACAAGAGCTATTGGAACAAAGAGGGTGGAAAGATTTGGGCAATGTTTCAAGAGTTAAAGCCATTTACAATTTTGTCAGGGATGAAATAAAATTTGGCTACAATGTTTCGGACGATATACCTGCATCAGAAATATTGCAGGATGGCTATGGACAGTGCAATACCAAAGCGACTTTGCTAATGACGTTATTAAGAGCAACGGGAATACCTAACCGCATTCACGGTTTTACCATTGACAAAGCCTTGCAAAAAGGAGCTATTACGGGTATTTGGTACAAACTTTCGCCTCAAAACATCTTACATAGCTGGGTAGAAGTATGGGTAAATGAACAGTGGTATTTTTTAGAAGGTGTGATTTTGGATAAACCCTATCTCACCAAATTGCAGGAGCAGAACAGCGATTGCAAAACCACATTTTGTGGTTTCGGGGTTTATACCGATAATTTTGAGAACCCACCGATTGAATGGAACCTCAACAATACGTTTATTCAGGGTAAGGGCATCAATCAGGACTTTGGCGTTTTTGATACACCCGATGAATTTTATTCTAAGCATCAGCAAAAGCTAAATGCGTTAAAGCGATTTGTTTTTCAGTATATCGTGAGGTATATAATGAATAATAACGTAGAAATAATAAGAAATAAAAGTGTAACGAACCTAAAAAATTAAAGGCTATGACAAATACAGACAAAAATCATAAGCATACGTATGATGCACAAGGCAAAATGACTTGTTGCACGCTGGAAGAAAAAATTTACACCGAAGCAGGTGCAAAAGAGCTGGTAAATGAAAAGCATCAACACGACCACGGCGATGATGAAGGACACGACCACAGTCATAGTGAGAGTAGTCCAATTAAAATGTTTTTGCCGAGTATAATATCATTGGTATTGTTGCTTGCTGCCATAGCATTTGATCATTGGCTTCCACAGCAATGGTTTACGGGTTGGGTAAGGATTATTTGGTATGTGGTTGCGTATGCTCCCGTTGGGTTTCCTGTATTGACAGATGCCGTGAAAAGCATCAGAAAAGGGGAAATCTTTTCAGAGTTCTTTTTAATGGGCATTGCCACCATCGGGGCATTTGCCATTGGCGAATATCCCGAGGGCGTTGCCGTGATGTTGTTTTATGCTGTTGGAGAAGTTTTTCAGACAATGGCGGTTTCCAGAGCCAAAGCAAATATCAAATCATTGCTCGACCAAAGACCTGATGAGGTAACGGTTTTAAGAAACGACCAACCCCTAACTGTAAAGGCGGAAACCGTGAATATCGGCGAAATAATACAATTGAAACCGGGAGAAAAATTAGGTTTGGACGGAGAATTATTGTCTGAAACGGCATCGTTCAACACCTCAGCACTCACAGGCGAAAGCAAACCCGACACCAAAGCCAAAGGCGAAACGGTTTTGGCAGGTATGATAAACCTTAATACCGTTGCACAAGTGCAGGTCACAACCGCATATATGGATAGTAAGTTGAGTAAAATTTTGGAATTGGTACAAAATGCTACTTCACAAAAAGCACCAACGGAATTATTTATCCGCAAGTTTGCGAAAATATATACCCCTATAGTGGTACTGTTAGCGGTCGCTATCTGTGTGCTGCCTTACTTTTTCGTAGCTGATTATGAGTTTAGGGATTGGTTGTACAGGGCTTTGGTATTCTTAGTTATTTCTTGTCCTTGTGCCTTAGTAATCAGTATTCCATTGGGTTATTTCGGTGGCATTGGAGCAGCGAGCAAAAACGGAATACTGTTCAAAGGAAGTAACTTTTTAGATAGCCTTTCCAATATCCAAAATGTGGTAATGGATAAAACGGGTACAATGACAGAGGGTGTTTTCAAGGTTCAAGAAGTGGTATTTGACAAAGCGTTCATTCAAGATGAAATTTTGCAATTGGTCAATGTATTGGAAAGCCACAGTACGCACCCCGTAGCGACAGCTATTCACGAATACGTGGGGGAACTGGATAATACAATCCGCTTAGAAAATACAGAGGAAATTGCTGGACACGGGCTGAAATCAACCGTAAATGGTAAAGACTTGTTGGTTGGAAATTTCAAGCTGATGAACAAGTTTGGAATACAATACGACTTAGATCCGAACAGCATCGTTTATACGACCATTGCCGTTGCTTACGATAACAAATTTGTCGGTTACATTACGATTGCCGACAGTATCAAAGAAGATGCAGAGAAAACCATCCGTTTATTGCATAAACTCAATGTGAAAGCAACTATGCTTAGCGGAGATAAAAGTACAGTGGTAAAGTATGTAGCGGAGCAGTTGGGGATAGATAATGCTTTTGGGGATTTATTGCCCGAAGATAAAGTAAACAGGGTTAAAGAAATTAAAGCCAAAGACGAAAGCGTTGCTTTCGTCGGCGACGGCGTGAACGATGCTCCCGTTGTGGCGTTGAGCGACGTAGGTATCGCAATGGGCGGTTTGGGAAGCGATGCCACTATTGAAACGGCAGATGTGGTCATACAAGACGATAAGCCGAGCAAAATCCCAATGGCAATCAATATTGGAAAAAAGACAAAGAAAATCGTTTGGCAAAATATCACATTGGCATTTGTGGTAAAAGGAATTGTATTGGTGCTTGGTGCAGGTGGATTGGCTACAATGTGGGAAGCCGTTTTTGCTGATGTGGGCGTGGCGTTATTGGCTATTCTTAATGCGGTACGAATACAGCGGATGAAATTTTAAAGGACGTCAATTTATAAGTATTGAAAAGAAAACAGAAAATACGCAAAAAGAAATATATAAAGGTATTCAACCGAAGCGACTTAATGTCTTTGGACATCAGTGACGACAACCTTGTTGATGTAAGAACCATTTATATAGGTTGAAGCATGCTTCTGAAAACCCCGTAACCGGGCGTATGGGTGTATTCGATATTATTGAGTGAAAGATTTAAAAGAACACTAGCAGGAAATGTAACTGACACTATAATGCTCATGGAATAAAAATAAATGGCGGATAAGAGAAACTTATCTGCCATTTATTTCAAAAAAAACGAACCGGTTTGAAAAATATCATTATCTTTGCAATAGTTTTTTTGTTTTTTACATGTTAAAAAGGATAAACATATTAATGATTATATGCTTATTGGGCTTTTTTATAATCCCAATGCAATCCTATGCGTGTAAATCGCATTCCAAAGAAATTGTTATCAAGGAGAAGTCATGTTGCAGTGCCAACAAGCAGCATCATTCAGAAGATCAATGTGAGAAAGACTGCTGTAAGTCTAAGGATGACACGAGCAATGAATGCTCTGGAAATTGTGGACCTACGTCCTGCCACAGCTCTTCTAATAGTTTTTCTGCAACACCCCCATTTTTTAGGAACGTTCAAAATCCTGTTTTTTCTAAAAGTAAAAAATCATACCCTTTATACAAAGAACCCTTTTATTCTACAGGGGAATCTTCCATTTGGCAACCGCCTAAAATAAGTTAAATTAGTACTGTATAGCCATAGGTGTGCGAAATCGGTTGATTTTGCACCTATCCGCAATACATGTTTTATTAAAAGCCAGATCTGGCTTTTGATTATTTACCATTTTTAATACTTAATAAGGTTCCAAATGAAATCAATATCAAAAATATTGATGGTAATCACCGTATTACTATCCGCAGCAAACAGCTTTGCGCAAAACCAGAACGAGCAACATCACAACCATGGTGGAACAGCTCAAGCAAAGAATATTCCGTCACAAAATTTATCACAATTACATGCCGTATTTGACAAGTATTTTTCCATAAAAGATGCTTTGGTAAACGCAGATGTAAATATAGCATCTTCAAATGCTACTGAATTAGCCACAGTTATTAAAACAGTGGATATGGGTGAACTTTCTCCCAAAGAGCATACCGTATGGATGAAGGTCATGAAGGAACTGTCTTTAAACACAGAAAACATCTCGAAATCGAAAGACGTCGTAAAGCAACGGAGGGCATTTGCCCTACTTTCTAAGAATGTCTATGAATTGGCAAACGCATCAAAGCAAAAAACAACTATGTACTACCAAAACTGCCCGATGTACAACGATGGCAAAGGTGCAACTTGGTTAAGTAAAAGTACGGATATCAAAAACCCGTATTACGGTTCAAAAATGCTGACCTGCGGTAGTACTATTGAAAAATTAAATTAGTCAGCCATTATGAGATGTCTATTGATTGGGATCGTTACTTCTATTGTAGTCATATTTAGTTCATGCAACAATAACCCTACACTAAAGGTGCAAGACAATACATATACTTCAAAAAGCTCAAATACAAATACCCGTGACCACAATGCCTTTGAAATGGGCGATGTAGTTCCGTCGGAAGAGGTATGCATGGTCAACAATGCATACATGGGCAAAAAACAATTTGAGGTAAATTTTGAAGGAAAAATATATTACGGATGTTGCCAGATGTGTAAAGAACGTATTCCAAAAGATCCTTCTACACGCGTTGCCATAGATCCATTTTCCAAAAAGCAGATAGATAAAGCGACTGCTATAATAGCAATTACGGGCAACAACGGGGAAGTATCATATTTTGAAAATAATACTACATATACAAATTACATAAATCAATTTTAATTATTAAAAACAGAAATCATGACAATGAAACATTTATTTGTAGGCTTACTAGCCTCATCCGTATTGACCTTGGCAGCATGCAATGGCGCTTCTGAAAAAAAATCAGAAAGCGACGTCCATACTGAAACAACGGTATCCAACGAAAGCAACGCTGCAAGCGACCAGGGAACTTTTTCGGAACTTTTTTCCCATTACCAGCACCTGACTTTTGCTTTGTCTTCCGATAATGATAAAGAAGCCGCAAATGCAGCTAAAGGCATGCTGGAAGCACTCCCCAAGATTAATACCGAGGGCTTTAGTGCAGAACAGAAAAGCACCTTCGATGACATCGCTGCTGATATTCAGGAACATTCGGAGCACATAGGTGATAACATAGGCAATATCGCTCATCAAAGAGAACATTTAGTGATCTTGAGCAAGGATTTTTATGATATAACAAAAGAATTCGGCACCGAAAAGCCCATGTACAAGATTTTTTGCTCGATGTACGATGACAACAAAGGAGCATATTGGTTAAGCGATAGCAAAGAGGTCAAAAACCCTTACTATGGTGAAGATATGCTAACATGTGGTGAAGTTCAGGAAGAACTGAAGTAAAAACGCTGATTAAGATTTGAAATTCAAATATCAGGTACCGGTCGATTTCTGTAGGCTGGTATCTGATATTAAAATGTAAACAATGTATATGTTATGCTTAAAAAAATTATCAAATATTTTTTGGAGAACCGAGTAATAACACTGTTATTACTTGTGGTTGTCCTTATATGGGGGCTGATTACAGCGCCCTTTAATTGGCATCAAAATGCGTTGCCGAGCGATCCTGTGCCGGTCGATGCGATTCCGAACATTGGGGAGAACCAGCAAATTGTGGCGACCGAATGGATGGGGAGGTCTCCCAAAGATATACAGGAACAGATTACCTATCCACTCACGACCTCCTTACTGGGCATCCCCGGCGTAAAAACAATCCGGAGCAGTTCGATGTTCGGCATGTCCTTCCTCTATGTCATTTTTGAAGAGGATGTTGAGTTTTATTGGAGCCGTTCCCGTATTCTGGAAAAACTGAATTCATTGCCTGCCGGCACATTACCATCCGATGTAACGCCCACGCTCGGGCCGGATGCCACTGCTTTGGGGCAGGTCTTTTGGTATACACTGGAGGGACGCAATCCCGAAACCGGAAAACCTACAGGAGGCTGGGACCCCGATGAGCTGCGCACGATTCAGGATTTCTATGCCAAATATAATTTGGCAGCATCAGAGGGGGTTTCCGAAGTGGCTTCCATCGGAGGTTTCGTAAAAGAATACCAAGTCGATATCAATCCAGATGCGATGCGCGCATACAATGTATCCGTAATGGATATCATGTCGGCTATCCAAAACAGCAACCTGGATATCGGTGCAGAGACGATCGAAATAAACAAAGCGGAATATCTGGTGCGTGGATTGGGCTACCTTAAAAGTGTCCAGGATCTGGAAGATGCCGTAGTGGCTGTGCGCAATAATGTTCCCGTAAAGATAAAAGACGTTGGGTTTGTCAATTTGGGACCCTCCACACGACGCGGTGGATTGGATAAGGAAGGCGTGGAAGCAGTTGGCGGTGTAGTAGTTGCCCGGCATGGAACCAACCCCATGGAAGTCATCAATAATGTCAAGGCGAAGATCAAAGAAATGGAGGCAGGTTTCCCTCAAAAAACATTAGAGGATGGGACTATTTCAAAAGTCACCGTCGTTCCGTTTTATGACCGCTCGGGTTTAATCCAGGAAACCATCGGGACGCTGGAAAATGCTTTAGCACACGAAATCCTGATCTGTATTATCGTTGTGATCGTGCTGGTGATCAACCTGCGAGCATCGATTCTTATATCCAGTATCTTGCCCATCGGTGTGTTGGCGACTTTCATTATTATGAAACAGATGGATGTAGAAGCGAACATCGTTGCTCTTTCGGGTATCGCCATTGCCATTGGTGTTATGGTTGATGTTGGGATTGTCTTTATCGAAAGCATACTACGCCATATGGATGAAGAAAAAGCCAAGGGTGTTGAGAGTCGGGGGAAAGCCTTTGTAAACTTGATTTCCACCGCTGTTGCGGAAGTGTCGGGTGCTTTGTCAACGGCGATGCTCACCACGATCATCAGCTTTTTACCTGTTTTTATGATGGAAGCACAAGAAGGTAAGTTGTTCGGTCCCTTGGCATACACCAAAACCTTTGCTTTGGTTTCAGCCTTTGTGTTAGGCATTTTTATCTTGCCAACACTGGCTTATTATATATTTTCAATCCGTATCAATGGGAGTAAAGTTCGCCGGATAGCCAACTACGTTTTGGTGGTTGCCGGTATCGCTCTTTGGATCTATACAGGTGTTTTTGTCGCGTTCGCATTGACTTTGATCGGAGTCAACAACCTGTTTACACCAAGATGGAAAGGAGAAAAAATTGCCAACTACGTTAATGTAGCTATCACACTTTTTGTAGCGATGTATTACCTGACGGTTGAGTGGCTGCCGCTCGGCACGCAGGCAAGCACCACACTTAACTTTGTGTTCGTATTCTTTGCCATTGGTTCCATCCTGGGAATGTTATGGGCATTGGTGATCTATTACGAACAGATCCTGCGTTGGTCACTTTCCAACCGGTGGAAATTCATGGCCATCCCTATCATTACTTTATTATTCGGAATGTTAGCATGGATGGGCGTAGAGAAGAGTTTTGGTTTTGTTGCAAATGGCTTCGAAAAGACAGGTTGGAAATCATTTCGGGAGACTGCCTTCTGGCAAAAATCCACCGAAACATTTCCCGGTATCGGGGAGGAATTTATGCCAAGCCTCAATGAAGGTTCTTTCCTTTTGATGCCCACCAGTATGCCGCATACTGGGATTGAACAAAACCTGCAATTGATCAGAACACTTGATAAACGTATTCAAAACATACCGGAAGTCGAACTTATCGTAGGAAAATGGGGCCGTGTGAATTCTGCACTTGATCCGGCTCCTACACAGATGTTTGAAAATACGATCAATTATATCCCGGAATTTTATCTGGATGAAGACGGGCATCGTGAAAGGTTCAAGGTAAACAGTTCCGGAGAATTCGTGTTGAAAGGTGACAAGACCTATGCTGTTTCCGATGGTTTCCGTTCCATACCACGGGACAGTCTGATTGAAGATAAAAGCGGAAAATTTTTCCGCAGATGGCGTCCTGAAATTAAAAAGGCCGACGATATATGGCAAGAGATCGTCAATGTTTCCCATCTGCCCGGATTGACTTCCGCTCCTAAGTTGCAACCGATAGAAGCGAGAATGGTAATGCTTTCTACGGGAATGAGGGCTCCGATGGGGCTAAAGGTTTCGGGTCCGGATCTGGAGTCGATTGAAATCGGTGGCAAGGCCTTGGAAGCAGCCTTAAAGGATGTTCCATCTGTTATGCCATCGACCGTTTTCTACGACAGGGCTGTTGGTGCACCCTATATCGAAATCCATCTGAACCGGGATAGAATGGCCAGATACGGTATTACCGTTGCCGAGCTTCAAGAAGTAATCAGTGCGGCAGTCGGCGGTATGACGTTGACCACTACAGTCGAAGGCCGGGAACGGTTTCCCGTTCGCCTGCGCTACCCACGAGAATTACGGGATGACCCGGATGCGTTGCGAAAAATAATCATTCCGACAGCTACAGGAGCTCAGATTCCATTGGGGGATGTGGTGGATGTTGAATATGCCAAGGGCGCTCAGATGATCCAAAGTGAAAATACCTTTTTGTTGGGTTATGTAATCTTTGATAAAAAAAGTGGCATAGCGGAAGTCGACGTAGTATACGAAGCGGATCAACTCCTAAAGGAAAAAATAGCGTCTGGAGAACTCGATTTACCCAACGGGGTGACGTATAAGTTTGCCGGAAATTATGAACAGCAAGAACGTGCCGCAAAAAGGCTAATGCTTATTATACCACTGAGTTTGTTAGCCATTTTAGTAATTCTCTACTTTCAGTTCCGAACGGTTACAGCATCGTTAATTCATTTTTCCGGTGTTTTTGTAGCACTTGCAGGTGGCTTTATTTTATTATGGCTTTACGGGCAGCCCTGGTTTATGGACTTCTCTGTCGGAGGGACAAATATGAGGGATCTGTTCCAGATGCACAGCATCAATCTCAGCATTGCCGTTTGGGTAGGATTTATCGCCCTGTTCGGACTGGCGACGAGTGATGGTGTATTAATGGGAACATACATCCACGATACATTTGAAGCACGGAACCCCAGAACAAAAGATGAAATACGGGAAGCAGTCATATACGCAGGCTTAAAGCGTGTCAGACCGGCAGCGATGACCACTGCTACAGCACTGATCGCCTTACTGCCTGTCCTGACCTCTACCGGTAAAGGTGCGGAAATCATGGTACCAATGGCCATCCCGACTTTCGGCGGCATGCTGATCCAATCCATGACCATGTTTGTAGTCCCGGTATTCCAGTGCTGGTGGAGGGAATCTGCCACGAAAAAAGAAAATAGAAAAAATAATAAAAATATAGCGAATGAAAACGAATAAGATAAATCGGTATATAACCGTGGCTGTATTAACAAGCTTAAGCATTTTTTCGCAAGCTTTAGCCCAAGACTACCCCACCGATTCGCTGTCCTATTATATACAAGTCGCAATCGAAAATAATCCGGGTGTAAAATCACAAAAGTATGCGCATGAGGCATACCTTGAAAAAATTCCGCAAGCCGGAGCATACCAAGACCCGGAATTGTCCATGGAAGCATATACGATGCCTATGGAAATTATAGGAGGGCGTTCTATTGGAAATGTAAGCTTGATGCAGATGTTCCCATGGTTTGGCACGAGAAAAGCAGCTCGCACAGAGGCTACACATATGGCCAATATGCAAGATCAACAGTATCGGGAAGCCATAAATAATCTGATCCTTCAGGTCAGCACACAGTGGTACACGATGCAAAAATTGAACGAGCAACTCAAGAATAATCAGGAAAACCAAGTGTTTCTAAAACAATTGGAACAATTGGCAATACGGAAATTCTCTGCGCCCTCAAGCACCTCACAATCAAGTGTAGCACCCGTCGTAAGCAGTAATACGCCTTCCTCACCAACCAGATCTAGTGCTTCATCGGGTATGGGAGGGATGAGTATGGGAGGAGGCAATTCAGCTCCTGCTACTAATCAGAATATGAGTATGCCGTCCGGTGGTGGCATGGGAGCAATGGAAGGTGGCTCCGGATCGGGTATGTCAGAGGTGCTTCGTATCCAATTGGAAATTGTCGAAATTGAAAATAACATTGAAAGTTTACATGCTCAGATTAAAGCCGAAAAAGCAAAATTCAATGCATTGTTGAATCGGGAAGCAACTGAAAAGGTCATGCTGGGACAAGAGATCCACAAGCTGATTTTTTTATATAGCGAGGAAGAGGCACTAAGGGTTATTGAGACAAACAATCCCATGCTTGAAATGATTGCCGAAGAAGGCTTGGCATTTAAGGCAAAAGCGGAAATGGATCGGAAAATGAGTTATCCCATGATTGGTATCGGTGTGGAATACATGGTTGTGGGAAGGACGAATAATTCAATGCTGGCCATGGTCGGGATGAACGGTAAGGATATGGTCATGCCTATGGTTTCAGTGAGCCTGCCGCTCTTCCGTAAAAAATACAATGCCCAGCAAAACGAAAGCAGGCTATGGCGAAAATCAAGCGAAGAGAACTTTAAAAACACCTTCAACACTTTGAAAAGCGAGTTTTACAGTCTCACAAGCCAACTGGATGATGCTCAGCGTGCCATCGAGCTGTACGAAAAACAAACTACGCTCGCCCAAACGACATATAACCTGATCGTAAAAGAGTTCGTTACAGGCAAAAGTGACTTGACCAACGTTATTCAGGTGCAGCGGCAATTATTGGATTATCAGCTTAGGAAAGCTGAGGCCCTTGCAAACTATAATACGATGGTTGTGTCAATAAAAAAATTATTAGCAGACCATAAATAATGCAATTATTTTAAAATTATTAGCAATGAATAAACTGAAAAATATTTTTAGAAATAAGGCGGTAACTTACGGGGTTATATTATTGTCCGGACTACTGCTTGGCTGGGCGATATTTGGCGGAAATTCGTCCCATGATCACAGCCATGACCTTGAAATGGAAGTGACCGAGGACGGGGAAACAGTATGGACTTGCTCCATGCACCCCCAGATCAGAATGGATAAACCGGGGAAATGCCCGATATGTGCAATGGATCTAATTCCCTTGAAATCATCCGGGGGAGGTGATGATATAATTGACGATGACGCCATCCAGATGTCAGAAGAAGCCATAGCATTGGCGAATATCCAGACTTCGGTTGTCGGCCACCAAGACGCTGTTAAAGAAGTCCAACTGTATGGGACTATCCAGGTGGACGAACGTTTACAACAATCCCAAACATCGCATGTCAATGGACGTATTGAAAATCTTTACGTAACCTTTACCGGCGAGTCGGTAAGAGAAGGCCAGCTGATAGCCAAAATCTATTCGCCCGATTTATTGACGGCGCAGCAAGAATTGCTCGAAGCTGCAAAATTGCAGGATATGCAGCCCCTCCTATTGGAAGCCGCAAAAGAGAAACTGAGTTTATGGAAGGTGTCAGAGGACCAGATAAGCAAAATATTGGCCTCCAATGAAGTTTCACCCTACGTCAATATATATGCGAATACAAGTGGTGTTGTCATCGCAAAAAATGTAAACCCGGGCGATTATATCGGTCAAGGGAGTGTCCTGTACACCATTTCAAACCTTTCCAAGTTATGGGCAGTTTTTGATGCGTATGAAACAGATTTGCCATTTCTAAAGGTGGGAGATCAGCTGGAATATACATTACGGAGTTTGCCCGGAAAAGTCTATAAAGGGCGGATTGCCTTTATTAACCCGATCCTTGATGCTAATTCAAGAACGGCAAAAATCCGGGTCGAAGCCGATAACCGCGATCGCAATCTCAAACCTGAAATGTATGCAACAGCACAAATCACTGCTCCTTTAAAGGGATACAACGATGAGTTGGTCATTCCCAAGTCGGCTGTTTTATGGACAGGGAAGCGCTCCATAGTTTACGTAAAACAGCCAAATACATCCACGGCTGCTTTTAAACTTCGGGAGATCGTATTGGGTCCCACATTGGGCGACCAATATGTTGTTATGTCGGGGCTGGAAAATGGCGAGGAAATCGTGACCAAGGGAGCTTTCACCGTTGATGCAAGTGCCCAGCTTGAAGGTAAAATCAGCATGATGAATAACGATGGTGCAACATCGGCTGCCGGACATCAGCATGGCGATGCTCAAACCAATGTCAATAAGACCCACGATATGTTGAACGTATCCGGAAATTGTGAAATGTGTAAAAGCCGGATCGAGAAAGCGGCGAAAAGTGTCAAGGGGGTGATTTCCGCAAACTGGGATGTAGATGCCAAAGTTATCCATTTGGATTTCGATTCAAGCGTAACCTCAAAAAGTGCCATAAGCAAAGCTATTGCTAATGTCGGGCACGATACAGAGCTGGACAAGGCTCCCCAGGCAGTTTATGACGACTTACCGAGTTGTTGTCTCTATGACCGGAAATAATGGTACTTGATTAATATTAGATCATGAAAAAAAACGGAAAACGAACGAAAGCATACAAAGTAATTTTAACAGTTCTGTTAAGTGTGTCTGTTTTAATGCAATTTATAACCCCCAAAAGGAACCTATCGCCGGTTCCTGCGGGTCAGGTTTTCGTTGATTCATTTAAGGTCGATGCAAAAGTTAATGCAATCCTGTCGGTATCATGCTATGACTGCCATAGCAACAATACCCAATACCCTTGGTACACCAATGTTCAGCCTTTGGGTTGGTTCATGGCAGATCATATAACCGAAGGAAAAGAGAAATTGAACTTTGATGATTTGCCAAATTATAGCCCGAGAAGGATAAACTCAAAGTTCGCGCAGATTGTTGAGCAGATCGAGAAAGGTAAAATGCCGTTGAGGTCATATATGTGGATGCACAATGGTGCACGATTAAACAAAGAGGAGCAACAACTGTTGATTAATTACTTTGATAAGCAATTAAATATAAAATAGTTATGAAAACGCCATCACACCAGCCGGAGAATCATGAGAGCATGAACAACGGATCAACAACTCCAAAAATAGAACATAAGAATTCACATCATTCAGGGAGCTATAAAAAACTTTTATGGATGATGCTTATTTCTTTTGTACTCATGTTTTTCCTTATGTACGCGATGATAGATCAGTTGACAAACATGGTTTTTAATATCAATCAATTTTACATGGCAGGACTAATGGCTTCTCCGATGCTTATTGTGGAGTTGGTTTTGATGGCTAAGATGTATCCTGACAAGAAGCTTAATTCAATTCTAATTTTAGTAGGATTCGGCACCGCATTAGCATTCTTTGTCAGTATAAGAAAACAAACCGCTGTGGGGGATATACAGTTTCTTAAATCAATGATCCCACATCATGCTGGAGCTATTTTAATGGTCGAAGAAAGCAAACTGGAAGATCCGGAAGTAAAAAAACTGGCAGAAGAAATAATTTCTGCTCAAAATCGAGAGATTGAATTCATGAAAGCTAAAATTAAACAGCTGGAAAACAACGAATATCAAAAAGATGGAGCTTTGAAATAAAGCAATCGATATCCATTATAATCAAAAATTTTCAGCAATTTAAAATACTAACTCAAAAGAGAAGAGAAATGAAGAAAATAGCAGTAATAGGATATGGAGTCATCGGCAAAAGGATAGCCGATGCTATAGTAAAACAAAATGATATGACCTTAGTAGGGGTATGCGATGTCGTTAGTGATTGGCGAATTCAAAATGCTGTAAACAAAGGCTATGCTATTTATGCATCGACACCAGAAGCCGAAAAAGAAATGAACGCCTGCGGAATTTCAGTAAAAGGTAGAATTGCTGAACTTCTCACCAAAGTAGATTTGGTGGTAGATTGCACCCCTAAAAAGGTGGCAGCCAAAAATGTGCAGGCCTATAAGGAAAGAGGAATAAAGTTTATCGTTCAGGGTGGTGAAAAGCATGAAGTAACCCGACATTCTTTCAGTGCCGAAAATAATTACCAATCGGCATTAAATTTAGATGCTACGAGGGTGGTTTCCTGTAATACCACCTCGATCTTAAGAACACTCACCGCCTTAAAGAAAGCGGGTTTACTTGATTATGCCAGAGGAACACTCTTAAGACGAGCCACCGATCCTTGGGAAAGTCATTTGGGCGGTATCATGAACACTATGGTACCCGAAAGAGAAATTCCTAGTCATCAGGGACCGGATGCACAAAGTGTAGATCCTGACCTGAATGTTATTACCTCAGCTATAAAGGTTCCGCAAACCCTTAGCCATCTGCACTACTGGAACATAAAAATGACCAAAGCAGCTTGCAAAGAAGAGGTTTTGGAAGCTTTTAGAACATCATCTCGAATTAGACTGATTCAATACGATCAGGGATTGGTTTCAAACAACACGATAAAAGAGATGTTCCTGGATATGGGAAGACCTTGGGGCGATATGTATGAGGTCGCCCTCTGGGAAGATATGCTGAAGGTGCAGGGTGATGAACTTTTTTATGCCTATGTGGTAGATAATCAGGCTATCGTAATTCCTGAAACCATTGATGCGATAAGAGCACTGACAGGGATTGAACCCAGTGCTGAACAGTCGATTATCAGGACAAACAAAAGCCTTGGAATTAATTAAAGAACAGGTATTATGGACATGTATAAAAATATTGTTGGTCATTTAGGCGACAACGCCTCTTATTATTTAGATCATATTAGTAAAAAGATTACGAAGGATAAATTGCATTTACCTGATAATAGTTCCATTGATAAGGTATTTGTGAATAGTAACCGTAACTTACAGGTATTACGAAGTCTCTCTCAACTTTATAACCACGGAAATCTTGGCGGAACTGGATACCTGAGTATCCTTCCTGTTGATCAAGGTATTGAACATAGCGCAGCTTTTTCGTTTCATAAAAACCCCGATTATTTTGATCCTGAAAATATCATCAGGCTCGCCGTTGAATCAGGATGCAATGCCGTAGCATCAACCTTCGGTGGACTTGGTCTTTACGCCAGAAAGTACGCACATAAAATCCCTTTTATTGTCAAGATCAATCATAACGAGCTCTTGACCTATCCGAACACTTATAATCAGACCTTGTTTGGAACGGTTAAGGAAGCGTGGGATATGGGTGTCGTGGCGATTGGCGCTACAATTTATTTTGGCTCTCATGAAAGTGATCGGCAAATAAAGGAAATAGCAGAAACCTTTGCGGAAGCACATGGTTTAGGAATGGCAACTATCCTTTGGTGTTATACCCGCAACGAAGCATTCGAAACCGATGAAAATGATTATCACAGTTCAGCGGATCTGACCGGGCAGGCCAACCATTTAGGGGTAACAATACAAGCAGATATCATAAAACAAAAATTACCGGACGCTAATTATGGTTTTAAGAACCTGCAATTTGGCAAATATAACGATGAGATGTACGATATTCTTACAACGGATCACCCTATTGATCTTTGCAGATTTCAGGTTGCCAACTGTTATATGGGAAAAATTGGACTCGTCAATTCCGGGGGTGGTTCAAAAGGAGCATCAGATATCGTTGACGCTGTCACGACAGCAGTAATTAACAAACGTGCAGGAGGTTCCGGATTGATATTGGGAAGAAAAGCTTTTCAAAGACCTTTTAGTCAGGGGGTCGAACTATTACAAACTGTCCAGCAAGTATATTTGGAAGATAAGATTACGGTTGCATAAGTTTTGACCCAAATGCTCATCTTCATCCAGAAAACCTAAACAGGAATGATGAAAACAGTAAAAATAAAAAAATACTCAGGGGAATTGCAGGATTTCGATATGAACAAGCTTATTAATTCTCTTCGGCGATCGCAAGCAGATGAGAATCTCGTCCAGCATGTGGCTCGTAATATCGTTGATCAAGTTGAAGAAGGGATGACCACCAAAAAGATCTATCAGATGGCTTTTAATATGCTGAAAAGCAGATCCCGGATAAGTGCTTCAAAATATAATCTGAAGAAGTCCCTGATGGAATTAGGTTCAACGGGCTTTCCTTTTGAAAAATTGGTAGGTAAACTGATGGAATTCGAAGGTTTTAATACTCAGGTTGGTGTTATTGTTCAGGGGGACTGTGTTTCACACGAAATAGATGTGATCGCAGAAAAGGAGAACAACCATTATATGATTGAATGTAAATATCACAATAGTCAAGGACGATTCTGTAATGTAAAGACCCCGCTATATGTTCAATCGAGGTTCGTGGACGTAAAGCAACGATGGAAGAGTCAAGTTGGACATGACACTAAACTCCACCGGGGAGGGCTTTATACCAATACCCGTTTCACCACCGATGCAATTCAGTATGGAACCTGCGTTGATTTAATGCTTGTTAGCTGGGATTATCCCCCGCAAAATTCATTGAAGGCGAGAATTGATAAAGCTGGTCTGTATCCTCTAACAGCATTGGCTACTCTCACTAAAACTGAAAAAAGACAGCTGTTGGACAAAGGAATCGTACTTTGCAAAGAAGTATACGAAAATCCAATCTTGTTAGAGCAATTGGGGATAAATGAGTCAAGGCAGAGGAAAATCTTAGATGATTCCCTAAAATTATGTAGCGCCATTAACACTTTAATATAATGTACAACTGTTATTTTAAACTCTAAATCATATAATATGAAAAGATACACATGTCCCATGCACCCGCAGGTGATGAAGGACGAACCAGGGAAATGTCCGCTTTGCGGAATGGATTTAGTTCCGATGGGAGGAGCAAAAAAAGAAGCTCACAGCCATCACGGACACCACCAACATCACGACCACAAAGAACATTCGCATCATAGTGAAAACCATAATCATCATTCCGATAGTGGCTACGACAAACACGAAGGACATCACACCCACGATTTCCTCAAACGTTTTTGGGTAAGTTTAATCATTACCGTTCCCGTTTTACTCTTATCGGAAATGATACAGCATTGGTTCGGTTTTACGATTGCTTTTCCGGGAGATAAATATGTACTGCTGACATTGGGAACTATCATTTACATCTATGGCGGAATGCCTTTCCTGAAAGGAATGGTAGGCGAAATCAAAGCCAAAGCCATCGGTATGATGACCTTGGTAGCCATCGCTATTTCGGTTGCTTACATCTATTCAGTTGCCGTTGTTTTTGGATTGCCCGGTATGGATTTCTTTTGGGAATTGGCAACCCTTATCGTGATTATGCTTTTGGGGCATTGGTTAGAAATGCGTTCTACAATGGCGGCTTCAAAAGCCTTACAGTCTTTGGTCGCTCTATTACCAAACGATGTTACGGTGGAACGACACGGAGAAGCTTTGAAAATAAAACTCGAAGACCTAAAAAACGGTGAAACCATTATCATCAAACCCGGTGAAAAAATTCCTGCCGATGGAACCATTGTCGATGGAGTTTCTTATGTGAACGAAAGTATGCTCACAGGCGAAAGTGTTCCGGTGAAGAAAGAAAAGGACGGAAAAGTAATTGCAGGTTCTATCAATGGTGAAGGTGCTTTGCGGGTTACGGCAACCGGAGTGGGCAAAGACAGTTACCTCAATAAGGTAATCAATTTAGTTCAGGATGCACAAGCAGCAAAATCGAATACGCAAAACCTTGCCGATAAAGTAGCCAAATGGCTCACTTATATCGCTATTGCGGTTGGGGTTATCACCTTTATTTATTGGTTTGGCAGTAGCGGAGATATTGCGTTTGCATTGGAAAGAATGGTTACGGTAATGGTTACGGCTTGTCCCCACGCCTTGGGTGTGGCTATTCCGCTGGTGGTTGCCATTTCTACAACGCTTTCGGCAACCAATGGTTTACTTATTCGCAACCGCACCGCATTTGAGACCACACGCAACTTATCCACCATTATTTTTGACAAAACAGGAACGCTTACCAAAGGTTCTCACGCAGTGGAAAAAGTTATCCCATTAACCGATAAATATGCTGCCGATGAAATGATACAATATGCAGCAGCCGTTCAGCAATATTCCGAACACCACATTGCAAAAGGTATTTTAAAAACGTTGAAAGAAAGAAACCTTGAACTATGGAAGTCGGAAAACTTCAGCTATATGGCAGGTATAGGTGTAAAAGCAGTTGTAAACGGAAAAGAAGTTGTAGCGGCAGGACCTAATTATTTCAAGCAGAACAACCTTACAGAACCCGAAACTCCAAAAGAAATCAATCAAAGCATTGAAACAGTCAATTATGTTTTTATTGACGGTGAAGTCATCGGTATTATCACGTTGGCAGACAGTATTCGTGAGGGTTCGCAAGAAGCCATTGACCAGTTAAAAAAGATGAACATCAAATCCATTTTGCTTACAGGCGACAATGAGAAAATTGCAAAAGCGGTTTCTGAACAATTAGGAATGGACGGTTATATCGCCAATGTATTGCCTCACGAAAAACAGGAAAAAGTAAAGGAATATCAAGCCAAAGGTGAAGTGGTTGCGATGACCGGCGATGGCGTGAATGATGCACCTGCATTAGCACAGGCAGATGTAGGTATAGCAGTAGGTTCGGGTACGGATGTAGCAGCCGAAACAGCCGATATTATTCTGGTAAACAGCGACCCAAGAGATGTAGTAAAAATGATTGACTTCGGTAAACGGACATATAAAAAGATGGTGCAAAATCTGCTTTGGGCAGTTGGCTACAATGTGATAGCCATTCCGCTTGCAGCAGGTGTGCTTTATCCGGATTTCGTTCTAAGTCCTGCAATGGGTGCGGTTTTGATGAGTGTAAGTACAATTGTGGTTGCGATTAATGCAAGCCTCTTAAAATTAAAACCGCTAAAATGATGGAGGTAATCAATCTCTTGTCGAATATAACAAAAACAATATGTTATGAGATATAATTTAATAATGCTACTTATGCTTATTACGATAAGCAGTAGCGCGCAGTCAGCACATTCAACCCATAAGCATAAAATGGATAATCCACAAGTAAATGTAAATGAGGAGGAAAAGGAACAACAAAAGGTATACACCTGTCCAATGCATCCAGAAATACTCTCCGATAAACCGGGAAACTGTCCCAAATGCGGGATGAAACTTGTCCCTAAAAAAATGGAGGGTAACGAAAGCCACGGAGAGATGAATATGAACAAGCAAGCTCATGAAAATGTTCCAATGCTTCCATCGAAGATAATTGGTGGCGGGAAGGTTGTAAAATACCACTTATATGTAAAAGACACCATTGTTACCTATGGCGGAAAATCCAAAAGAGCTATTGCAGTTAATGGACAGATACCGATGCCCACATTGACGTTTACTGAAGGGGACACGGCAGAGATTATGGTGCACAACCTGATGGACGAAGCCACATCCCTGCATTGGCATGGTGTAATGCTGCCCAACAAAGAAGATGGTGTTCCTTGGTTGACCCAAAAGCCCATTGAGCCAAATTCTACCTATACGTATCACTTTCCGATAATCCAACATGGTACGCATTGGTACCATTCGCATTCCGGCATGCAGGAACAGATAGGTATGTATGGTTCTTTCATAATGAATAAACGTGAGGATGATCCCACATTCAGGAAAGGTATTGATGATCTACCTACAGTTCCTTTGATTTTAAGTGAGTGGACCAATTTAAATCCAGATAACGTCCACCGGATGCTTCATAATGCCAATGACTGGTTTGCAATTAAGAAAGGGACAACCCAAAGTTATCTGGAAGCTATAAAAGAAGGACATTTTAAAACGAAAGTTACAAACGAGTGGAAACGTATGCTTGCGATGGATGTCAGTGATGTTTATTATGATAAATTTTTGATCAACGGCGCAGATGGGCAGCAACTCTCACAATTTAAGGCGGGAGACAAAGTTCGGTTGAGGATCGCTAATGGTGGTGCTTCATCCTATTTTTGGATCAATTACGCAGGTGGAAAGATTACCGTCGTTGCCAGTGACGGGAATGATGTCGAACCGGTTGAAGTGGATAGGCTAATCGTGGGTGTTTCGGAAACTTACGATATTATAGTTACCATTCCTGAGCTAAATAATTCCTATGAGCTATTGGTTACCCCTGAAGATCGCACCGAATCTGCATCGATTTATATCGGAGAAGGAACGAAAGTACCACATCCCCCACTTCCGAAACTTAAATACTTTGAGGGCATGAAGATGATGAATGACATGATGAAAATGAACGGGGACATGAAGGACATGGGGATGAAAATGAGTCTCCAAAAGATGGACATGAATTCGGTAATGTATCCCGAGATCACAGGTGATAAAAATGGTAATAAAGCGATGGATAAAATGGAAATGGACTCCTCAATGGATCACTCAGCTCATGATATGTCAAGTTCTGACATCGTTACATTAAATTACGACATGCTTAAATCACCATACAATACCGAACTGTTAAAAGATCAACCGGTAAAAGAAGTGACCTTTACGCTCACAGGGAACATGAATAGGTATGTCTGGAGCATGGACAACAAGGTTCTTTCCGAAGTGGATAAGATTCCTGTCAAGAAAGGAGAAATTCTCAGGATTAAACTGTTCAACAATTCCATGATGCGGCATCCAATGCATCTCCACGGATTTGATTTCCGTGTCCTAAATAGTAATGGAATACAGTCCCCGCTAAAGAATGTCATTGACATCATGCCTATGGAGACGAATATCATTGAATTTGCCGCCAATACCGAGGGTGACTGGTTCTTCCATTGTCATATTATGTATCATATGATGGCAGGTATGAACCGGGTTTTTGCAGTAGGTGATTATCAAAACCCAAATCTGCCTAACAAAGAAAAAGCATATAAAAAACTGCAAAAAGAGAGCAATGGATGGCATTTTATGGCTGAGAACGACTTTGCTACAAATGGTAACGACGGGCAGGCAATGCTTCAAAATACACGCTGGAAACTTAGTACCGAATGGAGATTAGGTTATAATAATCGCCATGGATATGAAACTGAAACGCACTTCGGTCGATATATCGGAAAAATGCAGTGGTTTATGCCTTTCGTAGGCTTCGATTGGAGATATCGGGAATTTGGCAGCCATGAGATCGAAAAGAATATGTTCGGACAGAAAAACACGAAAAATAAAAGAGCCAAACTAAGTGCAGGTTTCGTTTACACTTTACCTATGCTGGTCGATTTTCAAGCTGAGGTATATTCAGACGGTATTGTCCGCCTCCAATTAGCAAGGGAGGATATCCCTTTGACTGCAAGATTGAGAGGGGCATTTATGGTAAATACAGACAAAGAGTATATGGGTGGTCTAAAATACATTTTGACCAGAAACATTGCCGCTACTACCCATTATGACAGCGATATGGGCTGGGGGTTCGGATTGAATTTGTCCTATTAAGTTTGACTTTCTATGAGGTCGGATTTAGAATCCGACCTCTTTTGATGAATTAAAAATGTTACTTAATGAGCAATTATTACGAGGAAATAATAAAGAAACTAGAAGATGAAATAAAAGAGGTGTCTCTTGAACTGGATGGTTCCATAGCTTTGTATGAAGTTATTATCGAGTTGATATTATCGAGACTTTCCGAAATAAAGGAATATACACTAAAAAATGGCTTTGAAAGTATAAATGAAGAGATCCACTTTTTCAAATATCAAAAACCAGTCATTGTTGCAAAACTCATTTACTATAACGCTATCTATAAAATAGAGACAAAAAAACCTAATGATATAAAAGCTATTAGGAAATACATTAATGGTGAGCTAAGGAAACTCAAACGGTATTTTGAGAGTAACCTTGAATTCTATAAATATTACCGAACAGGCAGTTCATTTGTAGATGAAAAGTTATTTGTTCGGGGCAAACACGATATAAAGTTAAGTTTGGACACGGTTTATTTTGAAACCGACCACCGGTTTTCTACATCCCACGATTATAAGGCGGCAAAAATAATTGCCAATGACCTGATTCAAGTTTATCTCGAAGACCAACTTCACAACATAATCTATAAAGATAAATCAATAGACCTACCAACATTAAGTTGGACGGGAAGCAAAGCGGCTTTAACGGAATTGATTTACGGACTGCATTCTCAAGCCGTCTTCAATAATGGGAATACAGATATTATAACCATAGTCAGATTTTTTGAAAACAGTTTTAATGTTGATTTGGGCGATTTTTACCATACATTTTTGGAACTCAAAGCAAGAAAGCTGAACCGAACGAAATTCCTTGACAGCTTACGTGATGCTTTGATTAAAAAAATGGAAGAACAGGACGAAATATAAAATCAAAAGACGATTTTGTCGATCATTATTCGGCGAAGGAGCCAGTGAGACTGTAAAATAGACTGTGTCAAGGATAATAAACAGAAGTATTATTTTTGACATAGTAATTATGAGTATTAAAGAAAGCGATTTTGATTTTGAGTCCATGAAGGATAAAGCCCTGGAGCAGTTACGCAGCGGTGAATCACTTTATGGTAAGAACGGAGCTTTTGCTCCTTTAATGAAGAAGTTTTTAGAAGCAGCGTTAGAAGCTGAGATGGAGAGCCATATGGACGAAGCCCAGCGTTCCATTGGCAATCGGCGTAACGGCAAGTCCAGCAAGCAGATTCGCACCTCCGATGGCACGATCGAGATCGACCCCCCCCGTGATCGTCGATCTAACTTCGAACCCCAACTCGTCAAGAAACGTGAGACGATTTTAGCCGAGAGTCTGGAAAAGAAGATTTTAGGCATGTATGGCCTTGGTATGAGCTTGCGGGATATTTCGAACCACATCAAGGAGATGTACGATACGGACATCAGCCACAGCACACTTTCTTCTATTACCGATAAGATCATTCCCGAGGTCAAGGAATGGCAATCAAGAAGTCTGGATGCTCTTTATACGATCGTCTGGATGGATGCCATGCACTACAAGGTAAAAGAAGACCATCGCTTTGTTTCGCGTGCTGTATACAATATCCTTGGCATTGACCGAAACGGACATAAGCATTTGTTAGGGATGTATGTTTCGGAAAATGAGGGTGCCAACTTTTGGCTGAGCGTACTGACGGATTTACAGAACCGGGGCGTGGAGGATATCTTAATTGCCTGCATCGATAATCTAAAAGGATTTTCAGAAGCGATACAGAGTGTTTTTCCCGACACCGAAGTACAGACCTGTGTAGTACACCAGATCCGTAACAGCTTAAAGTATGTGGCCAGTAAGGACCAAAAGGAGTTTATGAACGATCTAAAGCCTGTCTACAGGGCAGACACATTGGATCTTGCCGGGCTCCGGATGGACGAACTTCAGGATAAATGGGGTGAAAAGTATCCGGTGGTCATCGACTCCTGGCGGCGTAACTGGGATCGTCTGACTACTTATTTCCGATACGATAAATCCATCCGAAAGTTGATCTACACGACCAATACGATTGAGGGATTCCATCGCCAGGTCCGTAAGGTCACCAAAACTAAAGGTGCCTTCACTTCAGATATGGCGTTATTGAAACTGATATATTTAGCACATAAAAACATTAAGAAGAAATGGACGATGCCTCTGGCCAATTGGGGAACAACGGCACAGAAATTGGCTATTTGGTTTCCGGGAAGAATGGTGTTAGATTTGCAATAAGCAAAGTGGCTGAATTACCGCCCCGCGGGGCGGTAATTCAGCCAGTGACACAGTTTGTTTTACACTCCCGAGCCAGTCCATTTTCCTCTTTCCCTAACTATCGTTTACAAATGGAAACGGTCCTGAAATTCTTTACCCAGTTTGAATTCATTGGAGGTTTTTAGACTTCTACCAATAATGAGATTATACCGCCGTTGCCATTTGCTCACAAGCTTCTGCGCATTTGTAGCAAGCATCCGCACACTCTTTGCAATGTTGCATATCATGCTTAGCACATTCATCTCCACACGCTCTACAAATCTCCGCACATAGCTTGCAAAGGTGACGGCTATATTGGCTTCCCAAACTCATGAGTTCGGCTGCGGCTCTACATATGGCTGCACATTCCAGATCAAGCTGGATACATCGAGCCATCATTTTTACATTGTCCTCTTGCAAGCAAGAAGCTGCACAATGGTTACAAGCTACAGCACAGGCGTAGCATTCGTCAATACATTTTTGAAATTGTTGATGTGACATAAATTTATTGTTTAAAATGAGAAATTATTTATCTATTCTTATTAGCTAATAACCAGGTTTGAATCTCCGAGATTTCCTGATCCTGTTTTTCAATAATATTTTTTGCCATTGTCTGCATAGCACTTTCGTGTCCGTAAATAAGTTCCAATCTTGCGTTTTCAATTGCATTTTGATGATGCTGAATCATCAACATGGCAAAATCGTGATCCGTGTCTCCATTAATGATTTGGAGATCTGTCACTCTGCCTGAGCGTTCCATATTTTTCATCTGCTCTGTAACAAATTCGGGAACATTTAGATGCGGTACGTGACCATTGAGAAATGTGGTTAATTCTTGAATCTCAGCCTTCTGGTCTTTAATTATTTTCTGGGCCATCTCCCTCATTTGCGCATCATCGCCGGATTGCAGTTCCTTATTTGCCATGTCGATCGCTCCCTGATGATGGATTCGCATCATCAGAGCAAAAGCATTATCAGGGTCGGGGGGCATTTGCATGGCCATCATCTCATCCATCATGTTGTGCATGATAGTCATCATTTCATTGTCATCGTGATTCTGGATTTTGATTTTGTGGATATCGTCCTTATCGCACGCTTGGATAAATAACAGTATTCCTGCCATTGCCATTATTTTTATCGCTAATTTCATAGATGTATATTATTATTACCCGTTGTGCATTTAGGAATTAAAAAAATAAAAAAGATTGTTCATTTGATTAAAAAATCGTATATTTAATTGACTATCAAATCATTAAATATATGAA
>Ga0265293_10002685_pt1 | contig 34817 bp, 26 predicted proteins | sample Munlanlewell138R_FD_192505 | JGI IMG/M metagenome (GOLD analysis project Ga0265293, IMG submission 192505) | Leachate microbial communities from a municipal landfill in Southern Ontario, Canada - Leachate well 138R | ecosystem: Engineered > Solid waste > Landfill > Unclassified | place: Canada... | reverse complement strand
TATACAGAAAATAAAATGATTGCCGAACGGGTATAAAAACTGCCGGTGTTCTCTGATTTTTGTCAATGTGTCAGATCCTGGCACGTAAAAAAGGCGAATCCGAAATTCGCCATTTTTATTATATACCCTTTCAATACCTACGGTCTGCCGCCGGATCCGCCCGATCCGCCGGAGCCGCCGGAGCCACCGGACCCGCTGTTACCGGGGCGATTTCCGGGATTGTCCCTTCCGGAGCCGGGATTGGAACCGCGCTGAATGAACTCGCGCTTCAGGTCTTTGCGGAATTCTTTTTCGAAGAACTGCATCCGGGTAACCTGGCCGGGTGAAAGCACCTGATTGCTGCGGTTCATGAACTGCTGCTTCAATTGGCTGCGTTCCTGTTCAAAACGGTTTACCTGTTCCATGATGCGCTGCAGTTCCGCATCGTCGATCTGATTCTTTTTGGCGCGTTCTTTGATGGACTCATACAGGCGGTTTTCCTGTTCGGCGATTCCGGCGACGCCCTTTTCATACTGCCGAAGCAGCGGGAAGAAGACTTCCGCTTGTTCGGGGGTTAAGTCCAGGAATTCGGACATCTTGTAAATGCGGTAATTTTCCACATTGCTGATGTCCTGCGCATTGGCAAGTCCGGCAAAGAGCGCCGTAACAAGCAGAAATAAAAAGATTTTTTTCATAATTGCACCTTAAAATGATAGTTCATTCATTGTTTGCAGCGGTTCTGTCTCAATAAGATATAAAATGACCTCGTCCCCGCTGAGCTGCATTCCCTTATCCAGGTCAAGGGACAGCAGTGTTTCCAGGGTCTCCTCTTCATAATAGGTATAGAATTCCGGAGATTCCGGGCGCTGCTGAAGCAAGGGTGTCAGGATCAGGCTCAGGATCAGCAGAGCCGCCATGGCAAGCGCATAAACGAGCGGTCTCCGGACTTGTTCAATTTTCATTTTACGAATAAGCGCGATTCTGGCCGGAATATTTTCGATGACAGAGCTGTCCGGAAAACCTTGCCGCAGGCCTTGCTGCAGCTGTTCCACAAATTCCATTTCCGCCCGGCAGGAGGCACATTCGTCAATATGTGCTCTTGCTTCCGGATAGCTGTCCGGCTCACGGAGCAGATCGGGAATAAGGATTTTTACTTCTTTGCAGTTCATTTTACTAACTTCCGTAATTTCACGATTGCATTATGGTAACTGACCTTTGCGTTGTTCTCTGTCGTGCCCAGCGACTCGGCCAGCATTCTGAAACTCAGGTCCTCGTAGATCCGGGCGATAACAACGCTGCGTTCGAGCGGAGAAAGGCGTTTCAACAGCGCCGGATCGATCCCGTTCATATTTGCAACGTTTCCGCTGTCACCTTCCAGATTTTCCGCTTCCAGCTCATCCCAGCGTTTTGACTTGTTGCGGTTCAGGTGATTGTAGCAGATGTTCAGCGTGATGCGTTTCAGCCAGGCCATGGGATGCGCTTCGCCACGATATGTTCCGTATTTTTTCCAGGCCCGGATAAAGACCTCCTGAGCGCAATCCTGGGCATCGTCGCGATTGCCTGTCAATCGCAGGGATAAAGCCAGAACCTTGTCATAGTACAGAATGACCCAGTTTTCAATGATCTTTCTTTCTGCTCTTGTCAAGCGCTTCCTCCATCCAATAGACACCGGGAAAGCGGACGATAGTTAATAAAAAAAACACGGCGGATCATTTTCCGCTGAAAGCGCCCAGGTATCCCAGGGAAAAACCGAACAGGGATGTGGGTTCATATTCAGTGTCAGAACCCGGGGCCCGGGGAAGGTTAAAATGCCAGACGACCGCAAGATCCAGATCTTTCCAGTGGAGGATAAGCGGCATTTCTATAGCGCTGTTTAGCAGTCCGTAAATTTTAGTTTCCTGCGGGTCAGGGTCCCCGGGAAATTGCGTATAGGTGCTTATTTCGGAGCCGAAGATTAAGGAAAGCCGCGGACGGAAGCGCAAACGGAGATCGTTTTTTCGCCAGATGCGGAAATCTCCGTAAAAAGAAATGCTTTCCTGACTTATTGCACCCCCGCTTCCGAAAAACAGAGCGGGATTCAGAGCCGCGCCCCAATGTGTCCGGGAAACGGAAATGTTGAGCTGAAGCGCATTGGGAAAAGCGCCGTTCAGGGAATCATCAGGATCATGATAACAATAGCGTTCGTAAGACAGGGAAAGGTCAAGCGGCAATTTTCGGGAAAGGGTATGCCGGTAAGCGGCTGAGACCAGGGAAAGATTCCAGCGGGGTTCGAACTCCGAGTAGATCATTGTGGCTGCGGCGGCCGAGAAGCCCCGGTAAAAATACACGGTCTGAAAGGTGACGTTCCACTGTTCAATCCCGATATCCCGTCCGCTGAAATAGGTCCGGTTCTGAAAGGCGGCCTGTGCGTACAACATATGGTATTCCCGTCCCTTGCCAAGTATTGCATAAATATCTTCATTCCGGTGGGACTCCAGGATGGCCAGAAGCGAATCCAGGTCCTGGGCGGCCAATGAAAAAGGCAGCCAAAAGAATGCAGCCAGAAGGAAGATCGGGTTCTTTTTTTTAAACGACGGCCGCATAGCATGAACTCCGGATAGCATGACTGCTAATTGACGGCAGATCCGCAGGATAAAAGCGGTGGGAACGAACCGTCAAGCGCCAAACCTTAAAACTATTTTTCGTAGGACAGCAACTGTAGCAGCTTTTCGCCGGAAGCGACGAGAACATGATTGCCGCTTTCCTTGCGGACCGATTTTACCAGTCCGATGCCCGGCGCATACCAGCTGTCCTCGCTTACGCTGATCTTAATAACGCCCAGTGCGCCCTTGTCTTTTTGGACCAGTCCGCTGCCCTTGACCAAAAGGCAGTTTTCAAAGGTGCCGGCGGGAACGGTTACGGTTTCCTTTTTGCTTTCAACAAGATAGGTCATTGTGTAGGGAATGCTTTCCATCAGCAGCGCGATACTGGCTCCGGCTTCCCAGCTCTTTCCGGGTTTGAGCGGATTCTTCAGAATATATTCCGGTAATGCCAGAACGGTGGGTTCCACGGCATTCGGGGCCTGCACGGCATAACGGAAAACACCATCTTTATCCAGGGCAATAAAATGAAAAGCCGTGCCTTTGGCGCTCACGATTTTTTGCGGCACAACAGATACTTTATTCATCTCCCTAAGCTTGAAATTTTCGATAGTTTGTTTTTCGCTCTTGTTGATCTGATAAACCCGGGAAACGCCTTCCCGGAGAGGATAATAATCCGTGATCTTTGTTCCGCAGGAACTGAAAAACAGGACCGCGGCTGCGATCAATCCCAGTTTCATCAACTTCATATCTGCTCCTTTGTGATTTTTTTACACCGGCAATATAAGTATAAATACTCACTCGCTCCCGGCAGAAAAACCGTTGCCGTAATAAGTTAAAATTTACGAACATAAAGAAAATACGCTAAAATATCCGCGCTTGTCAAGCCGAATATTTCAATTCGGGGACGGCGAAAAAGAACTGTTATCCAAAATAAAAAAGTCGTATTTTTCAAAAAAAAAGGGGAGAACATGTCGATACGCACACCCATAACGGCGCAGCAATATCAAAAAATGCGGCAAGGCGCGGCGGCAAAGGAGCGCGATCTGGCCGTGCGCAACGGTATTCTGAACGTGGGTCTGGATGAAACGGCGCTGAATCACGCTTCCCGCGTCGCCGGACGGCATGTCTTTTCGCTCGAACTGCCGACCGGCAAAATTACCGCACAGGAAAAAAGCGGGCGTTGCTGGCTTTTTGCCGGGCTGAACACCTTGCGGTTCAAGATCTCGCAAAAGCGGAATCTGGAAAATTTTGAACTCTCGCAATCGTATCTGATGTTTTTCGATAAACTGGAAAAAGCGAATTATTTTCTGGAGAACATACTTGAAACACGGGATGAAGAAAGCGACTCGCGGCTGCTCATGTGGCTGTTGAATGCGCCGCTGCAGGACGGTGGTCAGTGGGATATGTTCACTGCGCTGGTGGAAAAGTACGGCATCGTTCCCAAAGAAGCAATGCCGGAAACCTTTTCCAGCCGGGATTCTTCGCGTATGAATTCCGTGCTCACACACATCCTGCGCGGCAACGCAGCCGGATTGCGGGGGGCTTACCGCAAAGGTGCGGCAATCGCGGAACTGAAAATACGTAAAGCGGAAATGCTGCAGGAATTCTATCGGCTGCTGACCTTGTTTTTAGGATTACCGCCCGTAAATTTTACCTGGGAATACAATGACAAGGACAAACGGTTTGTTCGCGAGGAACCCTGTACTCCGCTGTCCTTTTATCACCGGGAATTCCCGGAAGGTTTGCGGGATTACGTAAGCCTGATCAATGCGCCCACCCCCGACAAACCTTTTATGCAGACCTTTACGGTGCGGTATCTGGGAAACGTGGAAGGCGCGAGTCCGGTCAAATACCTCAACGTGGAGATGCCGCTGCTAAAAGCGGCGCTGATCCGTCAGCTGCAGGACGGCGATCCGGTCTGGTTCGGCAGCGATGTCGGCAAGATGATGAAACGCGAGGACGGCATCCTCGACGCATCCGTCTACGAATACGAAGGGGTGCTGGATACGCAATTTACACTGGATAAAGGCGGTCGTTTGGAATACGGTGAAAGCCTGATGACGCATGCGATGGTTATCAGCGGGGTCAATCTGCAGGGATCGCGGCCCGAGCGCTGGAAAGTAGAGAACAGCTGGGGCGACAAGTACGGCAATCAGGGCTATTTTGTGATGAGCGATAGCTGGTTCGATGCCTATGTATATCAGGTTGTCGTCCATAAAAAACACATGACGTCCGAAATGCGCAAAGTCTGGGAAACGGAGCCGCGGGCCCTGAACCCCTGGGATCCGATGGGCTCGCTGGCATAAACGTGCTTTCAAAGACAAGTCTTTGCATTCCAGTAACGAAACCATTATATTTTCGGGCTTGAAAATCCAGGAACATGCAGCAAAGCAGAATCCGCTGATCCGAAAGCAGGAGGAATGTGGAACCCCAGTATGCTTAAGACTTTTATTCTGAAAAACCGCGCGATCATTAAGACCGTTACCTGGCGGATGACCGCCGATTTGCTGACAATTCTGGTAATGTCGCTCATGACCGGAAGACTGATCACCGCCGTATCGCTGGTCGGTATCTTTATTGTCACAAAGACATTTTGGTTCTGGCTGCATGAAAAGGTATGGGGGCTCAGCGAAAAACCGCCGAAAGGATCGAAAAAACGCTCTTTGATAAAAACCGTTACCTGGCGTATCCTTGCCACGTTTGACACCCTTGTCATTGTTCTGTTTGTTACGCGGGAGCCGCTTTGGGCGGGATCCGCGGCCCTGATCGATACGGTCCTGAAGACATTCTTCTACTATTTGCACGAGCGTGTCTGGGAGCATTTTTTCCGGGAGAACATCGTGCTCGACCTGCATACGCACAGCAACTTTTCCGACGGATCGGACAGCCCCTCAGCGCTGCTGAAAGCGGCAGCAGAAGCCGGTTGTGAATATCTGGCCATTTGCGATCACGATAATGTGGACCATGCGGGGCGGATTGGGGATATTCCGCCGGGAATATGCTATATTCCCGGTGTGGAGATCAGCGCCGAGTATCCGAAAACCTTGCATATTCTGGGATACGGTATCGACCCCGGGCATCACGAGCTGCGGGAGCGCCTGAATTCCCTGCAGGCCATCCGAAAAGCGCGGAACATAAAAATGGTCGAGAATATGCAGGCACAGGGATTTGACATCAGTATGGAAGAGCTGTTGCAGGATGCCGGCGGCAAACAAATCGGCCGGCCGAATTTTGCATCGATCATGCTGAAAAAAGCGTATGTTAAAAGCAAGCAAGACGCCTTCGATCGTTATCTGGCAAAAGGGAAATCACTGTATATGGAAAAAACGCGGATGCAGGCCGGCGAAGCCATTCGTCTGATCCTGAAAGCCGGCGGAATACCTGTGCTTGCACATCCCGGACAGACCGGACAAGATCCGGCAGCCCTGGAAGCGCTGACCGTGGAACTGAAGGGATATGGTTTAAGGGGAATCGAGGCATACTATTCCCGGCATACGGAGGAACAGACCCGGGCTTATCTGAAGTTGGCAAAAAAACAGCATTTGCTTGTCACCGCCGGTTCGGACTATCACGGAAACAACAAGGCGGATATTCAATTGGGAATAAAGGTCAAAAGGGAACACCTGATCCCCTTTCTGGAGGCCCTGGAATTATGAGATCCACACATATTACATGGCAAAAAGGCGGAATTACCCGGGAACAGCGGGAACAGCTGCTGGGACAAAAATCTTTTTGCCTTTGGTTTACCGGCTTGTCGGGATCGGGCAAAAGCACCCTGGCGGCTACGGTTGAAAAGGAACTTTATAAACGCGGGCGTCTTGCCTATATTCTGGACGGCGACAATATCCGGCACGGACTCAACGGGGATCTGGGTTTTTCGGAGGCGGAGCGCCGGGAAAATATCCGCCGGGTTGCGGAGCTTACGCGCCTCTTTACCGATGCGGGACTTATTGTTCTGACCGCTTTTATCTCCCCCTTCCGGGCGGAGCGGCAGATGGCGCGGAAATCGCTGGAGCCGGGGCGCTTTATTGAGATTTATGTGCGCTGCCCGCTGGAAATTTGTGAACAACGCGATGTCAAAGGGCTTTATAAAAAAGCCCGTTCCCGGGAGATCCCGGATTTTACCGGAATATCATCGCCCTATGAAGCGCCGGAAAATCCCGAGCTCGTGATCGATAGCGGACAATTAACGGAAAGTGAAGCCGGGGACATCATCATTCAATATCTCAAGGACAAAGGATATCTTCAGGAATGAGGGAACAGGAGCAATATTCATTATCGCATTTGCAAGAACTGGAAGCGGAATCCATCCACATCATCCGGGAAGTCGCCGCAGAATTTGAGAATCCGGTCATGCTGTATTCCATCGGCAAGGATTCTTCGGTTATGCTGCGGCTGGCTGAAAAAGCCTTTTACCCAGGCAAACCGCCCTTCCCGCTCATGCACATCGATTCAATGTGGAAATTCCGGGAGATGATCGAATTCCGTGACAGCTATGTCCGGGAAAAGGGCTGGGATCTGATCGTCCACTACAACAGAGAGGGACATAAAAAAGGAATCGGACCTTTTACGCACGGTAGCAAGGTCCACACGGATATTATGAAAACCCAGGCCCTGCTGCAGGCTCTGGAAAAGTACCAGTTCGATGCGGCTTTTGGCGGCGCCCGGAGAGATGAGGAAAAGTCCCGCGCAAAAGAGCGTATTTTTTCTTTCCGGGACCGCTTTCATCAGTGGGATCCCAAGAACCAGCGGCCGGAGCTATGGAGCCTTTACAACACCCGGGTAATGAAAGGAGAGTCCATCCGCGTTTTCCCTCTTTCCAACTGGACCGAATTGGACGTATGGCAATATATCCGACTGGAAAACATTCCAATCGTACCCTTGTATTTTGCCAAAGAGCGCCCGGTGGTACGTTACAATAAGGCCTTGATCCTGGTGGATGACGAACGCATGCCCCGGGAGCTGCGCGATAAGGCGGAAATGAAAAAGGTACGATTCCGCACACTGGGCTGTTACCCCCTGACCGGCGCCGTGGAATCCGATGCCGATACGATCGAAAAGATCGTCGAGGAAATGATGGTCACCACCGCCTCCGAACGCACGACCCGGGTGATCGATTTCGATCAGGAAGGCAGTATGGAACAGAAGAAACGCGAAGGTTATTTCTAGGCGGACAAACAGTGATGGAAGATCAGATAAAAGCATTGGATATAAAAGCGTTCCTTGAGCACGATGAGAAAAAGGACCTCTTGCGTCTGCTGACAGCCGGCTCGGTGGATGACGGAAAATCAACCCTGATCGGGCGTTTGCTTTTTGACAGCAAGCGCATCTACGAGGATCAGCTGGCTGCATTGGAGCGCGACAGCCGGAGAGTGGGGCATGCCGGGGAGAGCATGGATTATGCGCTTTTGCTCGACGGGCTGAAAGCCGAACGTGAACAGGGCATTACCATTGACGTTGCTTACCGTTATTTTTCTACCAATAAAAGGAAATTCATCATTGCGGATACCCCGGGCCACGAGCAGTATACCCGCAACATGGTGACCGGGGCGTCCACGGCGAATCTTGCCATTATACTTGCGGACGCGCGGAAAGGCATCATTACCCAGACCCGGCGCCACACTTTTCTGGTCTCCCTGCTGGGGATCCGCCATGTGATCCTGGCAGTGAATAAAATGGATCTGACCGCTTACAAACAGGATGTTTTTGACGCGATCTGCGAAGATTACAAATCTTTTATTACCCGCCTGAACATTCCGGACCTGCATTTTATTCCCCTCAGCGCCCTGCACGGTGAAAACGTGGTGGAGCGCAGTCGAAAAATGCCCTGGTACGGCGGCGAATCGTTGCTGGAACTGCTGGAAAACATCCATATCAGTTCGGACCGGAATTTTGTGGACCTGCGTTATCCGGTGCAGTATGTCTTGCGTCCCGGGAACGATTTCCGGGGATTTTCGGGAAAACTGGCCGGCGGGATCCTGCGCAAAGGCGATCCGGTAATGGTATTGCCGTCACGGAAAAGCAGTCGGGTCAGCGCAATTGTCAGCAGCGACGGCGAGCGTGATTACGCTTTTCCGCCGCAGAGCGTAACCGTGACCCTGAAAGACGAGATCGATATCAGTCGCGGCGATATGCTGGTGCATCTGAACAATATGCCCCGCATTGATCGGCATTTCGAGTCCATGCTGGTATGGATGGATGAAACGGACATGGATCCCGATACGCATTTTCTGATCAAGCAGACCAGCAATACCGGGAAAGCCCGTATTGACCGGATCCGCTATAAAATTGATGTCAACACCTTGCACCGCAGCGAAGCGCAGTATTTGAAACTTAACGAGATCGGGCGGGTGGTGATTACAAGCGCAAAGCCCTTATTCTTTGATGCCTACGAAAAGAATCATGAAGCCGGATCCTTTATTCTGATAGACCCGGTGACCCACAACACCTGTGCGGTCGGCATGATCATTGACCGCGTCAGCAGTGACGAACTCCCCAGCCGTATAACGGATGCCGAGAAACAAAAGATACGCGAAGGAAACAGCTTGATCGCTCCCGGAGAACGCGAGGCAAAATACGGACAGCAAGGCGAGACCATCTGGATTACCGGTCTGCACGGAAGCGGCAAGAACAATGTTGCCCTACGTCTGGAAAAACGGCTTTTTGAACTGGGGCACATTGTTGTTTTTATAAACGGACAAAAGATCCGCGAACGCCTGTCGAACGATCTGGATTTCTCGGCCGCCGACCGGGCCGAACATCTGCGCCGTGTTGCGGAACTGTGCCGGCTGCTGAACGATCACGGCATTATTACCATTTGCAGTTTTATATCTCCCCGGGAAGACATCCGCCGCCAGCTTGTTGAAATTATCGGAAAACAACGTTTTAAACTGATCTATATGGCAACCGTGATCGATCGCTGCAAAGCGAACAAACCGGACCTATACCGGGAAGCGGAAGCGGGGAAACTGCGCTATCTCGCAGGCGTAGACGTGCCTTATGAGGTGCCGGAACATCCGGACATGGTTATGGATCTGGATGACAATGATATTGAAAAGATCGTAGATCTGATACAAAACAAAGCAGAAAGACGGAGAGAGAAATAGATGGATGTTTTAAAAAAGGGTCTCAAAACCAATGAAAAACGTTACCGCATCAGTCAGCATCAGCTGTATCTGGTGTTGCCGGATGTCTGGCGCAAACTAAAGCGCGCCAACAAAATTGACAAAAAATACCAGCCCGTTGCCCGGCGCATTGCCTGGATCAGCTACCTGACGCGTCCCTTGCAGTTACTCCAGAACAGCTTGAATCGCCGAGTGCTCAGAGAAATTTCCTTTGAAGACAAACCCCCGCTGTTTATCCTCGGACACTGGCGCAGCGGGACCACTTTCCTGCACTATACGCTTTCCAAAGACAAACAGTTCGGATATCTGTGCAATTACCAGAATTATGCCTTCAATATCGCGTTGCTCAGCCGCAAAGGTCTGCGCGCGATCTCGAGGCTCTGGTTTCCGGAAAAACGCCCGCAGGACAATATTAAAATGTCACCGTACTATCCGGCTGAAGAAGAACAGCCCTTCACTACGATCTCAACGCGTTCGGGCATGCATACCTTTTTCTTTCCGCGGAACCGCATGTATTTTGACAAATACAATCTTTTCAAGGGTATCAATGCCCGGGAAAAACGGCTTTGGCAGCGCGATTATATGTGGCTGCTGCGCAATATCAGCCTGTATATGGAAAACAAACCTTTGCTGCTGAAAAATCCGCACAATACCGGCCGCGTCCGCGAATTGCTGGAATTGTTCCCCAATGCCAAATTCATCTTTTTACACCGTGATCCCTATACTACTTTCCTGTCGACGCTGCACCTTTGGAATACTGTTATCCGGACCCAGTTTTTTCAGGAAGTGGGCGATCAGGAGATCCGGGAAATGGCGATCTATATGTTCCGGGAGACATTGCGAAAATATCTGGATGAACGCGAGCTGATCCCCAAGGGCAACCTTGTGGAGGTTCCTTACGCAGAGCTGGATGCCGATCCGGGTGAGACCGTAAAAATGATCTATGAAAAACTCGGTATTCCGGGTTACGCCAAAGCCGAACCCGATATCCGAAAACACCTGGAAAAGGTCAAAGATTATAAGAAGAACGTCTTCCGCGAACTTCCCGAAGAACAGAAAGCGCGGATTTACCGTGAAATGAAGTTCTATTTTGACGCTTTTGGCTATGAACAATAATTGAACCGTCACGAATTCCGCAAATTGCTCAGGATCAAGATAACGGATTCAATTTGAGATTTAAGATTTAAGATTCAAAATTCAAGATTTAAGTTTTAAAATGTTTGTTGTTTGTGTCAACACATAGCTAACAGTTTTGTATCAGGATGCGGAGATTACCGTTTTGAGTCAATTTATTTGAGTCAATTAATTTGACTCAATTAATTTGCCCCAATGCATTCCTCCCTCCGTCCTGCATTCCGCTTCATCTTTGCGCTGCTGCAAAGCGCTATGTCCGGCAGGCGTTCACGTCTGCGCCCCTGCGGGGCTTTGTCGCGCAAGCATCATTGTATCGTCGCCTTCATACAAACAAAAACTACGAACAAACAACAGAAACTCCGGATACAAAATAACTGCCGGGCCCATCCCTCATCATTCATCACCAACTTCGTCTGCCGTCTACCGTCTACTGTCTGCCGTCTACTGTCTACCGACTACCATTTGTATTTCTCAAAAATATTGCTTACATTTCCCAAGCATTTTTAAGATCTGTCAGCGGGAGCGAAAAGCCGGGTTTTTTTTATTCCGGAACCGCCGGGATCTTTTTGCATATTGTCAACGGGAGCTAGTTTATGAAAGTCATTACCATTGCGCTGGGGGGCAACGCTCTGGGAAACAACCCCAGAGAGCAGCAGGAAAATATTGACAAGGCAGTACCTTCGCTGGTGGATCTGATCACTCAGGGAAACAAGATCATTTTGACTCACGGGAACGGCCCCCAAGTGGGGATGATCTACAAGGCTTTTAATTTTGCCGCAGCACACACACAGAAGATCTGTCGTTTCGAACTGCAGGAATGTACGGCCATGAGCCAGGGTTATATCGGTTATCACCTGCAGAAGGGGATCCGCAAGGAATTGCAGCGCCTGGGTATGCCCTGGCACGTATCGACAATCGTCTCCCAAGTGGAGGTATACCGTCATGATCCCAGTTTTCAGAATCCCGACAAGCCTATCGGGGATTTTTACAGCAAAGAAGAAGCAGAAGCCGTCATGAAGGAGGATCCTTCCCAAATTTTCAAAGAAGATTCCGGTCGCGGATGGCGTCGGGTGGTGCCCTCACCCAAACCCGTGCGCATTGTCGAAGCGGAATCCATATTAAACCTGCTGGACCATAAATTTATCGTTATCACCTGCGGCGGGGGCGGTATCCCGGTCGTTAAAGATGAGGAAGGCAATTACCGCGGCATTTCTGCGGTCATTGACAAAGATCACAGCGCAGCCCTGCTGGCGGATCTGGTGGAAGCGCATTTCCTGATCATTCTGACGCCGGTGGATCGCGTGGCCCTGAATTTTGGCACGCCGCAGCAGCGGGAAGTGGCGGAAATCAGCAGCAGCGAAGCACGGAGCTATATTAAGGAGGGGCATTTTGCCGCCGGCAGCATGTTGCCCAAGATCGAAGCAGCCCTTCGTTTTGTCGAAGGAGGCCGCGGCCGGCAAGCGGTAATCACTTCTCTGGAAAAAGCGCATCTTGCGCTTTCGGGGAAAGTGGGGACACGCATTTATAAAGGGTAAATCCGACTCCGGTTTTTCCTCCGGAACCCTTGCCGGACAATTATTTCCGGTTTATAAATCTTTTTGTATACAGGGAATTTATTCTGCAGAAGGAAGGCGATCTTCGACATTCAAATGTTCCCATCTTACTTGCTTTTCGTTTCCGAATCGTATATATTCCGAATCTAAACAGAAAGGAAAGAAAACATGAAACACGTATATTTGTTTGGCGCCGGCAAGGCAGACGGAAAAGCCGGCGATAAGAACCTGCTCGGCGGCAAAGGCGCGAACCTTGCGGAAATGAACCGTATCGGAGTCCCGGTACCTGCCGGTTTTACCATCACAACCGAAGTCTGTACGCTCTGGAATCAGGAAGGCAAAGAGAATGTGATCAAAAAGATCACCCCGGAAGTTGAAGACGGTGTCCGGCATATGGAAAAAGTCATGGATGCCACCTTTGGCGATCCGGCGAATCCGCTGCTGATCTCGGTCCGTTCCGGTGCCCGGGTTTCCATGCCCGGAATGATGGACACTGTCCTGAACCTCGGAATGAATGATTCGGTCGTTGAAGGACTTGCAAAAAAATCCGGGAATGAACGCTTTGCCTGGGATTCCTACCGCCGTTTTGTGCAGATGTTCGGTGACGTGGTACTGGGAATGAAGCCGGAGAACAAGGAAGACATCGATCCTTTTGAGGCTATCATCGAAGAAGTTAAAGAAGCGAAAAGTGTCGAACTGGACACCGATCTGGAAGTCGGGGACCTTAAGGAACTGGTCGCAAAGTTCAAATCGGCAGTAAAAAAAATGACGGGCCATGATTTCCCTGCGGATCCCTGGGAACAGCTCTGGGGTGCGATCGGCGCCGTATTCGGAAGCTGGAACAATTACCGGGCAAAGGTTTATCGCAAGATGCATGGATATCCCGATGAATGGGGGACCGCGGTAAATGTCCAGGCCATGGTTTACGGCAACATGGGCAATAATTCCGCCACCGGCGTTGCCTTTACCCGCGATGCCGCTACGGGCGAAGATATTTTTAACGGCGAATACCTGATCAACGCCCAGGGTGAAGACGTGGTTGCCGGTGTGCGCACGCCGCAGCAGATTACCCTGGAGGGAGCCCGCCGCTGGGCGAAACTGGCCGGCGTTTCCGAAGAGGAACGCGCCCAAAAATTCCCCTCCCTGGAAGAAGCCATGCCCGAAGCCTATAAACAGCTTGATGCGATCCAGCAGAAGCTGGAAGATCATTACAAAGATATGCAGGACCTGGAATTTACGATCCAGGACGGCCGCCTCTGGCTGCTGCAGACCCGTAACGGCAAGCGTACCGGCGCGGCCATGGTCAAGATCGCCATGGACCTGCTTCGCGACGGAAAAATCAGCGAAACCGATGCGATCAAGCGCGTTGAGCCCAATAAACTGGATGAACTCCTGCACCCGGTATTTGACAATGCCGCGATGAAAGCCGCAAAAGCAATCGCAAAAGGACTGCCGGCGTCTCCGGGTGCCGCCACCGGACGTATCGTGTTCTTTGCCGACGAAGCCGAAGCCTGGGCCGCCAGGGGAGAAAAAGTCGTGCTTGTCCGCATTGAAACCTCTCCGGAGGATCTTGCGGGAATGGATGCCGCAGAAGGCATTCTGACCGCACGCGGCGGTATGACCTCTCACGCAGCCGTTGTGGCGCGCGGAATGGGAAAATGCTGTGTTTCGGGCGCAGGAAAGATTGTGATAAACTATAAAGAACGTACCATCAATATTGATGGAAAAAAATACCGGGAAGGCGACTGGCTTTCCCTGAACGGTTCCTCCGGTGAGGTCTACGAAGGAAAGATCAAAACCATTGATCCTGAACTCAGCGGCGATTTTGGCAAGCTTATGGATATCTGTGACAAATACACCCGCATGGGCGTCCGCACCAATGCTGATACTCCCCACGACGCCGGTGTCGCACGGAATTTCGGCGCGATCGGTATCGGTCTCTGCCGCACGGAACACATGTTCTTTGAGGGTGACCGGATCAAGGCTATTCGTGAGATGATCCTCAGCGATGATGTCAAGGGACGCAAAAAGGCCCTCGCCAAGATCTTGCCTTATCAGCGCAAGGACTTTGAGGGGATCTTTGAAGCTATGGACGGATTGCCGGTCACCGTTCGCCTGCTGGATCCGCCGCTGCATGAATTCGTACCGCACGAAGAAGCCAATCAGAAGATCATGGCGGAAGAAATGGGAGTGCCGGTTGAAAAGATCCGTGACAAGGTTGAATCGCTCCTCGAAACAAATCCCATGCTGGGTCACCGCGGCTGTCGTCTTGGCAACACCTATCCCGAGATTACCGAAATGCAGACCCGCGCGATTATTGAAGCGGCATTGAACTGCAAGGCCAACGGCATCGATGCAAAACCGGAGATCATGGTTCCCCTGATCGGGACCAAAGCGGAATACGACCTGCAGGATGAGATTATCCGCGCAACCGCCGAAAAGGTCTTTAAAGAAAAAGGCGCCCGGGTGGATTTCCTGGTCGGTACCATGATCGAAATCCCGCGCGCAGCACTGCTCGCTGATGATATTGCAAAGAGCGCGGAATTTTTCTCCTTCGGTACGAACGACCTCACGCAGATGACCTTTGGTTACAGCCGCGACGATGCCGGAAAATTCCTGCCCATCTATCTGGAAAAACAACTGCTGAAAGAAGATCCTTTCCAGAAACTGGACCAGGAAGGCGTTGGACAGCTGGTGGAAATGGGTACTAAACGCGGCCGTTCTTCCCGCCCGGACCTTAAGGTCGGGATCTGCGGCGAACACGGCGGCGAACCCGGTTCGGTCAAGTTCTGCCATAAAGTCGGTATGAACTACGTCAGCTGCTCGCCCTTCCGCGTTCCCATCGCACGCCTTGCCGCTGCGCAGGCCGCGGTCGAAGAAAAGTGATATTCTAACGACATGATAATAAAGACCCTTCAGTTTGGAGGGTCTTTTGTTTTACGACTGAATTTCGCGATAAATCATTGGACGGGATTAACCGGATGGTTTTCAGACAGGATACAAGATATACCGGATGGTTTTCAGACAGGATAAAGCGGACGGTTTTTAGATGAGACCACGGTCTTTACGGGATTCTATCTTTAGACATGATAACTGGATAAACAGAGTTTTTAAATCATGGTATTTGCAATTTTAACAATTCCACTCTTTCCTGAGGAATTAACTCAAAATAATTGACTCAAATAATTTGACTCAAAACAATTGCCCCAAAATAATTGACTCAAAAATTCCACGATACCAACAAATCAACATCCTCTTAAACCTTGAACATTGAGCTTTGAACCTTGATTCCGGCGCTGGTTCGACGACAGAAAAAGCGAAGTACGGAGCTTGGGAAGTTCGGAACTTCGGAAGCCTGGTCAGCGGAATTACCTTAAATTTTGAATCTTAAATGTTGAATCAAAACGAATATCAACAAATCAACAGATAAAGCCTGCTCGACATCTCGACCCGTCATCGTTCCGAACAATCGGGACTTTTCGCCTTCGTATTTCCTTCGTCAGACTACGGCATGGCACAGCGGTGCGCAGGCAGATCGAGTGAATTAATGCATATACCGCGAAACAACTTCAATAAGATAGTTGATCCTGGAACGCTCGTTATGGTCCAGGGCACCATGGTTCCTGCATTTCTCAATGCCGCGCTGAAGGAAATCCTTGATATTCTCCAGCTTGGACGGCATTTCAATATCGCCGCGAATGATGCGTTTCTGGACGAATTCAAAGACATTCTGGTTTTTGGAACGCAGTTCATCGTCGTCCATGCGCGAAAAGATATCCTGCATGGTCAGCAGAGAAGCAAGATCGTCTTCCCCCAGGCGCCGGTATTCAAAGAGTTCGGGATCGGCGCTGACCAGCAGTGAAAGAAGATAGGCGAGATAATTGCTGATATTCTTAAGCTTGGGATAATCGAGTTTCTCCGCCGTATCGTAGCAGGTGTGATAATCGTTGAATTTTCCGGCGGTCATAAACAGGTAGGGAAGATCATATTCCTGCAAAGGGACATAATCGCCGGAGGGCGGGATGGCGTGTGCGCCGATGCGCATGGGAGAAAGGTTTGGTACCGCGTGCGCCATATCGTCCAAAAGGGGACCCAGGCCGGATTTTTCGGCTCCGATCACAAAAAAGATCTCCTGGAATTTTTCGGGTATCCGCCCTTCGCCCATGCGGTGAGCCAGCAGGTCCAGGATAATGGCAAGATCGATACGCTCGACGATATCGGGAAAATCTTTACAAAAGTGTGCCGCCCCCATATGTTCGGAGTTGAAGTAGGGAGGCTCTTCTGCATCAAAACAGCTGATCATGATGCTGCGGTGAGCATAGCTGTTTTCTTGCAGCGACTCGCTCAGCGTTGCGGCTGCGTGAATAACAGCTGCAATAGCGGCAGCATTGTCGTCCGCTCCGGGATAATACCGTAAACCGGTTTTATACTTTCCAAGATGATCGTAATGTGCGTCGACCAGGATGATGCGTTCAGCTAGCGCGCCTTTTCCCGGAATGAACCCGATAATGTTCGCTCCGCTTTCACCTTCCGGAAGATCTTTGAACGAATGGATAAAACTTCCGTCGCTATTGAAGGGATGGACCCCGGCGGAAATCATATTGTCGATGATATACGTCCTTGCCGCCTCGGAACCGGGTGTGCCGGTCCGACGTCCGCTGCAGGCCCGGGAGGCAAGGTAATGCACGATGTCGATGATGGGATCTAACATGATAATTTCTTACCGTAGCGCTGTTCCACTCCGGCGATATAAAGGATGACCGTAATGACGGGCTTTACGTTATTCCGATCGGAGTTTGCGAACAATGTTTTAAGTTCCGTTTCGCTGAAGATCGAGGGGAGGATACCGGAAGATCTGTAGATAGCAAGCGCCTCTTCCGCCGTCGATCCGTCCAGAAACCGGGATCTGTTCTTCTTTTCGACCAGGCGGTTCAGCTTTCGGGAGATCAGCCGCAAGGGTTTGGTATATCGGAAAAAAGTGTCAAGGTGTTCTCTCAGGGTATGAAGCTTCATGCCGGCCGCGGAATTCGGCTTGAATTTATAACGGAACAGGGGGGTGTTCAGGGACCGGGCATCCAGACGTTTCAGAAAACGGATGAACAGTTCTGTGTTGATCTTGTTTCGGGGAAGCTCTTGGAGGGCACAGGACAGCACGTCATGGGACATCAGCGGCTGCACCGTCCAGAAATGCATTCTCCCCCGATCTTCTCCCTGATATACCAGGCCGCTGTAATAATCGAAATAAAAATGCTTTATTTTATCGCGGACCTTCTTTTCGGGATAGTTCCCTTCGATTTGCGTGAAATGATCCGCGACACCGGAATGATCCAGACCCAGAAGGGCGCTCGCGGAACGCATGGGGATCCCGCTGATGATAAAATCGTCTTTGAACATAGATGTCATGGATCCGTACCCCGTGATAAACCGGTAGGGGTGCCGCAGGAATTCACCGCCGAATCCCTGAAATTTTGCGGCCGGCTCAGGAACCATCGTTTTTCTTTCCGCACTATCGTAATAGCATGCCAGATTGGTGATCGCATTGATCGTACAGCCGGTCTGAAGCGTTATCTGCGACATTTCCCCGATATCCATGGGATGCTCTGCCCTGACTTTTGTCAGTTTCATGCCGCATTGATCCGCGACTTTCAGTGCATAAGGGCTTTCATCACCCGAGATCAGTTCGTCGGTAAAGAACTCCGAATCCTTGGTGACCTTGCAGATGCCGTAAAAAACGGCACGGGAATCCAGTCCGCCGCTAAGGTCCCCAATGATCTTCAGCTGACGTTCGCGAAGTGTTTTTACGATATCCCGGAGAGATTGGAGATACATATCGGTATATTTTTCAATGAAGTGTTTTTTCCCGGGAAATGCTGCGGCGGTCGTAAGATCGCATTCTTTCTTTTCAATCCTGACGGAAAGATCCCGTTCCGTACGGGCGGCCCAAAGGACGGCCGAAGGTCCTGTTCTCATGACGCCGGATAGGATGGTCTTGCCTTCCAAATAAAATCGGAACATGATGAATTCCAGGATCGCCTTTTTATCGAATGCGATCGCGGGCAGGTTTTCAAGTATAAAAAGGTGATCGCGGGAGACCAGCATGATGTCCTTGTCGTAATAATACTGCGTTTTCAATCGTCCCCAGCGGTCGTTGAAAACGCAGAGCGCGTTCTTGTTGCGATCATAAAGGTAAGCGATATAATCGCCGTGGAACGCTTCGATAAAATCGAAGATCCCCCCGCTTATTTTCCCGGGATCGCTTGAAGCCAGCTCCAGCAGTTCCGCTCGATATTCCAGGGCGCTTTTATTATAGATCAGACCTTCAAGACAAATAAAAAAGTCCGGGGTTTCGAAATGTTCGACCGGGTATCCCGGATAGTGTGCGCTGAGGATCCTGATATGCGCGTCGTTAAAGATCGTTTCGGTGCGATAATAGGCTTCGGCATTCAGCAGATCGGGATCAAGGGCGGGGAATTCCCCGGGATCGTTCTTAAAGCAGATGCTTAAACCGGGCATGGGTTTCTCTCCAGTAATTTATAACAGTATCCCTGCAATGGTGGCGGTGATCCAGCTGGCAATGGCGCCGCCGAGCATAGCTTTAAATGCAACTTTGGCCAGCGTTCCTTTGCGAGACGGTGCCAGCGCGCCGATGCCGCCGAGCTGAATGCCGATGGACGAAAAGTTGGCAAAGCCGCAAATGGCATAGGTGGCAATGGTGCGGGCGCGCTCGTCCAGAATTCCCTGTTGGATATAAGTGCCCAAGGTGCCGTAGGCCACAAATTCATTCAGCGCAATCTTGATCCCCAGCAAATTGCCCACTTCATCGGCGAACTGCCAGGAAACGCCCATCAGCCAGGCCAGGGGACGAAAAATAAAGCCGAACAAAGTCTGGATGGAACCGGGAAAAATACCTGAGTATTCACCTTTGACGGGTGAAAAACCGGTGCCGGTCTCGTAAAGATAAAATGCGTTCTTCAAAAGCCGTCCGTCGATCAGCTTGTCCAGCCAGCTGAAGCCCACGTCAATAACGGCGATAATGGCGATAAAACCGATCAGCATGGCGCCCACGTTCACCGCCAGTTTCAGTCCGTCTGTAATGCCGTTCGACAGAGCTCCCAGCACATTTTGGGCCCGTTCCATTTCCGGCATTTTAACCATGCCGGCGGTTTTGGATTTTTTGATTTCCGGGTAGATGATCTTGCCGATCACCAGAGCGGCCGGTGCCGACATCACGGAAGCGGCGACCAGGTGGCCGGCATCCACGCCCATGGCGATATAGCCGGCGAGAACACCGCCCGCGATGGTGGCAAAGCCGCCGACCATGACAGTCAGCAGCTCCGATTCGGTCATTTCATTCAAAAAAGGCTTGATCAGAAGCGGCGCTTCCGTCTGCCCGACAAAGATATTGGCGGAACAGGAAAGCGTTTCGGCGCCGCTGGTGCCCATGGTCCAGCTCATGAATTTCGCCATGGCCTCCACCACGCGCTGCATAATGCCGAAATGATACAGAATACTGATGAACCCGCCGAAAAAGATGATAGTGGGCAGCACCACAAAAGCAAAGAGATAACCAAAACCCGGCCAGGCGGGGCTGTTCGGAAAAAAGTATTCGGGTCGCGCCAGATTGCCGAACAAAAATTCGGCTCCATAGACGGACATATTCAGGAATTTCCCCACACCCTGGCTGAAAGCCTGAAAGATTTCCTGTCCGTAAACGCCGCGGGCAATGGGTGCCGTAAAAATACTGATAACCAAAAGTCCGTTCAGATAGGGTTTTATCAATTCGGATTTAAGCAGATATTTGTTCAGGAGCATGGCGGTGAGCAGAAGCAGGATCCACAAACCTGCGGAAAGCAGCTGCAGGATCAGATAGACCAGAAAAGCCGCTGCCGCGGAACCGAGAATAAGTCCGCCGATCCATAAAGTCTTGACCCAGGAACCGCGGATACGGTCGCGGAAAACGTAAACGATCAGCAGCAGGGCAAAGATCATCATTCCGATCCAGCTTACCGGGCTTTTCTGAAGAATGATCACGGCAAAAAGGAACTGCAAAAAAAGGCCCCAAAGCACGGTGCGCACATTGACCTTGTCTTTATGGTAAGAGAGCAGCCAGGCGATGAAGAGCAGTACCAACAAGCCCAATAAACTGATCAATTTCATACTCACCTCGGTTTTTATATTGTATATTCCGGCGCAAACGGAAATTAGCAAACAAGCGACGGATTTGAAAATGAAAAATCAATTAAGATGCCTCCTGCTCGGGCTTGCTGCCGCTACGGCCCTGCATGCGGGACTGCGTTACTCGGAACGGCTGTTCATTCCCTGGGGGAATGACGAAGCCGGACTCGCTTACCGGTCCTATGCCGGTCTGCAGACGGGTCCTTCCGCTTTTCAGGTGCTTGACGACCGCGTTCTGATCATCGATAATGAAAACGGAAAAATTAAAAGTTTTACGGAAAAAGGCCTGCTGGTTTCGGAGCCGCTGCCCTTTGCCGCAGCGCTGGACCTGTACAGCGAGGGCGAAGATCTGTATCTTGCCGCCCCCCAGGCGCTTTACCGCCGGGATGCGGACGGATGGACGGAATTCCACCGGGAACAGGATCCCCGAAAGGTGTTCATGGGCTTTTCCCGCCGCAACGGCGAGATGCATCTGCGTTATCCCAATGAATACCGCCCGGCTACTGCGGTAATCCGCAAAAATGCGGACCCCGCCCCGGTCCTGGAACGCCGGCTGCCGGATAAACTGCGCTTCAATACGGGGCGACGGAGCGTCGAACTACGTATCCCGGATATCGGATCTTTGGATTATCTGGGTGCGGCCCGGGGATATCATTTTATTTATGCGGAATCCATTGTACGGCACGCACCTGTCCTTGTGGACCGCTTTGTGCTAGTTATGGATGACGAAGGGACCCTGAAAGGCAGGATCACGCTGCCGCGCAATCAGTTCGTATACCTGTTCCGGGAATTTGATCTCGGCCCGGACGGCGCTTTGTACCACCTGCAGTCGGCGGAAGACGGTATGCATATCATCCGCTGGGAATATGATCCCGAAATGCCGGGTACGGAATTTGACTATCCCGGCGAATTTGCGGAAGTTCCGCATTTTAACGGACTGAGCGAGGCCGAGCCCGCCATTGCCAATCCGCCTTTAAGAAAAAATGCCGTATCCTCGGCCACGACGGTCACGCGGGCGGAAGCGCTGGAAATTGCCGATGCGCATGTGCGGCATGTCTGGACCGCTACAGCGGCCAATATCGGTGAGCGCGGCGTTGCCGTTTCAGCGCCCTGGGTGCAGGTCGGTGAAAATAACAGTATACCCTACAAATGGGGCGGCTGGAATACCATCGCGCAGTTCGATGCGGGGATCGCCGCCGGTAAACTGGCAGGCGATGTCAATACCAGTGACGTTGACTGGACCTATTCGGTGGGGAACGATTGTTCGGGTTATGTCAGCATATGCTGGAAAACGGCCCAGAAATACGGCACCGCAACCATCGGAAATGTCTCCTACCAGCTTTCGAGCATCAACGACCTGCTGCCGGGCGATGCCACCAATAAGTCAGGCAACCATATCCGGCTTTTTGTGGAGTGGACGGACGACGGCAAACTGATCCAGGCGGAGGCAACCAGCAGCGGAACGCCCGGCTGGTTTACCCGCTATTATACCTTTACCGTCAGCGGAATAACGGGCTATGTACCGATCCGCTATAACAATATTCAGGGCATGCAGGCTCCGCGCCCGACCTTTTTGCATGCGGTCGCGGAAGACGACAGCGTAGAACTGGCCTGGACCGCGGACGAAAGCGTCGATTTTACCGCTTACCGCATATCCCGGAAACCCTGCAACGAAGATGCCTTTACGGTGGTGCAAACCGTGCCGAAAGGCACCATGACCGCCCGCATTGCACAGCCGGGGAACACGCATTACGATTATCAGATCAGCGCGTATATTCAGGGCGAAACAGCTTCGGAGAGCAGCTCCGACATCTACGCCGTCAAGCAAACCACCGGCGGCAAGCAGATCCTGATCGTGGACGGTTTCGACCGCTTCGGTGGGACGGGTTCCTACGCCTATCCGACGCACGATTTTGCCGCAAAGGCAGCCACGGCCATGGATTGCCGGGACCTTTCCTATGAAAGCTGCGCCAACGAAGCGGTGATCGCCGGAACGATAGATTTAAAAGATTATGAACTCATCTGGTGGATACTGGGGGATGAAAGCACAGCGGATGAAACTTTCAGCAGCACAGAACAGGACAGCGTAAAAAGTTACCTGAACACCGGCGGAAAATTCTTTGTCAGCGGCTCCGAGATCGGTTGGGACCTGGACAACAGGGGAACAGTCGCGGACAAGGATTTTGTTAACAATTATCTGAAAGCCGCCTTTGTCGAGGACGATGCGGGGTCATACAGCGTCAGCGGCGCGGCCGGATCGGTCTTTGCCGGCATGTCGCTCGCTTTTTCCGATGACGGCGCGGAAACCGGCACCTTTGCCGAAGATTATCCCGACGTGCTCAGCAGCACGGGCGGATCGGTGATCGCCATGAAATACGGCAACAACAAGACTGCGGCAGTCAGCTACGAAGGCAATGCTCCCGGCGGAGATACGCCCTGCAAAGTGCTGGTAATGGGATTCCCCTTTGAAACCGTTACCACGCCGTTTTCCAAGACCGAACTGGCGGGATTCATTCTGCGTTTTATGGGTTACGAGGTGGAGCTTAACACCGCGGAAAACAGCTTGCCCGGTGAATATGAATTATATCAGAATTATCCGAATCCTTTCAATCCGCTCACGACCATCGCTTACCGCCTGGACAAAGCCGCGGAGGTACGTCTGGATATCTACGATCTGCAGGGTGCGCATGTCAGCTGCCTGCAGCGCGGCGAACGCGCAGCGGGAAGGCATGAATTGCAATTTGACGGAACAAATCTGGCTTCCGGAGTGTATGTGTATCGTTTGTCTGTCAATCAAGATATGCAAAAAGCGCAGAAAATGACCTTGTTAAAATAAAGGCGGCGGAGAGAAAGAATTTTCAAATCCGCGCCCGATAAACTATATTTACAAATGTATTTAGGATTTGCAGCCTTTTAGACCTTTTAAAAAGGAGCACGCATTGAAAAAGATCAGTATCTTCGTCCTTGTCTGTTGGATGGTCCTGCCCTTGTTTGCACAAAGCGACTTGCAGCAGCTGATGCAGGGAATGCCGCAGCAGCCGACGATCACCATGATCCCGCCGCCGGCGGAACTGGAAACCGAGATCGATCCGGATGAATATATTGTCGGTGCCGGCGATCAGTTTTTGGTTGAAAAACTGCAGGAAATGTCCACGATCACGGTCCCGGTCTCACCGACCGGCACGATCACCATCCCCGGTTCGGCATCGCTGCGTGTCAGCGGGATGACCCTGAACGCGGCAAGCCGTCTGATAAGCGAAAAGGTTGGCCCTTACGTCAGCGTTTCCCTCTACGAGATCAAAAAGATCCGTATCCCGGTCTCCGGTGCGGTAAAGAACCCGGGAATTTATACCGTCAGTGCAGCAAACCGTCTGAGCGACCTCATTCAAAAAGTTCCGCTGCGTTATCTGGGCAAGGATTTTGAGATCCATATCCGTTCGGAGAAAGACACGAGCATTATCAATATTTATAATTTCTATCTGAAAGGGGATAAGGACAGCAATCCCTACCTGCATGCCGGCGAATCGGTGTTCGTACCTTTTGCGGATCCGGAAAAAGAATGTGTGGAGGTCTACGGGCCGGTCATGGTGCGTTCCTTTGTTCCCTTTATCCGGGGCGAAAGCCTGGGTGATTTCTACCGCCGCAAGGTGATGATGAGCGATGTGATGAATTATGAAAAAATGGTTGTCATTCGTGATGAAAAGCAGTATTCCGTTACGGTTTCAGATATGGACGATTTTGTCTTGGAGCCAAAGGATAAGATTGAATTTATAGCACTCTCCAAAATCATGGTTTCCGGCCATGTTAACCGTCCCGGCACCTATGATTTCATTCCCGGACACACTGTGGTTGATTATATCGCCATGGCCGGTGGCGTGGCTTATAAAGGCAGCAATAAAAGTGCAATCGTGATCCGGGGAAATGAAAAGCTCCGGAACCCCATGAACAGTGAGATCCGCCGCGGCGATATTATTTTGGTCCGGCGTTCCGCCGAGGACATTCTGATCGGTGAGATCTCCATCCTGTCTTTTGTGTCCATGCTGGCAACGATCGCCTCCACCGTGATCACGGCATTCATTGCCGCCGGAAATCTTTAACGACGAAGTATCGAGGATATTATGGCTGAAGATCTGAGTTTGCGCGATTATTACCGGATATTTAAAAAGAACAAGTGGTTCATCGGTATCTTTACCTTTACGGTATCGGTCCTTGCCATTGTGATCAGCCTCTTGCTGCCGAAATGGTACGCCGGCACGGCGGTGATCCTGCGTCCCCAGTCCCAGGTGCTGGACATGAGCAGTTTTCAGATGAAGACCATGGGACTGCTGGGTTCCACGGACGGCGTTACGAACCGCTATTTATCCATTCTGAACAGTTATGGCGTAAAAGAGTATATTTGTAAGAAATACGAGCTGATGGACAGTTATAAAATGAAGTACATGTCTAAGACGATCGAACATTTTGAAGATAATTATAAAGTTGAAATAGGGGATGAGGCTCAGATTCTGATCACTGTTTATGACCGTGACCAGGAGCGGGTCGCGGATATGACCAATGATGTTGTGACGCTTCTGGACAGCATCAATATTTCCCTGGCCGCCCAGTACGGCCGTGAAGAACGTACTTTTATCGAAGCTCAGCTCATGGCGATCCTTGACAGCCTGAATATTCTGGAAAACGAGCTTCTGGGCTTTATGGAAAATTATAATGTACTGAGCGTAGAGGATCAGGTGCGCACTCAGGTTCAGTATGCCGCCGACCTGAAATACCAGATCATGATCAAGGAGATGGAGCTGAAGATCATGAAGCAGACCCGGCAAAACGAACTGCTGATCGATTCACAGGAGATCATGATCCGCGAAATGAAAGCCCAGTACGACAAACTTTTCCTTCCGGACAAAGAATTATTCATCAATTTAAAACAAGCCCCCGATATTACGATCTTTATGAAAAAGATCGAAAGGAAACTCAATTATTTCAACGAAGTACTGATGTTTGTCGGGCCCTTGTACGAACAGGCCAAGATCACCGAAGCAAAAGAGGTCCCGACCTTTGAAGTGCTGGATTACGCCCATCGGCCCGACCGCAAAGCCAAACCCAAACGGGCCATCATTGTGATCGCGGCGTTTATGTTCGCGTTGTTAAGCTCGGGTGTTTATGTCCTTCTGAAGGAAACGCAAGAATAGACAGATATTCATGCTCAATGAGAATAAAATTAATATTAAACCTTTAGCGATATTAATTGCAATTAATCTCATTTACCTTTTTTTGTTCATTATCGATTCCGTTGAAGGTATTTTTGCGCTTTGGATCGCGTTTATCTTTCTCTCCCTGCTTCCTTTTATTATCAAGGACCGTCGAAATATTATTGCCATTATTGTTTTTTTAATTCCTTTTGAGGTCAGCAAAACCTTTATCCCGTTCTTCCAGGTGGTAGAAGCAAAGGACGGAATGTTTAATTCCGTTTTTGATTTTGCCCGTTTATTTATGATCTATTCATTTATTCTTTGGTTTTTGAGTGATTTAAAATCTTTGGTACCCTTTGTCCGGCATAAAATCACTTATGTTTTGGCAATTTTTATCGGTTATTATTTATTGTCGTCTCTGCTCATCAGTCCCGATGTCTCAAAAGGTTTGACCGAAACCCTGCGGTATGTCATCTATTTTTTGTTTTTTACCATGACGATCAGCTTTATTCGCAAAGAAGAAGATTTCACACTCATATTCAAAGTGTTGATCCTTGTCGTTTTTCTCCTTGCACTAGAAGGAATATTCGAATATCTGTTCGATTACTATCTCTGGTATGATAACGGAAGACGTGCTTCCGCGACTTTTCTGGATCCGAATATTTTTGCGCGTTTTCTTGTGATCGTGCTGACGTCCATGATCATTTTCAAGCTGAAAAACATCAGTATATTCAAAGCGCAGCACCTTGATATCATGATGTTGATCTGCGGTATAACGCTGTTGCTGACAGTATCGCGCCAGGGATTGGTGCTGTTTTTTTTAATGATTTTGTTTATGGTGTTTTTCGTAAAGGGGCGAAAACGTATATTCCTTATCACCGCGCTTCTTGTCATAATGGCAATTTCCATTCCCGTTTTTATACAATTGATGGCTATACGGGAACGCGGACTTGAGTTATATGATATCGGGCAAAGGAGCGGATTATTGCTGGGGGCCGCACTGATGTTTATATCCAACCCTTTGCTGGGTGTCGGTGCGGGAGGTTTTCAACAAACATTAATCAGCAGTTATTATGATTTTTTACCCTGGGGCATTCATGGAGATACGCTTTCACATACCTATATATTGACAATTCTGGCAGAGCAGGGTCTTGTGGGATTTGCCGTTTTTGCATTTTTTTTATTTTTTGTTTATCGGCAGTTTATTATGAATTACCGTGTTAAAGATCCAAAACTCAAAACCTATGCCTTGGTCATTTTTTCGGCCATACTCATTATTTTTATCAGCTCACAGGCAGAAGCGCGGTTTTTTGAAGAACCGCTGCTCTGGCTGTTTTTAGGCTTGCTTGTTGCGCTGGGTCGTCTCAATAAAAACAGACAAATTAATCTGCCAGAAGAAAGCAAGGAAGAAACATGACGCGCATATTGTATCTTGCCGATGGTGCATCCGTACATACAAGAAAATGGATCAGAGCATTAGCGCAAGCCGGCTATTGCATACATTTATTCAGCTTAAATCGTTTTGATCCCGAGGATTACGGTTTGCCGGAAGACCGCTTCAGCTATTCTGTCCATTCCCGTACAAAGAATAAGACCATTTGGGGTGGAATAAATAAACTGCATTATCTGGTGGTTTTAAAAGAACTTAACAACAAAATTCGGGAATTTAAACCGGATATCCTGCATGCCCATTTTGCGTCAAGCTATGGAACGCTTGCCGCAAGAACCGGTTTCCATCCCTGTGTAATTTCTGTTTGGGGTTATGATGTTTTTGTTTTTCCGCGACGATCATGCCTGCACAGAGAAATTTTAAAAAAGAATTTTTCCGCAGCAGACAGAGTTCTTTCAACAAGCCGGGTAATGGCCGAAGAAACGCAACGTTATACTTTAAAACAGGTGGAAGTCACACCGTTTGGTGTTGATGTCACCCGATTTTATTCCCGAAAAGGCAAGGCTGAATCTAAATTTATGTTTCCGGATGGTAAAAATTTCATTATTGGAACCGCTAAACCCCTTGAAGAGAAATATGCCGTGGATGATCTGATCAGGTCATTTGCCATTTTACATCAAAGATTTCCCGGCGAACACCTGTGCCTGGTAATTGCCGGGAAGGGATCCGCGGAAGCGTCACTCAAAGACTTGGCGCGCAAACTGGGGGTATGGGAAAAGGTTGAATTTTCAGGACAGCTGAAGCATGAAGATATGCCCGAATTTTACAATGCTATCGATGTTTTTGCGGCGTTATCCCTGGAAGAGAGTTTCGGAGTCGCAGTAATTGAGGCTGCAGCATGTGAGAAAGCGGTTGTTGTGTCCGACGCTGGTGGACTTCCCGAGGTTGTGCAGACAAACGTCACCGGGTATGTTGTGCCGCGCAGGAACCCCGAAGCCGCCGCGGATGCCTTTGAACGACTTTTGCGGGACGCTTCCTTAAGAACAGCAATGGGGAAAGCCGGGCGTGAATATGTAATACAGCATTACGAATGGTCACAATGCGTGCGTCGGATGGCTGATATATATCAGACAATATTATCGGAAAAATCAAAATGAATCGAATAAAGGAAACCATAAAATCTTTTTCGGACCGCGGCGGGCTTCATATTTTTATTTCAACGATCTTTTTACGGATCGTTCAGTTTGTTCTCGGCATCCTGATCATCCGCCTGCTTACAAAGGAAGATTACGGAAACCTGAGCTTTGCCTTTTCCATTACGCAGCTGATCGTGCCCTTCAGCGGGGCGGGCCTGTACCTGTCCCTGTTGCATTTCGGACCCATTCAAAAAACGGATGAAGACCGGATCCGGCTTTTTGCACATACCCTGCAGCGGGGATTTGTCGCTTCGCTTGTTCTGATGGCGCTCATCGTGCTCTTCGCCGGTCTTTTTTCCGCCCGCCTGCCGGGTTCGCTTGTGTATCTGCGCCTTTTCTCTTTTTATGTGATCGCGTACTATTTCTTTTATTCCCTGGTTTCTTTGTTGCGCATTAAAAAGCGGAATAAAGCTTATGCCGGCGCCTTGCTGGGCAACTCCCTGCTGGTCTTTGGACTCAGCCTGCTGGGCGTATTTCTCGGCGGCGGCCGGGGCTACACCCTCGGTTTTGTCACAGCTCCGGCCATAACGGCCCTGCTGCTGCTGCTCCTGCTGAAGCGGCGGGACAAGGAACGCTACGGATTGTTTACCCCGGTCCGCGACCTGCCGGTGAAAAAGTGGGATTATACGAAATACGGCCTATACGCCGGATTGGGGAACATCGCCTCGCAGATGGCCTGGCAGCTGGATACCATCATGATCGGTATCCTGATTGCGCAAAGCACGGAAGTGGCGGTGTACCGGGCTGCTTCCCTGATCCCCTTCAGTCTGATCTTTATCCCTTCAGTGTTCATGCAGACCGATTTTGTCTATATCGCCGAGCGTTTCGAACAGAAAAAATACCTGATCGCCTACTATAAAAAATACCTGATGATCTTTGGCGTGATCACGGCTCTTGTCCTGGGTATCTGGTATGCCGGCGCGGATCTGATCGTCGGAGTCTTCGGTCCCGAATACACTGAAGCCAAGCCGCTGATCCATGTTCTGATGATCAATGTTTTTACAACCTTCCTGTTCCGCGTCCCGCTGGGCAATATGCTGGCGGCGGTAGGAAAGGCCTCCTGGAACTCGTATTCTGCGTTTGCCATGCTGATCGTTAACCTGCTTCTGAACCTCTGGCTGATCCCGCTTTTCGGCGTTTTCGGCGCCGCCTATGCCACGGTGACATCCATCGGACTCAGCAGTCTGCTGAATCTGGCCCTCTTTGCAATTTATCTCAAGCAACTGGATAATAAAAAGGCAGGCCAATGAAGATCCTATTTTTGACAGATAATTTTCCGCCCGAACGCAATGCGCCTGCGACCCGTACCTACGAGCACTGCAAAGCCTGGGCCGGCAAGGGTGAAGAAGTCACCGTCATTACCTGTGCGCCGAATTTTCCCGAAGGAAAGGTTTTTGAGGGTTACCGGAATCGATATACCGAAGAGATCATGGACGGCATCCGTGTGATCAGGGTCCGGACCTATATTGCGGCGAATAAAGGGACCGTACGCCGCAGCCTGGATTATCTGAGCTTTTATTTTGCTGCAGTCCGCGCGGGACGGAAGCGGGATTGCGATATGATCATCGGAACCTCTCCGCAGTTTTTTACGGCGCTGGCCGCAAAACGTCTTTCCGCGATTCTGCAAAAACCCTGGATCATGGAGGTCCGCGATATCTGGCCGGAATCCATCAGGACCCTGGATGCGGTGAAGGACGGTCCGCTGATCGGCTATCTGGAGAAAAAGGAAAAGGAATGCTACGCCGATGCAGCGGGTATTGTTTGCGTTACCCGCGGTATATTCGGTAATCTTGTGCGGAAAGGGGTTCCCGAAAACAAGATCCGCCTGTTTACCAACGGCGCGAATCCGGAAAATTTCCGGCCGCAGGCAAAAAACCGCGGACTGTTGAAATGGCTCGGACTTGAAGGAAAAAAAATCGTTGGCTATCTTGGCACGATGGGCATGTCGCATAAACTTGATTTTATTCTGCACTGCGCAAAAGATCTAAGCGAGCCGGATCTGCATTTTTTGCTGGTCGGCGAAGGTGCGGAGAAAGAAAACCTGCTGAATTTGAAAAGATCCCTGAGACTGGAAAACCTCAGTATCCTGGATGCCGTCGGCAAAAAGGAGGTCCCGGATTACCTCTCCGTCATGGATATCGGGCTCGTGAATTTGCGGAAGAGCGAATTATTTCAGGGTGCATTGCCGTCAAAGATATTCGAATATGCGGCCATGGGCAAACCGCTGTTGCTGGGACTGCAGGGGGAAGCGGAGAGTATTGTTGAGGGATATCCTGCCGGACTGGCGTTTGAACCGGAAAACGCCGATGATTTTAAGGAAAAATTACATATATTGCTGACGGATAAAGAATTTTATGCCCAATGCGAAAAGGGTTGCCAGCAGCTGGCCGGAGATTATGACCGTAAGCGCATTGCACAGGCAATGCTTGAGCAGATAAAGGAATGGAGCAAGAGAATTAAATGAAGAAACGGAACTTAAAACGAAGCTTCGTTATTTTGCTCTTATGTTTTTCAGCCGCTGCCGCCATGCAGCTCTATGTGCCGCCGGATGATCCGGTGTACGGTTTTCTGGACCGCCTGGAAACTCGCGGTATTAACCGGGATCTGCTGAACGATATCCGCCCCATGCTCCGTGACGATATCGTAAAGGCCCTGCTGAAAGCGAAAGAAGCGGAGACCCAGTTGCCTTACGCCGAACGGGAACTGCTGGACTATTATCTCAGCGAATACCGCAGGGAGCTCAGTGAACTGCCACATCCTTTGTTAATTCAGGGAGCGGATACCTTGGACTCTTATTTCGGAATATTGCGAAAGGGTGGTATCGGCAGAGAAGTGAAAGGCCTGTTCAGCGATAGACCGGGTCAGGAGCGCCGGCACATGTACATTTATGAAGATAACGGAAACACCGTTTGGCTGGATATCGGAACGGTATTACGCGGCGAGGGCAAGAACGAAAAACTGCGTGCCGTGAATTATTATACCGGAGAGATCGCCGTGCAAGCCGGCGAAAATATGGCGCTGTATATTGACGGCGCTCTGTTCTATCAGCTGAAACGGGACGGTTTTAATGAGCCGGCAAAAGAATTCGCCGGATACTGGTATAACGATTACGAATATGAACATTTAATTACTTATGACCGCTCAAGAGCCTATGCAAATTTGACGGGAAAATTCGGGACACTGAGCCTTTCGCATTATCCCATGAACTGGGGAAACGGGAAGCATTCGCTGATCATTTCGCAGGATGCCATTGAATTCGGTGCTCTGCAATGGACAAAGGAATTCAAATATTTTAAATATACCTTCCTGCATGGCTCCCTGATGACTTCGGATTTTTCCTGGAGCGAGGAAGAAGGACGCCACTATACGCCCAAATACCTGGTAGCGCACAGAGCGGAAGGCAGATTCGGCTCCCTGCTCCATATGAGTATCAGCGAAATGCTGGTTTATGGAAACCGGATCCCGGAACCGACATACCTGGTCCCGGTCATTCTTTTATGGCCCTCCGAACATGCGCTGGGGGACAGAGACAACAAACTGATCGCTATCGATGCGGAGCTCTTTCCGATAAACGGACTGAAATTATACGGGACCTTTTTTCTGGATGAATTTTCACCGACGCATTTCTTTGAAGACTGGTGGGCGAATAAATACGCTGTGCAGGCAGGAATGTACTGGGCCCCGCGCAAAGCGCCGATGGATCTGAGAGTGGAATGGACCGCTGTGCACCCGTGGACCTATGCGCACCGCTATCCTTTTGCTTCCTATACGCATCACGGAAAAGGTCTTGGTTTTGTTTACGGTCCCAACACCCGCCTCCTGACGGCGGACATTAACTGGGATCTTACGGGACGGCATCGTCTTTCGCTGCAATATAAACGTCTGCTGGAAGGTGCGGATGAAATCGAATTAGGAGGAATATGGTATCCGTCCGGCGGAGACCCCGAGCAAAATTATGAAGAACGCGCACGCGAACTGGATGATGCCACCGGCTGGCTGACAGGCGAATTCATCCGGCGGACCAATAGCCTGGCGTTCTCCTGGTATTACCGCTGGCGGAATCAGATCAGCTTCCTGACCGGGTGCGAGTTACGGAATGTCGATGGCAATAATCAGGCGTACTACTCCCTCCAGATACGCCTTCACTATTAATGTTTTTTGGTTTTTGCTGATGTTTCATGTACGTTTTTATGAGAAATTGAGGATGAAATGAGTAGAGGATACAAAGCGCTGTTGTTCGTTTCGGATTTTCTTTCTACGATGAGCGCCTTTTTCGGCGTGTACTGGTTAAGATACCGATCGGGGCTTTTTCCGGTTGATATCGAACTGTATATCAGCGACCTCTGGCTGCCCGCACTGTTCATTTACCTGTACTGGCTGATCTTTTATTTTTATTTCGGACTTTATCATCTTCCGGAAGCGCCGTCCAGGACCGATGAGAACGTCAAGGTCTTTAAATCTACCAGCTATGGCGTGATCCTGCTTTTTCTCATCACCTTTGATGTTTTTAATCCCTTTTCCCTCGGCAGGCTCATTATCATCATTTATTGGTTGGCGCAGCTTTTTATGACGATCCTGTTGCGCAGCATCATCCTTTCCGTCCGGCATAAACAGCTGATGAAGGGAATCGGCCTGACGCCGAGCTTTATTGTCGGCTGCAATCCCAAAGGCTACGATATTCAGCAAAAGATCGAAAAATATCCGGCACTGGGCTATAAAGTGCTGGGATTCATTTCCACGGACGGCGAAGCGAAAACCGGGGAAGAATATAACGGCATTCCGGTCCTGGGGGACCTGGAATCCGTCTCTTCACTGATCAGAAAATATCAGGTCCGGCAGCTGGTGGTGGCCTTCGGCAGCGATAAGCACGACAAGGTGCTGGAAGTGATCGACAAAGTCGCCGAAACCCGGGTAGGAATAAAGATCCTGCCGGATATGTACGATATTATTTCCGGCCTGGCGCGGACCCAGCAGATCTACGGCATTCCGCTGATCGATATCAATCCTGGCATTATGCAGCCCTGGGAAAAAGCGGTCAAACGCCTTTTCGATGTATTGATCTCGGTCCTGGTTTTGCTGGTCTTTCTGCCCTTTGGGCTCCTTCTGGCGCTGCTGATCATCCTGGATTCCCGTGGACCGGTCTTTTACACCCAGGAGCGTCTTGGACTTTACGGAAAACCCTTCCGGATCATCAAGTTCCGGAGTATGAAGCACGATGTCGGCGAGCCGGGGGAGAAGGTGATCCTGACGACCAAGGATGACGAGCGGGTCACGCGGATCGGCAAACTGATCCGGCGTTACCGGATCGATGAAGTGCCGCAGATGCTCAACGTGCTGAAGGGCGATATGAGCCTGATCGGACCGCGCCCGGACATGCCCAAACTGACGGAACAGCTGGAAAAACAGATCCCGCTGTACCGCCACCGCATGAAAGTCAAACCCGGCATCACCGGCTGGGCGCAGATATCCGTGCCTTATCCCCAGACGCAGGAAGAGGTGATCGAGAAATTCAACTGCGATATCTATTATATCGAGAACATGTCCCTGAAACTGGACCTCAAGATCATTTTAAACACCATCGTGATCATGTTCTCCGGATCGGGAACCTGATAAATGTTGAGTGCTTAACGTTTAGTGTTTAGTGTTGAAAGGGTAGACGGTAGACGGTAGACAGAATACGGTAGACAGTAGTCGGAATACGGTAGACAGTAGATAGAATACGGTAGACGGAAATTTCTTCTCTACCACATTTCGGCACTCTGTTGCTTCAGTAAACATATAAGCATTACCTCAACCTCAGCCTTAACCTCGATCTTATTTTTTTCTTGTCTTTCAAAAATTTATTTCGATATATTAAAAGACGGAACACGAAGAAATGAAAAAAACCTTGTTTATAATATGTATATTGTCCTTCCTGTTAAGCCCGGCGCTCTTTGCCTGGGCCGGTTTTAATTATATTGTTGCCGCTGAAAACGATAACGGTATTCTGATCGAATGGCAGGCCAAGACCGAAGAAGACATCAGTTACTACGAGATCTACCGCTCGCGTTCCGATAGCGATATCCTGACCCGTATCGGCTATGTGACGCCACTTGGCAAAAATGCCAGCTACAGTTTTCTGGACAATGATATATTCTCTAAGGCGGGTGTTTCCGGGGATTTTCGATTTAACTATAAGGTCCGCGCTGTTCTTTCCAACGGCCGCTTCGACGATTCCCGCGTAGTTCAGGCCTCCCTTTCCAGTCTGGGCGTACGCCGGCAGACCTGGGGCAGCATTAAGGCGATGTTCCGTTAAATAAAGGTTAAAAATCAATAATAGAAAGCGATAAGGTCGCTTTTTTGTTATCTAAGAAAAAAATGTCAGAGCGGCAGAGAAGGAAGAAGCGAGAAGACGGTAGACGGTAGACGGTAGACGGTAGACGGTAGACGGTAGACGGTAGACGGTAGACGGTAGACAGTAGACGGTAGACAGTAGACGGTAGAGGTTAGTGGTCATAT
>Ga0265293_10002684_pt1 | contig 34828 bp, 33 predicted proteins | sample Munlanlewell138R_FD_192505 | JGI IMG/M metagenome (GOLD analysis project Ga0265293, IMG submission 192505) | Leachate microbial communities from a municipal landfill in Southern Ontario, Canada - Leachate well 138R | ecosystem: Engineered > Solid waste > Landfill > Unclassified | place: Canada... | reverse complement strand
AATATATCTGCAGCCACCCTTATTGCTTCTTGCTTATTACTTATATCTTTCAACAAAATCAGGAATTCATTCTCAGCGTATTTACCTATTACATGCTCATTCTTTATAATTGTACCTAATTCATCGGCAATAACCTGAAGCAAATAATCTGCCATTGTATGACCCAATGTATATTTGGTTTTTTTGTAGCTTTCAATTTCTAATAGCATAATGACGAGCTGATGCTCTTCCATTTTGCTGTCTTCCATTGCCTGATTCGCAATATCTAACAGATTATAGCGATTCGGCAATTCTGTCAGTGGATCATAAAACGCAAGATATTTTATCATTTCTTCGTTCTTTTTATTTTGTTGCCTTATTGCCGCTTCCTCTAGCTCGCGGTAAACTACAGCACATAGACGAGTTAAATTATTCTTAGCAACATAGTCTTGACAACCCATACGCATTATATCTACTGCCTCAAGCTCATCGATTTTGCCCGACACTAAGATAAACGGCGTATCCAAATCTAATTCCTTCTTAACTCTTAATGCTTCTGTCGATGTAAATTGTGGCATAATATGATCACTGATAATTAAATCCCAGCTCTGTTGTTGTAAGCAAACTCGTAATTCGTCCTCAGTTTCCACGCGTTGCCATTCTACCTGTAATCCACCTCTACGAAGCTCATGAACTAATAATTCTGCATCATCTAACGAGTCCTCAGCAATCAATACCCATATACTATCACTGGCATCCTTTTGTACAGTATTGTTTGTATCTTGCAATAAATTCCCCATAATCTCTCTCCTGATAACAGATTATACTCGCTTAATATGGTCTCTTATTCAATAGTAACCAATAATGTCCTAGCTCCGAAATCATTCTTGCAAAATCCATAAAATTTACCGGCTTATTAATATAGCTGTTAACACCTAATTTATAACTTTCAATCATGTCTACTTCTTCTGTGGAGGATGTCATCATTATAACGGGAATAAGCTTAGTCTTCTCATTACTTTTTAATACCTTTACTACTTCTAATCCGTTAACCTTTGGTAGCTTTAAGTCTAATAGAATCATATATGGGTAGTTGCTAATCTCTAGCTTATCATTATTATTGGTTTGTTGTTTACCAAAAATATAATCCAATGCCTCTTGTCCATCACGCGCCACAACTACTTTATTAGCTATATGATTCTTTCGCAGTGTTCTTAACACTAGCTCAATATCATCTTCATTATCTTCAACTAACAATATTTCTACTGCATTATCCATACTCACACCTCCTGCTATTCATATTATAATGATGCTTCAATTGAATATATATAATTATATTCTAAATATCATTATATGTTTATAGCTTTATTAGCTTAATCTATCCGCTCTTTAATCGTAAAATAAAATGTAGTCCCTTGATCAACAATGCTTTCTGCCCAAACACTTCCTCCATGACGACGAATTACACTGTTAACTAGCGCTAACCCTATCCCTGTACCTTCATATTCCTTGGCGCTATGTAGCCGTTGAAAAGCAACAAACAGCTTGTTATAATATGCCATATCGAAGCCACAACCGTTATCCTTTATATAAAACAGTCTAGCATTATCCTGCTGCTCCACCCCAAATTCAATTATTGCTTCTTGCTTCTTACTGGTATATTTCACCGCATTACCTAATAAATTCTCAAACACTATCTGAATTAGCCTGCGGTCACACCGCGCCATAACATTATCTTGAACCAGAAATTGTAGCTTACGCTCAGGATTATGTTCTTGTAATTGATTAACTACATTACTCACAAGCAACGATATATCGACTTCCTTAACAGCTAATGGTGTTCTGTTTAATCTAGATAAGTTTAGAATATCATTAATTAATTGTCCCATCCTCTTCGTGGCAGCCCGTATACGATTTAAGTAATGCTTGCCTTGATCGTCTAGTGTCTCTGTATAATCTTCTAATAATGCCAGACTAAAGCCATCAATTCCACGCAATGGCTCCCGTAAGTCATGTGATACTGAATAACTAAAGGCTTCCAGCTCTTTTATCGCATCCTCTAATTGACTAGTTCTTTCCTTTACCTTTTGCTCAAGTTGCTCACTTAACTGCTTATACTGCTCTCTACTTTCAAATAATTCATCTTTACTTACTTGTAATTCTTCATAAGGCTCCCTAATACTAAGCTGTACTACTGCCCTATAAATGAAGTAATAAGATATATACTTGAAAACATGACCAACCATATTAAATTCATCGTATACACCAACATACATAGTAAAAAACAATTCGGCTATTATTTTTAATATTATTGCAGCTATAGCATAATAGAAAGCGTTCGTAGATATAAGACCGCGATTATACTTAATGTTATATATTAATGCTCCAGCTAGAATAGCAATAATAATATATTCACTTACTATTTTAAAAGTGGTTAAACCATCTGGTTGAACTAGACAATCAGGGAAAATCCCCCACCGAAACACAGACAATAGTAGCATTACAGTAGTAATTGCATATATGCCAGCAACATACCTAGCATTAACCCGTCTAATAATGAAAACGCTCGCTGCAAGTATAGTTATGCTTTCAAAAAACCTTCCCATTATCCATAGTTGAGTCGGTAAGTTAGAAGTAAACTCCGTAAATAAACCCATACCTTCATAGCTGAGCATATGTATAAAATCAAATAATCCTACACATGCATACCCAAATCCCAAAATGATCATAAACCCTTTATTTTGGTATGGGAGTGAGTTAAATAGTATTACAAATATACAGAAGGCAATAACGACTGCAAAAAGCTCTGCAATACTATGGAATAATAAGTAATCCTTTTGGCTTGTATAAATGGTACTAGCAATAATTATAAACCACAGTGTATAACTTATATATCTTCGTTCATCCTTCCACTTCATAAGCCACTGCTCCTAATGTACCTATTTATCTTCGGTTTCTACAAGACTCCCCTCACCGCTATTGTTAATTTCGCTAATTATTGGCAATAACCCTTCTTTTTCTTACAAAACAAAAAAACTCCTACTCGTATTTACAGCTGTAACTAAAGCTGTCTAACACGAGCGGAGCATAGCAAAAATATATTATGTTTTAGCGTAACTTAAATTTTCATTATTATCGCTTCAACGGAATCTGAATGACATACATTTTCGACCCATCTTTAGCGCTTTCACTATATACCTCTAGCGATATGTTCTTATGATTGCCTATATCACTTGGCAATTTAATATCTTCTTCAAAGTAAGCCCAATCACCCATAGATGCCGTTGTATAGCCCGACAACAGCACTTCACCTGCTTCAGATACTACTTCATAGTTAACAGTTCCTTCGAAAACATTGGCAATCCCCGTTAATTTAATTGTATCCTGTATTTGACTGTTAGGTTCAGGGGTAAATAAATTAATCCATCCACCAGATGCAACAATAGGTCTATCTATTGCATCCATAAATAATAATCCCATAAAGTATTTATCCGGGTTATCTACATCTATAAAACTTAATGGCAGTTCATTGTTCTCAACAATGACAATATCATAAGGATAAGTTATTACCTGTGTAACCATGTGGTCTGGATTAGGTTCAGTGAATTTCACTTTAACTCCCAATTCACCCTGATCAGCAGCCACCTCTTGAATCTCGACCCCATATCCACCAGTTGGCTTAGTTCCACTGGTTATGAGTATATATCTATTCCCTTCAAACTGCTGCTCCTGAACAACTTCAATCTCTTTAGAATATTCTATCCAAGCTTTAATTTCAGCTGGCAGTTGCTCTACACTTGGTCTGTAATATCCATCCTTAAACACTATATCGTCTAATTCCTTCCCAATATCTCCATTAGTACCATCTGGTACTTGTCCATTCCCGTCATTATTATCTGATGACCCGTTATTTACATCTTTGCCGTCATTACTACCCTGTTGTTGATCATCTTTACCGCCTGGCTCTAGAGGTTGGTCATCACATCCAACCATCAAGCTCATACTTAAAAACAGTCCTATCATCAGCACTATTAGGCTCATACTTTTACGCTTACCCTGTTTGCTTTTACGATTAATCTCTATGCTCTTCAATATTGAAACCTCCTTATAATTACTTATCTCAACAATATTATTGGTGCTACAACTATCCTCCGAATTAGTAATAGTTCTAGAAAGTATTCTTACATATAAAGACGTTAATTCTACTGATTTAGTTTCGTTCCCGAATTAATCCAATGATATAATCCGATGTTAAAATTAAAATTCTATTATGCAATATTTCATTAATTGTCCAAACGTCACAGCCTAAGCAAATATCGCTGTCTATCCTAGCAATTCCTCGGTTAAATCCCCCACTATTATGGTGCTGAATGATATCCTTCGCAGCTAGCTTCATTGGCGAGTCTCACTGCCTAAGAATAAATCCGTTATAAATTCTTCCTCAACATTTAGATGTTGATAATACAATTAGTTTAACAGCTTCTGAGCTATATCTCCTCTGGTTCGCATAATCTAAAACTCAAAAAATCCTGCCATCGATGGTGCTCCTAGAGGAAATCTATTTATTCGTTTAACTAGCTTGACATATGATTCACTAGCTTTCACCATAATAGCCCCCTTCATCTTATTATTAACACATTATACCATTATCAGGAACTTTCTATGCTTATGCTAATAAAAAGATCATCATAAGTTTTTTTGAAAAGGTGCTTGCAAAATTATCTTACCCATATTATACTAAAACTGTATTACGCCAAACAATACAGTTAGTACTGTTAGTGCAGACCTAGTGGATTTATATAATTGCCCGATAGCAGCTACCCGTCGCATATAAGATAAGCGACTCTAACATCATAATGAAAGGAGGATACATTTAATGTTCCAATTAGACATCCGTAGTCGAGTACCACTTTATGAGCAATTGATAGATAAGTTAAAAGAGCTTATTATCAACGAAATCTATAAGCCTGATTATCAGCTTCCATCTGTGCGAACACTTGCCCAGGAGTTAACAATCAATCCTAATACTATTCAAAAAGCTTATCGTGAGCTTGAGCTTGAAGGCTACATTTATTCGGTTCCCGGCAAGGGGAGCTTTGTCGCACCGCAGTCGCATATCATTAATGATGAAAAGGTGAAAAAGATGAAAGACACTCTTGTAAAACTAATATCAGAAGCTCTTTATCTAGGAATAGATAAACAGGAAATTATTTCGATAATTACTGATGCTGAGCAGTCTGTGAAAGGAGGAGAAATACATGATTAATATTCAAAATCTAAACAAGCGTTTTGATGATTATATTGCCGTCAAAAATGTAACGTTACACATTAAAAAAGGCTCAATTTATGGCTTGCTTGGTTCAAATGGAGCTGGTAAAACAACTCTACTAAAAATGATTGCCGGCCTTTACAAACAAGATTCAGGCGAATTAACTGTCGACAATCAGCAAATATTCGAGAATGTTGCGATGAAGCAACGTACAATTTTTCTTGCCGACTCATTGTACTTCTTCTCTAATGCGACGATTAAGCAAATGGCCGATTTCTATCGCTCTGTTTATAGCTCTTGGAACGATGAGCGCTTTCATAAATTAGCAGAAGCATTCCCGCTTGAAACTAACAAAAAAATCGAACGTATGTCAAAGGGTATGCAACGACAAGCTGCTTTTTGGCTGACCTTATCAGCAATGCCGGATTATCTGATTCTAGATGAACCTCTAGACGGTCTTGATGCTGTTATGCGTCAAAAGGTTAAAAATCTGCTAGTTCAAGACGTTGCTGAACGCAATATGACAGTACTTATATCTTCCCATAATCTGCGTGAGGTTGAGGACTTATGCGATCATATCGGAGTTTTACATCACGGAGAAATTATGATTGAGAAGGATTTAGATGATTTGAAATCTGATGTCCATAAGATACAGGTTGCCTTTAATGGCGATGTGCCTACTTCATTCTTAGAACCGTTTAATGTCTTATATTCAGAAACACGCGGCAGTGTCTTACTATATATTGTCAAAGGTGCAAAAGAACAGGTTGTCTCTCATATTAGTTCGCAACACCCAACCCTATTTGACCTGTTACCACTTACATTAGAAGAAATATTTATTTATGAAATGAGGGATGTTGGCTATGCTATCGAAAACATTATCGTTTAATCGCGGTGTTCTTAAGCAAGCGACCAGAAGTGTCGGCTGGATTAGTATTGCCTATTTCCTATGCTTATTGTTTGTATTGCCATTGCAGCTATTGATGGCTCATTCAAGAGATGATGAATACATTCATAAATTTTACTTTACTGAATTAGATAGTTTGTTCGGTGTAGTACTTGAAATACAGATGTTTGCGTCATTCATTGCGCCAGTATTATTGGCTGTTTTCCTATTTAGATATTTACAAGTTAAGCTACCAGCCGATTATATGCATAGCTTGCCTATCAGAAGAGAGGCACTGTTTAATCAATATATCACACTAGGTTCACTACTACTGTTTATACCAGTGCTTATAACAGGCTTAATATTACTGGGATTACGCGGATACTTAGAGGCAGATGTTCTATTATCTGTTAGCTCGATTGCTTCATGGGTCGGTATAACAACACTAATAAACTTATTCGTATTTTTCGCTGGTGTGTTTATAGCGATGTTTACAGGGATATCTATTTTACAAGCGGTACTTACTTATATTCTGTTCGTATTCCCTGCAGGTATTACCGTACTTATCTTGACTAATATTGACTTTTTCCTATATGGATTTAGCGTGAATTACCATTTATCGCAAGATATTGAGAATCTCATACCGTTTATCCGAGTAGCTTCTTTAAGTAACGAACCGTTTACAGGTCTTGAGATAATTAGTTGCTTATTGTTAATAGTTGCATTCTACGTAACTTCGCTGCTTGTCTATCGTAAACGCCATATTGAATCAGCTACACAAGCTGTATCGTTTAGACATTTACGTCCAGTTTTCTTGTACGGTGTAACCTTCTGTGCAATGCTTGTCGGCGGTGCATACTTCGGTTCGACGCAAGAGGAAAGCTTAGGCTGGATTATTTTCGGATATGTCACAGCATCATTACTTGGTTATGTAATTGCGCAAATGATTTTGGAGAAAACTTGGCGAGTATTCGATAAGTGGAAAGGCTATCTTGTTTTTATCGTATGCATCAGTATTGTTGGTATATTTATTAACACTGATATAATAGGATATGAACAGAAAATACCAAATAGCGATACTGTTGAGCAAGCAAGTCTTGCATATAACGTGCATCAATTAACAAATGAGTATGTTTATTATGATGACTTGGGGAATATTATCGGCACTCCGATACTTGATGATACAGGAGAGCCTTTTGGGCGAGAGCTATACACTTATGCTACTCCTGATAATATAGCTAATATTATTCAACTGCATCAGCAATTAGTTAATGACCAAGCTGCTATAGAGAATACGACACGCTATTATCAAAATATAGTTATAGCTTATGACCTTAAGGATGGAAGCGAATTAGTACGAGAATACAGAATCCCACAGTATAGCTATCGAGAGCTGTTCGCACCTATTATGGATTCTGATGAATATAAGTATAATTATTTCCCATTATTACGGATCAATGATTTGTCCAAATTAAACACAATCACTTTCCGTGCTAATCATATTGACAAGCAATTGATAATTTCTGATCCTGATAAGCTAGCTGAATTGCATGCTATCTTACAAACGGAAATGGAAAATACAACATCTGAACAACTGCTAAATAACTACAGAGAAGATACTTGGGCGAGTATCGAATATAACTGGCAAATAACGTCTAAGCAAACCAGACAAATTCATTATGAATGGAAAAAATCTTATCAATTGGTAGAGGATTGGCTGATTGACAATGATTTATTAGAAAAAGCTCGTCACACAGCTAACGATATTGCTCGCATTGTAATTATGGAGAATGAAGATTGGGTAGACACAACAGATTCTACAACTACAGATACTACAACTACAGATACTAAAGAAACCGTAACTGTAGTTGTCGACAAAGATTACCCAGCGCAATATAGAGCACCTTATAGTACTAAGGCAATAAATCATCCTGATCCAGATAAGCTTGACCAGCTAGAAAATGCCTTAATTATTGAGGATAAAAGTCAAATTGAGCAAGTAATCCGTGCTAAAAATTGGGATGAAAATGCTAAATATCATGTCTTTGTTTATTTTCATAATAGCAGGCAATCATTGCTTATGCTTACTGAAGAAACAGCACCAGCGTTTGTGAATGAGCGGTTCTAATGAGCCGCTACATTTCGCTCATAACAACACTTTCTGCTATATCAATGCTTTTATATGAATGACTCCACAAAAATTATCAGATACAGAGAGGAGGCAGCGGATGACTACAAAAACGATAGATAATTCATATAACCAACAAATCATTTATGTCTATCAATATTTATTAAATATTGGTACACCGTCAACAGTTGCTGATAATATAATTAAACAAGTGCTATATATGTTTTCTCAATATAGATCATCACAAATCGATCAATCTAAAATGCAAATGAAGCTATTACAACTTAGTATCCGACTATCAATATCTGTTTCTAGTAGTCAAGCCGCTGCTACTACTGATGTATATTCATCTAATTATCAAGCTAACAGGGTAGCTTCCTCTTATGATAATGTATCTGAAATCACTGATTGTAATGATAAGCAAGTTAGCACGAATAATTACCATGGCAACTGTCATGGTAATTATCATGCTATTGTATGTTCATTAGATCCAGTATATAAACATATACTAGGCTTACGGTACTACCTAAACATGACATATCAGGATATTGCAGAAATATTAGAGTTAGACCCTAATCAGATAATGGCGTTCATGCATGAAGCCAGAAGACAGTGCTTATAGTGGTTGTTTCCAAAAAGGAAGCAAACACTTTTTTTAAAAGTTACATTTAGTTGCGTTGACAACTAATTATTTCGCATGTATACTATATTTTGTCGCTATTTTAGTAAATATATCTTGGTGGTCTTACTAATCCTTTCCGTTCTTAAACTAGATGTTAGTTATGCCTTTACGTTTTAACTAAGTTTTTAATAATTTGAGGTGATATTTATTATGAGTGTAACAATCGGCAAATGGATATCGCTGTTATATAGGCATGGTCATATGTACTTAGCTAAGGAATTAGAACCATACGGCATTGGCACGGGACAGTTCTTCTTTCTCATCTCTCTATTTCATAAGGACGGGATTCTACAAGAAGAATTGGCTAATTGTCTAAAAATAGATAAAGGCACAACCGCTAGAGCTATCAATAAATTAGTGAGTGCTGGCTATGTAGTTAAAGAACCTAATAAAAACGACCTTCGCTCTAATTATGTCTGCTTAACTGATAAAGGCAAAAGTTTTCAACCTATTTTGGAAACAATCCTAACTAATTGGAATGACATCATAAGTAACGGAATAAGCGAAAATCAAGTGATATTAGCCAATCAGCTATTGGAGAAGATGGCTACTAACGCTACTGAACATATTAAAGAAAAGAAAGTAGATGAATAAATGAAACATAAGAGTGACCAATTAGGAACTGAGCCTATTCCTAAAATGCTAGCTAAGTTAGCCATCCCTGCTATGACGGGAACATTCGTTATGGCACTATATAATGTGGTCGCCGCAATATTTGTTGAACGCACTGTCGGCACAATAGGTGTCGCCGCTATCTCAATCGCTTTTCCAATTCAAATGATTATAATGGCAATTGCAGGTGCTATCGGAATTGGTGGAGCTTCCATTATCGCTAGAATGCTCGGCGCTAATAACCACGATAAAGCTAATCAGATATTTGGTAACGTAATCAGTCTAGTCTTGATTATCAGTCTAATTGCTGCCATATTAGGGCTAAATTTCCTAGAACCATTGCTTTATATGTTCGGTGCAAGTGATACAATAATGCCCTATGCTAAAGACTATATGGGTATAATTTTATATGGGACTATTCTTTTTGCTTTTGCTTTTTCTAGTACCAACATTATCCGATCAGAAGGTAATGCTAAGGTAGCCATGTTATCAATGCTGGTTTCAGCTATCTTGAATATTATTTTAACTACTATATTTTTGCTAGTACTAGATTGGGGTATTAAAGGTGCAGCTTATGCAACTATAATAGCTCAAGGAACTACAGTTATTTATATAATCTTATATTTTGCTAGAGGTAAAAGTAGTCTTTCCTTTAACTTAGCTTATTTAATGCCTAAATGGTCTATTATAAAAGAAATTGTTGCGATTGGTTTCTCCGCATTTATCCATATGTCCTCTAGCAGTATTATGATGGTTGTAGCGAATCATATGCTTATAACCTTTAGTGGTGATACTGCAGTCGCTGTGTTAGGTATTGTACAAAGAATTATGATGTTCGCCCTTATGCCGATGATGGGAATAGTACAAGGGTTAACGCCACTTGCCGGTTATAATTACGGAGCAGGATTACATGATCGTGTAACACAATCAATTAAGTTATCTATTAAAACTACCACAATTATTGCTACTATAGCTTTTGTAATAATTATGGTGTTCCCTAGTAAGCTTATGCTAATCTTTACAAGTGATGAATCTGCTATTGAAATGGGAACAACTGCTTTAAGAATTATGTTTGCAGCATCCTTAACTATTGGTCTGCAGATGGTAACAGGTAGCGTATTCCAAGCTCTAGGCAGGGCTAAGTCGGCAACTGTGTTATCTATGTCAAGGCAAGTATTATTCCTTATACCATTGCTTTTAGTTCTACCACTTATATGGAAACTGACTGGTGTTTGGATTGCCTTTCCTGTAGCTGACTTATTAGCATTCTTTCTAGCATTATGGTATATACACAAGAACCGCGACCTATTCTTGCAAGCAAAAACAAGCGTAACAAAATAGATTCTACGTCTAGAGTGAATATTAATATTGTTAAAATCGAAGATGAGATCTGTAAATTTAAGCTACACCACTATATGTGAGTGTAGCTTTTCATATTATTCTAATTTATATGTCATCTTTATATGTCATCTTTATATGTCATCTTTATATGTCATCTTTATATGTCATCCATTAGTGGTATTAATCAACTATAGAATTTCGTTCACATTAAAGTTATTATTAACTCTATACGCACAAATATTATGTAGTCTTAATCGGAGGTAACCTAAGTGAGGAAACTACTAATTATTACTTTATTTATTTTTATAGGAACAACAGCACTTTATTTGTTGTTGTTTAATTCTCAACTAATTGCTCGAGACAAACAACCTTCTCTCTATAAAATCGGTATATTAGCTGCAAGTGATAGCCGCCTAGTTAAAGTTGATGGACTTATAGACGGATTAAAACAATATGGATTTACCGAAGATGATTATGAACTTTATATCAAAAACGCTTTTAATGATACTGATAAAATGGCATCTTTAGCACAAGAGTTAGTTGATTTAGATGTAGACATAATAATAACTACAGGTACTTATGAGACTAGCAATGCAAAGCAAATCACAAGCGATACTGACATTCCGGTAGTATTTGTCGGCGTCGGATGTGCTCTTGAGATGGGTTTTATTGATGATAATATTGTAACTGGATGTAATATTACCGGTGTAGATAGTCAATATGTACAATTATCCGGCAAACGATTAGAGTATTTACAGCGATTAGCGCCGAACACTAAAACTGTATTGGTACTATATAATCCTTTATCTACTCCTTTTGGTCCTAGTTCACAATATTTATATGAAGCTGCCGATAAGCTTAATATCCAACTAGAAATTGCCCCTGTTACAGAAAAGTCAGAAATGCTAAGCGTGCTCAATGATAAACAAGATGATATTGACGCGATTATGCTTCTATGTAGCCTTCTATTCGATGAAGCAACCGAAACAATTGTCGATTTCTCACTTTCTAATAAAATACCTGTTATGGGAACAAATGATCAACAAGTAAAGCAAGGCATATTAGCAACTTACGGAATTACACGCTATCAAGAAGGTATACAAGCATCTCGCATTGTAGCTAATATTCTTAATGGTCAAAATCCTGAACTAATACCTATAGAATCACCAGTAATACTTGAGTTTCACGTTAATAAAGAAAGCGCTGAGATACTTAATTTAGACATAAACTTAGCGAAAATTCCCGATGTCTCTAAATATGTCAATAATATTTCTAGGTAAATAATTATGACTAATAACTATAAAGCTACATGGTTAAAAAGTATAAAGTTCCGATTACTTGCATTTGGTATTACAATGTCGATTGTCCCTTTATTACTATTAGGGATGTATTATATGCAGGTTACTAAGCAAAGCTCTGAAGCTGCAGCACATCAACAACAAGTAATGATTTCACTACGTATATCAAATACTGTATCTGACTTAATCAAAACAATACAAAGCTCATTAGAAACGGTTGCTCTCGTTAATACTGAAAGCTTTGTTAGTGGCAACAAGCTAGAACAAGATCATATTCTTTATAGTGTTCTAAACCAGTCACCACATATAGAAGAATTATCGATGGTTTCAGCTTCTGGACAAGAGCTAACCAAAATTTCCAAACGTACTGCAATAGCAGATAGTGAACTTACTACCGTTACTAATCAGCCAGAATTCCTTGCCATTAAAAATGGCGTGTTCTTCATCGGTGATACTGAAATTAGCAACGACAACCAAGTAGTTGTGAAAATCTCCGTACCTGCCGGCGGTGAATACAATAACAGCATCGGTGGTCTTATAGCTAAAGTTAGTCTTCGTCAAGTTATGGAGGAAATATCCTCTATTCCATTATCTGAAGGCAGCTACGTTATGTTAATTAATAACAAAGGTAAGTTGATAGGTCATTCAGATTATAGTCAAGTTTTACGACAACAAAACGTTTTAGATAGTAGTGGTGTCCGAAACCTAACATCAATATTAAATAGCAATGATATAAACAGAATTCAAGAGTTCATTCCTTTGAATTATTTATCATATACAGGGGAACAAGTATTAGGTGTTTATGGAATTGTACGTAACACAAATTGGGGTATCGTTGTTGAACAACCGGAATCAATTGCTTATCAAGCTTTAAGTACCATGTTAATACGTCTTAGTATCGCTTCCATAGTAACAATGCTTGTCTTGACAGGCTTAACAATTTTCTTTGCTTTTCAATTCTTAAGTCCCGTCGAGGCGTTATCCGCTGGAGTAAACAGAGTAAAGGATGGCGACTTAAACAACCCTATTCCTATTCACGAACACGATGAAATAGGACAGGTCATTACTGCCTTTAACGATATGACACAAGAACTTAAGAAAAAACGAGAACAAGAACAAATTGTTATACAAGCTGAAAAACAGGCGGCAATTGGTCTATTAGCTGCAGGTGTAGCTCATGAAATTAATAATCCGATGAATAACCTTAACTATTATGCTGATGATCTACTTGAACGGATTGACACCGAAGATATAAATACTTTATACTCTCAAGGCATCATTACTAATTATTTGACTATTATCAAAAAACAAATAGAACGTTGTAGTAGTATCACACGTAGCCTATTGAATTTTGCTAGGGAAACAGGCGGGAAAATTCAAAGGACATCTATTGATGCTGTAATAAATGAAACCATAAAATTAGTTGAGCATCGTATTCGAAAACAAAATATAAACTTGCAATATTATGCACAACCAAATCTACCTAAAATTAACATCGATTCTTCTCAGTTACAGCAAATGTTACTTAACCTGATCACAAATGCGCTAGATGCAATGGAAGATGGTGGATCACTTAATATTCACTTAGAACATGACAACAATTCTAATTATTTTACTTTAAAAATAATAGACACTGGTATTGGGATTCCCAGAGAACTTTTGTCAAAAATTTATGATCCGTTTTTTACAACTAAAGCAATTGGCAAGGGTACTGGACTAGGTTTAGCTATATCACAAAGCATTATCCATAGATTCAGAGGCAGAATAAAGATTACTAGTGAAGTCAATAAAGGTACCGAAATAAAAGTAATTATTCCTTCCCTATAAACAAATAAGTTGCAAGTGGAACAAGGGTTCTAAATTGAGGTCCGAAGATATGAAACGAGGAGCTGATACCTTGGATAAATATAAATTATTATTAGTAGATGATGAAGTTGCCTTTATCGAAATACTTAAAGAACGTCTTACTCGTAAAGGCTATCAAGTTACTGCTACATCTTCTAGCGAAGATGCTCTCGAGTTAATTAACGAGCCAGCTTTTGATTTTGATGTTGCTTTATTAGATATCATGATGAATAAAATAGACGGCATGCAACTATTAGGGAAAATCAAGCAATTACACCCTAACACTGAAGTAGTAATGTTGACTGGCTACAGCACTGTTGAAACCGCTATCGAAGCTATGAAAAAAGGCGCCTATGACTATTTAACAAAGCCAGTTAAACCTATCGAGTTAGAATTAATATTACAAAAAGCATCCGAAAAGAAAAAGCTTAAAGACCATAATACAAAGCTAATAGAAACTAATTTGCATAAACAAACTAAACAGACAATTATAGGCGAAAGCAGTAAAATCACCGAGTTAACAGAAATGATTAACAAAATTGCGGACAGCACTTCTCCAGTGCTTATTCTCGGCGAAAGTGGTACCGGTAAAGAGTTAGTAGCTAGAGCACTTCACTATCGTAGCTGTCGATCCAAGCAGGCGTTTGTACCAATTAACGCCTCTGCGATACCTGAACAATTATTAGAAAGCGAACTATTTGGTCATACCAAAGGTGCCTTCACTGGTGCACAAACAGCTAAAAAGGGCCTAATAGAACTTTCAGAAGACGGTACCTTATTTCTTGATGAAATTGGCGATATGGATATAGTATTACAAAGTAAATTATTGCGTTTCCTAGATTCAGGCGAATATCGCCCAGTTGGTTCGACAATCACCAAAAAATCGTCTGTAAGAATCGTTGCCGCTACTAATCTAAACTTAGAAAAAGAAATAGCAAACGGAAATTTTAGAGAAGACTTATTTTATAGGCTTAGTGTCATTTCGGTTGTAGTGCCGCCACTAAGAGAACGAGAGCATGATGTACTAATCTTGGCGCAACATATCTTGGAACAAAAACTTGGCTGTAAGCAAAATAAAATATTTAGCGAAGAAGCCAAAAAGTTTTTAGAGGAATATCATTTTCCTGGGAATGTTCGTGAATTAATTAACTTAGTTGAGCGAGGAATTCTTCTCTCTAAGTCTCAAATTATCACTAAAGATGATTTAATTGCACCACATATTAAAACACTACCTAAAAGTTATTCATTACAAGAAATTGAAAAAGAACATATAAAAAACGTTTTAGACGAAACTGCTTGGGATAAACCAGCAGCTGCTAAATTATTAAATATTGGACTTCGAACACTCTATAGAAAAATTGAAGAATATAACTTAAGTTAATCCCTTTGTCGCTTTGACAAAGGGATTTATCATTTCAGCAAAAGGGATTTATCGTCTCAGCAAAAGGGATTTGTCATTTCGGCAAAAACGTTTGTCATTTTGACAAGATAAATTTATAAACTTCTAATTATTCCATTTAGTTATTAGTCACTCACTTTTTATTCTATCTAAGAATATCTCGTTCTGCCTTGATTTTGACCGAAATCTAACAATATATTTATTGTTCTCAAAAAGTTGGCACGGTACTTGCAATATAAAGTATATGAAAGCAAAAATATATTGCGAGGTGATTATTTTGCAAAGAAGAACTTTTATTAAACTTTCAGCTTTTGCTACTGGTGCTGCAGGCCTAGGTCTCGGAATCACTGGCTGTGAGTCGGAAGAACCTGTTACTTCTTTCCCTAAGAGCTCTGACTTATTAGAACAAAGTGTCGAAGCAATAGTTAATGCCGATACTGGCCAAGTGCAAGTTAATCCGGATATTATGATTCGACATAGCGTTTGTATGGGTTGTTACAGCTCTTGTGGTACACGAGTTCGTATCGACAAAAAATCAGGTGTTGCTAACAAAGTTATGGGTAACCCATATCATCCAAAAAATGCTGAACCAGCACTACCATTTGAAACAACACTTGACGAGAGCTATCAAGCATTTAGTCTTTACAACGACAAAGGCTATACAAATCGTGCGACTGTATGCGCTAGAGGAAACTCTGCTATTGAATATCCTTACGATCCATTACGCATTACTACACCACTTAAGCGTGCAGGTAAGCGTGGCGAAGGAAAATGGCAGCCAATTAGTTGGGAGCAATTAATTGAGGAAACTGTCGAAGGTGGGCAATTATTTAAGGATTTAGGCGATGATACAAATATCGAGGGGTTAAGACAAATATATGACCCAAAAAATCCACTAGATCCTAACGCCCCAGAATTAGGCCCAAAAAGTAATGGTCTAACATGGATGTCCGGCGGTTCATATGGACGTATAAACTTTGCACAACGCTTTGTGCTTAATAGCTTTGGATCTAATAACTTCTATGGTCATACTGGCACTTGAGGCGGTGCTTGGCGACCTGCGTGGCAGGTCTTTTATGATGGTGGAAATGGCGGAGTATGTAAACCAGATTTACAAGATGCCGAATTTTGTCTGTACCAAGGAGCATACCCTGGTCATAGTGGTATGAGCTTCCAAACTCTTGCTAGAAAAACCGTAAATGCAGTAAATACTAATAAAATGAAATTAACTATGGTTGACCCAGTAATGCAAGGTGGAACTGATTTTCCTGGCAAAACTAACTGGATTCCTATCAAGCCTACATCTGATGGTGCATTTGTATTAGGTATAATGCATTGGATTTTTGAAGAAGGCAAGTTTAATGCAGCGTTTCTAGAATGTTCAAATGATACAGCTGCAAAAGCTATTGGTTTTAATAGTTTTACTAATGCTACTAATCTAGTAATTGTAGATGATAAACATCCTAACAATCGTAAATTTTTACGTGCTACAGATATTGGTCTTGCAGGAGATTCATTCATTGTAATGGATAAAGCTACTGGCAAACCAATGCCTGCTGAAGAATCTAAAGCTGGACAATTATTTGTTGAAGGAGAAATTGACACTCCTAACGGGTCTGTTAAAGTTGCTTCTTCATTGTATTTATTACGTAGAGGCGTCTATCTTCACAGCTTAGAAGATTACGCTAAATACAGTAATACTAGCAAAGAACAAATCATTAAAGTAGCAACTGATTTTACTAGTCATGGACATAAGGTTGCCGTTGATACTTTAGGTGGAACAACTTCTGTTAATGGTTTAGCATTCACGACTGCACTATGGATGTTACCAGCATTAGTAGGTGCTTATAACATGAAGGGCGGTATGGGCGTTAATGGACCAAGTTACAAAGCTATCGCGGATGGTCCGCGTTATGACTTGTCTAATTTCGAAGGCAAAGTTAGCCCGAGTGGAGTAAAAATAAGCAGAGAGCAGTTCGCTTATGAGAAAACTACTGAATATAAAAACAAAGTAGCTGCAGGCTTAAATCCTTATCCTTCTAAATTACCTTGGCACAATGTCGGTATGTCATTAGACGGACAAGCTATGTTCTCAGCTTTAAATAAATATCCTTATCAATGTAAAGTTTTAATTAACTGTTTTGCTAACCCTGTTTATGCGACACCTGGTTTTTATCGTGATATCATCCTGAAAGAATTAGAAAAGACATCTAACATACCGTTAATCATTTCTATTGATGTTGTCATGGGTGAAACTACCGCATATGCAGATTATATCGTTCCAGATGTTTCAGTATATGAGCAATGGGCAATGGTGCCAGTACGTGCAAATATCAACACAAAAATGACTGCTGTAAGATGGCCAGTAATTGAAGCTATGACACCTAAAGCTGGTAACCATAAGCAACCAATGAGTATGGAAACTTACTTGATTGATGTTGCTAAGAAGCTCAACATGCCTGGTTTCGGTGATAATGTCATTAAAGACAATGACGGCAAGCTATGGCCGCTTAACACCGCTGAAGATTTCTTCTTAAAAGCAGTTGCGAACATTGCTTATGATGAAGAACCAGTAAAACCTATCACAGCTACCGAAACTAAAATTACCGGTTTAGAACAAGTGCCAACGCACTGGACTAATGCTATTAGAGCCGAAGAAATGCCATTAGTTAAAAACGTACTTGCTAAAGGCGGTAGATTCGAGCCAGATAATAATTACCACAACGGCGAATTCATGCGTTATGGTTCAGCTAGTAGAATATGCTTCTACAGTGAAAAACTTGCAACGAGTAAAAATAGTTTCACCGGTAAGCCTTACGAAGGTACTCCTGTATGGATGCCAGAATTACTTGCTGACGGCACGACAGTAGATGATACGTATAGTGAACAAGATTATCCTTTCAAAGCTACATCATCAAAAGCTAAATTACGTGGTGTTACAATGCTTAGTAACTCACCAACGTTACAAACATTATCAAACACTAACTACATTGAAATCAATATTGATGATGCTGAGGCATATGGTCTTAAGGATGGTCAACAAGTTACATTAAAAACTCCAACAAACCAAGCAAATGGTATTCTAAAAGCTCGCAAAGGTGTGGCTAGAGGAACACTCGGTATCAGCTTCGGTTATGGTAAATGGGAGTACGGTAGTAAAGATGTGATTATTGATGGCAAGCTTATTGCTGGAGATAAAAACAGATCAACAGGTATTGCATTAAATCCATTAGCCTTAGACGACCCATCCGTAGGAAATATATACAGTTTGTCTGAGGTATCATCTGGAACACACAATCGTAATGGAGTCAGAGTAAAAATAATTCCGCTGACATAGATTAGGAGGACCATTATTATGAATATTGGTATTAAAGCCGAAGAACGAGCAGCTGTATATGAAATGTTAGCTAGTTGTTATCTTTTACTACCAACTAAAGATCAGATATTAAAACTTCCGGAATTACTGAAGGAAGCTGCTAATATTATCCCCGAAGTTGATTTTGGCGAATTAATATCTGAAGCAGAAACAAGATACAACAATATACTTGAATCCAATGAATATATCCAAGTCTACACCCAAGAATTTTACGACCATTTTCTTGTGACTACGACACAGCATTTTATCCCAGCATACGAATCTGTTATTCGCAAAGAAGCAACAACTTCACCTAACAATAAGAATGGTAAAAAGCAAAAATATAATTCATTATGGAGACATGAAACACATCATGTATTAGCTTGTTATAATTCTGTAAGTTTTAATCCCAGTGGCTTAAACCTTTATCATGTCATTAAAGAGAAAAATGTCCCAGATTATTTTGGCTTAGAGTTAGCTTTCATGGCATATTTATGTGCATCCGAACACCGTTCAGCAAATACTCAACCAACTTGGCGCAACTTACAAATCGAGTTTTTGACAGATCATTTATATCACTTTACTTTGGACTTTGATGCACTTGCCCAAATGAAGGCTAACCCTTATTATAAAGCGCTTGCCAAGGCAACTAAAAACTTTGTAACAGCTGAATTTCAACAGCAAAAATTAGGAGGTGACGGACTTGAGTAATACAAAATGGGCAATGGTTATAGATGTACAAAAATGCATTGGTTGTCATGCATGTTCCGCTGCATGCCGAATAGAAAATCAAGTTAGCCAAGAAGGAAATAGAGCATGGGTGACAACAAAAGAATTCGGTACGTTTCCTGATATTCACATGCTCAAATTACCTCAATTATGTAACCACTGCGATACTACGCCTTGTGTTGATGTATGTCCTGTACAAGCAACCTATAAAAACGAAGATGGTATTGTAGTTATCGATAAAGATAAATGTATTGGATGTTACCAATGCGTCAACGCATGTCCATATCAAGCAAGATTCAAAGTGACTGAAACAAGAAAAGTAGATAAATGCAACTTCTGTCAACATAGGATCAAAAATGGACTTTTACCTGCTTGCATAAGCACCTGTACTTCGCAAGCTAGATATTTCGGTGATTTAAACGATCCTAATAGCATTGTTAGTAAATTACTAAAGGAACATGCGGCCGAAGGATTGCTACCTGAATTAAAGTTAGGAACAAATGTGTATTATATAGGAATCGAAAATTTCCGCCAAAGCTAGTAGGAAATTGTTTAAATTGCATATCTCTCTCCTTTTAAAAAGCTACACCACTATATGTGAGTGTAGCTTTTCTGATACTTTATTATATATAATAGATATCAAGAAGCTAGTGTCTTGTAGAAACTGACGATAAATATGTATGATATTTAAAACGATATGATAACCTATATATAATGCGGTTACGCTGTTAAATAATTACTTGCATATAACAAAGGGGTGATCCCGTGAATATAAAATTCAGCTTACAACAAGAACAAACACAAAAACTAATTATAACCCCTGAGCTACGTCAAGCACTGACTATTTTGCAGTTGAATAATTTAGAATTAACAGCTTATACCGAACAAGCATTGCTAGAGAATCCCTTACTAGATGTACAGCCGCACACCAACAAGTTAGACACTGATCCTGTTGGCTATTCAGAATACAATAATAATAGCTACTATACTTCCAATTATAGTACCCACTATAGCAAAGGTACAAATAACAATACTAATAATCAACTTGATTACGCGGCAGTTAGACAGCCTACTTTGTATGAACATTTACAAACACAAATTTATACAATCGATAATTTATCAGACAGAAAAATAGCCAATTTCATCATTGGTAACATCGATGAATCTGGCTATTTACGTATGTCTATAAGTGAAATAGCTGATAGCTTAAAAGCAGATAAAACCCAAGTTGAAATAGTATTAAAGCAAGTTCAAAACTTAGATCCACCGGGAATAGCAGCTCTAAATCTACAGGAATGTCTACTAATTCAACTAAAACAGCTAGACTTGTATTCTGAAATTTTGGAAACTTTGATCGTTAACCACCTAGACGATATTGCACATGGCAAATTACATATGCTAACTCAGCTGCTAGGATTAACTGCTGTCCAATTACAACAGCACTTAGATATCATCAAATCATTAAACCCAAAACCCGGTAATTGTTTTCATGCTAACGACGATGCTTCTATATACATTATTCCTGATATGTCTATTATCGACAACGAAGGTACCTTTGTCTTATTATTAAATGACACGCATATACCAAGATTGATAATCAACAATACTTATAGGAACATTTTGGCGAAAGATGTTTCCGCCGACGATGCCGCTAAACAGTTCTTTGAATCTAGACTAGCTGCAGCTAATTGGCTTATAAAAAGCATCGAACAAAGGCGTATGACACTTTTAAAAATTATGAGCTACATTATCAAATATCAACACGACTTCTTAACGCATGGACTAAAATATCTAAAACCATTAACATTAAAAATGATCGCCACAGAAATCGATATGCACGAATCAACGGTCAGTAGAGCTATTGCTAATAAATATGTGCAAACGCCTCAAGGTGTCTACTCAATCAAGTTTTTCTTTCATAGTGGTGTCGATACTACTGAAGGCGATACAATGTCATCAGCGTATATCAAACAGCTAATAAGCGATACTATCAATAACGAAGATAAGCATAAACCGCTAAGTGATCAAAAGTTAGCCGATATATTTGTAAAGCAAGGCATCGATATCTCAAGGCGAACAATTGCTAAATATCGCGATGAGTTACAAATACCTAACACAGTTCAACGTAAACGTCATTGAAATCTACGAAATTAACGTTTATTTTACAAAACAATCATTATTGAAGTTTACGAAATTCAAGGTAAGAATATAGGAATAAATATATTAATGACCCTATTAAATATACAATAGAAGTAATAAATACGATTGTATTAGCTACAATTCCGTTTATTATAAAAAGCACTCCAGAAATAATGAATACCCATTTCCCAAGTCTATGAGTTTTAACCCATACTTGTTCATTAGCTAATGTCCACGGAGTACGAATACCAAATGTATAGTTATGTCTAATCTGTCCCATGTAATTACCTATGACGATAAATAATATCCCAACTACTATTCCTATAAATAATCCTATATTGATCTCATATCCTAATGCTGCCAACATTGTCGCCCAATGAATTAATACAAAAAATATCAGCAATACATTCACAACTATCTCATAAGCCTTTTGGTGCTTTTTATAGGAATCACGTCTTGGATCAACCCTAGGTATTACAATCAACAATACAGCAATTATTAATGGCAATAATGCTGTTAAAAAAGCTGATACTTTACCACCATAATTATCTACTTCTCCTTGCAAATTCCAATGGATAGGAATTTGTTCTGGTAAGCTTGGATATATAAATATCGTGCCAAGTATAGATAAAGCAATTACTACCCAAACAATAATATTAACTTTTACCTTCGCGTTCTTTTCCATCAATCATTCCCCCTATCTCGAAAATCAAAAAACCACTTAGCAACATCCTGAAACGCCGTAGTGTTTAACGAATACATCATATGCTGCCCCTGTTTCTCTGCCAGAATAAGCTCCGCATTCCTTAGTATATTCAAATGATGACTAATTGATGGTTTGCTAATGTCGAATTTATCGGCAATCTCTCCAGCATTCATATCGCCCTTACTAAGCAATTCTAGAATCTTTCTGCGCGTTGGATCAGACAACGCTTTAAATGTTTCGTTCAATCTTTATTCCCTCCTTAAATGCATTTTTTGTATTCAATTAATATACAATTAAACGTTTATATAATTAGGTAACTATCTAAATATAATATACTATATTTTATTCCTTTATGCAATATATTTTTGAATATATCTTCATAAAAGAAAAAAGCATGCTTTGATGGCATGCTTATCTAAATATTCTAATCTCGATGTGAGTTTATTACATCAATTAACTGTTGCTTTCTTATCGGCTTCGTTAAGTGTCCACTACAGCCTGCCTTTATGCTTTTTTGTCGCTCTTCATTTAAGGCATAGGCCGTCAATGCATAGATCACAACTGGTTGAATCTTATTAGCTTGCTCCCATTCGCGAATAATTTTCGTTGCCTGATAACCATCCGTAATCGGCATCTGAATATCCATTAGAATTACCGAATATTGCTTCTGTGAAGTATCACTAGCAACTTCTTGGTATTTTTCGACTGCTTGTTTGCCATCATTAACTACATCAATCTGAATATTTTCTTTTTTAAGATACGCCATTACAAGATATCGATTATCTGCTGTATCTTCTGCCAATAGAACTCTAATCTTATCGTTGTCTTTTGCTACATTAGATATTACTACATCCTTATCGCTATCTATTTTTCCTTCCATATTGTTATCTATTAATCCTTCCCTATTATTTCCTTGATCAGTATTTTCTTCGTCTATATCTTGATTATAAGTAGTTTTTGATTTACTGATTAACTCCGGACATTTGTGACAATCGCATTTTTCAGCTAAACATTTATTAATTGGTTTGTATGGCAATATAAACGAAAACTTACTACCCACTCCAAGCTCACTTTCCACCCATATTTGTCCTTCCATCAGCTCTACGAGCTTCTTAGATATTGTTAACCCTAAACCTGTGCCTGCATAGGTTTGTGTATTAGAGACATCTCCTTGCTTAAATGCATGGAATATATCATCTAGCTTATCACCAGCAATTCCGATACCAGTATCTTTAACAACGAATAGCATCTTTGCTTCATCTAAAATGCGAAAGCTTAAATCAATAGTGCCCGATTCCGTATATTTTATTGCATTACCAACTAAATTAATTAGAACTTGCCGTAATTTATCTTCGTCAATTAATGCACAGCACTGCTTTGGATGACATAGACCGGTATCAATCGTAATTTCTAAGCCTTTCTTAGCTGCCAATGGCTGATAATTCAGCCCTATTTCTTTTAGAATATTGCAAACTATTGATTCACGCATTTTAACTTCCATACTACCAGCTTCCATTTTCGATAAATCTAAGATGTTATTTATTAAGCTTAGTAAACTCTCCCCATTTTTCTTCAAAATATCAATATATTTCTTCTGCTCATTATTATCCGAAAGCTCCTCTAATAATTCTGTCATTCCGACAACCGCATTCATTGGAGTGCGTATTTCGTGACTCATATTTGACAAGAACTTACTCTTGGCTGAGTTAGCTTCTTCTGCCTTGACCGCTAATTCTTGTGCTTCTACAATTGCTTTTGCTAGCTTCGAATTAGCTTCTCGCATATCAATTTCTGCTTGCTTGCGTTCGCTAATATCCCTTACGAACACTTGAATAACTCCGTTACCCTGTTTAGATACTATTTTGGCACTTATCTCTACAGGAAATTGTTGCCCGTCTCTGCGTATATCTACCCCTTCAAATACCAATGAATTAGCTTGCATTAATTGCTCCATTATTTCTGACCGTTGCAGGGATGATTCCATAGAAGTAACTTTCGACAGATTCGCTCCAATAAGCTCACTGCGCTCGAATCCATACATTTTACTTGCTCTTTCGTTAAGGTCCAAAATCTTGCCGTTAAAATCATGAATTAACAATGCATCATTCGTATTCTCAACTATTGTCCTATACTTCTCTTCACTAATACGCAGTCGAGTAACTTTATCTAATTGCATTGTCGCTATAAAAATCCCGCCTGTACCTAAAAGCCATATAACTATGTATCCTATTATTAAATTCAATTTAGTAGAGCTTAGAACTGCCAAATAAGGCTCTAGTGATAATGTCGTACTAATACCTCCGCGCAAATCACCAATCTTAAAGCCTTCCTCTGTATGACAATACAAGCAACCTTCCTCTACATAGAAAGGCTTAATAATTCTTAAAACTGCTTGTCCAGCAATTTCTGTTGTACTAACAGCCTCTTCTCCTGGTTCTGAAAAAGCCATTAATGCTGCTGATTCCCATTCATCTGCCATATTTATAGGATTAACTGGTTCTATGCTAACCAATCTACCATGCACACCTTGCCGCTCTTTTGACAGCTCATATAACTCCCGCATCATATATGCTGGATTCATTAACGTCAGCTGCCTACCTGTAGTAGTAATAATATCACGCTCTGGCATATGCGTTAGATATGGATTGGGTGGCGTCTTATCAGTAACATGCACATAAATACCATTATGATCTGTCGCCCAACTGCGAAATAATAAATCCTTCTCTATACTTAAACGTAAGTTATTCTTCGCTATTTCATAGGTGCTAGTTGTTGAATACCACAAATTCCAACTAAAGCTTATAACAATAATTAATGTCCAGCCAGCGAATAATACTAGTCCACGACGTTTTATTCCTATTTCTCGCTTTTGTTTGTGTAATTCCAACCACTTCCCCTTCTTTCTATATGAAGTACCCTATATAATCTACTTTACTCTTTTTGTTATTTTTGTCCACATTTTTATCTATTTTTATCTGATTTCTTAATGTTGTAATAATTTTCATTGTTATATGCCATATTAATACAAACCCATAACCTTTCATGCTAATAACTATATTCATTGGAGGAAACACATGAAACATGACAATTCTATAACTAGCGATTCTAGCAATAATAACAATGAGCTTAGTGGGCAATATAAAATATCTGATCTCGGCAAACGCCATCTCGACTGCTTATTTAACCCTGATAAACCGTCACAAATTTTACCGCTTACAAAAACTCAAAAACAAAGCTTGAAAAATAACAAAGATATCTATGCCGTTATCGAATTATTACACAAAACTGACTCGCCTGTTTATGCAATGATAGCTCCCGCATTTATTAGTCAATATAGCGAAGCTATCACACCGGGCAAGCTCCGAAGCGCTTTTAAACAGTTAGGCTTTGCCGGAATGATTGAAGTTGCATTATTTGCTGACATCCTAACCTTAAAAGAAGCGCTAGAATTTGACCGTTATATCCAGAATGATGAAGACTTCTTACTTACCAGCTGTTGCTGCCCTATATGGATAGCACTTATTAGAAGAATTCACGGGCAATTAATACCACACATACCTCCGTCAGTATCTCCAATGATTGCTTGTGGTAGATCAATCAAAAAATTGTATCCAGAAGCCAAAACCGTCTTTATTGGCCCATGCCTGGCAAAGAAAGCCGAAGCCAAAGAGCCAGATATTAGTGATGCCGTTGACCATGTGCTCACCTTCTTAGAAGTCCAAGAAATGTTCGATGTTCTAAAAATTGATTTACATTCATTACACGAAGACTTAAAAGATCATTCATCAACAGCAGGTAGAATTTATGCTCGAACTGGTGGTGTAAGTGAAGCTGTACAAACCACCCTAAATCGCTTAAGACCTAACCGCAAGATACCATTACGTTCACAACAAGCACACGGTATAGCCGAGCTTAAAGCTCTCTTAAACGATTTAAAGAGTGGCAACATCAATGCTAATTTTATTGAAGGCATGGGTTGTATTGGTGGGTGTGTCGGTGGACCAAGATCATTAATTGATAAAGAACAAGGAGCTAAACAGGTAAGTGGGTATGGCGAAGAAGCCGCTTATCACACACCTGTAGATAATCCATATGTAATAGAGCTGTTGCAAATGTTAGGATTTGATACTATCGATAGTCTACTGGATCATGACACCATATTTACTCGTAACTTTAAGTAACATAAATATACTGATACCGTATTATCCTGATATCATAATATCCTGATCACCTTTTAATGCATCGAAAAATAAAGCAACATATTAGAGCCGATAATTTCTACGACTCTTCCATGTTGCTTTTTGCCACAGATAACGCCCTTCTTAATCCTACTTCAAATGCATTATCGTCTTCTAATGTACGCTTGCGTGGTCCTTTAGTTCTTCCGCCACCACGTCTTAGCTTCGCCTTAACTTCTCGTTCCTCCATCATGAAGTCAATCTGATCTGCTAGGTATTCTCTGCCAACCATATTAAAGCACTTTGCCGGTTTACTTACCACCATTGCTGCCAAACCCCAATCTTGGGTTATTACGATGTCGCCCTTTTCTGTCATGTTTAACACCTTTAAATCGGCTGCTTGTGAACCACTGTCAACAACAACATGATGATCAGAGTCGATTAGATGATTGAAGCTCGCCACTGTCCAGACTTCAATGCCATATTCTTTCCCTAACCGTTTACACACTTGCAATACACCCTTCGGGCAAGCATCTGCATCTATAATAATTTTCATTACATCCCACCTAAATAGAATATCTTCTAAACTAAATTCGCCATTTAAAATACTAATAAATAATACAAACTTATATTTCTACCTAAATTATCGCTTAATGGAAACATTTATGTCAAACTAACGTACTCTTAGTATATCGTAAGTTCTTAGAATTCAATTGCAGTTAATACATTAATGTTTCATATTTTGATTAGTGGAGTTGATTGCTTATGATTAAAATATCTCACCCTAAAATTGTTGATACTAAAAATTCGACGAAGCTTGTTGCTTGTATAAGCATTGACGCTAACAGACATGCAATATGGTACAAAGTAGATAAAGAATATGGACAGTTCTTAACTTATGAGCGGACTGACGCTTTCGTAGTCGCACTGCTATGGTATGCTTTAAAATATGATCACGATATAATGGTACGAGGTATATTATCTGAACGACTTTATTATACCTTAACCACTCACCTTATCCCCATAATTGCCGAGCTTCACAGTTACCGTCCTATTAACATTATATGTGATCAGCTTTCAAATGAGCCTGTTATTAACGAAGGCGCTGTAGGTACTGGACTTTCATGCGGCATAGACTCCTTAAGCACTTTATACGAAAACTCAAGCGCATCAATACCTGAACATTATAAAATAACTCACTGTGCTTTTTTGAATGTTGGTTCAAATCAAGACTATGGCTTAGTAAAGTCTATTTCCGATTCCAGAAAAAAAGAACGCGTACTTTTTAAAGGAAGGCTTGCCAATGCTACAGCTTGTGCTGAAGCCGCAGGAAAAAAATCAGTTATGGTTACTAGCAACTTAAGCTACTTCCTAAAAATGCCCTGGGGTAAAACCCATACCCAGCGTAACATATCGGCAATTTTGGCATTACAAAAATTATTCAAAACATACTACTATTCGTCAGAAACACACTTAAAGAACTTTTTTCTGTATAAGCACGATCCTGCCTATTATGATGTTTTTAACCTTAGTATGCTGTCTACAGAAACTACAACGTTTTTCTCGTCTTGCGTGAACTATGACAGAGTACAAAGGACAAAGTTACTAGCAAATTATCCAATCGCCCAAAAATATTTGAACGTTTGCTATGCTCAAAGCACTAACTGTTGCCATTGTGCTAAGTGTTTAGTCACGTTGATTACTCTCGAGCTTTTAGGCGAACTCGATAAATTCGCCTCAATATTTGATTTAGATGCTTACTACAAAAAAAGAAATGCCTATATGCGATGGATTCATAAAAGGCATCACTTAAACATTATGTTGCAAGAAGTCTATGATTTAATGCTAGAGACAGGCTTTAACTTTGACAGTATAAAGTCTTGACAGATTTCAATGGCTGATTCAACTTGATTGATTGCATAACTTCCTGCTGAACATCACCTGGAAGAAAACTACCTAATGGCTGTGTAACATGTGGATAATGTATAATTGCATCGTTTATTTGTTTATCCCAATTGTGATAATAAAGTAGCACATCCTCTTGCCTTACACAAGTTCTGTCAATACCTTCTTCTTTTATGCATTCAATTGGTTCGTCTAAGTTTAATAGACCGTATTCATTAGTTAATTCATCACCTGCGTTAATATCTGTAACTGCAATATCAAAGTCATAGGCTGTAGTTAAGCAATTGGCACAAAAACTGTGATTAACATACCGTCCAATATCCCAACAAAGAACATATTGTCCGAAACAATTTCGATAAGAATATTTTCTCACAGTTTCCTGACGCAATTTATCAAGTTCTGCGACCACACCTGCTTCTAGCACTTGATCTAAATCATCAATTACCCATGTTATAGTGCCCTTGGGGATAAATTTAGTTGCAAATACACCGAAACCAATCTGGTCGTTAATATAACGTAATTCTGTATATGGATGTAGCATTAATATTAACACTTCCTTTTAGTTTCACTTCATACAACTATATGCATATATATAGTAACTGTGAGAGTTATTTGTTCATAATTTAAACTCAAATAATTATCATAAAATTATGTATATTTATCATAAGTAGTATATAATATAAACAAGATAATTTAATTTTCGAGGTGGAAGCTTATGGACCAATCTGTACTTAATTCTAACAATAAAAATTTGCTAATAAATCGTTATTCTATTAAAGAAGAAATATTCAGTAGCATCACTCATGGAATTGGTGCATTGTTGAGTATCGTAGCTTTAGTGGTTTTGGTGTCGTTTGCAAGTATTCAAGGAGATGCTTGGCGAATTGTCAGCTTTAGTATCTATGGCTTCACATTGTTCTTCTTATACTTATCGTCAACGCTTTATCACAGTATCTATCACGAAAAAGCTAAACAAGTATTCCGAATCTTTGATCATGTTTCAATCTATCTTGTAATCGCTGGTAGCTATACCCCAATCGCCTTAGTTGGAATGGAAGGCCCATGGCGCTGGATTATCTTCGGATTGATCTGGTCATTAGCAATCACCGGAATTGTTCTAAAAGTCGTAAATATTAGTAAAACAAAGAAGTTCTCAACTGCCCTTTATATCGGTATGGGCTGGATGGTTATTATTGCAATTAAACCAATACTTGCTATGATTCCTACAGGTTTGCTAGTCTGGCTAGTTATTGGCGGTCTATTATATACGCTTGGGGTAATCTTTTATGCTAGTAAAAAAATCCCCTTCAATCATGGTATCTGGCATTTATTTGTACTCGGAGGCAGCATTGCTCACTATTTTGGAATACTAATGTATTTAGCTTTATAAGACAAGAAAGCGAGTATAGAAACAACTTTGTTTCTATACTCGCTTTCTTTGATACATCAAAATTTATACCACTATTTATTACATTACATCTATAGAACTTATACCACTATTTATAATATTATATCTTCAGAGTTTATAGCATTATATCTGATGTAACTTACTTATTATTTATGTCAGGTTACTCTTTATCTACGAGATCAATGTATAACTGTCCACTTGAAGATAACGATGCAATAAATATATCCTTAATATCTTTAACACCCAACAGCATCAGTTGATTATATAACCATTCATGTGTCAAATTTTGTTGCATAAGATTGTGTTGAAGAATCTTTCCCTCGCGAATAACCTCCATAGATATGCCGTAATTATCACTTTGCTTTATCACGCTTAACTTGCCATGTGGTTCTAGAATTGCATATTTAACTTGATTAAGATCGAAAATATTTTTTTCCCTTAACTGCATCATCAAATCCTCTAAATTATATCGCTCTTTAAGCATATTCCTTTCAAGAATCTTGCCATTGTCTACAAATATCACTGGTCTTCCTTCAACCAGCTTGCGAATGGTTTCATTCTTTAATGTTATATATCCCGTTATCAAAGCTAGTATCGCAAACACTGTTGCACTTAATAAAATATAATTACCTTTTACCTCTGTAGTAACAAACCCTCCACCAATGGTCCCTAATGTTATCCCTGTGACAAAGTCATAAAAGGTAAGCTGCCCTAACAGCTGCTTTCCGATTAACCTAGATAACATAACTAAAAGTATAAATAGGATGGTGGGATAAATTATCGCTTGAAATAATTCATGAAAATCTAACAATCTACTACACTCCTTAAACTTCTATAGCTACAGAAATATCTAATTGTCTTCTTTTCAGTTTGTCCTATTTAATTTTAATATATGAAAAAACCATGTCGTATCAATCGACATGGTTGGTAACCGCTATATGACTTCCGCCTTTTTGTTTGTGCATTTCTTTGGCTTGATACATTGCTTTATCAGATTGTTGAATGAGCTGATCTCTTAGCGTCGTTACATTTGCTTCAGTCATACTCTCGCTTAATTGAATACTATTATCCATCCCCACTAATGGCGCTACTCCGATAGAGGCGCTTAATTGAATCTTCGTATCTTCATAAATAATATATGCTTGATCAAATGCTTCACGCAATCGCTCTGCATAGGCAACAGCTGCCTCTTCATTAGTATCTGTCAGCATAACGACAAACTCATCCCCACCGATACGCCCACATAAATCTGTAGCGCGAATACTAGCTGTAATAACTTCTCCTGTTTTCTTCAATACTAAATCGCCGGCTATGTGTCCATAAGTATCATTAATGGCTTTGAATTTGTTAAGATCAATCATCAGTAACGCTAGCTTCGTTTTATGCCTAATGTATCTTTGCAGTTCTATTTCTAACCGTTTCATAAAGTAATATCGATTCGGCAGTCCCGTAAGTTTATCCGTATGAGCTATTTGCTCAAGCTTATTATATAATTTATCATTACTCTCATTTGCTAATATTAACTTTCTGCCAAAATATATTATAAATAGCATTGATGTTAAAAACGACATTATATATATGCTCATATTATGCCTTACATGCTTAATACGTCCTTCTTCATACGGAGCATAAGGAAATCTTATCGATATCCCACCTCTTAATTCACCAACTTCATACCCTTCCTCAATGTGACATCTGGTGCATTCAGCTTCAACATAAATTGGTGTTATATATCGAAATTTCTTCTCGCCTTCTATTGTAACAATTTCAAAAATGTTATCCTCTTCAACAGCTTGCCTGAACTTCTCGAGCGCACTGTCTTCCCATTCATCTGCAACATTATCAGGGTTAGCTGGATACTGACTAATAATATCAAATTTCACACCAGAATTTTCTTGTGTTATATCCGATAATTGACGTGCAATATATGCTGGGTTTAACTTAGTAAGCTCAATTCCACTATCTGTTTTAATTTCCCTGTCAACAATATCAAGATACGGATTTGGTTTAGTTGTTTCCGATATCGGAGCATAGACCCCATCATGGCGTGCCGCCCATTCCCTAATGTCACTAATTGACTTCGAATAGGCTAATGCCATTTCAAGCGCTAACTCCTGATACATATCGTGCGCATGATTAACATCTACTACAATGACATATGACCAGAAGGCTATAAGTAACATTGCTAATATTACTAAAAACGTCTTGATACTTATAGTCTTTTTCTTAGACATTCAGCTCACATACTCCCAATTATTTATATAGTTTCTATCAAATTATTTATTCTCGTTGCATTTTAACAGGCATTACATGGCTGTCATTTACAAATTCTCTATAAACAAGCGTATTACATCAGCTCCACCTATAAAAGTACCTATTGAACTGCCTATATTTGCAAATACTATAATTAGCAGTATCCGAGTCACCTTATTATTCCAGAAGCCCTTTAAGCTAAATACATCCTCAGTAAGATTCTCGAAATCCGCCACACTCGGCTTACGTATATACGCTTGAGTAATCCCCGCAAACCAGCCAGCTGCTATCAATGGATTTAAGGATGTTATCGGAGCAGCCATAAAAGCCGTCACAATTGCCAGCGGATGACCCCATGCTAAAGCTGTGCCTATAGCGGATAATGAACCATTCCATAATATCCAGCTAATAGTTTGCTCAATCCCAGCAGATGGATTTGTCAAAAACGTATAAAGAATAGTTGCAATAATTATAGCTGGTATTGACCACCCAATTATTTTTGGTATTTTCGATTTCGGCGGTCGCTGTGATAAGCTTGCTAGGTCATGGTCTTTTTGTATTTGCTCTTTAATTCCTGGAACATGTGCCGCTCCCACAACTGCGACTATCCTTTCACCAGGAGCTTCTTTAATCTTTTGTGCTAGATACTGATCACGCTCATCTATTAAAGGAACCTTCAGCTTCGGAAACGCTACCGTGAACTCTTCAAGAATAGAACTTATCGTGTCTTGCGACTTCATCTTTTCTAGTTCTTCTTCTGTTATAGTTTCATTACTAAAAATACTCGCAATAATCTGGGTAAGCAGGTTCGCCTTCCCCATCAACCCAATGCCACTCCAAATTCGTGAAAATGTAACCTGAATATTTCTATCTGCTAATACAAGATTAGCTCCTAATTCCTTAGCTGATTCTATTCCTTGAATCATTTCCTGCCCTGAATTAATACCGAACTGCTTGGCAATCCGTTTTTGAAAGGATGAAATAGCGAGGTTAATTAACAAAAGTGATGCTTTCTTCTCTTTAATTACCTTGAATATATCCATATCACGCCATTGATTACCATCTACGATAGACTTATATCGCTGTTCGTCTAGCTCTATACATACCGAATCCGGTCGTTCATCTTCGATAACCTGTTTTACTTGCTCTGCACTATGCTTAGATACATGTGCCGTTCCAATTATAATAATCTCTTTGCCATCTAGTTCAATTCTTGTAATGTTTGCTTCAGACATAGCTACCTTCCCTTATATCAACTTTTTATGTCAATCCTTTATATCAGCCAACCTAAAATCAATGCATTTTTTTAATTCTATTAAACTAATTTCTACTTGATATCCGATTTTACCTGCACTAAAAATAATTGTTTCATAATTATTTGCAGAGTTATCAATCGTTGTAACATAATATTTATTGCTTTTCCCTACTGTTACTAATGTTTTAAAAACCTGATTTGGATCTTTATTTAATACTTCTGCCACTTCAATTCCGCTAATGGCATCTGTATCTATATAGCTATGTGCTTTATATTCAGCTTTCGATTTATCTAATATTCTCATCACATTTGTTTTGTATATCATCTTTCACCACACACCTACAAATATATAACAAATATTTAAATACTCATTTGTCTATTAAATGAAAAATGCTATATAATTTGTTATGCTGATATTATATTTACTATGTTATGATAACCGATAATTGCACTATTATCTACAAATCATATATACCAACTGCTTTTTACTAAACTTCAAATACAATGTTAAAAACAATAGGAGACTACAATGAAATTATATAAATTATTATTTATTGCAATAGGATTCATTTTTTTGGGAATTGGTATGATCGGTGTAGTATTACCAATCTTGCCAACAACACCCTTCTTGCTTTTAGCTTCATTTTGCTTTGTTAAGGGCTCTGATAAATTTGATCGCTGGTTTAAACAAACACAAATTTATAAGAATTATGCGGAAGATTATATAAAGCATAGGTCTATGACATTCAAGAGAAAAGCTCAATTAATGATCATATCAGATCTAATGCTACTTTTCCCTTTAATAACATTAGATAATATCTACCTTCGAATATTTATTATCTTAATCGTAATCGCCAAATACTGGTTCTTCATATTCAAAATACGCACCAAAAAGGATTGATCCATTTAGCAACACCTTTCAACCCAAGATTTCAGACTAAAAGAGTTAGAAGAACAAGGATTACGTATATCTTGTGATTAATGGAGGCAGGCATTTTGATTACTGCAATATTAGCATCAATGATTTTTTTAGCAACACTAGTCTTAGTAATTTGGCAACCTAAAGGTTTAAGTATTGGCTGGTCTGCAATAGGCGGGGCCGTTATTGCGTTGTTAGTAGGAGTCGTAGGGTTTAATGATGTAATCGAAGTTGCAAAAATTGTGTGGAATGCAACACTTGCCTTTGTTGCTATTATTCTTATTTCTATAATATTAGATGAGATAGGATTATTTGAATGGGCTGCTTTACATATGGCCCGATTTGCAAAAGGAAATGGAATAAAAATGTTTGTCTATATCAGTATATTAGGTGCTATTGTTGCCGCTTTATTTGCCAATGATGGAGCAGCATTGATTCTTACACCTATAGTCCTGGCAATGGTACGAAATTTGAATTTCAAAGAGAAAATGATTTTTCCATTTATTATGGCGAGTGGATTTATTGCTGATACAACTTCTTTA